>Ga0068855_100010869_pt1 | contig 10991 bp, 9 predicted proteins | sample KBSCornC52_FD_66592 | JGI IMG/M metagenome (GOLD analysis project Ga0068855, IMG submission 66592) | Corn rhizosphere microbial communities from Kellogg Biological Station, Michigan, USA - KBS Corn C5-2 | ecosystem: Host-associated > Plants > Roots > Rhizosphere > Soil ... | reverse complement strand
ACGGGTTTGACGCTGCGCGTGACCTTACCTGGGGCGCGGATCGGCGATGTGCTGATCATTCATCGCCGCGGTGGCCCGCTCAGCGCCGAGGTCGTCGGTTTCGTCGCGGGCGAGGCGTTGGTCGTCCCGCTCGGAGAGCTCTCCGGCGTCGGCCCGGATGATTTGGTGGAATCCACCGGCAGTGGCTTGGAAGTGGCGGCCGGCGACGCGCTGCTCGGCCGAGTCTTGGACGGCCTCGGACGGCCGATCGACGGCGAGCCCGCGCCCACGGGCCTGAAATGGGTCCCGGTCGACCGCGCGCCGCCGCCGGCGCTCGGGCGCCTGCCCGTCAATCGCTCGGTGCAAACCGGCGTGCGCGTGATCGACGGCTTGATGACGCTCGGGGTCGGCCAAAGGATCGGGCTCTTCGCCGGCTCGGGCGTGGGCAAGAGCACACTGCTCGGCGCGATCGCGCGCGGCACGAGCGCCGACATCGTGGTCGTGGCGCTGGTCGGTGAGCGCGGCCGTGAAGTTTCGGAGTTTCTCGAGCGCGCGCTCGGCGCGGCCGGACGTGCGCGCTCGGTGGTGGTGGTCGCGACCAGTGACGCGCCGCCAGTCGAACGACTGCGCGCCGCACAGGTGGCGACGGCGATCGCCGAGTTCTTTCGTGACACCGGCAAACACGTGATGCTGCTCGTCGACTCGGTCACGCGCGTGGCCCGCGCGCAGCGCGAAATTGGGCTTGCCGCCGGTGAGCCGCCCGCGCGCCGCGGCTATCCGCCGAGCGTGTTCGCGATCTTGCCGCGCCTGCTCGAGCGCAGCGGCCAGGGCGAGCTAGGCGCGATCACCGCCATTTACACCGTGCTCGTCGAAGGCGGCGACATGGACGAACCGATCGCCGACGAAGTGCGCGGCATCCTCGACGGTCACATCGTGCTCGAACGACAAATCGCCGCACGCGGCCACTACCCCGCGGTCGACGCGGTCTCATCACTCTCGAGGGTGATGGATCAGGTCGTGCCCACGGCGCATGTGCAAGCGGCTCGCCGCGTCCGCCGCGCGCTCGCCCTGTACGAGCAAAAGCGCGATCTGATCGCGCTCGGCGCGTACGAAAAAGGTAGCGACGAGCGGCTCGATCAAACCGTCGCCGCACTGCCCGAGCTCGAACGCTTCTTGTGCCAAGACGCGAACCAAAGCGACCCGCTCGAACGCACACAAAGCGAGCTACAGCGCTTGGCCACGCGCCTCCCCTAACCGCCCACCGCTCGATCCTGTCTTGATTTGATGGTCACGCGATCCGGGCCCAGCGCGACCCAGCCTTCGGCGTCGTGTTGCGATGGGAGAGGAGAATTCACCGCCAAGCCGCCAAGAGCGCCAAGACGCGCCAAGAGCGGTGCGACGCTCAGTTAGGCGATCGGCACTGCAGCGAAGGGGTGAAAATTTGGGGTTTCGAGCGGTGATTCGATTTGCGTGCAACTGCGTCGTGCTGCATCTGGGTGATTCGGATATCGCGAAGTGGACAGGTGACCTCGCTCGGCCGTACATCGTGAAATCGCAATGCGTAAGGTGACGTCAACCGTGACGACGTGCGCCGCACCAACCCCGAATCACCCTTGGCGACCTCCGCGCTCTTGGCGGCTTGGCGGTGAATCTCCTCTCCCGTACGCGCCGGCGAAGGCTTTGTCGGGCTGTGGCGTGGCGCGTGACCATCAAAAAATCAGGAACCGGTAGTGAAGGTCCAGTCGAAGGTTTTCGGGGTGCCCGAGATCGTGACGGCGATGGTCACGTGGTAGGTCGTGTTCGCGCTGAGCGGTTTGTCCGCGTACAGAATCAGCTGACTCGAGTCGTTGTCCGATTGCCCGTAGTCGATAAACTGGTGCGAAAGTGGCGTGCCGGAGCCCATGACCTCGATGCTGTGGCTCACGGTCGTGGCCTGCTTCACGTACAGCGTGATCGGCAGCCCGCTCGGCCAACCCGTGGGCGGCGCGGGCGGCGTTGGGCCCTCTTGCGCGCCGTTGAAGCTGCGTGCGACACCGGTTTGGCCCGCGTACGGGTACATGGCGCTGGTCGTCGCGGGCATTTGTTTGCCGGGGCCTTGATCGATGACGTCGCATTTGGCGGCGTTGCCGTAGCCCATGTCGTCCCACCACGGGCTGAGCAGCGGCGTGCGATGCCACACACTGTTCACCCACTGCGTCACGGCCTTGTTCGGATCGTTGTTGAAGGCCATGACCTCCGACCAGCCGTTGCCGGAGTAGCCCGCGGCTTTGATGCGCGCGCCCGGATCGGCGCCAGTGAACCCGGTGCAGCCCGTGACTTCACTGTGCGCGCTGATTGAGCCGCCCTCGCACATCGCGTTGCCGGTGTTGGCGGCGTAGAAATCACAATGCGCTTGCGCGGATTTATCGAGCGCCAGTTGCAACGTCGCGCACTCGACGCCCATGGCCAGGCGAATGGTGTTGACCGCGTTCAGCGCTTTGATCGCGTTGTCTGGCGCGCCCGCTGGCGGCGCGGGGCAAGACGAGAGCGGCGGTGTGCCTCCGCCAGCGCCCGCGCTCGGTCCGGCTCCGCCGTTGGCGGCCCCACCATTCGCGCCTCCGCCGTTGGTCGCATTGCCGCCGCTGGCGGGCGCGTTGCCGGCCGTGCCGCCTTGCGCGTTCGCGGTTCCGCCCGCGCTCGGTCCGGCTCCGGCGCTGCTGCCGCCGCTCGCGCTAGCGCCGCCGCCCGCGCCGACATGCGCTCCGCCCGCGCTCGCGCCGGAACCGCCGAGCATGCTCGAGCTGCCGCCCGCGTTGCCGCTGCCGCCGTTTTCGAGGGGCGAAGGTGCGTCGGAGCTGGAGCAGCCGAGCGCGAGCGCCGCAGCGCACCAACCTAGCCCTGCCGAGTATCGTGCCTGCATCAGGTGCCTCCTGCGATCGGTATGGATCCGATTCCGACAGCTGGTCAGTAACCAGCGTGCGCGCGAAGAGGCAATTGGACGATTTTCGCGCGGCACGCGCGAGCCTGCGCGGAAAACTCCGGCGCGGGCGGATATCAGCTCACGCGTCTGCGGCAGAACCGCGCGCAGCTTCGCTGCCGCCGAGCTCGGCGTCGAGCTCACGGAGCAGCTTCTTGGCTTGCTTACTCAGCTTGGTCGGCACACGCACGTCGATCGCGACGTGCAGATCGCCGCGACCGTGACGATCGAGCCGCGGCATGCCTTGGCCGCGCACGACGAGCACGCTGTTCGGTTGCGTGCCCGGTTGGACCTCTGCCGTCACCGTGGTGTCGTCGGGCATCTTGATCTCGAGCTTGCTGCCGAGTGCCGCTTCCGCAAACGAGACGCTGGCGCGCGTCCCGAGATCGGCGCCTTGGCGCTCGAAGCGTGGATCGGCCTCGACCTCGATGTCGACGTACAGATCGCCGGGCGGTAAATTGTTCGGGCCGGGCATGCCTTGGCGCGGCACGCGCAAGCGCTGCCCCGAATCAATCCCGCCCGGAATGGCGACGAGCACTTTGCGCTGGCGTTCGACGGCACCTGCGCCGCGGCACGCTTTGCACGGCGTGGACACGTATTGACCGGTGCCGCGGCAGCGCGCGCACGGGCTCGAGAACATGATGAAGCCGCGCTGAGCCGTGACTTGGCCCGAGCCGCGGCATTGGCTGCACGTTTCTGAGCTCGTGCCCGGCTCTGCGCCAGAGCCCTGACACTCTTCACACGGTGCAGCTCCGCTGACCGTGATCTCGTGCTTGCCGCCGGTGAGCGCATCTTTCAGCGAGATCACGGCCTCCACTCGCACGTCTTGGCCGCGTTCGGGGCCGCGTTTGCGCCGCCCGCCGCCCCCGCCTTGCGCACCGCCAAAACCTCCGAAGAAATCGGAGAACATGTCTTGGAAGTGGCTCAGGATGTCGCCCATCCCGGCGCCGTTGAAATCGAAGCCCGCGCCGCCGTTCAGGCCCGCGTGTCCGAAGCGATCGTAGGCGGCGCGCTTCTCGGGATCCGAAAGCACACTGTAGGCCTCTGTCGCCTCTTTGAACTTCTCTTCCGCCGCCTTGTCACCGGGATTGCGATCCGGGTGGTGCTTGAGTGCGCACTGCCGGTAGGCCTTCTTGATGTCGTCGTCGGTGGCCTCGCGGGAGACACTCAGAACCACGTAGTAGTCGCGCTTTTCACTCATGCTGGATGTCGCCGGCCCGAGAACCTGGTCGGCAAGGTAAGGCTTCGGGCTCGCCTGTCAACGCGCTTCGGCGTCTAGCGCGGGTGTTTCTGTTGCGCTCGGGTGCGGATCGCCGGATTTGCCGGCGAGCTCGAGGCGCAGCGACAGACTTTCGATGGTCCAAGCCGCGGCCTGCAGATCGGCCTCGCGCTCGGCCAGCGCTCGCTCGAGCTCGGCGTTCCCTTGGGCCGTGTGCTCGACGCGGCGGCGTTCCAGCTCGCGGACCAGCTCTCGCCCAGTGCGCTCCGCGGTCCGAAGCTCCTGCTCCAAACGCCGCACTTCTGCGCCGCGCTCGGCCAGCTGCCGTTCGAACTCGGTGAGCTCGCCTTTGGCATCCTCGTTCGCGCGCTCTTGCAGTTGCCGCTCGCGTTCGGCGAGCTCGCTGCGCACCTTGGAAAGCTCGGCTTGCTTCGTGCTGAGCTCGGCTTGCTTCGTGCTGAGCTCGGCTTGCTTTGTGTTCAGTTCCGTTTGCTTCGCGCTGAGCTCGGTTTGCTTCGCGTTCAGCTCCGAGCGCAGCTTGCCGAGCTCTTGCTCGTGTCGGCTGCGCTCTGCCTGCTGTTCGCTCTCCAGAGCCGAAATTTTTCCGCGCAGCTCTTCGAGCTCGGCCTCGGCGTGGTCGGCGCGCTCATCGGCGGTGCTGGCGCGCGCCTCGAGCTCGGCGGACCAAGTCTTGAGCCGTGCGAGCTCGCGCGTGTCCACCTTCGGAGCCGGCGGGGCTTCGATCCGCTCGGTGCGCCTTGGGCGCTCGACGCTGGCGAGCAGCTGCTTGGTGGGCAGCTGAATGACGGCGAACTCGTCGAGCCGCACCTCGTGCCCAGCGGCCAAGGCGATGAACAAATCGGGCTCTTCGGCGCCGCCCGGAACGAAGCTCGTATCGAGCGCCGGCTCCGGCTCACCCGACGCAGAGAAATCGGCGATCGCGTAGCCGACGAACGGGGTTTGGCCGAGCATGCGCACGTGCTCGAACTCGGCCGCAACGGCGTCGTAAAGCGCGTAATAGTCGAGCGCCGTGGCCGCGGGGTGACTGGCGCGGAGCAGCGGGAACGAAGCTTCCGGATTCGGACACGCGATCAGCGCGGCGCCGCGCGGCGCGAGGGCGCGGTGCGCCTTCTTCAGGATTGAAAGCGCGTTGAACGCCCCCAAATTCTCGATCAAAGTGAGTTCGAACGCGCCGTCGCGAACCGAAAGATCGCTGTCAGCCAGAGCAGAAAACGTGATTTGCGTCGAGCGATTGCGGGCCGTGGCTTCCGCCACGCGCACCGGATCGGCGTCACAGACGTGCACGCTGCGTGCCCCGCGCTCGAGCAGCTGCAAAGAGAGCGAGCCGACGGCACTGCCGAAGACCAAGACCCGCCGATTCGATGCCAGCGGTTCGGCGTAGGCAGCCAGTGCGATGCTCGGCTCGAGCACGGAAGATTCAGTCATGAGCGGCCGCCACGCTAGCGGAGAAAGCCCGGGGATTCTAGCCAGCTCGTTCCGGCGCGCGCGCTAAGGGCTCGGGAATGGCTAAGTCGGTCGATGATCGCGGTCGAGGCGCCCGGATGGCGAGGCGCGACGAAGGCGCATACTGCTAGTATGTAACTGAGGAGCAACGAAGACAGCCGGGATGCATCGGCCGCGAGAGCGATTGACTTAGCCATTCCCGGGCCCTAAGCCGCGAGAGCCGGAGATTCGCACCTGAAAGGCGAAACCTTGGCGCCCTTTTGGCCAAGGAGTCACGCCGGCTCGGTGTCGGAGCTGCATGTCGAGCCTTCGGGGTGCGCTGCTGAGTGGCGGTTTGTGCTGGATCCTTTCCGCGTGCGGAGCTCACGCCGAACGCCCGGCGCTGCTGGCAGTCGCCGCGCGCAATTTGCACTGCCCACCGACCGAAATGGAGTTTGCGCTGAATCGGCAAACGCCCAAAGTGCGCGAGTACGTCGTCGCATGCGACTTCACCTATACGACGGTGCGCTGCGCGGACGGGCGCTGTTTTCCGGCCAAGCCAAAGCCGCCGTGCGTGGCCGGCTTCTGCTTCGAAGAGGACCCACTCACGCTCGAATGGACGCTCGCGGACGCGCCGACAAAGCGCGCCATCGCGCCGAGCTTGTAGTGGCGCGTCCCCCCCCGTGATTTCATCACGGTTGTCGGCAAGGGGCCGGCACTTTGCAAGGCGTGCCGCAATTGAGCCCCAGTGCAAAGCGTTCGACCTGACTCGGCTGCTCTCGCCCGAGCCCGGAGCCGGCCAAGCAGAGCATGACCGAGTCGGTCGCAACCAGGGGCTGTGCGGCGTCCGTGCATAGCGCGTTGAGGCATCGTCCATCTTTGAGCCCGTGATTCGGCGGACAATCGCCGTCATTTTGACAGACGAGCGCGCGGCAATCGGACGGCGGACCCGGGGGCTGGCCTGGCTCGACATCGCAGATCCCGATCACGCGGCCAGTGAGCAGCAACGACTGAGCGGTCTTGCCGTCTTTGCGCTGGGCACCGGACGTTTGGCTGAGCGCGCAGGCGCCGCTCCGTTCGCACCTCGCCGTAAACGTCCGCCCCTCGGTGTCGGTGAGTTTGCGCTCACTCTCGCTCTTGCAGGCGCCCAAAGCGCTCAGCAAAAAAAGCGCCGTAACCGATAATCCTCGCCCAAGCTGCGCGTGCATCGCACCCCGGTTAGCATGGGGCGCGGGAACTTTCCGCGTCAACCTGGCTTGGCCCGGCGAGTTCCCGCCGAATTTCCGAATTTTCTCTCGCCTCGGGCTAGGTTTGATAAACCGAGGAGACCGCCCGGTCACGGCTTTCGTCTCCCGGCCGCACGCTGCCATGTTCAAGAAAACCCTCGTCGTCGACGGCATCACTCCAGTCGGTGCTTATCAGTCCCTCCGCACGCGCTCGGAAGGTGGCTCGTTCTTGCTCGAAAGCGTGGTGCCGGGCGAGCGCTGGGGGCGCTATTCGATCCTCGGTTATCGCCCGAAGTCGCAGCACGTCGTGTACGGCGAGCCCGGCGTGGATCCGTTCACCCGGCTCTCGCAGCTTGCGCCAGCTGGGGGCGGCGACGAAGCGGATACCGCGACGCGCTTTGCCACGGCCTGCGTCGGTCTGTTGACCTACGACATGGTGCACTTCGTGACCAAGGTCGAGCCCTGGCCCGAGCTGCTCGGGCGAAAGCGACCGATTGCGCGCATGATCGCGGACGCGACGGTCGTGGTGTTCGACAACCTGACGCACACGGCGGTGATCGCCGCGCAAGATCCGGCGGAGATCGAGCGCGCGGAGCACGATCTGCTCCAGGCCACGCCGCTACGCATGATCGCGCCGCCCGACCCGCACGCTTTGCCGCCCGACGTCGACGTGAACATGAGCGACGCCGAGTACGGGCGCGCGGTCGAGCGCGCCAAGGAGTACATCCGCGCGGGCGATGCGTTTCAAATCGTGCCCGCGCGCACGTTCTCGACGCCCACCGGCGGCGCGGATCCGTTCGATGTATATCGGGCGATGCGCGTGCTTTCGCCCGCGCCGTACATGTATCTCTTGGAGCTGCCCGAGCGAGACGGCGCCTCCGCGGTGGCGATCGCCGGGGCGAGCCCGGAAACGCTGGTGCGCGTCGAAAACAAGCGCATCACGTTGCGTCCGATCGCCGGCACGCGTCGGCGCGGGCGCACGCCGGAAGAAGATCAAGCCTTCGCCGACGAAATGTTGAACGATCCGAAAGAGCGCGCCGAGCACGTCATGCTGATCGATCTCGCGCGCAACGACGTAGGGCGCGTTTCGAAGCCGGGCACGGTGCGCGTGCCCTTGCACATGAGCGTCGAGAAATACAGCCATGTGATGCACATCACGAGCGAGGTCGAGGGCGAGCTTGCCGCGAACATGAGCCCCTGGGACGTGATTCGCGCGACCTTCCCCGCTGGTACGCTCAGCGGCGCGCCCAAGGTGCGCGCGATGCAAATCATCCGCGAGCTCGAGCTTCGGCCGCGTGGCGCTTACGGCGGCGCGATCGGCTACGTCACCAGTGGCACGAGCCTGGATTTGGCGATCGCGATCCGCACCGTGGTGATGCAGGACGGTCGGTTCGAGGTCACGGCCGGTGCCGGCGTGGTCGCCGACAGCGTGCCGGAGCTCGAGGCCAAGGAAACGCGCAACAAGGCGCGCGCCGCCCTGTCGGCGATTTGGGCAGCGCGTTCGCGCTGAGCGGCAGGGCATGACACTCAGTGACGAAAACGCCTTTGGCGTGTTGATCGGCTATCACGCGATCGAGGACGACGAGTACGCGCTCGAGCCGGCGGAATTTGCCGCGCGCTTCGAGCAATTCCGCGCGGCCGTCCGGAGCTGCGTGGAGTCCTTTCCGCTGGCGGAGAACGTGCTCGTTCGGGAGCTCGGCCACGCCGTGTATCTGGAGTTCGCCGACGGCGAGCAAAAAGAGGATCCGATCGGCTGGATCAAGCTGGTGCGCGCGCGACTCACGGGTCTCGAGCTCACCAGCGTGGGCGTGCTCAGTCACGGCGGTCGTTGGCTTTCGGAAACGAGCGAAATGACGCCGCCGAGCGTCCCGGGCGTAACCTGGCACTCCGTGTCGCTGCCCAGCGAGCCCCTTCGCCGCGCGTTGTACGCCGAAACCGCGACCCATCCGAACGCCGAGGACGACGAAATTGCCTGGGGCGCCGGCCTGTACGTCGATACCGAAGCCATCGAAGCGCTCGGGCGCGCGTTGAAGAACGCGCCCACGCCGCTGTCCGTGGCGGGTGCTACGTTTTATCGCGTCGCGCGCTGAGGATCCGAAAATGGCCGCCTCGAGCGATGTTTCAGCCGTAGGGCGAAACGCCGAACGCCCGCAAATGCAGGCGTAAGATCACCAGTACGAGCAGCGCCGCGATCAGCGCCGGCACCCACAGCTCCGCCCAAACCAGGCGATTTTTCCCGAGCACGACCGCGGCGAAGGGAACGTTCGAGGTCACTTCGGAGTAGCGCAAGAATTCGGCGCGGTTCGTCTGGCGCCGTTTGTCGTCGATGCTGCTCGTGCCGCGCAGCGCCGTGGCGCACAGCGAGCCGAAGAACAAGATTGCCGCGACGTGGCCCGCGACCAATAGGTGCGCGAAAGACCAGAGAGCAACGCCCCACAGAAAGGGATGACGCGTGATGCGCAGCACGCCGCGCGCTGCGTCCGTCCGCTGCAGCACTTTTTCCGCGCCGGCTGCGGTCGGGTTGGGCACGCTGAAGGCGCCGACGAGCAACACCAGTGCGAGCGGCATGATCGCGAGCGGTAGCCAGTGAATGGGCGTGGGCGCAAACCACAACGGATAAAACGGCGCCTTACGATAGGTTTGGACCAAAAATAGCAGCGATGCGAGCGACAACAGCGAAAACAGGCCGCGAAAGCCCGCCTCGCCCAGGCGCTTCACGAGCACCCAGCGCAGCCCCGAACCCGCGATGAAGGCGTGGATCCCGAACCAGAGGAACGCCGCGAGTGCCAGTCGCTCGAACATGTTCAGAGCCAGCCGGCTTCGCGATACCAATCGACCGTACGCTGTACACCCTGTGAAAAGGTCACGCTGGGCGCCCAATCCAAGGCGCGCTGCGCGCTCGAGCTGTCACACACCCATTGGTCGAAGAGCTCGTTGCACTTGTCGCGCGTGAGCATGACCGCGCGGTTCGTCACGCGACCGTAAGCTTCGCTCATGAACGCCGCGCCTTCGACCACGCGCCGCGGCAACGGAATGCGCAAGAACGCGCGCTTGCCAACGGCCGATTCCGCCTCCCGGATCAACTCGGCCATGGTGTGCACGGCGCCGTCATCGATTGCGAAGACGCTGCCGCTCGGTACGTCCGCGTCGATCGCTCGAATGCACGCTCGCGCGCAATCAGGGCCGAAGGTCATGCTGAGCTTGCTTTGCGGCGAGCCGAGCAGCGGCAAAACCCCGAGCTTGATCGACTTGAAAAAGGCCAAAATTTCGCGATCTCGCGGGCCGTAAATGGCTGGCGGGCGGATCACGGTGATCTTCAGCTCGTCTTTCTTGGCGAGCGCAGCGCATTCGGCGGCGAGCTTGCTTCGCCCGTAGTCGGTCACGGGGCGGGGCGCTTGGTCGAGGGGCACCGGATTGCCGTGCGCGTCGCTCGGCCCACCGACAGCGATACTCGAGACCAGGACGAAGCGCTTGAGCGCGTCTTTGTGGGGCAGACACGCCTCGAGCAAATACTCCGTGCCGCGCGCGTTCACGCGCATGAACTCGTCCAAACTGCGGGCTTTGACCAAGCCGGCCGAGTGCACGACCGCGTCCACGCCCTCCACCGCGCGCGCCAAGCGATCGCGATCGTCCATCGCGCCGTCGAACAGCTCGACGTTGCTCAAGGTGCGCAAGAACTTGGTGTCGCTCGAGCGCCGCACGAGTGCGCGCACCGCGCGCCCGCTCTGCGAGAGCTGCTCGATGATGTGTGAACCGAGAAAGCCCGAGCCGCCAGTGACGAGGATGGTCATGTATCTTTCTCGTAAATGCGATACTTTTTGTAGATTTTGCCGCCCATGAACTTGATCCCGACGTTCACCGGGCCGTTGTCCTCGAGCGTCCAGCTGAGCTCGCCCCACTCGATGCCGAGCTTTTGTCCGGACTCATTCAGCTTGGAGTAGAGATAAATGCTGAGGCCTGCGTATTTGCGCTGACCGCGAAACTTCTTCGAAATTCCGAGCAGGGCCAAGCGTGCGGTCTTCGGACCTTTGACTTTGAGCCGCCAGAGCAGTTTGCCAAGCTCCAGCGGGCCCAATTTGCCCTTCATGTCACGGATCAGCTCGTTGATGTTCGGGAGCGCGATCGCGAACGCCGCCGGTTGCCCGTCGATTTCAGCGATGTAAGTGAG
>Ga0068855_100010865_pt1 | contig 10993 bp, 9 predicted proteins | sample KBSCornC52_FD_66592 | JGI IMG/M metagenome (GOLD analysis project Ga0068855, IMG submission 66592) | Corn rhizosphere microbial communities from Kellogg Biological Station, Michigan, USA - KBS Corn C5-2 | ecosystem: Host-associated > Plants > Roots > Rhizosphere > Soil ... | reverse complement strand
GATCTGGTTGACCTCGCAGCCGAGCCCCAGCACCACGACGGCGGAGAAATTAGCATGCCGTGCATAACCGCCGAGCGTGCGGCGAAGCAGCGCCAGCGGTTCGTCCTGCGTCATGCCGCAACCGGTCTTGTGCGTCAGCGCCACGACACCGTCGACATTCGGAAAATCCGCCAGCGGATTGTCGCCGGTGAACGGGTTCTTCTTGAAGATATCGGCAACCATGCCGGCAACGTGGGCGCTGCAATTCACCGAGGTGAGGATGCCGATATAGTTGCGGGTCGCGACACGGCCGTCGGAACGGCGGATGCCGTCGAAGGTCGCGGGCAGATCGAAATTCGGCGTCGGCGTGACGTCGACGCCGTACGCATAGTCCTTGGCGAAATCGCCCATGCCGCAGTTTTGCGTATGCACGTGCTGGCCCGGCGCTATTGGAATCGTCGCAAAGCCGATGATCTGGCCGTAGCGTCGGATCGGCTCGCCTACCGCAATCGGCTTGATCGCGACCTTGTGGCCGGCAGGAATGCGCTCGACGGTCGTGACCCCGTCGGACACCACCATGCCCGGCGGCAGGCTCGAGCGCGCAATCAGCACGCCATCGTCAGGATGCAAGCGAATGACGGGTGCCGGAGCCATGGGGTATCTCCTCTAAAGTGGGCGAGTAGCGAATAGCGAATGGCGAATAGAAGAACTACTCGCTATTCGCCACTCGCCATTCGCATATCTTACGCCTTGCCGCCGGAATCCTTGCGGGTCTGGTTGACCTGCATCTTGGCGTAGGTCTGCATCAGGCCGCTCTCGTTCGACAGCGTCACGAGCTTGAAGCCCATGTTGATCGCGCGCACCGCACCTTCGGCGCCCGAGCAATGGATGCCCGGATGCAGGCCGCGCTTGCCGCATTCCTTGACGATCTTCTCGTAGATCTTGAGAATTTCCGGCTCGTCGCGGTCGAGCTTCGGCACCAGGCCGTAGGAGAAGCCGAGGTCGGAGGGGCCGACGTAAACGCCGTTGATGCCCTCGACGTCGAGGATCGATTCCATGTTCTCGATCGCGGTCTTGGTCTCCATCATCGGCAATAGCACGATCTCGTCGTTCGCGGTCTGCTGGTAGGCGCCGGCCGAGCCGTACATGCCCGATCGGATCGGGCCGTTCGAGCGGGTGCCCTTCGGCGGGTACTTGGCGTACTGGACCAGGTTTTCCGCTTCCTGCTTGGTGTTGATCATCGGGCAGATCACGCCATAGGCGCCGCCGTCGAGCACCTTGCCGATGATGCCGGGTTCGTTCCAGGGAACGCGGACCATCGGCGTCACCGGGTGGCCGTTCATCGCCTGGAAGCACTGCACCATCGAGAGGTAATCCTGAACGCCGTGCTGCATGTCGACGGTGACGCTGTCGAAACCGCATTGCGCGATCACTTCGGCCGAAAAGCCGGACGGGATCGCGAGCCAGGCGTTCACCACGGCCTTGCCCGAGGCCCATACTTTCTTGACGTTGTTGGTAGTCATGGATCGCGTTTCCTCTGTCGTTTCTTTTGATGTCGGGCTGATCTAGCCGACCGCCCGCTGGATGCTCACTTCGCTGACGCCGACTTCGCGTGCGGGGCGCACTATCGCCGCCCCGGTATCGTCAGGCAAGGGGAGCATTTTGCCACGCAGGCCCGCGTTTTTCGCTCAATATCGTCGGGAATCCGCACCTGATCGAAGTAGCTTCAGGCGCTGACCTTGCCGTGTCCGCCGAGATAGGCGGCGGCGATGGCTTCATTGCCCCACAATTCGTCGGGCTTGCCGCCGAGCACGATCCGCCCGGTTTCCAGCACGAAGCCGTGGTCGGCGACGGAAAGTCCCATCCGCGCATTCTGCTCGACCAAGAGGACCGTGGTGTCCTTTCTGATCTGCGAGATAATCCGGAACACCGCCTGCACGATGACGGGCGCGAGACCCAGCGACGGCTCGTCGAGCAGCAGCAGCCGCGGCTTCGCCATCAGCCCGCGCGCGACCGCGACCATCTGCAACTGGCCGCCGGAGAGCGTCCAGCCCAGCGCGTTGGCAAACGAGCGGATGTCCGGAAACAGGTCGAACATCGCGTCGGCTTCGCGCGACAGCTGCGACGTCGCAACCCTGCGATTCGACGCGCCGAGCATGATGTTTTCCTTCACCGTCAGGCCCGGGAATACCCGCCGTCCTTCCGGCACATGCGAAATGCCCATGCGGACAATCGCTTCCGGTCCGAGACCGGCGATCGATTTGCCGTCGAACAGGATGTCGCCGGAGGCAGGCTTGGCGAGACCTGAAATGGCGCGCAGGGTGGTCGATTTGCCGGCGCCATTGGCGCCGAGCAACGTCACCACCTGCCCCTCGTCGACATTGATGGTGATGCCGCGCAGCGCTTCGATTTCGCCGTAGCGGACAACGAGATCGCGGATTTCGAGCAGCGCCATTATTCGGTTCCGAGATAGGCGGAGACGACGTCGGGATGGCGCAGCACCGCCATGGATTCGCCGTCCGCGATGCGGCGTCCGAAATTGAGCACGGTGATGTGCTGTGCCGCTTCGGAAACCAGCGTCATGTCGTGGTCGATGATCAGGATGGTCAGGCCCTGCGCGGCAATCCGTTTCAGGAGTTCATGCAGTTCGAGCTTTTCGGTCGAGTTCAACCCGGCGGCGGGTTCGTCGAGCAGCAACAGGGTCGGATTAGCCGCGAGCGCACGGGCAATCTCGATCAGCCGCTGATGGCCGTAGGAGAAACTCGAGATCAGCTGGTTGGCGCGGCTACCGAGACCGACGAAGGTCAACGCCTCCATCGCCCGTTCGGTCAGTGCGGCGTCGCCGCCCTGCCCGATCATGGTATTGCCGGGCCGCTCGGCGCCGATCTCGACATTCTCCAATGCCGTCATTGAGCGGAACAGGCGGATGTTCTGGAACGTCCGCCCCAATCCCGCGGCCGTGCGCTGATGCGGCGGCATGGTGGTGATGTCGGTGCCGTCGAGCAATATCTTGCCCGCGGTCGCCTTGTAGAGGCCGGACAGCACGTTGAGCGTCGTGGTCTTGCCGGATCCGTTCGGTCCAATCAGGGCGTGAACCCCGCCTCGCCGCACCTGGATATCGACGCCATCGACCGCCTTGAGGCCACCGAAATATTTCGAGAGCCCGGTGACTTCGAGCACGATGTCGCCGCCGACCGTCGCAGGCTTGAGCTGTAACGCAGCCGCGGCCGGCGGCGCCTTGGTCTGCGCGCGCCAACGATCGAAGGCAGTGGCGAAAAAGCCCCAGATGCCATCAGGCATGAAGCGGATGATCAGGATGACGGCGAGCCCGTAGATCGCCAGATACAATCCGGGGATGCTCTTGAGGAACCGCAGCCACTCCGGGATCAGGATCAGCAAGCCGGTGCCGATGGCCGAACCGATCGGCGACGCAACCCCGCCGAGCAAGGACATGGTCAGGAACACCACCGACTCGGCGAACGAGAACTGGTCTGGGCTGACATAGGCAAAACCGCCGGCGAAGAGGCCACCGGCCAATCCGCCCAGCACCGCGCTCAGCGCAAAGGCCGAAACCTTGGTACGAAACACGTCGACGCCGATGACACCGGCGGCAAGCTCGTTGTCGCGCACCGCGCGCATCGCCCGCCCCAGCCGTGTATCCGGCAGGTGCCAGACCGTGTAGCCGACGATCGCCAGCACCGCGACGCAGAACGCGAGATAACCCTGCGCCGACTGAAACAGGTCAGGCCGGCCGATGCGCGAGACACCGTCGGGACCGTGGGTGAGCCAGATCGCGTTGATCATGACCAGCGTGATGATCTGCTGGAACGAGATCGTCACCATCGCGAGATAGTGCCCGCCGAGCCGCAGCGTCGACATGCCCAATACCGCGCCGGCCACCAGCGCGATCAGACATCCCGCTACGAGGCAGAGCCAGTAGCTGATGTGGTAGTCCGCCGTTCCGATACCGACGGCATAGGCGCCGAAGCCGAAGAATGCGGCTTGCGCGAGATTGATCTGCCCGCACAGGCCGAGCACGACCGAGAGGCCGAACACCGCGATCGCAAACGTCGTCGCCTGCATCAGGATGTTGTGGACGTAGCCGTCGAACTGGATCGTGGCGGCCAACGCCACCGCGACGGCCGCGCCGATGAAATACGGCAGATGGCGCAACAGCAGCGGCTTCAAACGCGGCACGGACACAGCGATCGGCATATTTTCGGAAGGCGCGCTCATGCTTTCTCCGCGACACGTTCGCCGAAGATGCCCTGCGGCCGGATGATCAAAAGCAGCACCAGCGCCAGGAACGCGAAGGCGTCCTTGTAGGGCACGGAGATATAGGCCGCACCAAAAGTCTCGATGATGCCGAGCGACAGCCCACCGATGATAGCGCCGGCGACGTCACCGAAGCCTCCGATGATGGTGGCGGCAAAGGCCTTCAGCGCGATCGTCGAGCCCATCTGGATCGAGACGAACAGCACCGGCGCCACGAGGACGCCGGCAAGGCCACCGAGCACGGCGGAATAGATGAAGGTGATCATGATCATGGCGGAGACGGAAATGCCGAGCAGCGAGGCCATTTCCTTGTCCTGCGATGTCGCCTGCAATTTCTTGCCGAGCATGGTTTTTTCAAAAAACCAGTAATTGAAGAACACCAGTGCGACGGTGACGGCGATGATCAGCAGATACTGGCTGTCGAGATACACCGGCCCGAGCTGGATGCCGGGGGTGTCGAACCAGCCCGGCAGCACCTGCGGCTGCGGGCCGTAGATCGCCAGCACCGAGTTGGCGAGCAGGATCGAGGCGCCGATGGTCGCGATGATGACTGGCAAGAAGCTGCGATGGCGCAGCGGATAATAGACCCCGAGATTGAAGATCACGCCGAGCAGGGCCATGCCGGCCAGCGCCAGCAGGAACGACAGCCAGTAAGGCCAGCCGAGATCGACGGCGAACACCACCATGAGGTAGGCGGCAACCATCGAGAATTCACCTTGCGCGAAATTCACCACGTTGGTGGCGCGGAAAATCAGGACGATGCCGAGCGCGACCAGGGCATAGACGGCGCCGATGCCGATGCCGGTAAAGAGCAGTTGTAGGACGAGATCCATGACACGCGATCAGTGAGAGAAACGGTTCGACAACAAGCTCGACCGAAAAGCCTCGGCCTCCCCGATGGAAACCGGGGAGGCCAAATGCCGCGATCAGTCGTTGAACTCGATGTGCTTGTCGAAGACGATGTTGCCCTTGTCGTTCTTCACGATGTTGTAGCCGTGAAGCCCGTCGCCGTTCTGGTCGAAATTGTATTCGCCCTCGGCACCCGGGAACTTCTTGGTGGCCAGGATCGCCTCGCGGATCTTGGCCGCATCGGTGGAACCGGCCTTGTTGATCGCGGCTGCGAGCACGTTGATCGCGTCATAGGGCCAGGAGCTCTGGTTGTCGGGCGCGACCTTGACCGTGTCGCGGTAGAGCTTGCCGAATGCCTTCGATCCCTCGCTGGAATCCTCGGCGTAGTCGGCCACGCCATAGGTGTTGTACAGCGCGGGACCGGCGAGCTTCAGCGCCGTGATGTTGACGATCGAGGGCGAACCGACCCAGGGAATGTTGACGCCGAGCTGGCGCAACTGCCGGGCAAAGATGCCGAGATCGTTTTCGAAGGTGAAGTAGGAACCGAGAATGTCGGCGCCGGACTGCTTGATCGCGAGCACGACCGGGGTGAAGTCCTGGCTCTGGTTGGCGTAGCCCTGATCCAGAACCGCGGGTGCGCCGAGCTTTTCCAGCGCCGATGTCAGCGCCTTGCCGCCGGCGGTGCCGAACGCATCGGTCGAATGCAGCACGGCCCACTTCTTCTTGGCCAGCGTGTTGACGCCGTAATCGGCGATCACGCGGCCCGAATAGCTGTCGTTGGGGCGGAAACGGAACAGCCACTGATTGCCCATATGGGTGAGGTTCGGATCGGTACCGCCGATCATCACCGGCTTGCCGAGCTTGATGACGTCGGGCGCCATGGCGTGGACCTGGGTCGAGCGGATCGAACCGAGGAAACCGACGATATCGGACTGGGCCGCCAGCTTGGAGAACGCCAGCACGATGCCGGGATTGGTGGTCTGGTCGTCTTCGACGATCAGTTCGAGCTGTTTGCCGAGAACGCCGCCGGCCTTGTTGACGGCGTCGAGCGCGAGCTTGGCGCCCTTGATGGCATATCCGCCGGATTCAGCGGCCGGGCCGGTCACCGGCGCGCACATGCCGATCTTGATGGTGGCGCCCTGCGCCCGCGCGCTCGTCAAAATGTAGGGTGCAGCAATACCGGCAGCGATACCGGCCGCGAAATCGCGTCTCGTAAGTTTCATCCAATCCTCCCTGAGGCCGGGCTTCATCGTCGGCCTTTCTTGGTTTTGGCAGTCCTCACCGGACGCTAGCCGGGTGCGTACTTACGGATTCTCGCGTCCCGAGTAAATTGATATCGCGGTGAGTACGACTAACAATCGATATCCGTCGCTGAATGCGGGGATCAAAGATGACTAACGCCGCCCGAGCCCGGCTATTCCCCTGGTTTCTCTACCGCCGCGACGGCTTTTACTGCTCAAAGACAGTGCAGCCGGACAAGCTATGCATCCCGGCACCCGGCATCATGCAAATTTGTCTTCACTCATCTTCCTCGCCACGCCCCTCGCCCGCCACTTCCATCGCCGCAAGGCTGCGTTCCAGCACGCCCAGCATGTCCTGCAATTCGGCGAGCTTGCGGGCGCCGAAGCGACTGGTGATTTCGGCGTAGATCGCTTCGGAGTTCGGCGCCACCGCCTCGATCAGTTTCAATCCCTTGGGCGAGATCGACACCACGCCGCGGCGCAGATCGGCTTTCGCGGTGCGGCGCTCGATCAGATGCCGTGCTTCGAGATCGCGCAGGATTCGCGACAGGCTCGGCCCCAACAGGAACGCGACCCGCGCCAGTTCGGTAACCTCGATGGTTTCCACAGCAGTCAAGGCGCGCAAGATTCGCCATTGCTGCTCGGTCAGGCCATGGTTGCGCAGCGACGGCCGGAACTGCCGCATCACGGCTTCCCGCGCGCGCAGCAAGGACATCGGCAGCGACCGGGAGAATTCCCGCATCGGCGCGCGGCGGCTTTCCGCCGCTTCGATGGAATTCGAGCGCGACCCGTTGCGCGATTTCTTGTCCGCCATCGCTAGTCGTCCACCATCGCCAACCGTTGATCGGGAGAGAAAAAATTTTGCGCTGCAGCAAGCATCAAATCAGTTTGCCGGGATACCCTTAACATGTTAATCAAATTCCAGCACCCCTTTTTGCCGAATGCACGGCGGATGAAAATGGCCCTTTCCCAAGACGAAATCCGCAGCGCCGCCGAACGGCTCGACCGTGCCGAAAAGACCCGCACGCAGATCCGGCAGATTTCGCTCGAACACCCCGGCATAACCATCGAGGATTCCTACGCCATTCAGAAGGCGTGGGTCGACATGAAGATGGCCCGGGGCCGCACCGTCAAGGGCCACAAGATCGGCCTGACCTCGAAGGCGATGCAGAGCGCGCTCAATATCGACGAGCCGGACTCCGGCATCCTGCTCGACGACATGTTCTTTGCCGATGGCGGGTTGGTGCCATCAGAGCGCTTCATTGCTACCCGCGTCGAGGCCGAACTGGCCTTCGTAATGAAATCGCGGTTATCAGGACCCGACTGCACGATGTTCGACGTCCTCAACGCCACCGACTTCGTGGTCCCCGCGCTGGAGATCCTCGATACCAGGATCGAGAGGATCGATCCGCAGACCAAGGCCACCCGAAAGATCTTCGATACCATCGCCGACAACGCGGCCAATGCCGGCATCGTGCTCGGGGGCCGCCCGATCCGCCCTGGGGATGCCGACCTGCGCTGGATCGGCGCGCTGTGCTATCGCAACGGCCAGTTGGAGGAGACTGGCCTTGCGGCCGGCGTGCTCAACCATCCCGCGACATCAGTGGCATGGCTCGCCAACAAGATCGCCTCCAATGGATTGGCGCTGGAAGGCGGCCAGGTGGTGCTGGCCGGATCGTTCATCCGCCCGATCGAGACCCGCAAGGGCGACACCATTCAGGCCGACTACGGCGCCTACGGCTCGGTGAGCTGTTACTTCGCCTGACGCTCTAACAATCGCAGGAGCAACCCCAACATGCCGCATTTCACGATTGAATATTCAGCCAATCTCGATGGCCGCGTCGATATGGGCGCGGTGGTAGAGCTGGTTCGCAAGGAAGCGGTTGCGACCGGGATCTTCCCGCTCGGCGGCATCCGCGTCCGCGCCATCAAGTGCGAGCACTATGCGATCGCCGACGGCCGCAAAAACTTCGGCTTTCTCGACATGGTGCTGCGGCTCGGCGAGGGCCGCGATCTCGCCACAAGGCAAAAGGCCGGTGAACATATTTTCAAGGCCTTGTCGGCCTATCTTGATCCGGTGTTTGCGAACGGCAAGTTCGCGCTGTCGTTCGACATGCAGATCAACGACAAGGAAACCAGCTGGAAACGCAACAACATCCACGAATCTCTGAAAGTGGAGACGACCCATGGATAAAGTGACACCGAAGGACGCCTTCAAGGCCAACCGCGACCGCGTCGGCCCCCTGCTCGCCAAGTTGAAGGCTGAGGGCATCAACCACATGATCGACGGCAAGAGCGCGCCGTCGGTCTCCGGCCAGACCTTCGAGACCAAATCCCCGGTCGATGGAACCTCCGCGCTGGCATCGGTCGCCCGCGGCAAGCCTGATGATATCGACCGCGCCGCGACGGCGGCCAGCCGCGCCTTCAAATCGTGGCGCGACATGCCCGCGACCGCGCGCAAGAAATTGCTGCACCGCGTCGCGGACGCCATCGAGGACAATGCCGACGACATCGCGGTGCTCGAATGCATCGATACCGGCCAGGCCCACCGCTTCATGGCCAAGGCCGCGATCCGCGCGGCCGAGAATTTTCGCTTCTTCGCCGACAAATGTGCCGAGGCCCGTGACGGCCTCAGCACGCCCAGCGACGAGCACTGGAACCTCTCGACCCGGGTGCCGATCGGCCCGGTCGGCGTCATCACGCCGTGGAACACGCCGTTCATGCTGTCGACCTGGAAGATCGCGCCGGCGCTCGCCGCCGGCTGCACCGTCGTGCACAAGCCGGCCGAGTGGTCGCCGGTCACCGCCGACCTGTTGGCCAAGCTCGCCAAGCAGGCCGGCCTGCCCGACGGCGTGCTCAACACGGTGCACGGCTTCGGCGAGGAAGCCGGCAAGGCGCTGACCGAGCATCCCGCGATCAAGGCGATCGGTTTCGTCGGCGAGAGCTCGACCGGTTCGGCCATCATGGCGCAGGGCGCGCCGACGCTGAAGCGCGTGCATTTCGAGCTCGGCGGCAAGAATCCCGTCATCGTGTTCGACGACGCCGATCTCGACCGCGCGCTCGACGCGGTCGTCTTCATGATCTACTCGCTGAACGGTGAGCGCTGCACCTCGTCCAGCCGGTTGCTGGTTCAGCAAAACATCGCCGACAAATTCATCGAAAAGCTCACCGCCCGCGTCAAGGCGCTGAAGGTGGGGCATCCGTTGGATCCCGCCACCGAAATCGGGCCGCTGATCCACGAGCGGCATCTCGCCAAGGTTTGCAGCTATTTCGACGTCGCCCGCAAGGACGGCGCCACCATCGCCGTCGGCGGCAAGCCGCATGACGGCCCCGGTGGCGGCCATTACGTGCAGCCGACGCTGGTCACCGGCGCGCACGCCAACATGCGGGTGGCGCAGGAGGAAGTGTTCGGCCCGTTCCTGACCGTGATCCCGTTCAAGGACGAGAACGACGCCATCGAGATCGCCAATGGCGTGCAATACGGCCTCACCGGTTACGTCTGGACCGGCGACCTGGGCCGTGCGCTTCGCGTCGCCGACGCGCTCGAAGCCGGCATGATCTGGCTCAACTCGGAAAACGTCCGCCATCTACCGACACCGTTCGGCGGCATGAAATCATCCGGCATCGGCCGCGACGGCGGCGACTACTCGTTCGACTTCTACATGGAAACCAAGCACGTCTCGCTGGCGCGCGGGACGCACAAGATTCAGAAACTGGGCTCACCCTCATCCTGAGGAGCGCGCGCAGCGCGCGTCTCGAAGGATGGTGCCACGGGCTTCATGGTTCGAGACGGCGCTAACGCGCCTCCTCACCATGAGAACAAATCAGCGAACCGGGACAAGTCAACATGCCTATTCCGCAACACATCTTCGATCCCCCCTTCAACATCATCCGCAGCAGCCATGCCGTGCTCGACGTGGTCGATCTCGACAAGAGCCGGGCGTTCTACGAGACCACCGTCGGCCTCCATGTCGAGGATCGCGACGACAAGGCGGTGTACCTGCGCGGCAGCGAGGAACATCAGCATCACTCGCTGGTGCTGCGGAAGGCGCCGACTGCGGCCTGCAACCGGTTGGGCTTCAAGGTCGGCAACGACGGCGACCTAGACAAGGCCGCCAGTTTCTTTTCCGAGAACGGCATCGCCTACGCCTTCACCGAGCAGCCGTTCCAGGGCCGCACCCTGCAGTTCACCGATCCCCTGGGCTTCCAGCTCGAACTTTATGCGACGATGGAAAAGCGCCCGCACCTGTTGCGGCGCTACGACCTCTACAAGGGCTGCCACCCGCAGCGGCTCGACCATTTCAACGTGTTCTCCCCTGAGGTGCAGAACACCGTCGACTTCTACGCGCGGCTCGGTTTTCGGTTGACCGAATATGGCGAGGAAGATGGGCCGAACGGGCGCATCGCCGCCGCCTGGATGCACCGCAAGGGCAATGTGCACGATTTTGCCATCACCAACGGCAAAGGCCCTCGCCTGCACCACTTTGCCTATTGGGTGCCGACGGCGATGAATATCCTGCATCTCTGCGACGTCATGGCCTCTAGCGGTTTTCTGAAGAACATCGAGCGCGGTCCCGGCCGCCACGGCATCTCGAACGCGTTCTTTCTCTATATTCGCGATCCCGACGGCCATCGCCTCGAGCTCTACA
>Ga0068855_100010864_pt1 | contig 10993 bp, 8 predicted proteins | sample KBSCornC52_FD_66592 | JGI IMG/M metagenome (GOLD analysis project Ga0068855, IMG submission 66592) | Corn rhizosphere microbial communities from Kellogg Biological Station, Michigan, USA - KBS Corn C5-2 | ecosystem: Host-associated > Plants > Roots > Rhizosphere > Soil ... | reverse complement strand
GCGGGTGCGCGACCTGCAGCCGACCGCGCCCGACTGACGGATGCCGTGTCCGTCCGCGTCCGCTTCGCTCCCAGCCCCACCGGGTCGCTCCACCTCGGCAGCGCGCTGACGGCCCTCGCCAACCGCCTGTTCGCGAGCAGGCACGGCGGGACGCTGCTCCTGCGGATCGACGACACCGACGCGGAGCGCTCCGGCCCCGGCATGGAGGCCGGCATCCTGCGCGACCTGCGCTGGCTCGGCATCTCCTGGGATGACGGGCCGGTGCGCCAGAGCGACCGCTTCGACCGCTACCGCGAGGCGGCCTCGGCGGCGGCCGGCGTCGAGATCCGCGACGGCGCCTGCTGGCTGCGGGCGGCCGGCCTCGCGCCGTTCGTGATCCTGCGCGGCGACGGCCGGGCGACGTACAACTGGGCGACGGCGGTCGACGACCTCGACGAGGGCATCACCGACGTCATCCGCGGCAACGACCACCTGTCGAACACGCCGCTGCAGGAGGCCGCGATCCGCGCGATCGGCGGCGAGCCGCCCCGCTACCTGCACCACGCCGTCATCACCGGCGACGCCGGCAAGCTCTCCAAGCGGGAGGGCGCCGGGTCGATCGCCGACCTGCGCATCGAGGGCTACCCGCCCGAGGCGGTCGTGAACTATCTGGGGCTGATCGCGAGCTCCGGGCCGGGCGACGTGCTCACCCTCGACGAGCTGGTCGACCGCTTCGACGAGTCCCGGCTCGCCCGGGGCACGCTGAAGGTCGACCCGGCCCGGCTGCGCGCGCTCTCCACGCGCCACTTGGCGGTGCTCCCTGCCGACGATCTCATCACCCGCGTGCTCGACCGCTGCCCGCCGGGGACGCCGGCCGAGGCCGTCCGGGCGCTCGAGCCGGCGCTGCGCGGCGTCCACACGCTGGCCGAGGCGGTCGAGCTGGTCGAGTGCGTGCTCGTCACGCCGACACCCGAGCCGCTGCCCGAGCTGGCCGCGATCCGGGCCCGGTATCCCGACCGGCTGGACGAGGAGGCGGCCCGCGCGCTCGTCGAGGAGCTGCGCCGCGCCGACGTGCCGCTGCGGCGGGCACGGCGCTCGCTCACCGGGCGCGACCGCGGCCCCGAGCTCTGGGCCGTGTTCGCCGCCCTGCCGCGTGACGAGGCGATCCGGAGGGCGGCATGAGGCTGCGCGACTCCCGCACCGGCGAGCTGGTCGGGCTCGAGCCGGGCCCCGACGGCACGATCGGCATCTACGCCTGCGGCCCGACCGTCTACGGCCGCATCCACGTCGGCAACGCCCGCCCGTTCGTCGTCTTCGGGCTGATGAAGCGCTACCTGGAATGGCGCGGCCAGCCGGTGACGCTCGTCGAGAACATCACCGACATCAACGACAAGATCTACGCCGCGGCGAACCGGGCCGGCGTGCGCTCGGACGACCTGGCCCGGGAGATGGCGGCCGCCTACATCGAGGACACGGGGCGGCTCGGCATCGGCCGGCCCGACCACGAGCCGCTCGCCTCCGAGACGCTCCCCGAGATCGTCGGGCTGATCGAGGAGCTGGTCGGCTCCGAGCACGCCTACGAGGCGGGCGGCGACGTCAACTTCGCGGTGCGCAGCTTCCCGCCGTACGGCGAGCTCTCCGGCCAGAAGCCGGACGAGCTGCGCGCCGGCGCGCGGGTCGAGCCGGGCGAGCACAAGCGCGACCCGGTCGACTTCGCGCTCTGGAAGGCGGCGAAGCCCGACGAGGACACCTCCTGGCCGTCGCCCTGGGGCGAGGGCCGCCCCGGCTGGCACATCGAGTGCTCGGCGATGGCCGAGAAGCTGCTCGGGCCCCGGTTCGCGGTGCACGGCGGCGGCCGCGACCTGATCTTCCCCCACCACGAGAACGAGATCGCCCAGTCGGTCGCGGCCGGCCGGCCGTTCGCGACGGTGTGGGCGCACAACGGGATGCTGCGGCTCTCGGGCGAGAAGATGTCGAAGTCGGAGGGCAACATCGACCTGCTCGCCGACGCGCTCGACCGCTGGGGCGCCGAGACCTTCATCATGTTCTTGCTCCAGGCCCACTACGCGAGCCCGTTCGACTACGACGATGCGGCGCTCGAGCGCGCCCGGGCGGCCTGCACGACGCTGCGCAACAAGCTGCGGACGGGGTCGGGGACCGACGAGAGGGTGCGTGACGCGGTGATCGCAGCGCTCGACCAGGACTTCAACACGCCCGAGGCGCTGGCGCTCCTGTTCACCGCGCCGCCGGACGCCGCGGACACGGTGGCCGACGTGCTCGAGGTGCTCGGTCTCGGCGGGCTCGCCCACGACGAGGCGGCTCCGCCGGACGTGGTCGCGCTCGCCGATGAGCGGCGGGCCGCCCGTGCCCGGCGCGACTTCGCCGAGTCCGACCGGCTGCGCGACGAGCTGGCCGGGCGCGGGTGGGAGGTGCGCGACGCCGGCGACGGGTTCGAGCTCTACCCGCGCGATGGCTGACGTCGTCTACGGGCGCCGGGCGGTGCGCGAGGCGCTGCGGGGCCGACGCGAGGTGGGGAAGGTGTGGTGCGCCCCGGGTCTCCAGGGGACTACCGACTGGCTGCCGCGCGGCGCCCGTGAGGCCACGCCCGCCACGCTGGCGGAGCGGGCCGGGAGCCCCGACCACCAGGGCGTCGTCGCCGAGGTCTCCGACTACCCGTACGCGTCGCCGGAGGAGGTGCTCGGGGGCGAGCGGCCGCTCGTGGTCGCCCTCGACGAGGTCACCGACCCGCACAACCTGGGCGCCGTCGCCCGCGTGGCCGAGTGCGCGGGCGCCGACGGCCTGGTGATCACGACCAGGCGCTCGGCCCGGGTCACGCCGGCCGTGTGCCGCGTATCCGCGGGCGCCGTCGAGCACCTGCGCATCGCCCGGGTCGAGAACCTGGCCGACCTCCTGCTGGCGGCGCGCCGGCCCGGCCTGTGGACGTATGCGGCCGCACCGGGGGCGGCGGCGCACGATCGGTCGGACTATCGCGACGGGGCCGTGTTCGTGCTCGGGGCGGAGGGCCGCGGCCTGCGTCCGCGGGTGCGGGCCGCCTGCGACGCGGCCGTGGCGATCCCCATGATGGGCAAGGTCGAGTCGCTGAACGTGTCGACGGCGGCCGCGGTCCTGCTCTTCGAGGCCGTCAGGCAGCGCGGTGGCGGCTGAGCTCTACATCGTCGACGGGGACAACGTCTGCCATCTGCGCGGGCCCGGGGAGGACTACGCCCGGGCCCGCGAGCTGCTCGTCGCCGAGATCGCCGGCTACATGGCGCAGACCGGCATCGACGGGGTGGTCGTCCTCGACGGCCACGGCCAGAACCGGTCGATCGGCCGCACGAGAGTGACATATTCCGGCAGCGAGACCGCCGACACGATGATCGAGCGACTGGCCCATCGCAGCGCCGAAGGCCGGGAGGTGACCGTCGTCTCGTCGGACGCCGTCCTGCGCCACGTGGCCCAACGAAGCGGCGTTCACGCGATGAGCGCGCGCGAGTTCTCGGACCGGCTCTCGGCCGCTCCGCGGGAACGTTTCCAGCCTGAGAAGGGGCCGTCCCGGCGGCTCCTGGGCGACGCGCTCGACCCCGCCGTGCGGGAGGCGCTCGAACGCATGCGCCGCGGCGGCTGACCCAACCTCGCCTCGCTCAATTTGACACAGGCGCATCTTGGTGTAATAGTTCGCGCCGTCCCTAAAGCTGAGGTTGAAGGTCAGATTGACTCTGATCGAGACTTCCGGCTTTCCCCTTTCCCCCGGAGGTAGGCGGTGCCCAGGTCGAGTGCTGCGGTGCAGCTCCAGCGGCGCGTCCTGCGAGAGCCCACGGAGCTGTCCCTGATCGCGTCTGCGCGGAACGGGGACGAGCGGGCGATGGACGAGATCATCCGGCGGTATCAGGGGTTCGTGCGGCTGAAGGCGAGCTCGTACTTCCTGGCCGGCGGGGATTCCCACGACCTCGTGCAGGAGGGGCAGATCGGCCTGTTCAAGGCCGTCCGCGACTTCCGGCCCGACAAGGAGACGTCGTTCCGGTCGTTCGCCGAGCTCTGCATCACCCGCCAGATCATCACGGCGATCAAGACCGCCACCCGGTACAAGCATGCGCCGCTGAACACCTACGTGTCGTTCAGCCACACCCCCGCGGGGCAGGAGGCCGACGCCGACTGCACGCTCGGCGACGCCCTCCCCGGGCCGGCGGTCGACGACCCGGCCACGTGCGTGATCTCGAGCGAGGAGCTCCAGAGCCTGCTCTCGTGCCTCGGCTCGACGCTCTCGTCGCTCGAGTCGCAGGTGCTGACCGGCTATCTCGAGGGCCGCAGCTACGAGGCGATCGGCGAGGCGCTCGACTGCGACCCGAAGACGGTCGACAACGCCCTGCAGCGCGTGAAGCGCAAGGTGCTCGCGCACCTGCAGGCGCGGCGGGCCCTGGGCTAGAGGCCGGCCACCGGTAAGATCGAGGGCGGAAACCGGGGCCAGGCCCCGGTCGGGGCCTGGCCCCACGCTCTCGCGCCGGGATAGCTCAGCTGGCAGAGCACCGCTCTTGTAAAGCGGATGTCGCGGGTTCGAGCCCCGCTCCCGGCTCATGTGTCGCGTAGCTCGGGGGGCCACCCGCGCCCACACGCGTTTCAGCTCACGAATGCGCCTTGATCAGTGCGTTCACGTGATCGTTCGCGTCGACGTATCCGGCGGCCCAGAGCCGGCCGTTCGCCGGGTTCTCGGCGATCGAGCCGAAGAAGCTCGGGCCGGCCGAGGCGTACGTCCACCTGGCGCCGTTCCAGTGCTCGACGACCGCGTGCGTGTCGCTGGTCGTGATCGTGGCGCCGCCGTAGCCGACCGCCCACACGTCCTTGGCGCTTCGGGCGAGGACGGCAGCCAGAGGGTCGCCGCCGGCATCCGGGGACGGCGCCGCGACGCGGTGCCATGCCGTGCCGTCCCAGTGCAGGATCAGCGGCCGGTAGGGCTCGTCGGCATCTTCGTTTCCGACCATGCCCACCGCCCACGCGTCCGTCTGCGAGAGCGCGGTGACGCTGTGCAGCTCGTTCACGTCCTCGTCGCCGGTGTTCAACGGGTTCGGCGTCGGCGTGCGCACCCAGGTGCCGTTCACGAGGTGCTCGGCAAACGTCTTCGTCACACTTGTGTTGCCGTCGTACTCCGAGCCGACCGCCCAGACGACGCCGTGGGCCGCCGTGGTGACGCCGATCAGGTCGTCCGACCCCGGCGCGCCCGCGACCGTGCTCCAGGTGCTGCCGTTCCAGTGCTCGAGCAGCGCGCCGTTGACGGTGGCTCCGGTCGCCCAGGCGTCGTTCTGATTGCGCACCGCGACCGAACCGAGCGAGCCGAGGTCGGCCGGTGGGATCGAGGGCGTCGGGACGACCTTCCACGACGAGCCGTTCCAGTGCATCGCGAACGTCACCCAGGCGTCGCCGGCCAGGTTCCCCTTCGCCCCGACGGCCCAGACGTCGTCCGGCCCCGCGCTCGACATCGCCGCGATCTCCCCCTCCGACCCGAGCGCCTTCGGCGTCGCGTGAACGCTCCAGCCGGTGCCGTCCCAGTGCTCGAGGAGGAACTGATCCGTGTACGGCTTCGGCCAGTTGATCTCGTAGCCGCCCGCCCAGCCGTCGTTCGTCGCGGGCCGCGTGACCGCGTTGAAGGTGTTCCAGTCGGACGGCCCCGTGAGCGGGTTGAGCGTCGCAAGCTTCGTCCATGCAGCCGCGGAGGCGACTCCGGTCAGGCAGGTCGCTCCGGCGAGCGCGCCCACGAGGCCCGCCAGGATGCGTCGATGCGCTCTGAACATCACGACCCCTTCGTCATCGTTGACGCACGCAAACCTACGGCGCTGCGAGGAGCCGGTCTGTACGCGCATGCACACCGCGAACGTGACGACCGTCAACGACGCTACGGGTGGTGTCGTGACGTGGCGTATTAGTGATACTGGCGAAGGGTCAGCGTCGCCTTGCGGGCAGTAAGCGTTACGCTACCCGTGTCGAACGCCGCGGTGAGCGCGTTCGCGTTTGGCGCGAGCTGGCCCACGTAGCGTAACGTCGTGAAGCTCCGTGTCGTTCCGAGCGCGACGCATTTGTGGCCGCCCGTGGCCTCGGGCCCGTGTGTGGACGTGAAGACCGCGCCTCCCGACATGAACGGGTTGCCGGCGGAGAACACCTTCGCCGTCGCGCCGCTCGCGTTGTGCGTCGGCAGCGGCAGGTCGTAACCCGGCGTCTCGCCGATGATCGCGTGCGACTCGGCGTCCACCGGCTGCGTGTTCGGGTCGGTGCCGGTCGCGGCGATCTCGTCGGTCCGGCGCTTGCCGTACACCTTGTCGAAGGTCCACTCCTCGGTCGCGGTCGCCGTGCTCACGGTCTCCCGGCCCGCGCAGGGGTGGAGGCGGTGGGCGGCCCGCGGCCCTCCGGCGATCAGCGGTTGCAGGAAGTGGATCACGACGACTCCCCGGCATCCCGGGTCGAACGCCTCGCCCGCCCTCACCGGGCCTGCCGTCAGCGTGCCGAAGAACGGCGATGTCGGGGTGGCGACGCTGAACGGGGAGTAGCCCATCGTCCCTCCGGCCTGGCGCAGGTACCCGTGGCCGCCGGTGATCAGCGTGCAGCGCCGCTTCGACACGGGCGAGGTCGCCGTGAACGTGCCGGCGAGCTGGCTCGGGGCGATTGTCGTCCCGAGGTCGAAGGAGGTCGCGAGCGTGTTGCGGTCGAAGCTGAACGTTGTGCCCGACGTGGGTGCGAACGAGTAGTCGTGCAGCTGGAACGCCGTCGGATGCGCCCGCGGCGCCGTCCGCTCGAGATCGACGTCGGCGAACGGCGGCTCGCTCGACCCACCTCCGGGTGACGCAAAGACGGTCATGCCCATCTCGTAGCGCGTCCCGTTGATCAGGACCTCGCGCGGGCCGGCCTCCATGAACACCGTCGCGAGCGCCGTGAACGACGTCCGGCCGGCGGCGTGCGCGCGGCTCCAGCGTTGCCACAAGGCCAGCGGCCGTGCGGGAGGCGACGCGGCGGACGCGGATGCGGCCGCGACGGCGGCCGCTACCAGCACCGCGACGGAGATCGAGGCCCGTCCCAACAGTGCCAAGTGCCCGCGCATCCTGCCCTCCTCTCGGTCACCCTGCCGCGAGCACTCTACCGCCCGGCGTTGGCCACGGGAAGGCGCCGGACGTTGCTACACGGCCACCAGCCGCTTCGACGCCTCGAGCGCGAGCCACAGGCGGGCCACGTCGGCGGTGCTCGAAAGGTCACGCTCCGTCAGCGTCTCGATCTGGCGCACGCGATAGACGAGCGTCTGCTTGTGCACGTGCAGGCGGGTGGCGGCCCGCTGCCAGGAGCGGTTCTCCTCGAGGAACACCTCGAGCGTGTGCTCGAGCTCGCTGCGATGCGTCTCGTCGTACGCGCGCAGCGGCCCCAGCAGGCGGGCGACCAGCAGCTCGGCCTCGGAGGCCGACCGGGGTGCGACGAGCTCGTCGTGGTCGTCGGTCTGGTCGACGACGGTGGCGCCCGAGTCGAGCGCCGCTCCGAGCGCCCAGCGCGCATCGCGCAGCGCCGTCCCGATCGTGTCGAGGTTGGTGACCGGTGCGCTGATGCCGGCGCCGCCGAGCTCGGCCGCGACGTCGGTGATCGCCCTTCGGGCCGACTCGCCGTTCTCGATCAGCGTGTAGAGCGCGTCGCCCTGCTCGAGCTCGAGGCAACGCACGCCGGCGGCGTCGAGCCGGGCGTGCAGGTCGATGCTGCCGTCGTGCGGCCACTGGCGGCCGTTCGCGGACGCCGCGACCACCCACGGCCCCATCCCGCAGCCGTGCTCGCGCAGCATCGCCACGGCCGTCTCGTGGCCGACGCGGCCCTCGAGCATCCGCCGGAAGAGGTCGCCTCCCAGCCGGCGCGACCGCTCCCGCTCGGCCTGCGACCGCTCCACCTCGACCGCGATGATCGTCGCGGCATGCTGGAGCAGCAGCGGGTCGAGCGGCTCGCCCAGGCCGACCGCCACCATCACCTCGGCGTCCTTGGTGGGGATGACGAGCGCCATCGCGGGCGCGGCGGCGGCGTCGAACCGCACCCAGGCGGCCAGCGGCTCCGTCCGCTCGGCCAGCAGCTCCGCCAGGCTCGAGGCGACGTCGTCACGCAGGCCCGGCCAGGCCGGGAACGGCGGCCGCAGCGTCGCCCGGTCGACGACGAACAGCTGACAGCCGCAGGTCTCGGCGAGCGTCCCGAGCGTCTGCGGCGCCGACGCCGAGCCGGCGCGGCCCGACCGCAGCGACTCGTACAGGCGCATGATCCGCACCAGTCGCTCGTGCTCGCTGCGGCTGCTCGCATGCTGAACCGCATGGGCGAGGGCGACGAACGGCACCTGGTGCTCGACCATGAGCACCGGGAAGCCGAGCCGGTCGGCCGTCTCGCGCAGCGCCGGCGTGAGCGGCGGCGAGCGCATCGCCGAGCCGGGCGCGTCACCGCTCTCGCACAGGGCCACGCCCGAGAGGCCCGAGCCCGCCAGGAGCTCGATCCACTGGGTCTGGGCCTTCGCGCCGCGGGGGACGGCGAGGCCGATCGTCATCAGCAGGTCGCCCTGACCCAGCCACTCGGTCGGATCGGGCAGCTCGCACACGCCGGCCCAGCGCACCTCCCGCGATTCGCCGTTCCGGCCCGCGTAGAGCCGCGCTCGCAGGTTGGGGATCCGGATGAGTTCGCGGATCGTCAGAGCCACTCATACGATCGTACATGAACGCCAACCGACTTCCTAAAGACGGACGATTGAACGCGGCAGGCGCCATCGGGCACGATCCCTCTCGTTCGCAACGACGGCGGAGGGGTGGTCCTGGCATGGCTCAGGTGACGACATATCGCGGGGCGTTCATCGACGGTGAGTGGGTCGCCGGAGGCGGCGACGAGATCACGGTCACCAACCCGGACACGGGCGAGGCCGTCGGGTCGGTCTCGCAGGCGACGCCGGAGCAGGTCGACCGGGCGGTCGCCTCGGCCCGGAAGGCGTTCGGGAGCTGGCGGCGCACGCCGGTGCTCGAGCGGGCCGAGATCTGCCGCCGGGCGTACGACATCTGCATGGAGCGGGCCGAGGAGATCGCGGTGCTGATCACCCGCGAGACCGGCAAGACCATCCGCGAGTCGCGCGAGGAGATGGTCGAGTACACCGCCGACCACTTCCGCCGCGCCGCCGAGGACGTCCTCCGCCACGAGGGCAAGGTGCTGCCCTCGACCCAGGGCATGAACCACAAGCGCATCCTGATCGTGCAGGAGCCGGTCGGGGTCGTCGCCGCCGTCTCGCCCTGGAACTTCCCGGTCGACATCGCCGGCATCCCGATCGTGTACGGCCTCGCGTACGGCTGCACGACCGTGTGGAAGCCGTCCGAGCTCTCTCCCCTGTGCGCCGAGGCGTTCATGGACGTCCTGCACGACGCCGGCTTCCCGCCCGGCACGGCCAACCTGGTGCACGGCCGCGGCGACGTCGGCCAGGCGCTCGTCGGACACGAAGGCGTCGACTCCGTCGTCTTCACCGGCTCGATCGAGACGGGCGAGAAGGTGGCCCGTGCCGCCGGCCTCAAGAACCGCGTCCTCGAGCTGGGCGGCAACGGGCCGCAGATCGTGCTCGCCGACGCCGACCTCGACGCCGCCGTCGAGGGCGCCGTCATGGGCTGCTTCTATCTGGCCGGCCAGGTGTGCACCGCCGCCGAGCGCGTCCTGGTGCACCGCGACGTCCACGACGCCTTCGTCGAGCGCCTGGTCGACCGCACGAAGCGGCTGCGCGTCGGCGACCCGCTCTCCGAGGACACCGACATGGGCCCGATGTGCCACCGCGGCACGCTCGAGCGCACCCAGGCGCATATCGCCGACGCGGTCGCGAACGGCGCCCGGGTGGTGGTCGGCGGCACCAGCAACGGCATGTACCACGACCCGACCGTCCTCGTCGGCGTGACGAACACGATGCGGATCGCCCGCGAGGAGACGTTCGGGCCGGTGGCGCCGATCATGGCGTTCGACTCGCTCGAGGAGGCGCTCGAGATCGCCAACTCGACCGAGTTCGGGCTGACCGCGGCGGTGTTCACGAAGTCGCTGAACGATGCCTGGACGGCGGCCGGGGAGCTGCGCCACGGCACCGTCCACATCAACGAGAGCACGAACTACTGGGACCAGATGGCGCCCTTCGGCGGCGCCAAGAAGTCCGGCTCCGGCCGCGAGCTGGCCGGGTGGATCGCAGACGCCCTGACCGAGACCAAGCAGATCACGTTCGACCTGACCTAGGGAGAGGGGATGACAGAAGAGCCACAGATCGGAGCACACAACGTCGCCGAGGTCGAGGTCGACGAACGCCGCCTGCTGAAGACGATGCACTGGTGGGACGGCTTTGTCATCGGACTCGCCAACCCGGGGTTTCTGCTCGCCGGGCTGGCCGGATCCGTCGATACGCTGGGGCCGAAGTGGGCAGCCGCGATCTGGTGCGCGTCGGCGCTCCTGGGCGCGCTGCAGGCGTACATCTACGCGGAGCCCGCAACGATGTTCCCGGAGAAGTCCGGTGGGCTCTCGATGTACGCCAAGGAGGGCTGGCGCAAGTACTTCTCGCTGGCCGGCCCGATCGCGACGTTCGGCTACTGGTTCGCCTGGTCGAGCGTGCTCGCGATCTACGGCGGCATCATCGGCACGCTGATGATCGCCCGGTTCTGGCCGTCGAGCGCCGCCGACGTCACCCACGTCGCCTTCGTCGACGTGACCTGGCCGCGCGCGATCGGTGCGCTCTGCATCCTGGCCTGCTTCGTGTTCAACGTCCGCGGCATGCGCCCCGCCGTGTGGTTCTCGTACGCGACCGGCGCCATGATGATCATTCCGCTCGCCGCGCTCGCGATCATCCCGTTCCTCACCGGTGACGTCACGAATCACGCCATCGGAGGCGACTTCATCTCGGCATCGGTGAAGTACTACGGCGACACGCCGACGACGTTCAACCAGATCGCGCTCGGCATCGTCTGGTTCTGGGTGATCGGCTGGTCCACCTACGGGGCGGAGGCGTGTACCACGTTCG
>Ga0068855_100010861_pt1 | contig 10993 bp, 10 predicted proteins | sample KBSCornC52_FD_66592 | JGI IMG/M metagenome (GOLD analysis project Ga0068855, IMG submission 66592) | Corn rhizosphere microbial communities from Kellogg Biological Station, Michigan, USA - KBS Corn C5-2 | ecosystem: Host-associated > Plants > Roots > Rhizosphere > Soil ... | reverse complement strand
CCGAAGTGACAACCGACGAGCGCGATGATCCCGCCGAAGAACGGCGTCTTCAGCATGCCCGCCAGAAAGTCCGACATGTTCACGGCCGAGAGCGCGCTGCGAAAGAAGAAGGCGCTCGGCACGTCGAACTGCAGATCGGTGATGGCCATGGCGCCCGCGAAGCCGAGCACCAGGGAAAACGCAGCGACCACCGGCAGCACGATCACGGAAGCCGCCAAACGCGGCCAGACGAGCTTCTTCAGCGGATCTGCGCCGAGCGCGCGGATGGCGTCGATCTGCTCGGTGACGGCCATGGAGCCGAGCTCGGCGGCCATACCGGACCCGATTCGCCCGCCCACGATGACCGCGGTGAGCGTGGGCGCGAGCTCACGCGCGAAGCTCAAGGCGATCACCCTTCCGGTATATTCGAGGCCACCGAACTTCTGTAAGCCGAACGCGAACTGCACGGCCATCACCATGCCGATGAACACGCTCGTCACGACGACGATGCCGACAGACGCGACGCCCAGCGACTCGAGCTGTTTCACGATCGCACGGCCTTCGAGCGGGCGCCGAAACCCGGCGCGGATGCTGCCGAGGAACATGCTCCAGATCACGCCCAAATGCGCGAAAAAGCCGAGCACCTGGTCGCTCGTGCGGGCGATGAAGCTCGGTGGCGGCGGCGGCGGCGCAAGGCTCGGCCGCCCCGCCATGCTCGGCCGATTCGGCTCCCCGGACGCTTGGGGATTGCTGGGAGAGGACCCGATCTCCATCTTTACTCGAGCGTCGAGAAGCCTTGCACGAAGCCGTCGAACGCGGCGACGCCAGCGCCATCCGTGTCCTCGGCGGCGATGTACATGAAGTCGTAGACGCAGCCGTCCTTCTTCAAGACGTAGACGACGTAGTGCTTCTTCACCCCGTCGAGCGCGGCGTTGATCTCGGTGCGGAGCGCCTCGCGGCCGGCGAGATGGAGCGGCTTTTGTCCCACGATTTGGCGGTCAGTGAACTGTAGGAACAAGTGTTGCGTGAGCGACGCGAGCGGCACGTCGTCCCCGTCGACACCGCAGCGCCCGTTCACCGCGACCGTGGCGTTCATCGGGTCGTCCCGAAACGCGAGCAGCGCGTCCTCGACGTCGATGGCGCGCCAGGCGCTCGGAATTTGCCCGACACGGAAGCGAAGCGGCCCGTTTTGATAAACATGGCCGTCGAACGTGGAGGCCGCGCAGGCCGTGGACACGCAAGCGAGAAGACCGAGCAAAAGTAAGCGCGAGAGCCCTTGCCGCACCATGGACGAACGCACCCTAGCATCAACCCAAGGCTGCCGGAGAAGCCAGGCTTCACGGCTCGAGAGCGAAATCGGGGATTCGGGGCTAGAGTGGTGACGCCATGCTGCCGGTGAGCGACCAGAACCCGACGCGGACCACGCCGTACGTGAACTACGCGTTGATCGTGCTCAACGTGCTCGCGTTCCTCTACGAGTGGACGCAGATCGCGGTTCACGGCGACAGCTTCGTGGTTTCGGGCTACGGGCTCGTGCCGACGCGGATCTGGGCCGACCCGGCCGGCGAGAGCTTCACGATCTTCAGCAGCATGTTCATGCACGGCGGCTGGGGGCACTTGGGCGGCAACATGCTCTTCTTGTGGATCTTCGGCGACAACGTCGAGGACGCCATCGGGCACGCTCGCTATATCCTGTTCTATTTGGCCTGTGGCGTGTGCGCGGCGGCGTCTCAGGTGCTGACGAACCCGGCGAGCCCCGCGGCGATGGTCGGGGCTTCGGGCGCCATTGCGGGCGTGCTCGGCGCCTACCTCGTCTTGTTCCCGCGCGCGCCGGTGACGGTGTTCGTGTTCGTGTTCTTCATGGTGTTGCCGGCGTGGCTGGTGATCGGCATGTGGTTCTTGCTCAACTTGAACGGCGGTGTCGCTTCGCTCGGCTTGGGCTCTTCGGGCGGGGTGGCCTTTTTCGCGCATATAGGCGGGTTTTTGGCGGGCGTGCTCGGAGTGCGGTTGGCCATGATCGGGAGACCACGGGTTCCCGGTACCGTGTTCACGACCTTCCGCCACGTGCCGCGCGGGCGTTTCGGGCTGCCGCCCGGACGCGGAGGTTCCGGGCTGCCCGGGCCGGGCCCCGGGCGGTGGGATTCGTGGCGCTAGCGGGATCGCTGCGCTAGTGGGGTAGAATCCCGCCGTCTATGGCTTGCCTACCTCGGCTTTACAACACGCTCACCCGCACGACCGACGAGCTGTCTCCGAAAGACAATCGGATCGGTGTCTACTGTTGCGGCCCGACGGTCTACGACGTGCCGCACGCTGGTCACGCGCGCGCGGCGCTTGCGCCGGATCTCCTGGTGCGACGCCTGCGCAACAAGGGCATCGACGTCAACTACGTCCGCAACATCACCGACGTCGACGACAAGATCTTGGCGCGCGCCGAGAAAAACGGCGAGCCACCGCTCGAGCTGTCGCGCCGTATGGCCGCCATCTATCAGGAGCAGATGCGGCAAGTGGGTTGCCTCGCGCCCGATCATGAACCGCGCGTCAGCGAGCACTTGGATGACATCTACGCGCTCATCGCCAAGCTGCTCGAAAATGGCAGCGCGTACGCCATCGACGTCGAGGCCGGGCGAAAAGACGTCTATTTTTCGGTGCGCAGCTTCAGCGAGTACGGCAAGCTCTCGCGCCGCAAAGTCGACGACTTGATCGCCGGCTCGCGCGTCGAGAAGGACGAAGCCAAGCACGACCCCTTGGATTTCGCGCTGTGGAAGAGCGCGCCGCCGGAAGAATGGGGCTGGCAGAGTCCGTGGGGCCGCGGCCGCCCGGGCTGGCACATCGAGTGCTCGGCGATGTGCAGTCATTTCCTGGGTCACGGCTTCGACGTGCACGCGGGGGGGATGGATCTGATCTTCCCCCATCACGAAAACGAAGTAGCGCAGAGCGAAGCGGCCCATCCTGGGCAGGGCCCGCTGGCGAAGCTTTGGATGCACAACGGCTTCGTCAACGTCGACAAAGAGAAGATGAGCAAATCGCTCGGCAACTTCGTGACCGTGCGCGACGTGCTCGAGCGCAACGATCCGGAGGGGTTTCGCTGGTTCTTGCTGGGCGCGCAGTATCGCGGCCCACTGCAGTTCGATACCGAACAGCTGCCCTCCGGTCGCGTCGTGTTTCCGGGCGTGGATGAAGCCGAGCGTCGCGTCGACTACGTGTACGGCGCGGTACAGCGCTTGCGCGAGCTGGTTTCGGCGGGGCTCACTTCGCCCGGCAAGCTCCCGAACGATCTGCAAGCGTTCCGCGATCGCATCAGCAAAGCCGAGGTGGCTGCGGACGCCGCGCTCGACGACGATCTGAATACGCCGGTCGCGCTGGCCGCACTCGGAGAGCTCGCCCAAGTTGCGAACGAGGTCGCCGATTTGGCAAAAAAGCGCAAAAAAGATGGGGCATTCCAGGGCGCGGCCGGGGTCTTTGCGCGCATCGCGCTGACCGCGATCGGAAAATTGTCGCGCGACCTCGGGCTTTTATCGGCGACGCCGGAAGAATATTTTCAGCGGGTGCAGGCGCGGCGCATGGCCCTCCGGGGGCTGACCGCGGCGGCGATCGAGGCCAAGGTCGAAGGTCGCGCGCTCGCGCGCAAGAACAAAGACTTTGCGGCGGGCGACGCGATTCGCGACGAGCTACTCGCGCTCGGTGTCACGCTCTGTGATACGCCCACCGCCACCGAATGGTCGATCGCGCAGTGACTGCACGCGCGCTCCGCTCCGACGCGCCTGGGCGTGCCCAAAAAAACTACACGCCGATGAACAGGCGGTGAGCGAAATTTCGCTCGAGCTTCGCGCGCAAGACTTTGTCCGCCGCGGTCTCGATGTCGTACTCGACGCGCTTGAACTCGAAGCGCTTCCGTTCCGAATCGTACAGCGTGAAGCTCGCGCGGTTGTCGTAATCGCGCGGTTGACCGACGGAGCCGACGCTGACGATGTACTTTCGATCCGGCAGCAAATCGAAGTCGATGGGTGGCAGCTCTTCGACCGTGTTTTTGGTCAGCGCAAACACCTTGCACAGGTGTGAATGCCCGATCAGCGTGATGTGGCCGAGCTCGTCGAAGATCGGCAAGCACTCACGCGCCTGCTCGGGCGCGAAGATGTATTCGAACTCTTCGAGACGAACCGGCGAGCCATGGCACAAATGCACGCCGATCTCGTCGAACTTGAGCTGGTAAGGCAGCCCCTTGAGCCACTGCATGTTCTCCTCGGACAGGAGCTGCGCGTGGGTATCGAGCGCGTGCCGCGCGGCCTCGTAGTAGTACGAGTAGTCCATGCGGCCGGCGACGGCTGCGTCATGGTTGCCGAGGATCGTCGCCTCGACCAAGCCGCGCACGATGTCCGCGCACTCGTTGGGAGAGCCGCCATAGCCGACGGTGTCGCCGAGGCAGTAGTATTTGTCGATCTCCTCCCGTTTGAACGCTTCAACGACGGCACTCAACGCTTCGTAATTCGCGTGGATGTCGCTCAAAATGCCGAGGCGCATGGGAGACTTTTGAGAGTAACACGCTCCCAAGGGAACGTAAGGCGTCGTCATCGCCTCGCCCGCTTTCTGGCGCAAGGCCGAACTTCTTTTTTGGGCGACGCCCGCGTTTCGAGCGGGCAACGCGCCCGCCGGCCTCCGGCGTGGCCGAGCCTCCAATTTGGGATAAACCTCGGGTTTTGTGCGGTCCCGGGGCTCAAGATTTCAGCCACGCGCGACTTCTCGGGCTCGCGGTCACCCTCAGCTCAGTCTTTTCTAGCGTCGCTCCGCTGATTCGGGCATGCCCTCGAAGCTTTCAGGGCCGTCCCCTGCCGCAGCCAGCACGAGCATGACCGAGTTCCAGCCACCTCCCGAGCCCATTCCCGACTACGTCAGCGCGTGCCTCGAGTACGTGCGGCGCGCGCTCAAGGTCGAGCTGGACTTCACGCCCGAGACCCTGCCCCTGCTCGATCACTACGCGACCTTGTCGCGCGAAACCATCCGCGAGCGGCCGGAGCTCGAGCCGCTCATCACTCGGGCCGCCGGGGCGTACTTCGGTGAGGTCGTCCGTGCGCGCTTCGGCGGATTTTGGAAAGTGCCGACCATCAACGTGCACGATTGGGCGGTCTGCTCGAGCCTCGTTTTCCTGTGGTTCAACCCGATCGGCATCGCGTACGACGCGGTATTCTCCGGGACCGAGCACGACGGGCCGCGCTCGATGCTGCGGGTCTCGCCCGAAGATCACGACTTTCTGGCGCAGCGGCTGGCCCAGCTGCCCCCGCTACCGGAAGACGAGTACTTCTCTTTCTCGACCCGTTTCGAAGCGATCGAGGTGGCGATCGAGGCCTTGCACGCGCGGCTGGTCGAGGGCGGTTACGAAGGCACCGAATTCAGCGAAGAAGACTACGGCGCCGGCGCGCGAGTGCTCGATTCCTGAGCTTGGGGCCGGGAATGGCTAAGTCGATCGCGCTCTCGCGGCCGATGCATCCCGCCCGGCTTCGTTGCTCCACAGCTAGCATACCAGCAAGTATGCGCCTTCGTCGCGCCTCGCCAGCCGGGCGCGTCGACCGCGATCATCAACCGACTTAGCCATTCCCGGGCCCTTAGCGGCTTTTTTCTAACTCATCGCCCAGCGTGATTCGGGCTGGAACCTCGACTGTTCGCGCGGGGGGATCTTCTTCGCCGAAAAAACCGCGGCCCAGCACCTGGTATTTGCCCGCGCGTAGCCCCGCGAGCAGCTGCTCTGTCCCCGGCGGCAAGCGTGCGGCCGGCGCGCCGTCGAGCGTGATGTAGCGCAGGGTCTCCGAGTGATTGGCCACGAGCAAGCCCGTCTTCGGGGCGTTCGGATCGGGCTTGTCCGTGCGCGTGCCCGGTCGCAAACGGAGCTCGGCGAGCTCGCTGTCCGAGAGCAGGGCGGTCGGCGGCGGCGGCGGCAGTTCGCTTTGGCGAAACTCAGCGCCGGTCGGGGGCATGGCCAAGTTTGCCGGATTCAGGTCCGTGCGGCGCGTGAAGCGCGAAACCTCGAACACGAAGTGCGCGCCGTTCGGCCAGGAATAGAGGGCTCTCAGCGGCACCAAATCAGTTCGGCACGCGGACAGCGCAGGCGACGCTCCAACGAGCTCCACGAGCAGATGGCAAAGTGTCATGCCGCTCGGCCACGCGCCGTTGAGCGGTTGCGGATTCGAAGCCCGAGCTTGCTCGAGCTCGAGTTTACCGGTCGGCGTCGAAAGTTCGACGCGCTCGGTATTCAAGCCGAGCAACGAGCCGTCGGCCAAGGGGCTCACACGCGCGCGGCCGAGCGGCACCACGTCCGCGCGCTGCTCGGACAAGGTGCTGCGCAACGCGCCGGGCGAAAGCACCGTGTACGTCGTGCGATTGGGCCAAAGTAGGGCGTAGCCGTACAGATCGTCGCGCGCGTGGAGCTCGGCGCCGGCAGGGACGGTGAACGCACGCGAAGCAAATGCCCAGCGCATCCGTCCACCGGCGAGATCGACGACCACATCGAAGGCGACCGCGTCGCGCAGGCGTTGCACGCCCTCCGGATTCAGCTCGGGCGTGCGGACAACGGGCGGCGTATCCGGCCATCGAAAGCGCGCGACGAGCGTGACGCCGCTGGTATCGTGCGGAGATTCGACCGTGAGCGCTTGATCTTCGCGCAGTGAGCGCGGCTCCGGCGGGGCCGCATCGGAAGCTCCCGCGTCGAGCATTGCGTGACCGGCATCCTCTGGCTTTCCCACGCCGGGCGGGTCCGCCACGCTGGCCAGCGGAGCCGGCAAAATGCTCGCGTTGGGGCTCGGTTCGGTGACGCCGGCGTCGTGCGTGCTCGGCCCTTTGCGCTCTTCGCAGCCGACACCGAGCGCCAGCGCGGCGAGCCATGCGCCACTCGCGAGGTAGCGCGCGCAAAGCGGGTGCGGCTGGGCTGAACGATGCGCGGGCATCTCGGTTCAGCTCGGCTCGGGCACGATTTCGCCGCTCTCGGGGTCGAAGGTGATGCGCATTTCCAAGGCGTCCTCACCAGTATCCGAATAGTAGCCGCGACGCACGCCCGTCGTTTGAAAGCCGCAGCTCTCGTACAAAGCGATGGCGGCCGCGTTGGAGCGCCGAACCTCCAGCAAGAGCAGCCGTTTTCGCGTTTGCCGCGCGCGCGCGATCAGCGCCTCGAGCAGGGCACGCGCAAAGCCGCGGCGGCGATGCTCGGGGTGGCTCGCGAGCTCGAGCAGGTGCAGCTCGTCCGCGACGCTCCAGGCCAAGAGAAAGCCGACGATCGTGCGATCGGGCGCGCGAATGATCCACGGCAGCGCGATTTCGCGCGCGAGCTCAGCCGGCAAATCGACGTGCAGCGCGCTCGGCTCGAGGATCGCCTGGACCGCGTCCAGATCGGCGGTTTCGAGCTGGAAAATTGCTCCACCGGGGTCAGGCGCTCTGCCGCTCATCCTGGCTCCAGAGGCCGCAGCGTCCAAGCGCGCGCGGCGACGAGCGGCGCGTCGAGCGCCAAATGCAGGCTGCCGTCGCTCTGCAGGACGGCGCCGCCGTACGGCCCGCGTTCGGCGATCAGCTCGGGCAACGCGCGCAGGCCTACTTGCTCGACCTCGCCGACCGCGTCGACCGCGATCTGAATCGGCGCAATGCCGTACACCGTGAGCTCCAGCGAAACCGCGCCGGGGCGCGAGCTTTGCTGACCGAGACAGCGCGCGAGCCGCACTGGCGGTGCTCGCGTCGGATCGACGCGCTCGACGCGCCCAGTGAAGCTGACGGGCAGAGCAAAGCGTTGCCCGAGCTCCTCCAACCACAGCACGTCCACCACGGTGTGGTCGTTCGGGACCTCGAACGTCGCGGTCAGGCCGCCGCCCGCGTGACTGCGCAGGCGAATGGTGCCGCCGAGCCGCCGGATCGTGTCCTCGACCAAATCCAGCCCCAAACCGCGGCCGGCCAAGAGATCTGCGCGGCCGTGCGTGGTCAAACCGGGCAAGAACAAGAGCGCCAAAAGATCGTCTTCGCGCGCGCGCCGGGCGGCCTCTTCGCTGACCGCGCCGGCGGCCACCGCCAAGTCGCGGATGCGCTCCACGTCGGCGCCGCGCCCGTCGTCGGCCACGGTAATGCGCAGCCATTCCCCGATCGGTTCTGCCGAAAGGGTCACCTTGCCGAGCTCGGACTTGCCGAGCTCCACGCGCTGTTCGGGTGACTCGATGCCGTGCACGACCGAGTTTCGCGCAAGCTGCAAGACGGCGTCCAGCAAACGCTCGGCCAGTCGCCGATCGATCGGCGCATCTCGGCCAATCATCTCGACCACGACGCGCTTGCCCTCGCTCTCGGCGTCGCGCGAAATGGCGCGGCTCACGCGCTCGAACAGCCAACCCATCGAAGTGCGGCGCAAGCTGCTGAGGTCGGTGCGCATCTCGCTCGTGCGCGCGTGCAAAAACTCCGCGTTGCGCCGGAAGAGCTCCGCGCCGCGGTCGGCATTGGCTGCGCTCGTGCGCAGCTTTTGGCCTGCAATCTCCACCCGCGAAAGTGCAAGAAGGCTCGCTTCATCATGCGCCAAAGGCGCGAGCTGGCGGCGCGCGTCGTTCAAGCCGCCGCCAATTTCCCGCAAACGATTGGCCAATTGCCGCGCGGTCTCGCTCGTGCGCAAAAGCTCGTCGTAAACCAGATCGACATGCTCCAGCCGCTCACTGAACGCGTCCAGGGTGTGGGCCGGCACTTTGACGTAGGTTTCGCCGCCGAGCTCGGCTTCGCTGTTCGGCGGCAGGGTCGGCGGTCGCGTGCGCGGTCGCGTGCGCGGCGGTGGGTCGATGGCGCGCCGCTGGGCGAGCGCGCGCAACGTTTCGAGTCCGCGCGCTTGATCCTCGAGCAATAGCGTGAACAGGGCGCGATGGCGGGCTAAGTCGACGAGCGCGTCCACCGCGGCGCTCGCTTCGCGCGGAATCGCGCGCAGTGCGGTTTCGAGACCGTGGCAATACCAAGCGGTCACGTCGTCGCCGAGCGCGGCGGCCGCGCCTTTCATGGCGTGCACGCCGCGCTGGGCGCGCTCGAGCCCGTCGAGCGCATTGTCCGTGCTGGCCAGGGCGATGTCGAGCTCTCCTAGCCGGTCGCGCATGGCGGCGTGATATTCCGCGCGGTACCTCGAATCGATCGTGGACGCGCTCAAAAATGGCGGCGGTTCGGGCCAGACACTGGCGAACGGCGGCAAATTCCGGCGCAGGCGATCGAGCGCATATTCGAGCAGCTGTTGCACGTCGCGCCGCGCTTCTACTCGCTGCTCGCGCACGCGCTGACTGTGCTGGCCGATGACCAGGGAGAGCTCGGCGTGGCCGGCCATGGCTGCCGAGCCCTTCAACGCATGCAGCGCGGCACGCAGCTCGATCTCGGGCGTGTTCGGATCCGACAGCAGCTGCGCCCGGCGCCCGATTTCTCCCGCCAGCAGGCGGCTCAACTCGTGCGAGGGACTGCTCACCGTTCGCGTTCCGGATCCTCGGCGACCAGCGCGAGCAACGGCGCGAGCAACTCGCGCAGCGATTTGCTGTCGAGCGGCGCGCGCTCGGAGAGCTCAGCGAGCGCGCTTGCCAACGTGTTCACTTGGCCCGCGCTGCTCGCGAGGATGCGGGCCGTTTCCGGATCGGTGCCAAAGAGCTCGCGCAGCTCGGTGCGTACTTCGCCCAGCAAAGCCGCGGTCAATTGGCCCTTTTCTTCAGCCAGCGCGAGCTCCCCGCCGACGGCGCGTGATGCGTCGCTCATGCGCGCCACGTCGCTCAGGTAGCGTTCGCGCTCGCGGTCGACCTCGGCGAGCAGCGCTGCGTGCTCTTCGAGCCCGTCGAGCGCGCGCGCGAGCAGGTTGCGCACCTCGTCGCCCATGACCACGAGGGCCTTGCCGATTGGCTCGCCGAGGCGCGCGCCTTCGAGGCCGGCATTGAGCGCAGTCAATTTGGCGCGGTCGACCGATTCGCGCAAAAGTTGCAGGCTGTTCCGGAGATCTCGGCCGCGCGCGCCGAGCTTTTGTCCGGCGTCTTGCACAGCATCGAGCGCGCCGTGCTGGCGCTGCGCGAGCGCGCGTGCGGCTTTTTGATTCGTCACCGTTTGGCCAGCGGCGGTCGCTGCGGCTTCGAGCGCTGCCATGATGCGCGCCTCCTGCAAGCGCGAGGGCTCGCTCCGCGCGGCGTTGCTGGTCGGATCGGAGGCTTGGCTCATGGTGCGCTGTCCTTTGGCTCGGTTCGCTGAGTTTGAAACCGTGCGAGCGCGCTGGCTAGATCGAGCTCGGGCACGTCCTGATCGTCTACCAGCACACCTTGGCTCGCGGCGGGCCAGAACCCCGCGCGTTCAGCGCGCAAGCCGGACAGCGCCAGGGTTTGCCCGCGAATTTCGCAGATCACGAGCTCATTCGAGGGCTCACCGAGCGCCACCACCGCGACCACCTCGCCGCGCACGAGCGCCATCTGCGCGTTGTCCCAAGGCACGCGGCTCAGGCGCGGCAGGGGCACCAGGTGTCGCGCGACCTCGGCGGGAATGAAGAGCCGCTCGCCGCCGCGTCGTACGAGAAGCCCCGCGCGCCGCGCCATGATCACGCGGCGCGGCGCCGTACCAAGCGTGAGTTGAGGAATTGATACAGGATCTTGCAGAGCTCGAACGAGCTGCCACCCGTCAGATCGACGATTTCGCGAATCGTGCGCTCGCCGTCGATCGCGTTCAGGACCGCGCGTTCTTGACGGGTCAAATTGGCGTCCTCGCCCATGCGTTCAATCGCCACCGTGTCATGATAGAGCACTTCGTCGAAGTCGAAGCTGCCCTCGATCAGCCGCCACTCGTCGACGCGCCGGAAGCCTTCCATCACGAGGCCGCCGGTCTCGATGCTGAGCGCGGCCTTGGTGGCGGCAGTCGTTTCTGCGCCGACCGTGAACGCGAAGCGCCCCTTGTTCCAGCGCACGACCTCGTACACGAGCTCCGTGGTTTGCCGGATCAGCGCGCGCTTCACTTGTTCCTCGGTCACCATGCCGAGCTGAATCAACAGCTCGCCGAGCAGGCGCTTCGA
>Ga0068855_100010858_pt1 | contig 10995 bp, 10 predicted proteins | sample KBSCornC52_FD_66592 | JGI IMG/M metagenome (GOLD analysis project Ga0068855, IMG submission 66592) | Corn rhizosphere microbial communities from Kellogg Biological Station, Michigan, USA - KBS Corn C5-2 | ecosystem: Host-associated > Plants > Roots > Rhizosphere > Soil ... | reverse complement strand
TCGATCTTCTACAGCTTCACCGACTACAACGGCGTCACCGAGGCCAAGTACGTCGGGACGGCGAACTACCGCCACATGGCGGACGACAGCCTGTTCTGGTCGTCCATGCGCAACACCATGGTCGTGCTGGGCGTCGCCGTCGTCCTGCTGGTCCCCCTCGCCTTCCTGCTCGCCGTGCTGTTGAGCAGCCGGATCCGGGGCGCGGGCGTCCTGCGTGCCCTGATCTTCGCGCCCGCCATCGTCGCCCCGATCCTTGTCGGCCTGATCTGGGTCTTCATCCTCGATCCGCACATCGGCCTGGCGAACGCGTTCCTCGCCTCGCTCGGGTTCACCGGACCGGAGTGGATCGGCGGGACGTCGCTCACTCCCGTGTCGGTCGCGCTCGTCTACACCTGGCAGACGGTCGGCTTCATCATGACCATCTTCTACGCCGGCATCCGGATGATGCCGCGGGACGTCCTCGAGGCCAGTCAGCTGGACGGTGCGACAAGGTGGCAGCAGCTGCGCTACGTCACCGTGCCGATGCTGCAGGAGAGCTTCGCGATTTGCACGGTGCTGGCCATCACCGGCGTGTTCAAGATCTTCGAGCTGGTCTACGTCCTCACCGGCGGCGGCCCGATCCATCTGTCCGAGGTACTCGTGAGCTACATGTACTACGTCACCTTCCAGCTCCAGAACTACGGCTACGGCCTCGCACTGGCCGTCGTCGTCTGCGTGCTCGGGGCCGTGGTCTCGCTCGCGTACCTCGGGTTCCGCCGACGCAGCACCCGCGCATGAGCGCGGTGATGGAGCGGACGCCGGTGCGCAGTGCAGCCGTTCCCGATCCCGTCCGGCGACGCCCCGCGCGCCGCGGCCTGATGGTGGCCACCGCGATCGCCTACCTGGTGACCTTCGTCGTGCTGCTGCCGCTCTTGTGGATCGTCCTGCTGTCCTTCCGCAGCAGCAGCGACATCCTCAACCACCCGTTCTCGCTCTCGCACCTGACGACCGGGAACTACCGGACGGTCGTGCACACGCTCGACCTCATGCTCATGTACCGCAACACGCTGATCCTGGCGGTGGCGTCGGTCGTGATCGGCCTCGTCATCTCGTTCATGGCTTCGTTCGCGATCACGCGCATGGTCTTTCGCCACCGGCGGCGCCGGCTCCAGAAGCTCCTGCGCTACTACTTCCTGGCCGGGCTGGCCGTACCGGTCTACATCCTGCTATTCCCGGTCTATCGCCTCGACCTGGACTTCCACGTCTTCGGCACGTACACCGCGCTGATCCTCCCCTACGTCGCCACCTCGATCCCGTTCAACGTCCTGCTGCTGACCGGGTTCCTGGCCGACTTCCCCGAGGAGGTCGAGCAGGCGGCGTTGATCGACGGCGTCGGCCTGTTCTCCCTCTGCGTGCGCGTGGTGCTGCCGATGATGCGCCCGGTGGTCGCCACCCTGCTCGTCCTCAACGTCATCTACGTGTGGAACGAGTTCCCCTTCGCCGTCACGCTGATCACGAAGCCGGAGCTCACGACGGTGTCGCTCGGGGTGTCGCAGTTCCAGGGGCAGTACGCCACCGACTACGGCGCCGAGATGGCGGCCGCCGTCCTCGTGCTGCTGCCGCAGCTGGTCATCTTCGGCCTGTTCCAGCGACAGGTGATCGAGGGCATGACCCTCGGCGCAGTGAAGGGCTGAGCACCGGTCGACGACATGGCGCGGGGGCCCGGCGACGGCCGGACCCCCGCGGGCAGGAGCAAGTTCAGGCGGGACGGGCGAGGTACCCGCGCCGGTTCTCGGTGTCGTGCAGGACGAAGCACGGCCGCCGGCCCGGACGTATGCGCGGCGACGTCACGTCGAGGACGGCCTGGCGCTTCGGCCACGTCGCCACCTGGCGCAGGTCGACGAAGATCGGGCACCGGGCAAGATGCCCGACGATCGCCTCGTGGCCGCTCGGCCGGTGCAGGTCGGCCGGCAGCAACGCCACCCCGGCCGGCCAGGTCAGGACCAGGTGATGCGGGCCGGAGGTGCGCAGCAGTTCGATCAGGGCGCGACGCGCCCGGACCGTCACCTGCAGCCGGTCGCCCAGGCGGGCGCGGCGCAGCGGTTCGGTTTCGGTGAGCACGATGGCTCCTTCGCGTCGGGGGGTGTGACGCACACTGCTCGTCTGGCACCGCTCTCAGCGTGGGCGGTTGGACACCGGTTGCTTGGGTCGAAGGTCCTGAAAGTCCAGGCGGCGCTACCCACCGCTCGCTGCGCCCGTTCGGCGTGTACTGCCTCGTCGCGGCGGCGGCATCCCTCACCTGGTTCGCCCTCCGCTGAGGGCGGCGCTGATGGGTTGCGCTGATGGCGAGGCGAAAAGGTTTGGACGGCGAGTCGTGCACACCTGTGAGATCTCCACAGCGACCGGGCATATCTTCGGCCGACGGCTGGTTGTATGCGTTCGTCGGGTCGACCCGATACCCGATCGCATAGCCCCACCAGCCAGCCCGATCGCCGTCCCACGAGGAGTTCGACGATGACCGCAACCGTGAGCGCGGACGACCGCCACGACGTGCTTTCCAACCGCCTCGCCGCGCTCTACCTCGAGCGCGAGCAGGTCCTCGCCGAGATTGCCCCGACCGGGCTGGGCGACGAGGCCGACCGCGCGACGAACGTCGACGGCCACATCCGCCTCGCCATGCTCGAGCAACGGATCGTCGCGGTCGAGAACGAGCTCGCCGAGCCGCGGCCCGCCGCGCCCAAGAAGAAGTCCGACGTGGTCGCCGTGGGCGATGTCGTGACCGTCGATCTCGGTGACGGCCCGGAGACCTACCTGCTCGGCTCGGTCGACGAGGCCGGTGCCGGCTTCGACGTGATCACGCCGTCGAGCCCGCTCGGCCAGGTGCTCGACGGGGCCAGCGTCGGCGCCACGTTGACCTACGCGCCGCGGCCGGGCCGCAGCCTCACCGCGAAGGTCCTCGCGATCGGCTGATCGCCGGCCAGGCCCGCAACACCGCCACGAGGCCGAACACCAGCGCCGCGGCGCCGATCCAGCCACCGGCCACGTCGCTCGGGTAGTGCACGCCCAGGATGAGCCGGCTGAAGCCGACCGCCGCCGCGAGCAGCGCGCCCGCGACCGCGACCACCCATCGCCACCGCCGAGCCAGCTGCGGCCAGGTCAGGACGATCACGGTCAGCGCGACCGCGGCCGCCGTCGTCGCGTGCCCGCTCGGGAAGGACGCCCCCGGTGCGCGGGCTACGGGCACGGGCACGGTCGGTCGGGGCCGGTCGATGCCGTCCTTCACCGCGGTGACCAGCGCGAGCGAGCCCAATGACGCCCCGGCGCACAGGACGGCCGGTTGCACGTACTTCCGGTACAGCAGCCACGCGCCGACCACGAGCAGCGCCGTGCGCAGCACCGCCGGTGACAGGACGTCACTGAGCCCACGCCAGAACTTCGTCTCGGACGGGTGGGCCGCCGCCTGGTGGTTCAGGTTGACGTCCACCCGCCGGTCGAAGCGCAGCAGCGGCCCCCACCGCTGGTCGACGAGGACGGCCAGCACGGCGAAGACGGCCGCCGCGGCGATCGCCGCCGCAGCGGCCGGAGCGGTCCGGCGACGCTGGTCGATACCTCGACCGTAGTCCCCCGCGCGTCGCGACTCCGCGTACCGGAGGCGCGGCCACCGGATGCGAGAATGGCGTCATGACGCGGCCGCTCGACCGGCCGTCGGCGCCGCCGCGTCCGGGCGGATTCGGCGGGCTCCTGCCGCACCGGCTACTGCGCTGGCGGCGACCGGTGTGGTGGCAGGAGATCGCGATCGTCGCGTTCGGTTACTGGGTCTACACCCTGGGCCGCAACGCCATCCCCGAGCAGCAGTCCGTCGCGTTCCGCCACGGGCGGTCGATCCAGCACCTGCAGCAATGGCTGCACCTCGACTGGGAGCTGTCGATCAACCGGTTCGTGGCCCGCAACGAGTGGCTCGCACAGCTCGTGGACTACTACTACGCCACGCTGCACTTCTTCCTCACCATCGGCGTCATGGTGTGGCTCTTCCTGCGTCGCTCGCACGTCTACCGCGGCGCCCGCACCGTGCTCGTCGCGACCACGATGCTCGGGTTGCTGGGCTTCTACCTCTACCCCACCGCGCCACCGCGATTGCTCCCCCAGTACGGCTACGTCGACACCGTCATCAAGTTCCACACCTGGGGCTCGCTGGCCGACCCGAACATCGCCGAGCACTCCAACCAGTTCGCCGCCATGCCCAGCCTGCACATCGCGTGGGCGACGTGGTGCGGCATCGCGATCTTCCGCTGTGCGCGGCGGCGCTGGGTCGGCGCGCTCGGCCTGCTCTACCCGGTCGGCACGTTGATCGTCATCATCGGAACGGCCAACCACTTCCTGCTCGACGCCGTCGGCGGGGTCGGGATCGTGGCGCTCGGCTTCGCCGCGCAGTGGCTGCTCTCCGGCCACGGCGCGTTCGTCCCGCCCGAAGACGCGCCGGACTTCGGGTTGCCCGACCCACGGCTGCCGCACCGGCGGCACTGACGGGCCGGCTCAGGCGGCCGGCGTCAGCTCGAACACCTTGATCGTCCGGCTCGTGCGCTGCTCGTACTTCGCGTAGTTGGGCCACGTCCGGTTCATGACCAGCCAGGCCGACGCGCGCTCGGCTCCGGTCAGCCGGCGTGCGGTGAACCGGTGCGTCCGTCCCTTGAAGCGCAGCTCACCGCTGCCGGCCGCCTCGAGGTTGCCCACCCACATCGGTTCGCTCGGCTGGCCCCAGTTTGAGCCGGCGATCAGGAACCGGCCCTCGTGCGGCACGCACAGCAACGGCGTGCTGCGCGGGATCCCGGAGCGGCGGCCCGGCACGGTCATCAGCAGGTTGGGCAGGCCGCCGAGGTCGGGCAGGCCGAAGCGGCCGCGGGTGAGGCGCTGGAACCGCAGGTCGAGCCAGACGATCACCGGCAGCAGCCGGGGCATCGTCCGCGAGCCGCCGATCCGGATCGCGACGGGACGAAGGGGGTTCACCCGGGCATCGTAGGCCGGCCCTGATCATGGGCCGTAGAACACCTGCTCCACGACGCGGCGGGCCCGCCGGCCCGCGCGGCGGTAGTCGTCCACCAGTTGCCCGGGGTCGGCGCCGGGCCGGTAGCCCAGCACGCGTCCGACCGCGACCAGCTCGGTGCCGAGGGTGGGCAGCTGGTCGGCCGCCTTGTCCCGCACGAGCATGAGCGCGTTGCGGATGCGCGTGGCGAAGCGCCACGCGGCGGCCAGCGCCGCGACCTGCTCGGCCGTGAGCAGGCCGGCGTCCTCGGCCGCGGCCAGCGCGTGCAGCGTGCGCGTCGTGCGTAGGCCGGGCACGGCCGCGCCGGAGTTCAGTTGCAGCAGCTGGACGGTCCACTCGACGTCGGCCAGCCCGCCGCGGCCGAGCTTGACGTGGGTCGTCGCGTCAGCGCCGCGAGGCAGCCGTTCGCTGTCGACCCGTCCCTTGAGCCGGCGGATCTCGACGAGGTCCTCCGGCGACAACCCGCCCTCCGGGTACCGCACCGGATCGATCAGCGCGATGAACCGCGCTCCCAGCTCGGCGTCCCCCGCGACGAACCGGGCCCGCAGCAGCGCCTGCGCCTCCCACGCCGACGACCAGCGCGCGTAGTACTGCCGGTACGACTCCAGGGATCGGACGAGCGGCCCGTTGCGTCCCTCGGGTCGCAGGTCGGCGTCGACGGCGAGCGGCGGGTCGGTGGAGGACGGCGCGGCCAGCAGCGCGCGCAGGCGCCCGGCGAGCTCGGCGGCGAGGCGGTTCGCCGCCTCCGCGTCGCCGGTCGCCTCGAACACGAACAGGACGTCGGCGTCCGAGCCGTAGCCGACCTCGGCTCCCCCGAGGCGTCCCATGGCGATCACCGCGAACCGGAGCGGCAGCTCGGCGAGGCCGGCCTGGGCCGCGACCGCGCGTTCGGCGACCTGTAGCGCAACCTGCAGCGTCGCGTCGGTGGTGTTGCTCAGCGCGCGGCACGTCGTCTCGACGTCGGCGAGCCCGAGCAGGTCGGCGAACGCGGTGCGCAGCAGTTCCTGCCGGCGCTGGCCGCGCGCCGCCGCGACGGCCGCGGTCGGATCCTCGTGGCGGGCGGCCGACTCGGCCATCGCGGCGAGCAACTCCTCCGGCTGCCGCGGGGCGAGGTCGTCCGGTGAACCGAGCAGGGCCAGTGACTCCGGTGAGCGGCCGAGCATGCGAGCCACGTACCGGCTGGTGCCCAGCACGAACGCCAGCCGCGACGCCACCGCGTCGCCGTCGCGCAGCAGCCGCAGGTACCACGGCGTGGTGCCGAGCTCGTCCGACAGCCGGCGGTACGCAAGCAGGCCGGCGTCCGGGTCGGGGGCGTCGGCGAAGTCGTTGAGCAGGACGGGCAGCAACGTCCGTTGCAGGGCGGCCCGCCGGGACAGCCCCGCGGTGAGCGACTCGATGTGCCGCAGCGCGGCCTCCGGGTGCGCGAACCCGAGGGCAGCGAGCCGGCGACCCGCCTCGGCCGGGCTGAGCCGCAGGTCCTGCGACGGCACCCGGGCCACCGCCTCGAGCAACGGACGGTAGAAGAGCTTCTCGTGCAGCCGCCGCACCTCGCGGGCGTGCAGGCTCCATTCGGCCTCGAACACCGCATGGGCGTCACCGCGTCGATCAGGCCGGTAGCCGAGCGCGCGGCCGAGCCAGAGCAGCTGGTCGGGGTCGTCGGGCACCACGCGCGCGCGGCGCAGGCGGCGCAGCTGGAGCCGGTGCTCGGTCGCCCGCAGGAACCGGTAGGCGTCGATCAGGCTGTGCGCGTCGTCCCGTCCCACGTAGCCGCCGTCGCGCAGCGCGGCGAGCGCCGGCAGCGTCTCGGGCACCCGCAGGGTCTCGTCGCCGCGGCCGTGCACCAGCTGCAGGAGCTGGACGGCGAACTCGACGTCGCGCAGACCGCCGGGGCCGAGCTTGATGTCGCGCTGCCCCACCGTCGCCGGAACGTTGTCGATGACCCGCCGGCGCATCGCCCGCACGTCGGCGACGAAGTCGGGACGCTCGGCCGCCGTCCACACCATCGGCGCGATCGCCTCCTGGTAGGCGCGGCCCAGCTCGAGGTCGCCGGCGATCGGGCGCGCCTTGAGCAGCGCCTGGAACTCCCAGGTGCTGGCCCAGCGCTCGTAATAGGCGCGGTGGCTGGCCAGCGTGCGCACGAGCGCGCCGTCCTTGCCTTCGGGTCGCAGGTTCGCATCGACCTCCCACGCGACCTGGCGACCGATGCGCATCGTCTCGCCGGCCAGCTTCGCCGCCGTGGTCAGGGCGGCCTCGACCGGCGTCTGGTCGACCGGCTCGCCCACGAAGACGACGTCGACGTCGGAGATGTAGTTCAGCTCGCGCGACCCGGTCTTGCCCATGGCGATGATCGCGAGCCGGCACGGCGCCGCATGCGCGGGCAGGCCGGCCGCGGCGATGGCGAGCGCGGCCTGCAGCACCTCGCCGGCGAGGTCGGCGAGCAGCTCGGTGACCTGCTGCAGATCGAGGTCCCCGGCCAGGTCGCGGCCGGCGACCCCCACCAGCTCGCGCCGGTACGCCGCGCGCAGGGCCGGGATCGCGTCGAGGGCCGGGACGGTCGCCGCGGCGCCGTCGGTGCCGGTCACCGGACGGGCCGGGTCGGCACCGACCGCAGCGGCGAGGCGGCTCGGCGCGCCGGCGACGTCGAGCTCGCCCGATAGCACCGGCCACTGCTCCGGATGCGCGATGAGGTGGGCGGCCAGCTCGCTCGAGACGCCGAGCAGGGGCAGCAACCGTGCCCGCAGCGTCTGGTCGCGCCCGAGCGCGACGCGTAGCTCGGGTCCCGCGCCGGCGACCAGGTCGGCCAGCGCGGCGAGGGCGGCGTCCGGGTCGGCCGTGCGGCCGAGGGCGGCGAGGACGACCGCGGCCGCGTCGTCCGCCGGCTCGTTGCTCTCGGCGTCCCACCAGGACAGCGGCGGGGAGCTCACCCGTTCGGCCGCCCGGGCACCGTCGGCGAAGCCGAGCCGGGTGAGCCGCGCGGCGACGCGGGCCGCCGGTTCGGCCCCGCTAGTCATCGGTGGTCGGACGCACCGTCGGCATCGGCAGTAGTGGGGCTCTCGCGGCCTGTGCTTCGGCGGCCAGCGCGGCGCGGATCGCGGCGGGGTCGGTCAGCGGCGCCGCCGTGCTCGTCGGGACGGTGCGCGGCGCCGGCACGGCATCGGGGTCACGGACGATCGCGGCGAACTCGGCGATGAACGGCTGCCACGTCTCGGCGACGTCGGCGTGGGCGGCGTCCGATCGTCTCAAGATGGCCTCGATGTCGTACCCCTCGAGCGCGCGGGCGTCGTCCTGCGCCCAGCGGCGGATCAGCTCGGGCGTCGTCTCGATGTGGAACTGCAGCCCCCACGCCAGCCGGCCGAGCCGGAAGGCCTGATTGGCGCACACCGGCGAGCTGGCCAGCTCGATCGCGCCCGGAGGCAACCGGGTGATCGCGTCGACGTGCCACTGGATCACGTCGGGCGCGATCGGCAGCGGCCGGAACAGCGGGTCCTGCGCGGCGGCGGTGCGCTTGGCCACCAGCTGGGCGCCGTACTCGGGGCCGTCCGGGCTGCGTTCGACCCGGCCGCCGTTCGCGGCCGCGAGCAGCTGGCCGCCGAGGCAGATGCCGAGGGTGGGCACCTCGCGGGTCACGGCCTCGCGCAGCAGCGCCTTCACTCGCGCGAGCCACGGATGCTCGGCGTCGTCGTTGGCGCCCATGTACCCGCCCAGGACGATCAGCCCGGCGTACCCGTCCAGCGTGTCGGGCACCTCGTTGCCGGGCACCTCGACCGGCTCGACCCCGGCCGCTTGCAGCCAGCCGGCGAGCGGGCCGAGCGGGTCGTCCGGATCGTTGCGGACGGCGAGCACGCGCGGTTCGGGCACGCATCCGACTCTAACCGCGGCCCCGGCGGCGCCCGTTGACGCGGTCGCCGCCGGCCGCCATCCTTCGGCCATGTTCCGTCACGCGCACGCGGTCGCGCCGGCGAAGGTTCTCAGCGACGAGGGATACGGCCTGGCCGAGAACAGCGGCACGGTCGCACTGCAGCACCAGAAGTACATCGTCGAGGTGCACCCCGAGGGCGAGGCGCCGTTCCGCACCGAGGTCACGGCCTGGGTCAGCTGGACGGACCGGCCCCAGGTCGGGGACGTCCTCAACGTCAACTACCGGCCCGGTTCGACCTCCCACGTCGAGCTGATCATCGAGGGTGACCCGCGCTACGACTGGCGGCTCATCGCCGCGAAGCAGCAGGCCGACGCCGAGGCCAAACGAAAGGCGCTACTGGACGGCCCGCCCTCCGACACGCTCTAACGGTCCGGTCGGCGCGAGGCGATCTTCCTGCGCCCCGTGACCCCGAACGACCCCAGCCCAGGAAGATCGGCAACCACCAAGCCGATCACCTGCGCGATGAGCGCTCGCGCGAAGAGCCCGCCGCCGCGCGAGCGCAGCGAGCTTGCGGGCGAGCGAAGCGAGCTGTGCCGCGAGGCGTGCACCCCGAGCGAAGCGAGGGGGTGCCGCCGGAGCGACACTCCCGGCGGATTGGATCCGCCTACGGCGGATCGGGTCAGAGGTTGGGCAGGTAACGGCGCAGCTCGAACGGACTGACCTCGGCCCGGTAGTCGATCCACTCCTCGCGCTTGTTGCGCAGGAAGAAGTCGAAGACGTGCTCGCCGAGGGTCTCGGCCATGAACTCCGACTCCTCCATCGAGCGCAGGGCGTCCGACAGGTTGTGCGGCAGCTCGCCGTAGCCGAGCGCCCGCCGCTCGATCTCGGACATCGCCCACACGTCGTCCTCGGTGCCGGGCGGCAGCTCGTACCCCTCCTCGATGCCCTTGAGGCCGGCGGCCAGCAGGACGGCGAAGGCGAGGTAGGGGTTGCAGGCGGCGTCCGGCGAGCGCAGCTCGACCCGGGTCGAGTTCGCCTTGCCCGGCTTGTAGCGCGGCACGCGCACGAGCGCCGAGCGATTGGCGTGCCCCCAGCAGATGACGGTGGGCGCTTCGACGATCGTGCCCGGCGCCCCGAAACCCCACAGCCGCTTGTACGAGTTGACCCACTGGTTGGTGACGGCGGTGATCTCGCGAGCGTGGGTGAGCAGGCCGGCGATGAACGAGCGCGCGGTCTTGGAGAGGTTCAGCGGGTCGTCCGGGTCGTGGAAGGCGTTCTGGTCGCCCTCGAACAGTGACAGGTGGGTGTGCATGCCGCTGCCGGGCTGGTGCCGGAACGGCTTGGGCATGAACGTCGCGTGCGCGCCGTGCGCGATCGCGACCTCCTTGATCACGTGCCGGAACGTCATGATGTTGTCGGCCATCGACAGCGCGTCGGCGTAGCGCAGGTCGATCTCCTGCTGGCCCGGCGCGACCTCGTGGTGGCTGAACTCGACCGAGATGCCGAGCGCCTCGAGCGCGACGACCGCCGCCCGCCGGAAGTCGTGCGCGACGTCGTGGCTGGTCATGTCGAAGTACCCGCCGTTGTCGATCGGCTCCGGTTCGGAGCCGTCGCTCGGCCGGTTCTTCAGCAGGAAGAACTCGATCTCCGGGTGCGTGTAGAACGTGAAGCCGCGCTCGGCGGCCTTCGACAGCGCCCGCCGCAGGACGTACCGCGGGTCGGCCCACGAGGGCGAGCCGTCCGGCATCTGGATGTCGCAGAACATCCGGGCCGAGTCGGCCGGCCGGCCGTCGTTCTCCGGAAGGACCTGGAAGGACGACGGATCCGGCCGGGCGAGCATGTCGCTCTCGGCCGCCCGGGTGAAGCCCTCGATCGCGGAGCCGTCGAAGCCGATGCCCTCCTCGAAGGCGCCGTCCAACTCGGCCGGCGCGATCGCCACCGACTTCAGGGTTCCCAACACGTCCGTGAACCAGAGGCGCACGAAACGGATGTTGCGCTCCTCGAGCGTGCGCAGGACGAACTCCTGTTGGCGGTCCACGGCGCTCCAGTCTTGTCGCGGGCGGTTACCGGCAGGTTACGCGGAACCGGGCCGCTCCTCGGGGAGGAGCACCAGCCG
>Ga0068855_100010854_pt1 | contig 10997 bp, 7 predicted proteins | sample KBSCornC52_FD_66592 | JGI IMG/M metagenome (GOLD analysis project Ga0068855, IMG submission 66592) | Corn rhizosphere microbial communities from Kellogg Biological Station, Michigan, USA - KBS Corn C5-2 | ecosystem: Host-associated > Plants > Roots > Rhizosphere > Soil ... | reverse complement strand
ACTAAAGCTTCCTGTATCTGTTAATGCGGAAACAATCTAAAATAACCCATTCACTACTAAAACAATTTTATCACCTGCTTCCTCTTCTTCTTCTTTTTTCATTCGTAAAAAATTCAGCAAAAGTGTCAAAATCTTTCCTGTATGAAAGTTGAATTCCTGTGCGGTTTCTTCTCGTAACTCCAACCAGATCGCCAATATCTGCATCGCTTCTGTTGAACCCAATGACGCGCAACCTGCCATCCGGAGTTATTAAATATTCAAATGAAACGTCCGGTGTAAATAAGAAGTTTGAATTGGAAGTGGTTACTGTCTGCCCAAGCCTATAGTCAACGTTTCCTGCCACTGTTACCAAAAGCTTGTTGTTTAAAAAAGCCGTCTTTAAGCCGAAGTTTCCTACGTTCTGCAGTTCCTTTTGGGTGGCGCCTTTTTCAAAATTAAAATCTGCTGTATTGATGGTTGTGATAAGGTTTATCGCATTTGTATTTAAGACTCTTTGCAACCATGAATTCAAAGAGGTAGAAAGCGTCGATGATAATAATTGACCCACACTTCTGGTTACAAAATTTCCCGTGTTATTTCCAGTGAGTAGACCCTGATCGGTATTCATAAATTGATTGAACAACAGCAGCGAAGCTACCTGGTTCATTAATGCGGTTTTATCTTCCTGGTATCTTGTTTTCAAAAATTCATTGGCAATCGGATCAGATTTTAATGGATTATCGAAAGGAAACTGGAATTCAAATTCTGGTTGTGGATTTTTTAAAGTGCCTCTTAATTTAAAAAGAATGTCCACATCACCATTGATATTTCTATAACCTGTAGTGGTTGGAATGTTGTTCAGGTTTACATTTTCTGCCCTATAAATAGCGTCAATGTTCATATTCGCTAGATACGGATCGCCGGACCATTCGATATATCCCTGTTGTAAAGTAAAAGGGGTTTTTAAAAAAGTTTGAAAATTAAATGTGTATTGTCCCTGCTCGATATCATACCTGCCGCGAATGGTGAGCGGATCTTTTGTACCGGCAGAAATATTTAATTTTCCACTGCCTTGCGCTTTGATCACATCGCCGGTTGTTTCATCGAGGATCACATCAATCTTAGCCAAAGGATTTGCAGTAAGCTCCATATTCACTTTTATGTTAGCCGAATTATCCCTTGTGCGCAAATCGGCTTTCATTTCGCGGCCAAACTTTATAAACTCAATGTAATCCATAGAACCAGTTTCAGCAGTTTCGCCGGTAGGCAAATAAATATGGCTGCTGTCGGTTGGTTCTGCTGATATATTCATCGTCATATCATTTATAAAACCATTCAGTGATAATTCCGCACGACCTACTACATGTCCGTAAAACTCTTTGTTGTCGCGGGCTGTAGTGTTTAGTAAAGTAAATCTGGGCAGATTATTCCCGATCGCATCGGTCTTTAGATGAAGTTCGTTGAAGAAAAAATTATCAAAAAAACTGTGATAAATTTTACCTGTAACTGTCGCTGTATGCCGAAGTGTATCAATAATTTTTAAGTTTCCAAAATCGATTTCATCGGGGTTAAAAGTGATGATGGAGCTATCAGCCAAAGTGTATTTACATTTGGTATAATCGACGATCATACTGGTTTTGTCAAGTCTTACACTTCCCGTTAGCTTTGGTGCAGACGCTTTTCCTGAAATATTTAATTTCCCCGTTGCCTTTCCATAAATGTTTGTAAAAATATTGTTCAGGTAATTTTCAAGAATATGAATTCCTGAGTTATTAAAAACAACTGAACCGCTCAATTGATTGGTAGTAGTGTCTTTCAGCCGATAATCGAGGTTCGCTCTAAAATTATAGAGGTTATTATTCGAAATGAGATCTACACTTAAGTTTCCCGGTCCTGTAAGATATTCGCCTTGTGCTGTAATAACACCAACAGAATCGTTTTCAAATTTGAACTGATCAATTTTTGTGTCAAACTCTACTCCCAATTTTCCAAACGGATCATTGATGCGTAGGTTACCATTTAGCAAGCCACCGAGTTTTGGGCTTTTCAAAACCATCGGTGCAACATCTTCTATTATCAGGTTTTGAACGGCAACGATCACATCATTGCTGTTACCAATCGCCGAAGGTTGAGTCGAAATATAAATCTCCTGGCCGTTTTGAGAAAAACGGATGTTATTTGCCATGAGCATTTTATCATCCAGTTCAAGCACCCCATTTTTTGCTATCGTCCATTGCTTTTGATTAATAATAAAAGTAGAAGGATCAAAGGTTAATATGAATCCGTTCTTCTTTGTTTCTACCCTTGCTGAAATGTCCGCATTGCTTACTGTTTTATTTCCTGTAGCCTGAATACGAATATCAGAAACATCGTTTGCGGCTACAATACTGAGTTTTGTATCAGGAGAATGAAGGCTGTCGTTGATGACCACATCTTCAATATCCCCTTTAAAAACCAATGTATCTTTTGTTCCAATTCCACTAAAAGCAATATTATTAAAACTGATATTGCTGTAATTAAATTTAGGAACCGTCGCCTGCAAATTCAATGTATTTGAAGCAATATTAATCTCGCCGCTGATTACCGAATTGTCAAACCCGGTAATTTTTGTATCAAATAGATTGATGTATTCGCTGATATTTTTTGTATTGATAACAAAAGAAAAATTTTGATTTTCTACATTTTTTTTCGGTTTGTTAATATAGGCAGGATAATATTTGTTCAAGAATAATTGAAAGGCGTCAGGAAGTTCTAAAATCCTGAAACTGCCGTTAATACTGGCAAACAGTTCATTTGTTTCGATTGATAAAACTTTTTTACCGTCAATAAAAGTGGAATTAATTTTTAAAGAATCGAATGATAATTGTTTACCGTTATCGGATAAAACCGCATCATATAATTTCGCTGACCCTAAAAAATTATCGATATTATTTCCCGTAAAATTTAATTTGAATTTTCCCGCTACAGCAACACTATCATTCGTAAAACGCAAATTTTTCAAATGAAGTTTACTCACATTTGCTTCCAGGTTAAATTCAGGATTTGATTTGCTGAAATTAATAGAACCTGCTAATGTATCAATTTTAATATGCGGATCATTGATACTTCCTGTTCCTGTAAAAAGCTTATTTTTAAAATCTCCGTGAGCAGTGATATTCGTGTAGGTATAACCGTTAAATTCAATCTTGCTGATATTTCCGTCCACGCCGATGTTTACATCATTTGCATTAAAACCTTTCCCATTTATTTTCCCGTTAAAAACAATATTTCCGATTTCGCTGTTGTCAATAAACTTTCCTAATCGAAAATTATCGGTTGAAATTTTTCCTTCATAAACTGCTTTTCCTTCCTGCGGAATGGTCATTTGCAGATCAGTTTGCAAAGTGCCAATATCGGTTGTGAGAGTGCCGTAAGTTACAAAATCACGGATATAGCCCGTATAGCTGCCCGAAAACCGGATGCTTCCAAAAGCGCTTAATTTCGGATTCGTTATTTGTTTAAGAGACGGGATCAGTCGTGCCAGTTCATTATAAGTCGTTCTTAATTCGCGGGACCTGAAATCAATAAATGTTTTGTCAATATCGGGCAAGCCGCGCAAGCTGATATCTCCGTTTAAATAATTTTGTTCTCCTGCATTAATGATTATTTTTTGGCCGGTGATATTATCCACTTTTCCGTGTGCTTCGCCGGTAACAGAAAAAACAGTATTCCATGATCGGGTTTCAGGAGCAAAATAAGCAAGGTCTTCACTGCTGACTTCGCTGTTTTTAAAACGGCCATCTAAAGTTACGGTGTGGACAAAATCCTGCATATCGTCATTAAAATGATTGTAATGCATGGCAAAATAATCTCTTAGCCGGCTTTTGTTGGTAATAATATCCAGATTTTTAAACTCCATTAATTTAGGGGTGAACTTAAAATCAGCATCTAATTTTTTTACCACAAAACCCCCTCTGTCTTTTACAGAAACAGAAACTGCAGATCTTAAAGTGTCGTTGATCAGGGTGAAATTTTTGAACGTTCCTTTTATATCTGAAAGGATGATATGTCTTTCATCAAATTCATTGATTGGCGCACGATAAGTTCCTTCTCGTTCAATTGCTGCTAGACCGTCATTTAAACTGAGTTTATTTACCAAGAGTTGCCATCCGTCAGTATTCCATTGAAGACCCGGCGTTTCCGGAGCGATAATTTCTGGCGAAGAGGTAGTATCTGTGGGTCTTTTGCCCGTATAATCATACAAAGAAAAAGATGGATGATCTAAAGTGACTGTACTGATTTTAATGATGCGGTTTTTTGTATCAAATTCATTTGCATGAACATTCAGTTTGCTTACAGAAACAAGCATATTTTCACCACGCCATTCATCTTTTTGCCAAATGCGGATATTTTTAAAATTTATCACTTTCAGATCGAGGCTGATTACAGAAGAAGATGTATCTGCTTTTTGTTTTCGTGGGCCTGAAAAGTAGTCGATTAAAAATTGATAATTCCAAACGGAATCGCTTCGGTGAAGATTGATCAGCGCATCATCGAGGCCGATATACTTCAATACAATATTGTCTTTAAAAAAGAACCAATCGGTGATATTTACTTTTGCAGCTCCGGCATACAACAACGTGTCTTTTTTGCGATCTAAAACCAACAACCCCTGGATAGACATTTTGTCGAAAAGTTCGAGGTCAATTTTTTTAATCGATACGGTTGTATTCAGGTTTTTAGAAAGCCTGCTTGCTACTTTCTGAATGATGAACGTTTGGAAAAAAGAAGTTTGCAATAATATCCATACTGCCAGGATCAGCACCAGGATGCTCAGCAAGACTTTAAGAGATATTTTTAATACTTTTTTCAGCGCCAAAATGATTATGGGCAAAAATAAAGAAAGCATATGGTAAGGCAAATTCCGTAATTACAGAATGCGTTGGTGAATTGTTAATAACTCGCAGGGTTACAAGAGATTTGTTTACTTATACTCAATCTTATTTTTGAAGTATGGCATCTCAGTAAAAGAAGAAATTTTTGATAATTCTGTTTTCTTTTTTTTTAATAACGCAATTATTTTAATGATTCATTGCCACGCACACAGCAATTTTCCATATAGAATAGACATTAAACAAACGTATTCTTTCCCTTTTAAACAGTAGAATCCGCATTCAAAAAAGCGCGTTTTCCCTTAACATTCAAAAAAGCAAAATTTTATGGCAATTAATTAACAAATCAAACGTTCATAAAAAGTAAGTAGCATAAGCGGCTTTTGAATATTTAGTTAACCTTAATGATCAAAAGATGAAGCAGAAAAATGAAAAAACAACGATTCTTTTTGTGAATAAAAATGCGCAGGCATTAAAGCCGATGCAGGTTTCAAGCAGTTTGATCCTGAACTGGAAAAAATATGTTGCAGGACTGCTGATTATTTTTTTGTGCCTGGCTGGTGCTGTTGTTTACCTGGTTTTGATGAACAACAAAGAGAAAATGACGACACAAATCCTTTCCCAAAAGATCCATTCTTTACATACGGTGTTTAAAGAAGTAGATACATCGCAGGTTCGTACAAAATTTATGAAAATTGATAAACAACTCTCTGCAATAAATGGTTTTTTAAAAGCAAGAGGAATTCAGCCGGCTTTTAAAAAAGGAATAGGAGGGGAAGCAGACAGCGATGTTTTATCGGCTGATGAGATCACTGATTTTTATGAAAAATATTTAGGCCGTGTAGCATACAATATTTCGTACACACCATTGGGTTTACCTTTTCACGGAACTATCACTTCCACATTCGGCCATCGTGAAAACCCTTTTGGTGGTGAAAATGTAGAAACTCATAAGGGACTTGACATCAGCGGACCTTTTGGTGCGCCAGTGAAAGCGATGGCAAAAGGGGAAGTGGAATTTGCAGGCGTCAGGGGTGGATTTGGTAATTGCATTATTTTAAAACATGCAAATGGATTTGAAACACTTTACGGCCATTTATCTAAAATATTGGTAAAACCCGGCGATCAAATTAGTATCGGCGAGGAGATTGGAAAGATAGGCTCTACCGGTCGTTCGACCGGCCCGCACCTGCATTATGAAGTGCATAGAAACGGACAAAAAATCAATCCTCAATCATTTTTAACCCTCAATTAATTATGTTTAAAAAAAACAAAGAACAACAGCCATTAGAGATCAATCAACAGGAGATCTCAACCATTATTGGTGAAGGATATGTTTTTACCGGTGAATTGCGTGGTGCTTCTGTAATTCGGATCGAAGGAAAAATTATTGGAAATGTACACGTGGAAGGCGGTGTGGTATTAGGAGAAAAAGGAAAAATTGAAGGTGATATTCATACCCGTTCTGCCATCATTTACGGAACGATCAGTGGTAATGTAAAAGCCACACAACTGGAGATAAAAAAGACCGGTTGTGTAAATGGAGACATTACCACAGATACCCTGGAAATAGAACTCGGCGCCCAATATAACGGAAAGCTAAACATGCAGCGCAAACAACAACAGGACGAAGAACCGGCAAAAAAGGCTTCATAATATTTTCAAATAATAGAGACGAAACTTCTGTAAATCGGCTACTGCCGGTTCTCTTTGATTTTTGAAAAAAGTAATAAAATAATTGGAAAATTTCTTCTAAAGAAAACAGTTTTGATTATTTGTTGTTCTTCAACTATGCTTCCACATCTTTTACCATAGGCCCTGCCTGCTTTACGGCAATTCTTAATTCCGCCTTTGATACCCCAAATCTTTGTGACCAGTGTTTATTGATTTGATAATCTGTCTCTATTTGCATTAATCCAGCGATTCTTTGTAAGTTTGTAAGTGATTTCTACTATTTAAAAAATAATTCCCCATGTCACAAAAAAATTATCTCTCCAGCTTTTTAATTTTAGGGCTGTTGCTCTTCATTAATCACTATAGTTTTGCCCAATCTAAAGTATTGTCAAAAGGTGAAAAAGCACCAATGTTCACAAGCAAAGCCAGCCTTGCCGGCAATGAATTCGAATTTTCATTAAAAAAAGCACTTGCGAAGGGGCCTGTGGTATTATATTTTTATCCTGCCGCATACACCGGTGGTTGTGATTTGGAAGCTCATACTTTCGCCGAAATGAAGGATCAATTTACAGCTGCTGGTGCCACCATTATCGGTGTTTCAGCAGATGATATTCAGCGATTGAAATCGTTCTCAGCGAACCCGGATTACTGCGCCGGAAAATTTCCTGTCGCTTCAGATGCTGAAGGTAAAATTGCGGCAAGTTATGGCTTGGACGTAACCCCTCCGCAGTCTGGTGTAAAAGATGTAACCGGCACACAAGTTACGCATGGCTTTATCCCACGAACCACCTTTGTTATTGATAAAAAGGATCAGATTGTAGCCGTCTTTTCATCGAAGACTGACCATATATCGCCGGATGAACATGTAAAAAAGTCATTGGCAATCGTAACGAAACTATAGGTTGAAAAGAACAGTTGGCTGGAGACAATATTTTGTTGACAGGATTAAAATTGGGGTTTGTGCCTTACCAAAATAAATAAGGACAAAACGCTTATTAACCCTTATTGAATCATTTTAGAGAAAGGCATTTAATCGCTCTTCGACTAATGATTTCTGCCGATAACATTTAAAAGTGGCTTTTCCGTTATACGAAAGAAATACGTTCAGCTTTATTTGATTTTTAGAAGATTCCTGATTTTATTATATATCAAAAAAGGACGGTACTTTTCGCTTACCTTACATTATTAAAATTAAGAGTATGGCTAAAGTTCAGGTACGCTACATTGTTAACAATGTGGATGAAGCGATCGAATTTTACACGAAACATTTAGGTTTTAAATTAGAGATGCATCCGGCGCCTCCTTTTGCAATGTTATCCCGCAACAATCTGAGGCTGGTTTTGAGCGCACCCAATCCTGCGGCCGGAGGAGGGCAGTCAATGCCTGATGGTACTGAACAAATGCCCGGAGGCTGGAACCGGTTTTCAATTGAAGTGGCAAATCTATCGGCTGTTGTAGAAACGCTTCAAAAGGCCGGAGTGCATTTCCGCAACAATATCGTTAGCGGGGTCGGCGGCAAACAAATCATTGTTGATGATCCGTCCGGAAATCCTGTTGAACTGTTTGAGCCGGTTTTGAAGGAAGCGAGGTTATGAACATGAATCTCCGGGTCCAGAAAGTGACACCTTTTTTGAAAAGATTTCACCTTTCGAAAGCAATAAAACAAATCACTAAATGGCAAGTATTACTACTTCAATTCAACCCTGGCTGTCTTTAAGAAACGCCGCAGAAGCAGCAATTTTTTATAAAGAAGCATTTGGAGCAAAAGAAACTTACCGGCTGAACACTCCGGAAGGTGGATTGGTTCTAAAACTTTCTGTCCATGACGCTGAATTTTGGATAAGCGGACAATCTACCGTTCCTGAAACGGCTGCCAATAATTTAAAACAGGAAGCTGTCAAACTTATTTTAGTAGTGGAAAACCCGGATGCCTTTTTTGAGCAGGCAATCAAAGCCGGCGCAAAAGAAGTTTTTCCTGTTGGTGAAGATTTTGGCTGGAGATTAGGAAGGCTTACAGATCCGTTTGGACTTGATTGGGAAATTGGAAAACCAACGGAATAATGTCAATTATTACTTCATTTACTGGTTTGGAAAATGAACCAGCGTTATGGGTTCCGGAGATATTGAATTAGAAGCTAGCTCCATTCGCCACTGCTTTTCAAAACTGGCATATCTTTTTATTGTTATGGAATAATGTCTTTAGCCAAATACAAACAAAAAAGATCGTTTGATAAAACGCCGGAGCCGACAGGTGGAAAGCCTAACGGGAATCAATTACGATTTGTGGTGCAGAAACATCATGCTTCTCATTTGCATTATGATTTTCGGTTGGAAATGGAAGGTGTATTAAAAAGCTGGGCGGTGCCAAAAGGCCCTTCGATGAATCCTGAAGATAAAAGGCTTGCGATGATGGTGGAAGATCATCCGTGGGATTACCGCAATTTTGAAGGCATCATTCCGGAAGGCTATGGCGCGGGAACGGTGATCGTTTGGGATGAAGGAACTTATGAGCCGGAGGAAAAAAAGAAAACAAAAAAGGAAGATGAAAAGTCTTTGATGCATCATTTGTACCAAGGAAGCATTTCATTTGTTCTACACGGTCACAAATTGAAAGGCGCATTTTCATTGTTAAAAACAAAAGACCGTGGAGATAATACGTGGCTGTTAATTAAGAAGAAAGATGAGTATGCTACAACACAAGATATTACCAAAAAAGACAAATCAGTTTTATCGAATAAAACGCTGGAGCAGATAAAAGCAAATCCCGAAAAAGAATGGCAAAGCAATCGTGCAAAAAAAGTGGAAACTAAGAATGAAACTGCAGTTGATGAAAGTGAAAGTGTTGATGAAAATGAAATTACGGCATTGATAGAAAAAGGAAAAAAGTCAAAATTTTTATCTGAAATAAAACCAATGTTGTGCACTTTGATAAAAGAACCATTTGATGATCCCGCCTTTTTGTATGAAGTAAAATTAGACGGATTTCGAATCATTGCTTATGTGCAAAAAGGAAAATCGGTTCTAAGTTCGAGAAGCGGTTTGGATTATACAGAACGATATGCTTCTGTTGCAAAAGCCCTATCGGCGCTTGATGCGGATGTTATTCTTGATGGCGAACTGGTAGCTTTAAATGAAGAAGGTAAGCCCGATTTTGATGCTTTGCAAAAGAATAATGGAAAAAATCCTCTGGTGTTTTATACGTTCGATATTCTTTGGTACAAAGGATATAATTTAATGGATCTTCCATTGACAGAACGAAAAAAAATTCTTTCCACTGTAATCAATTTTAATGACGTAATAAAATACAGCGACGACTTTGATGAAGGAATCGAGTTATTTGAATTGATGAAAAAACAGCAGCTAGAAGGGATTGTTGCCAAAAGAAAAAACAGTAAATATGAGCCAGGAAATCGTGGTAAAGATTGGCTGAAAATTCCGACGGAAAAAAGACAGGAATTTGTAATTGGTGGCTGGACCGAATCTGATAGCGCCGCTCCGTTTGCCTCTTTAATTTTTGGTTATTATGAAGATGGAAAACTAATTTACCAGGGACATGCCGGCGGTGGTTATAAAGGGAAAGAAAAAGAGCAGATCATGCAGAAATTAGAGCCGATTGAAATCAAAAAAAGCCCGTTTTCCAATAAAGTAGATACCGACAGACAAGTGCATTTTGTAAAACCGGAATTGGTAGCGAATATAAAATTTGCTACTTATACCAGTTCCGGAAAAATCCGGAAGCCTGCTATATTCCTAGGTTTCAGGGAGGATAAAAAACCGGAACAGGTGGTTGAAGAAAAGCCGGTTCCCCTTAAGGAGGTGGAAAATGAAACAGGCGACGGACAGGCAAAAGAAAACGATTCCTCTAATGAAGAAATACAATCAACAGAAGAAAGCAACTGGAAATTGATAAAAAATGAAAAAATAACCAGTGAAGATTCTGTAATGATTGATGGGAAAAAAGTAATGCTTACAAATGTTGAAAAAGAACTTTGGAAAGGAGTTACTAAGGCGGATTTAATCGAATATTATCATTCCGTAGCGGCTTACATTTTGCCTTATTTAAAAGGCCGTCCCGAATCATTGCATGTCAAAAATATAAAAGCAACGCTGCCCGGATTTTATATCAAAGATATGGAAGGCAATCAACCGTCATGGGCTCAAACCTTTACTGTGAAAAGAAAACATCCGAAAAAAGGAAAAAGAGGTACAATTGATTATCTCGTTTGCAATGATGAAGCGACTTTACTTTACATGATCAACCTTGGATGCATTGATGTGAACCCCTGGACATCCCGGATTGAAAATTATTTGGAACCCGATTTTATCATTATTGATTTGGATCCAAGTGATGAAGATTTTAAAAAAGTGATTAAAACTTCGTTGGCTGCAAAAGAAATATTTGACAAACTAAAATTAATAGTGTCTCCTAAAACGTCAGGCAAAACCGGAATGCATCTTTTTATTCCTTGCGAA
>Ga0068855_100010853_pt1 | contig 10998 bp, 10 predicted proteins | sample KBSCornC52_FD_66592 | JGI IMG/M metagenome (GOLD analysis project Ga0068855, IMG submission 66592) | Corn rhizosphere microbial communities from Kellogg Biological Station, Michigan, USA - KBS Corn C5-2 | ecosystem: Host-associated > Plants > Roots > Rhizosphere > Soil ... | reverse complement strand
CTTCGAGCCGTCGCCGAAAAACTTCACCGGCCTCACCCGCAGCACCGATCACGGCAAAACATGGTCGCCGCTGGAGACGGTGGATCTCGGCTTTCCGCGCGAAGGGCTGACCAGCGGGCAGGGGCCTACGGAACTCATGGTGCTCGGCCAGCGCTGCACGCTTTTCTTCAGCACGCATTCGCAGACCTGGGGACGCGACTGGCGTTCGTGGATGATGCGGAGCGATGACAAATGCCACACGTGGTCGAAGCCCGAGCCCATCCCCGGCCGGCTCGCCAATTTCACTTTCATGCGCAATCACATCACCACGCATGACGGGCGTATCCTCGTGCCCTTCCAGCACTATGATGGCCCGCCAGCCGGCACGCCGCCTCCGCCGCCGGAGGAAAAGCCGTGGCACAAAGCGCTGGAACATTATGTGAGTAATCCGCGCAACGGCGTGCTCGCAAGCAGCGATGGGGGCAAGACGTGGACGGAATACGGCGATGTGCGTCTCACCCCCGACGACCGCTATTATGGCTGGGCGGAAAACAATATCGCGGAGCTGGCGGACGGGCGCATCGCGATGATCATTCGCGGCGATCGCCTCGGCGGGATTCTCTACTACGCGGAGTCCAAGGATGGCGGCAAAACCTGGCCGGAATACGCTTCCGTGACCAGCATTCCGAACCCTGGCAGCAAAGCCACGCTCTACCCGCTCGGCGGCAATGTGGTGGCGATGCTGCACAATCCCAACAGCAATTTCCGCAGCCCGCTTTCGCTGTGGATCAGCTTCGATGGGATGAAGACGTGGCCGTATCAGCGCGTGCTCGTCCCCGAGTCGACCGACGGCCCGAAAGGGAGGCTCAACTATCCCGATGGCTTCGTGAGCGCCGACAAACAGTGGCTGCATTTCGCCTACGACGACAACCGGCATCGGGCAGTGGTTTATTCCGCGAAGCTGCCGCCGTTGCCCGAGGCGAAATAGGCGTGGGTGAGCAAAACTTTACCATCGCCAAGTTAAGCGCAGAGGACGCTGAGAACGCAGAGGGGCCGCAGAGGGAAGAAAAGGATGAGGGATGAAGGCGGAAGGATGAAGAGGCATGCGCTGTTAATATTCTTTCATCCTTTTGCCTTCATCCCTTTCTTCCTCTCTGCGGCCCTCTGCGTTCTCAGCGTCCTCTGCGTTGAAGTGGGATTCTGGCTGTCCGCATTACGGTGACGGAGCGCCTTTTCAAATTTCGCCAAAAGTATTTGCCAATCAAGGCATATAAACTTATCCCGGATCGCTTCCGGCACATGATTGGCACATGAAATTTCTCCCCGCTTTCCTCGCTCTCCTGCTGGTCACGCCCACTCTTTTTGCCGAGACGCTCAAGATCAACGGTTCCACCACGGTGAACCTTCCGGCCGCCGAAGCCACGGAAATCCTGCGGGCGGAGCAGAAGATGGATATCCAGGTCGACACGCAGGGCGGGAGCTCGGGCGGTATCTCCATGCTGGGCGATGGACTCGTGCAGATCGGCATGTCCTCCAAACCGGTGAGCGATGATGACCGGGCGAAATTTCCGAAAGTGAAGTTCGACGAGATTCACATCGGGCAGGACGCGGTGGCCATCATCGTCTCGAAGGACGTGTGGGACAGCGGTGTGCACGCGCTGACCAAGCAGCAGATCCAGGACATCTACGAGAGCAAGATCACCAACTGGAAGGACGTCGGCGCGAATAAATCGATCCGCATTGCTTTCTTCAACAAGGAGCCGGGCCGCGGTACGTGGGAGGTCTTTGCGCACTGGGTCTACGGCGATCCCAAGAAGGCGCCGCAAGTCAGCTTCCCCGAGGTGGGGGGAAATGAAGAGACGCGCACCAAGGTGAGCTCGACGCGCGGCGCGCTTTCGCAGCTTTCGTCCTCGTGGGCGGATGGTAAAAAGGTTTTCGCGCTTGGGGTGAAGGGTGACGATGGCAAGGTGATCGATCCGACGAACGAGAACATTGCCAACAAGACATATCCGCTGAGCCGTCCGCTGTTTTTGCTGACGAATGGCGAGCCGGTTGGTGCGGCGAAGAGTTTCGTCGATTTCATGCTGAGCGAGCGGGGGCAGGAACTCGTGAAGAAGCACGGCTACATGCGGCTGAAAGATCTCGGAAAATAATATCCCATGACGCGCGCGCTCAGTTGGTTTTTCAGTCTCGTGGCGCTGGGCGCGGTCGCGTTGCTCGTGGGCGTTTTCGTCTGGCAGAGCCTGCCGGTCTGGCACCACGAAGGCTGGGGATACGTTACCGGGACCAAATGGTTTTTCCGGCAGAAAGAATTCGGCACATTGCCAATGATCTATAGCACCGTCATTGTGGGCTTGATCGCGCTCGTGCTGGCGGCGCCGCTGGGCTTTGGCGCGGCGATTTTCACCGCGGAATATCTGCCGCGTCGCGCGCGTCTCGCGGTGAAAGTGCTCATCGAATTGCTCGCGGGCGTGCCGTCGGTCGTTTACGGATTGCTCGGCATCTTGCTCCTCCGCGATTGGATCTATAACCTCTTCGAGAAATTCGAACCTCTGAGTGGCGACACCTTGCTCACGGCCGGCGTGCTGCTGGCGGTGATGATCCTGCCGACGATCGTCACGCTGAGTGACGATGCCTTGCGCGGTGTCTCCTCGGCGCAACGCCGGGCCGCTCGAGGGCTGGGGCTCACGCATGCGGAGACGGTGCTCTCCATCGCCATTCCGCAGGCGAAACGCGGGCTCGGCGCCGCGCTGCTCCTCGCACTCGGCCGCGCGCTTGGGGAAACCATCGCGGTCTTCCTCGTCGTCGGACGGCAGGACAATAACATGCCCGAGCACATCTTCTCCCTCCGCGCCTGGCTCGAAGCCGGACAGACGATCACCAGCAAGCTCGGCGGTTCGGAAACGAACATCGCCTACGGCGATCCCGTGCATTGGGGTGCGATGATCGGCCTGGCGTTGCTGCTCCTCATCATGACCGGCACCGTGACCCTGCTCGGCACCGGCTTCGGCAAACGTTCCGATGCGTAAGTCTCTCGATTTCCTTCTCGCCACGATCACCGCGTTTTGCGCGCTGGTCGCGGTGGCTTTGCTCGTCGGACTCGTGGCGGTGATCGCGCAACGCGGTGGACCGGCGGTGAACTGGGGATTTCTTACCGAGCAGATCCGGCTCGTCGGCGCCGCGGGCGGCATCTTTTGGAATCTCGTCGGGACCTTGATCCTGCTCGCTTCGGCCCTGGTCGTCTGCCTGCCGCTATCGGTCGGCCTCGCTCTGGTCGAGCGCGTCTGGTTGCAACGCGAAGGGTCGCGCCGCCTCCTGCGGACCTTACTCTACACGCTCAATGGCGTGCCTAGTATCGTCTTCGGGCTCTTTGGATTTGTCGTCTTCGTGCAATGGTGCGGCTGGGGAAAGTCGTGGCTCAGCGGCGGACTGGTGCTCGCACTCATGATGATTCCGACGGTGACGGTCTCGCTCATCGAACGGCTCAAGGCTGTTCCCGCAAAATATGTCGAGGCGGCGGCCGGCCTCGGCTTGAACCGGGCACAAATCGTCTGGGCGGTCTTGCTCCCGCAGGCTTGGGGTGGAGTAGTGACGGGTTCGCTGCTCGGCCTGGCGCGCGCCGCCGGGGAAGTGGCGCCGATCATGTTCACCGCGACCATCTTTGCCGGTGCGACGCTGCCGAAGGGGATCAAGGAAAGTCCGGTGCTTTCGCTGCCGTATCACATTTTCATTCTGGCGCAGGATTCTTTCGATCCGAGTGTGGGATCGAAGCTCTGGGGCGCTGCGCTGGTCTTGCTCGCCCTGGTATTGTTTCTGAGCGTGATCGCTCTGCCCAGCCGCCTCAAACTTCACGAAGAAGCCAATGTCTGATTGCTGCCCGCCGCCCGTGGCGACCGATGTCGCGCCCATTCTCGAAGCTCGTGGACTCGAAGTCCGTGCCCAAGGCCGCGCGCTCGTTCGCAAGGTGAACTTCAGCGTTCGGCGGGGACAGGTCTTCGGACTCATCGGTCCCTCCGGCGCGGGCAAAAGCACGCTCCTGCGTGCGTTGAACCGGCTCGCGGATTTGATTCCCGGCCTGCGCGTGAGCGGCGATGTGCGTTTGCACGGCCAATCCATTTACGCTCCCGGGACCGACGTGAACGCCTTGCGCGAGAAAGTCGGGATGCTCTTTCAGCAGCCGGTGGTTTTCCCCACAAGCATCGCGGAAAACGTGCTTTTCGGCGCGAAACGGTTGCGCCGGCTTTCGCGGGGTGAGCGCGCCGAGTTAGTCGAATCCGCGCTCACCGAATCGGCCTTGTGGGATGAAGTGAAGGACCGCCTCAAACATCCGGCCACGGCGCTTTCCGTGGGACAGCAACAGCGCCTCTGCCTGGCGCGCACCCTGGCCGTGAAATCGGAGATCATCCTCATGGATGAACCGACCAGCGCTCTTGACCCGAAAGCAACGCAGGCCATCGAGGAACTCATCCTGCGACTGAAAGAACGGCACACCATCATCATCGTCACGCACAATGTTTCCCAAGCCCGGCGGGTGACGGATTGGATCGCCTGCGTATGCGTGCGCGACGGGGTGGGCGAGATCGTGGAGAGCGCCTGCTGCGACGCCGTGCTCGACAACCCGCAATGCCGCGAGGTCATCGAATACCTCTCCCACGCCTAGTGGCCTAGCTCTGCCGCAGGACGTGCGCGTCGGTCACCGTTCCACCGTGAATCGTGAAGCGGACGGTCGCGTTGATCCAGTCACCGGAACGTTGCAGGACTTTATAACGCGCGATCACCGACCAATCCGTGCCGTTGTTTTCCAGCCCCGACCAATCCAGGAATTGAATCGAGGACGGCGAACTGGTGTGCGCGTACATGTAAGTGGCGACCACCGTCTGCACACTGCGCATTTGCTCGGGGGTAAAGGCGGCCTGCGCGGCTCTTTGCGGAACGTTTTTCCAGGTCGTGGAAAGGCCGAAGATCGCGATTCCGACGACGATGAGAAACGTCAGCCAGGCGGTATTCAAACCGCGCCCTGTGAAAAGGCGCATGACCATCCGGAAGGCGAAGAAGACCAGGTAAATCGCCTTGGTAATGTAAAAGGCATCCGTCGGCGACACCGCGCCCGCGGCCAGAAACCAAGGCGGGGTGATGGCGGCGACCGCCAACGCGACGCCATTGACCGGAAGACTCGGGAATCCCATGCGCGTTTTATATCAACGTAAACCACGGTGGGCGGCAAGATTCGATTGGCCGACGATCGCGGGCAGATCGTTCCCGATTCGCGGATGTAAAACCCGGAAAAGCACTTTCCTTGCATTTTCCGCTTTCGGCTGGTTTTAGCCGGTGACTAGAGTGGCCCACTGATGAGTTCCTCGGAGGCCAAACACCCCAACCTGTCCGTCGGCGAGTTTTATACCCGCCATTCCGAGTCGCTTCAGATGAAATTGATTGGGCCCACGGTCGGCTTCGATCGCCGCATCCGCGAACCCACCATCAACCGGCCGGGCCTGGCTCTCTCCGGGTTCTTCAGCTATTTCGCCGACCGCCGCATCCAGGTGCTCGGGAGCGCGGAGCTTTCCTACCTGAAAAGCCTTTCCGAATCTGAAGCCCGGCTACGTTGCAAAGCCCTGTGTTCGAGGCAGATCCCTTGCCTCGTTGTCTCTCGTAGTGCAAAGCCGCCAGCGGCCCTGGCCGAGGAAGCGGAGGCGGCGGGAATCGCGGTCTTTCGCACGCCGATGGTGACGATGAAGTTCATTAACGCGGCGACCTTGGCCCTGGAGTTCGATTTTGCCCCAACGAAGAGCGAATACGGCAGCATGATGGACATCATGGGCGTCGGCACGCTGATCCGTGGGTCGAGCGGCATCGGCAAGAGCGAGTGTGTGCTCGGCTTGATCGAGCGCGGACACAGCCTGGTCAGCGACGACATGACCCGCTTTCGTGCGCTGGAAGGACGCGAGTTGGTTGGCACCTCGCCGGATCTGACTCGCAACCACATGGAAATTCGCGGCCTCGGAGTCATCAATGTCATGTCCATTTTTGGGATTGGGTCCGTCCGCCACGAGAAGCGGCTGGATTTGATCGTGACACTAAAGGATTGGCAGGAACTCGAAGACGTCGATAGAATTGGTTTGGATCAGGAGTTTTTTGAGCTACTCGATATCCTGATCCCACACGTCACCATTCCTGTGAGAACGGGCCGCGACCTGGCCCGCCTCGTGGAAGTGGCTGCGCTGGACCAGAAACTCAAGAGTACGGGCCAGAACAGCGCGGTGGAATTCAATCAGCGTCTGCTAAACCTCATGCAAAAGAAGAAAGAGCAATAATGGGCCTTTTGAGCCGTAAACCCGATACCGCTTCCCAGTCCAAGACCGCGAAAGAGCTGACGATTATCAACCGACTCGGCCTGCACGCCCGCCCCTCGGCGATGTTCGTGAAAACGGCGAGCCGCTTCAAATGTGAAGTGTGGGTCGAGAAGGATGGCGAGCGAGTGAACGGCAAGAGCATCATGGGTCTCATGATGCTGGCCGCCGGCCAGGGCTCGAAGTTGCTCATCACTTGCGAGGGGCCCGATGGGGACAAGGCGCTCGAGGAAATCGAGGGAATCGTCCTTCGTAAGTTCGATGAGGATTGACGGCAGCGCGCCCTTTCCGCTCATCCTCCCCACTCATGAGCAATGACGCCGCCGCCCCCAATCAGGAGAAACGCTTCCACGGCGTGGGCGTTTCACCGGGTATCGCCCGCGGCACGATCTTCGTTTATCGACCGGAAGACGAGACGCCGGCTCTGAGGCGGATCGAAGAGCGGGAGATCCCGGAAGAGATTGCGCGCTTCGAGGCGGCGCTCATCGCCACGCGCACGCAGATCCTGGAGATGCAGCATCGCATCGCCGAGTCCATCGGCGCGAAGGATGCAGGCATTTTCGATGCGCACCTGCTGGTGGTCGAGGACCGCACGTTGATCGATGAAGTGCTGCGCACCCTGGCCCGCGACAAGACCAACGTGGAGTACGTCTTCCAAAACGTCGCCGGACGGTATGCGAAGACGCTGAGCGAGATCGACGACCCCTATCTGCGCGAGCGGGCGCTGGATATTCACGACGTGACGCGGCGCGTGGTGCGCAACCTCATGGGCAAGGAGAGCCGTGACCTGGCGAGCGTGGCCACGCCGCACATTCTCATCGCGCACAATCTCGCCCCGTCCGACACCGCGCAGCTCAATCGGCAACTCGTGCTCGGGTTTGCCACCGATATCGGCAGCAAGACCTCGCACACGGCGATCATGGCGCGGTCGCTGAATATCCCGGCAGTGGTGGGCTTGCATGATGCGAGCGCGCAGTTGGCCACGGGTGACCATATTCTGCTCGACGGTTACAACGGTCTCGTGATCGTGAACCCCAGCGACCAGACGCTGTGGGAATACGGCGAGCTGGAGGTGAAGAAGACGGAGGTCGAGGAGAAGCTGACGCGACTCCGTGAGACCGTCTCCACCACGCTGGACGGACGGCACGTCACGCTTTCCGCGAATATCGAGTTGCCGGAGGACCTCGAACAGGTGCAGTTGAGCGGCGCCGAGGGCGTGGGGCTGTATCGCACGGAGTTTTTCTACATCGGCAAATCCGAGCTCCCGAGCGAGGAAGCGCAATACGAGGCCTATCGGAAGGTGGCCGAGAGCGTATTGCCGCACAGCGTCATCATTCGCACGCTGGACCTCGGTGGCGACAAATTCATGAGCGCGCTGCACATGCCTGAGGAGCTCAATCCTTTCCTCGGTTGGCGGGCGATCCGCTTCTGCCTGGAGCGCGTGGATATCTTCAAAACCCAGCTCCGCGCGATGCTGCGGGCCAGCGCCGTGGGCAACGTAAAGATCATGTATCCGATGATCTCCGGCGTGGACGAACTGCGGCGCGCGAATGTCATCCTTGAAGAATGCCGTCAGGAACTGCGCGCGGAGGGCAAGCCCTTCAACGAAGAGATGGAAGTCGGCGCCATGATCGAGATTCCCAGCGCGGCGATCGCGGCGGACATCCTCGCCCGCGAAGTCGATTTCTTCAGCATCGGCACGAACGATCTCATTCAGTATTCGATCGCGGTCGACCGTCTGAACGAGCACATCGCGCACCTCTACGAGCCCACGCATCCGGCAATCATCCGCCTCATTCGCATGACCGTCGACGCGGCCCATGCGCACAACCTCTGGGTAGGGGTGTGCGGCGAGATGGGGGGCGACATCGCGCTCACCCCGCTGTTGCTCGGACTCGGCGTGGACGAACTCAGCACCGGTGCAGCCCTGGTCCCGCGCGTGAAGCGGGCGGTCCAGGCGCTGGATATCGCCGCGTGCTTGAAGTTGATTGAAGACATCAAATCTCTCGATTGTGCCGATGCCATCCTGGCAAAGTGCGAGGAAGTAGCGCGCGCTCATTATCCGGAGTTGCTGTAACCTCCGGTTCCGATTTTCCCCCGAACACTTAAAAAAACGCGAAAGATTCGGTCCCTCTTCGACGTTTCCTCAACAGGGTGCTAAACAAAGACACCCCTATCGCCGCAAAAATGAATATTCGATTCGTTCCCGCTTTCCTGGCTGCTGCCAGCCTGTTCCTCGCCAGTTGCCTGCCGGAATCCAAGAACCCGCTTTCCACGCCGTCGACCTCAACCGTCGATGGGCGCCTCGGCGGCCTCTATGTCCAGAAGCGGGAGAAGAAGGATGACGATCTCAGCACCTGGCATTTCCATTATCGCGAGGTGAACGTCCATGGCCGGATTAGCGTGACGCCCTGGCTCGAGGTGCTGAATGTCGAGCATCGCCGCGGAAATGGCCTCAAAGAGAACGCCTACCGGGCGCTCACCACCCACATTGGCACGCAGGATTACCTCAGCTTCATCGAGATCGGCAGCGATGCAAATAAAGGCAAAACCTCGCTCTACGGCTTCGCGCGTTATGAGGTGAATTGGTCCGGCGATATCCAGGTGTGGTTTGCCAACTCCGACGTCCTCGCGCAGGCTGTGAAATCCGGTAAATTGCATGGCACGGTGAAGTCGGACTCGACCGGAAAAAACGTGTTGCTAACCGACTCTACGGAACGTCTCGCCTCTTTCGTGGCGGCCAGTGACCCGGCCAAACTCTTCAGCGGCAAGCCGCTCATTTTCTACCGCCTCACGCGGTAAATCACTTCCTCGATCACCGCGACGTGCGCGGCGACGCGCCGTTCCAGCGCGAACTCCGAGGGAGTCTCGACGGTGAAGGAACGCGCGGAATGTTCGAGATGCAGCCAGACGGCCTCGGGATAGCCGATACGCGCAAAACGTCGCTGGTCGATGCGGCGCCGGTGGATGCCGTTGGCGATCTTGCGGCCGTCGATTTTCGGGCGCGGGTCGGTGGGTAGATGCGCCCGCGCAGCGGCGAGCAGCGCCTCGCCCCAGTAGGGTTGCAGACGCTGGCTTTCGTAGAGGTAAACGCCCTGTCCATCGTAATCCTCGTGAAGCATCACCGCGGCGTCGAATTGATGGCCGGCGACCACTTTCTTGACGGCCTCGATCACGGGAATGTCGGTGCGATGAAAGCTGCGGTTGAGATCGGCGCCTTGCAGATTCAGCCGGATGTTTTGCACGAGCCCCCAGGCGTTGAGACAGGGCAGCAGGAGCAGCGGCAGGTTGCGCAGCTTGCGGCCCTGTTGTTCCGCCCAAGTGATCAGCGCTTCGGTCGATGCGGGTTCGTCTCCATGAATGCCCGCGGAAAAATAGATGCCGCCATTCGCGGCCAGCGCGGGAGTGCGCAGGTAAAAGTGCGCAAAGCCATCCGCCCTGCCCAACGAACGCAAAGGAATGCCGGTCTTCCGGGCCACGGCACGCCATCGCTCGATGAGGTAGCGATAGTCGTGGGCGCGGTGACTCACAGTTCCTTCAGCAAACGCTCGTGGATGCCGCCGAAGCCGCCGTTGCTCAGGATGACGATGACGTCGCGCTCCTTCACCAGCGGTTTGAGGCGGGTGATGATGGCCGAGACATCCGGTTCGTAGAAGGCGGGTTTGCCGGTGGCGGCGATGTCGGCGACGACCTTGGCGGGATCGAGGCGGTTGTCGGTGGCGAGTTGATCCATGCGCGCGACCTGGGCGAGAATCGCGCCGTCCGCCTCGCTGAGCGCGGCCGGGAGTTCGTGCTGGAAGACAGCGCGGCGCGTGGTGTTCGAGCGCGGCTCGAAAATCGCCCAGAGGCGCCGGCCGGGATATTGATGACGCAGGCCGCGCAAGGTCTCGCGGATGGCGGTGGGGTGGTGACCGAAATCGTCGATCACCGTCATGCCGCGCACTTCGCCGCGCACTTCCTGCCGGCGCTTTACGCCTTCGAAGGCAGCGACGGCCTGGGCGATGACAGGGAGCGGAATGCCGTAGAAATGGGCGGCGCTGATCGCCATGGCGGCGTTGCGCACGTTGTATTCTCCCACGAGCTGGATGGTGAAACGGGTCTCGAGCAGGGTGAATGAAGAGCCATGGGCGTCATAGGCAACGTCCTTGATGTGCCGCGAAGCGTTCGCCGAAAAGCCGACTTCCACGAGCTGCGCGCGACAGTTTTCCGCGACGTCGATGCAATTCTTGTCGTCGCCGTTGATGAGCACCATGCCGTTTTCCGGCACGATGTTGAGCATGCGGCGGAAGCTCAGCTTGATCTCGTCCAGGTTCTTGAAAATGTCGGCGTGATCGAACTCGATGTTGTTTACGATCACTAGTTCCGGCAGGTAGTGGACGAACTTGGAGCGTTTATCGAAGAACGCGGTGTCGTATTCGTCCCCTTCCAGTACCACGTATTTGGAATCTGTGAAACGCGCGCCTTGGCCCAGGTTTTTCGGGATGCCGCCGATCAGGTAGCTTGGATGCAGTCCAGCCGATTCCAAAATCCAGGTGAGCAGTGAAGTAGTTGTTGTCTTGCCGTGGGTGCCAGTCACCACCAAGTTGTGACGGCCACGCAGGAAAAACTCTTTCAACGTTTCCGGCAGCGAGAGGTAGTAAAGCTTCCGGTTCAAGACGGCTTCCACCTCGGG
>Ga0068855_100010850_pt1 | contig 10999 bp, 7 predicted proteins | sample KBSCornC52_FD_66592 | JGI IMG/M metagenome (GOLD analysis project Ga0068855, IMG submission 66592) | Corn rhizosphere microbial communities from Kellogg Biological Station, Michigan, USA - KBS Corn C5-2 | ecosystem: Host-associated > Plants > Roots > Rhizosphere > Soil ... | reverse complement strand
TTGGAACCGCTCGAGCTTGGGCACTTCTTTGAGCACTGCTTCGGAAATGCGCAGCTCGACCACTTCCGCATCTTCTTCCAAATGTTTTGGATCGCCGCGGAATGTGACGAGCACGCGTCCAAGCGGATTGTCTGCTTCCGGCGCATTGAGGAACTTGAGCTGGCTCTTCACTTTGCCGCGTATGCCGGCGAGATAGAAGAGTTGATAGATGCCGAGAATGCCGCCCACTACGCCGACCAAGATGATGATGTAGCCCACTGCCTCGCCGCGCTCGATGCGTTCGATGACATTCGGACGTTGCGCATAGATCGAGAGCATCACGCCGCGAGTCGGATCGACCACGGCGGGCTCGTACGGATCACTGGCCTTCTCCAAATTCTCGGCCGACCGTTTGAACTTGCCACCCGGCTGACGGGCCATGACGGCGAGCTGCTTTTGACTGGTGAGATATTGCAGATAATTCCCGTCGGTGATCGCCGAGAACGGACCGACGCGCGTCACGGTTGCATCGATTGGTGCGCCTTGCGGAGTCACTACCTTGGTCTTGTATTTGACGACCGCGCCGCTCTCGGTCATTTCTCGTTGCATCTCGAACCAAAAGCGCTCGAGGTCTTGAATCGACGGCAGCGACTTCGCACCTGCCAGCTTGGCGACGAACGGCTCGCGGTCTGGATACTGCGCGCTGATGATCGAGTTGTGCACGACCGAGGAGAAGTCGTTCGCCACCTGGCGCACCACACCGAACATTTCACCTAGGTTGCCGGCTCGTTTGTCGACGTCCCCTTGCATGGCCGCGAGCTTCTTTTCGTTCGCGTCGAATGTCGCCGACAAAGACTGTTGCAACTTCTGCTGTTCGGCCAGCGCCGTACGGGCTTCGGCCACGAGCGCCGCTTGTTTGTTGCGCTCCGCCAGGAAACGGGCTTCGCGCTCCTGATTCGCTTGCGCTTCTTTCTGGCGCGCCATTCGCGTCTGTTCGAGCAGATCGTCCAGGCTCGCAGGCGCACTCATGACGACGCTACCGCTCAGAAGCAGCGCGCCGCATGCGAGCGCCTGTAATAACTTACGGCAGTTCATTTGACCTCCTTAGGCGCACGGACGGCCACCGTGATGAAATCAGGCGCCGATTGTTTCTTCGCGACTTTCAAGCCTGCTTTGAGAGCGTCTTCATAGCGATCGTCGACTTTGAACTTCTTCGCGGTCGCGTCCCAATATCCGGTCTCCTTGCCGTCCAACGTTTGATAGAGCAAAGAGATTCTGCCGGCACGCAGGAAATCGACGGTTTTGTCGCCGACCTTGCCTTGATAAGCCTCCACCGTGCGCCCGTACTCCGTTTCGATTTGATATGCCTCGACGATGCGGCGGTATTTTTCGGAAATGGACACATCCGAACGCGACATCATCTCTTTCAACCCCGCGATGCGCCCGGAGCGCTCTTCAGGAAGAAACGGAATATCGAGCGCGATGAATTGCTCGAGCGTCGCCACCATTTTGTTCATCATGGGCAGCACTTCGCGCGACGTCGTTTCGATTTCGCCGAGTTGCCGCGTCATCGTGTCGATCTCTTCCTGTTGAGATTTCACTTGCGCGGACAATTGCTCGTTGTACGTTTTGAGACTTTGGGTTTCCGCGACCATCTGCCGGTATTCGGACAGCATCTTGGTCGCCTCTTCATCGAGTTGCGCCACGCGTTTCTGCGACGCTTGCGCGGCTTCCTCGGCCTTTACCTGTTCGTTGATCACTGTGTCGATCTTCCCGGAGGTCTGTGCGTGGACCGCATTCACCGCCCAAAGGACTCCCAGCGCGCACGCCACCGCCACTGCTACTCGCTCAGATCGCCGCTTGAATTCAGTCATGGTTGAGCCACCGTCTCCTCGATTTCACCGCTCGTACGAGCTGCATCGTTACGATGCAAATATTGATCCACACCTGCGCTTGGAAATTCGCCTGTGTTTTCGCCACAGCCGCCGCTCACTGCGAAGCGCGCTGCACTGTTTCGAAAGCCGCCGCCGTCATCGTTGCTCCACTTTCGACCGCGTGCTGCACGACATTCGCCTACAACACACTTGGATAAGCACCGATGTCGCGCGCCGAACTGTCAAGCGCTCGTTAGAAATGACGCGAGTGATGGAGGTGGACCCTACGTGGGACGTGGTCAACCGCGCGGCTACGCTTAGAACTTCAGCTTCGCCGTCAACTGCCAGCGGCGGCCCGGCATCACTTGGGCAAGCACGTCACCCAAGGTGTCGCCGGTGCGGGCACGGAAGTAGCGCTCGTCGAACATATTGAAGACGTCGAGCTTGAGAGACCAGGCATCGATGTCCCAGTAGACGCCGCCGTTGAAGACATAGGCTTCGGGAAGTTTCACCAAGCAAAGTCGGCCGCTGCAGGTTTCAGAGAAATAGTTACCGCTGAAAGTGAATCCCAATCCCAGATCGAGTCGGTACGTGGAGCTGAAACCGAGTTGGGTGTTGGGATTGCCCTGCTTCTCCCGATATTCAGGCATGTTATCCGGCAAGAGAACGCGGCTGCGGCCGCCATACAGGAATGCCTCGGCCGGGTAGACGACGTTGCCGTTCGCATCGACCACGTCTTGAAAGCCAAGAGCGCGAGCATCGACCAACAAGGTGCCGCCGACGTTCGGGCTGTAGTTGGTTACTTGATTGAGCGCATAGAGAGATATGAACAGATTGCGCAGTGGAACCCATTTCACTTCGAGCTCGGTGCCGCGAGTGGCCGTTGCAGTCGCATAAGCATTCAGCAACGATGCGTCGTCGTTGGGCGGAATGATGCGCGATTGTTCGTAGTACGAGAGCGTGGCGAATAGCGTGTCCTGCCAAAGACTGACCTTCACACCCACCTCGCGCAATTCGGCCTCACCGATGTGACCGTTCTGGATGACGGTATTGGTCAACGAGTTGTTGTTACCGTCGAGCGCGATGCTCGATCGCGCGATGCTGAGATACGGGCGGATGTTGTAGGCCAATTGATACGACAGACTCATATCCCATGACGTGCCGTGATCCCAACCGCGCGCGACACTCTCGGGCGTTGTCACACCTGGATTGGCGGAGGTTCCTGCCCAAGTGTTGACGGCTGGATAGGCGGTGTTCTTGGCTTGCGAACCGTCGATGCGCGCGCCCACGAGCAGATTGGCTTTGCTGAAGAGCTCCATGTCGAACAGCAATCCCAGGCCCATCTCCGAGAATTCCGTGCGATAGATGCTGTTCCAGGGATAGCCATCTGCATCGATGTCGTCGTTGTCGTAAGGATCGGCAAACGTTGTGTTGGGCGTCATGCCTCCTGCGCTATCGATCCACGTGGGCGCCATCGCATCGGTGCGATGCGTGGAGAAGTCGCCGCTATTGAAGAAATACCCATCGGAAACGGTCTTGCGATAATTGACGGACCCCAACGTATTCAGCCGCAACCACGATGGCAGCGACTTGATGCGCTTGGTCACGGTAATCTTGTCTTCCACCACATAGACGTTCTGTTTTTGCGCGAACGGCTGATTCGACGCTTTGTGCTGCTGCATGCCGTCGAAGAACAGTTGATTCTTGACCGTGAAGTCCGGATCTTGGTCGTAGATCAAATCCAGATAAGCCGTCGTGAATTCCGCGCGCAACTCGCGCTCGAACGCAGAGGCGCGGCGATAATCCAATGTGCCGTAGCCTACGGTGCGAGGGTCCAACACCATACCGATGGGCACTGCGCCCGACATCGGCACGGGCGCCCCCGCTCCTTGTGCGCGCAAGAGTCCAGTCGGATCGGCTTCGGGATGAGCGATCAAGTACTGATAAAAATTCAGAGGAATGCCGGGCACTTTTGCAAATTGATTGAGCGGCAAGGGCCGGCCGCTCGCATCCCTAGGCCATGCAAACGTCTGCACCAACGGCTGGTTGTTCACGTTCAAACTACCGCGCACCGGCGATGCTCGATTCATTTCCAAATAGCCGATCACGCCGTTGCCGTTCAAATCGAGATTGACGAGCGGCGTGCCGCGGATATATCGATCGTCGTCGACCAATGCCTGCGTGAAGCGGCCCGTGAGCGCCCCCGACGTTCTGGAGAGTTGATAGTTGGCGCCGGTTTCCAATCGGAACGAGCCCAAGAAATCGTCGAGATCCAATGATGCTTGCAACACTTCCTGCTTGACGGGAACGCCGCGTGTATAAGAGCCGGAGTCTTCCAGCAATCCATACACGTAATACCCGCCGCGCTTGTCGAACAACGCGAGCGGGCCGCCCGCACCGAAAGACCATTCGTCGCGGTCGTACTGTCCGGTGATTGCTTGTACGAATCCTTCGAGCTTGGAGAGATACGCACCGTTCTTGGCGCGGCCGGATTTTGGGACAACATCGGTGTAGCCGCCGATCTTGCCCATGCCATAAATAGGAGACGGCGGACCTCGCACGATCTCGATGGAATCCATCGCCGCCAGCACGCTGCGCCCGTTACCCTGCAACGTTAGCCGCTTCATGCCGCGGAAATACATGTCTGCCGGAACGTTGCGAATATCCACCGAACCCTGCACGCCGAAGCGCGTGGTCGTAAACGTACCGGGAACGACTCGCACGAGATCTTCGACGGCGCTCAGACCGAAGAGATCGATGGTTTCGCCGCTGATGAACGAGACCGAGCGCGGTGTTTCGAGCAACGGCTTGTCGAAGCCCACCACGGAGGAGCTGGATTCGTTCGGCAATACGCGATTGGGATCGCTCACGACTTCCATATCGCTCAACTGTGCGAGATCACCGACTCTCTTTTGAGAACCCTGCGCCGGAGCAGCGACTACGGGATTGCGTTGTTGCGCTTGCTCCGCGGGAGTCAGCACGGCAATGCTCATGGCGTTGACGTAACGCCACGTGAGTCCCGAGCCCCGCAGTATGTAACCCAGCGCATCGCCGGCTAGCATCGATCCAGCGACGGGACCCGCGAGCTTGCCGCTGACCGCCGCGTGGTCGTAAATGATTTGCAGGCCGCTTTGTTCGCTGAATTTTTCCAGCGCCTCGGCCAGTTTCCCCGACGCAATGTCGAAGACGAGTTCGGCCCGCCGCACATTCTCCTGGGCATGGGCGAGCGCACTCAACGCCAATACGACGATCGCAGTAACGACGCGTGTCATCTAGTCTGCCGCACCTCATCGCAGACTGTCGCGCCCGATAGAGACTCATCTGTAGGCACGAAAAAAAGCAGCTGCGATGCCTTCACCTGCAATGGCATTGCAGCTCCTCTGATGCGTGCTGGGTATCTACTGCTCTAAATCCTCGTACCGTCGGAACAACACGAGTTCCTGTCCGCTGCCATGGACGATCCGCACCGGAAGCACTGCTGCAAATGCCGAAACAATCAACTCACTGTCGCCGGTGATGAAGTCGCCGCTCACCGGCAACGACGCCAGCGTCGCATCACCCAAGCGGACCTTTTGCACCGCATAGCGATTGATCTCTTCGATCGCATCTTCCAACTGGGTCTCGCGGAAGATGTGACGCCCATGCGACCAACTCGTAACGACTTGCGGATCGACGGTGTGGCGAATCCAAGAACCGCCGACCGCCGCCGTCAACGTAATCTGTTGTCCCGGCGCCAAGCGCTCGCTTGGAAGCCGTCCGTCCGCCACGTCGTCCACCCTCACCGATCCCTGCGCTAGCGTCACCGTGACTTGCCGGTCACGCCACTGCACCTGAAACTGTGTTCCCAGAGCGGTCGTGCGCGAGCCACCCGCATACACTGCAAAGGGCCGATGCGCATCATGGCTCACTTCGAACAACGCTCGACCCGCAAGCACATCGACATGCCGCTCCTTGCGACTCATGCGCACACTCACGCTGCTGCCGACGTCCAGATGAACGACGGAACCATCATCCAACGTGACGGTGCGTTGCTCGTCATCGTGCGTCGCGTATGAAGCGACCGCGTTCACGCCCGGCAACCAATCGGGCCGTACATATAAAGTGACCATCGCCACAGCGGCGCTCGCAGCTGCACAAAGACCGGCAATCACCCAACGGCGTGGCCACCGTTGATGAGACCGCTCAGCACCGAGCGCAAACGCTCGCTCTGCCATCGCGTGCAGCGCATCGTTCTGGGCCGCAAACCGGCTCACGCTTTCCGCGAGCAGGCCGGCCGCTTCGTAGGCATCCGCGTGCGCACGGCTCAACGCTCGCCAGCGCTCGAAAGCACTACGCTCATCCTCCGAGCAGTCCTCCGCACGCAGTCTTGCGTACCAGCGGGCTGCTTCCTCTACGATGTTTCGTTCCTGATTTACATCCATTCGCCTATGACGGGGCGCCCCGACTTCCCCCTACCTTCTTCATGCACACGGCAAGTGCGTGGCTGATATGTTTTTCGACCATTTTCACTGAAATGCCGCAATGACGCGCGATTTCCGGATACGTCATGAGCTTCACCCGGCTCAACAGAAACACTTGCTGGCAGCGCGGCGGCAAGCGTTCGATCGCATCATATAACACTGCCAGATCCTGGCCTGCCGCCACTTCTCTTTCGGGCGAAGGCTGATCGGACACGAGCTCCACGTCATCGATCGCGCATTGCTGATTGACTCGGCGCGCTTGCTCGGCGCGACCGAGATCGGTCGCCACATTCATTGCGATACGGAACAACATCGAAGAGGGCGACTGAATGTGTTTCGCATCTTGATACTGCATGAGACGGATATATGCCTCTTGCGCGACATCGAATGCGTCCTCGGGCACTCTGAGCCGCTGCCGCAGAAAATGAATCAGCGAATGGTGATAGCGCTTGATCGTGTCTTGAACCGACAAGGGCTTGCATTCCGCACCCGCCACCGCGATGTCCGCCACCATATCTTCGGTTCCTACGCTCATACGAAAGATTTCACCTCCGCAGCGCCGACCCCGAGGAATACCGAAGCGACCCGCCGACACTCATGCAAACACGCTGTTTTCATGAGAACCCTCCCATTTCGCCGTCTTCATTCGATGATGCGTGCGCATCACCTGCCCCATGTCTGCATAAGCATGATGCGTGCCAACAACACGGCAAATTTACGCAAGGCTGCGACCGACCCTAGTCATTTGACGTAGTCGCCCACTCCGCGAAACGCGGCAATGAACAGCTAAATCTCGGAAAGAGCTGATGCTTTTGTGATCGCTCGCTGTCTTCTTCGTGAATCTTTGACGACGTAGCAATTCGTATTGAAGCGACCTTTGTTTTCGGCTAAGGCGCGTCATACGTGTGCACTCACAGCGCGCATTTGCATTGGTGCGTGCGCGCAACCAGTGCTATGGAAGTTGCGAGTCTGCCGTCTGACCTCTCCCTCATAGGGTCTCTTCCTTGCCGCTCGTCTGGCAAAACATAACGAAGGGTTCTCACGAAGGGAAAGATGAATGAGCGATCACAGCGGCGCAGACTCGACGAATATCTACGATCTCTTTACACGCAGACGCTTCATCGGCACGACTGCGGCTGCGGGCGCCACGCTCGCGACGGCTCGATTCAGCGCGAATGCATACGCTGCGTCGAGCGACGATGTGCTGTCGCTCTCGGCCACACAGCTCGCGAAACTCATCCACGACAAGCAAGTGAAGGCCGTCGATGTCGTCAAGCTCTGCTACGAACGCATCGACAAAGTGAATCCGAAGATCAATGCAGTCGTCGCCATGTGCAAAGAACGAGCATTGGCCGAAGCAGCGGAAGCAGATGACTGGACCGCGCGAGGCAAATCGAAAGGGCCGTTGCACGGCGTGCCCTTCACTATAAAAGATTCGTTCGACACCGCAGGCGTCGTGAGCACGGGCGGCACGCTCGGACGCAAAGACTATGTGCCTGGCAAAGATGCCACGGTGGTCGCGCGAGTTCGTGCAGCCGGTGCGATCTTGCTGGGAAAAACCAATACGCCGGAATTCACGCTGGGCGGTGGTGCACGAGGAACGTACAACTTGGTGTACGGCCAAACCTACAATCCTTATAACACCCTCTACAGTCCCGCCGGTTCTTCCGGCGGCGCCGGCGCCATCGTTGCCGCGTGCGGTTCTTATTTCGACATCGGCTCGGACTATGGCGGATCGATTCGCAGTCCCGCAAACGTCAACGGCATTGCTGGACTCAAACCCACGCTCGGCCGCGTGCCGCGCACGGGACACATCGTCGGCTATGGCGGCGCATTCGATTCCTTCCAAGAGACTGGGCCGCTCGCACGCCGCGTAGAGGACATCGCGCTTCTCATGTCGATATTGAACGGTCCCGACATGTGGGATGCGATCATGGTGCCCGTACCATTCGGCGATCCCTCCGCGGTGGATCTCAAATCGCTGCGCGTCGCTTACTACACGAGCAACGACGTGACTGCGCCCACGTCGGAAATTCAATCCTTGGTGAAAGACTGCGTGGGCTACTTCTCCAAGCTCGGCTGCAAGGTCACCGCGGACAAGCCGCCGAAGATGAAAGAGCTCAACGACGTGCGGCAGAAATTCGAAAGCGCCGACGATCGCGATCACATCCGTCGCTTGCTCAAGAAACACGGCACGATGCAAGCCTCGCCGGGCTTGCGAGTGGACGGCGAAACGCTTTCGAGCGCTGACTTCACGCGTCTCTGTGAAGAAATGGATGCCATCAAGAGCGAACAGCTCACGTGGCTCGAGAACTACGATCTCATCATTTGTCCGGCAAACGCACAGCCGCCGCAAAAGGTGCCGCCGGAATTCGTTCGCCCGCCGGGGGCTCCCGCAAGCTACACGAGCCAATACAACACCACGGGATGGCCCGCGGGCGTCCTGCGCGCCGGCACTTCTAAAGCGGAGAGCGGTATGCCGCTAGGTATTCAGATCGTAGGCCAACCATGGCGCGATGACATCGTTGTTGCGGCGATGACGCATGTCGAGAAGCAAACGGGTGGCTGGCAGAAGACGCCGATATAGCCGACTAGCCAGATGAGCCAACCCGCCTGACTAATCAGAACAGCATGTCTATTAGAGAACACTAGATGAACGCCGAAATCGATTCTATCGCTTCGCTCGTGAGACTCTCGCGTCGCGATCTCTTGCGAGGCCGCACGGCTCAGGCGCTTTCCGTTGCGGCTGCTGTCGGCACTGCTCTCAAAACAACTTCTGTTCCTGCGGCTTCGTCCGACAGCTCGGACGAAATCATCTTCATGTCGGCGACGAAATTGGCGGGCCTGATTCGCGCCAAGAAAGTTTCTGCCGTCGAAGCCGTCGATGCATTCATCAACCGACAGCTTGCAGTGAACGATCGCTTGAACGCTGTCGTCATGAATTGCTACGAGCGCGCACGTGCGGAAGCCAAAACCGCGGATGCAAAAGCAGCTCGCGGCGAATGGTCGGGACCGCTGCATGGCGTGCCGATCACTATCAAGGATTCATTAGATACGGAAGGCGTGATCAGCACCGGCGCTACGATGGGTCGGCAACAGTACATCCCGAAAAAAGATGCGACTGTGGTTGCGCGCGTGCGCAAAGCAGGCGCGATTCTGCTCGGCAAGACCAACACACCTGAATTCACATTGGGCGGATTGGGCGGCATCAACGCTGCCAGCAATTTGCTCTACGGCGCATCACACAATCCTTACGATCTCAGTCGCAGCACTGCGGGCTCGTCCGGCGGCGCAGGCGCGATCGTCGCTGCCGGCGGTGCGGCTTTCGACATCGGGTCCGATTGGGGCGGCTCGATTCGCGGACCCTCGCACAACAACGGCATCGCAGGCATCAAGCCTACGAGCGTACGCGTGCCGCGCACCGGACACATCGTCGACTACGGCGGCATTTTCGATCTGTGGCAGCAGCTCGGACCGATGTGCCGTCGCGTCGAAGACCTTGCATTGATCACACCTATCATCAGCGGTCCGGATTTTCACGATGCATCTTGCGCACCCGCGCCGTGGCTCGATCCGGCCAAAGTGGAACTCAACAAGCTCAAGGTTGCATTCGCCGTTGACAACGGTGCAGTCGGCAACGCTGCAACGGACGAAGACACCAAGAAAACAGTTCGACAGGTCGCGACGTGGTTGGCGGCTGCTGTTGCGAGCGTCAACGAAGATCAGCCCAAAGCAGTGCTCGCAGATCTCGCCGAAGCACGCCGCAAGTTGAGCAGCGGCGACGGCGGTGCGTTCTATCAACGGCTCGCCGACAAGTGGGGCACCAAGAACATTTCTCCACAACGCAAAGAAAGCATGAAAACGGCGAAGCCGCTCACGGCGGCGGAAATGGTCGAAGCCTGGGAGCAGCAAGACGAATGCAAATCCCGCATGCTCGATTGGATGAAAGCCTATGACGTGTTCATCTGTCCCGTTGCAAACAAACCGGCTCAGCCCATCGACGCGAGCGGCGGCGCGGGAGGTGGCGGCGGAGGTGCAGGCGGCGGATGGCCTTACACAGGTGTATTCAATTGCACTGGTTGGCCGGTGGTCGTGGTTCGCTCCGGAAGCTCGGCCGACGGCAAGTTGCCCATCGGCGTGCAAGTAGTGGCTGCGCCGTGGCGTGAAGACATTTGTCTCGCAGTCGCGAGCTACATCGAGGGCAAAAGCGGCGGATGGCAAAAGCCGCCGATTTGATCGTAGTGGTAAATAGCTGTTGGTCGTTAGCCGGAATGGATCCTCGCTCATGCGTTACATCTCTGCATTGATCGCTGTCTCGCTCGCACTCCTCGCGCTGACAGCGCAGGCCGCCGAGCCCAAGTACGACTATCACGTTTATCTGACGCCGGAGAATTCTGCGATCGGCAATTTTCCGGCGCAGAAGCGCCCTATTCTCACCATCAAGTCGGGACAGACGGTGCGGATCGATACGGGCGGCGGCAACCGCTGGGGAGACGCCGACGTCGACGCTTGGCTGAAAGAGAACAAAATCAAAGCGAGCACGAAGGACACGCCCGCGATCGCCGAAACCGCGCGGGTTCTAAAAGAAACGACGCGCTACGGCGATATCAAGAACGGTCATCTGCTCGTCGGTCCCATCGCAATCGACGATGCGATGCCGGGCGACATGTTGGAAGTGCGCATTCT
>Ga0068855_100010849_pt1 | contig 10999 bp, 9 predicted proteins | sample KBSCornC52_FD_66592 | JGI IMG/M metagenome (GOLD analysis project Ga0068855, IMG submission 66592) | Corn rhizosphere microbial communities from Kellogg Biological Station, Michigan, USA - KBS Corn C5-2 | ecosystem: Host-associated > Plants > Roots > Rhizosphere > Soil ... | reverse complement strand
GCTCGCTGCTGCCCGCCGAACCGGAGTTACGACCAACCCAATGCGCGCCTGAAGCTCGCGCACTACCCGGATGGACGCGTGTACGATCTCGGACGCGCGACCCAAGGCGTAGGGCTCAGCTCGACGCTGCCGAAATTCGCACCGCTGCCGAGCGACGGCCATCACCAGCTGTTCATCACCTTCAACAGCAAGATGCCCTACGGCGTCGAGGTGCCCAAAGACAGCCCTGCGCAGCTTTGGCTCTCGGTGTTGGATTTGGATCGTCTGCCCGATGACCCTTCCGGCGCCCCGGTTTGGCTGCCCTTTCAAAACTTTGGGCAAAAAAATCACCTGGCCTATTGGACCGACCATGTGGCTTGCCGCGCCGATCTGATCATGGATCAAGGCTGCGGCCCGGATGAAAATTGCCGAGCTGGGGAGTGTGTGCCCAATACCATCGTCAAATAACCGATATTTGCCGCCGAGCCTGCCAGTCTCTATTGGCGCGAACGGCTTGTCAGCGGCGGCAAATGAAGGTTCAACTCTAGTGGCATGAGCTCGCTTCGCTACGCGCTGTTGGTCGCGCCCTCGAGTAATCGCGTTTACAGCGCGGCCGCGGCAGCGCTGATGATCGCCGAGCTCGGCGTATTCAACGACGCGCTGCTCGCGGGCGCGCTCGCTGATTTTGCAACGCTGACCCTGGGCTCGGTCGAGTACGTCACATTTTCGGCCGCGCCGCTCGACGCGCGCGCGATCGCGATTCTGTCGAACTTATCCTCGTTGTTTGCCTTATTCGTGTTCGAGGGCGGCAAACTGAGCCCCGTGGATCTGAGCCGCGCCGATCGCTTCGATTCGGACCTGATCACGATTCAAAAATATGCCGGCAAGACCAACGAGATCTTTACCAAGCTGCTCTTGAACGTGACTCTGGCCGCGAGCGAGTTCGCTCGTGAATTTCCGGAGCGACGCTTGCGCGTGCTCGATCCGCTGTGTGGCCGAGGCACGACCTTGAACCAAGCCTTGATGTACGGCTTCGACTGCGCCGGCGTGGAGCTCGACAAAAAGGATTTCGAAGCCTACGCCGCCTTCATTCAGCGTTGGTTGAAGGACAAGCGCTTGAAGCACCGAGCGCAAATTGGCCACGTAAAAGGCCAGCGCAAGCTCGATCTGTCGCTCGCGCTCGACAAGGCTGCCTACAAGAACGGCGAAACCATCGGGGTTACCTTCGTGAATACGGACACGCGAGCGACAGCGGACGTCTATCCGCCGCGCTCGTTCGATCTGATCGTGACCGACGCTCCCTACGGCGTGCAGCACGGCAGCCAACAAACGAGTGGGAAGTTGGCGCGCGGCCCGGTCGAGATGCTCCGTGAAGCGCTGCCGGCGTGGAGCGCGGTGCTGCGCCCAGGTGGTGCGCTCGGCATTGCCTGGAACACGCGCGTGGCGCGTCGCAGCGACCTCTGCGAGCTCTTGGGCGAGGCGGGGCTCGTCGTGCAAAATTCCGCTTGCTACCAAGGATTTTCCCACAACGTCGATCACGCGATCTTGCGCGACCTGATCGTCGACACGAAGCCCAAGACGCCGTAGCGGCTGCCCGCTCGCGACGGCAGCGCACACTCAATTCGGCACGAGCTCGGACACGATGACGTAGTCGACCCGCATCTGTGCCGGAAATACCGTGGCCGAATCCGGGCTGCCGTCGAAAAAGCCACCGACCGCCAGATTGAGAATGATGAAGACGGGCTGATCGAAAACCCAGGTCTTGCCGAGCTCACTCAGACCCTGCTTCGTGCGTGTGTGAAAGACTCGTTCGTCGACGAGCCAGCGCATGCCCTCTGCCGTCCACTCCAACGCGAACACGTGAAAATCATCGGCGAAAGTGCCGGAGTCGAGGCTAAAGCCGCGGGTCAGCGCGCCATTACCGGAATAGCCTGGGCCGTGCAGGCTGCCGCTGATCGAACTCGGCGCGCTGCCGTGGAGCTCGAAGATGTCGATCTCCCCGCATAGTGGCCAGCCGACCCGATCGATGTTTTGTCCGAGTAGCCAAAATGCCGGCCATAGCCCTTTGCCCTGCGGCAATTGGATCCGCGCTTCGATCCGGCCGTAAGTCGGCTGCAGACGGCCCTGTGAATTCATGCGGCCGGACGTATACGGTTGGGTGCTGGTGAGCCCGGCTGCGTACGCGTAGTGCTCGCTCTGCGCTTGAATCAGCAAGTTGCCGGCGCCGTCGAGCGCCACGTTGCTTGCTCGGTCGGTGTAGTATTCCTGCTCGCCGTTGTCGGGGCGACCGTTCACGGTTTCGTTCCAAGTGGCGGGCGCCGGCGGGCTCCCCGCGGGGCCATCGAAGTCATCTCGAAACACTTCGCGCCAGGTTCCCCGCGGCCCGGCCCAGCTGTCGCCTGCGGGCTCCACCGGTGGGACGCTGCAGCCAACAAGTACGGAGAATGCCGCCACCGCTAGCAGAATCTGGACGGACGAAGTCATGGCTCTCGCGCTCAGGTGTCCGCTCGGCCTGGCTCCGATCGCGTCATTTACGGTACCATAGCGGTTTGCCGCGCTGGCACTTGCAGGTGAGCCCCATCCGAAAAGCGGACTTCGAGCGGCGTGTCGGTTGGGTTGAAGGCAATGTGTGTTCGCTTGCCGGCCTTGCGGAAGACGGCATACGTCGGCGTGTCGGCGGTGATTTGCGTGTCGAGTTGACCGAGTGCCGCCAAATTCGAGATCCAGTGGTAGGTCATGGCTCGCGAGCTCCCGAACTCGGGCTTGAAGTAGCGATCCTTTTCGTACGACTGAAGCGCGCGCTCCGGTTCGGCGAGCGCCAAGTACATCCACATCACGTCCCGCCAAGTGAGCGGCTCGCCGCGATTCCTGTTCACGATCTCGGCGTAGGCGCGCTTGATGTACTCCGGGTGGCGACCCATGTAGAGCGCGCCGCCGCTGGCCGGGGTGAAGTTGATGCCGTGAATGAAGATTGGATCTCTGGACCACCACGTGTCGTACCGCCCGCCAGCGCCCCAAACCATGGCGACCGCGCTGTGCTCGAAGCCCTTGGGAAACACCTTTTGCTCGATGTCCCACCAGTATTGCTCGATGGCAGCGGCTTGTTGTGTGTACAGGAAAATGCCGAGATCGCGAATGGCGTCATTGCCGGTGAGCGCGCCCCACAGCACCGCGCCCGCCGAGAAATTCACGTCCTCGGACGATGATTCTTCGTTGTTGCCTGCCTCGAACTGCGCGGGGCCATTGGCCCAGGAGTGGCCGGCGTAGGCGTCCATGTAGCGCAAGAAGGGGAAGCGCTGATCTTCTCTTTGCCAGTTCGCGGCATCCTTGATCAAGAGCTCGACGTTGGGCGCCCAGCGCTTGGCCCACTTTGGATCGTACTTGGCGACGATCGCTGCAGCGAAGGTGTAGTAGCCGTAGTGGAAGTGGTGATCGTTCAGCTGCAGGCTAGAAAAGAATCCCGACGGTAAGCCGATCAGCGAACGCCAATGCTTGTCGTAGTAAAATGCGCTCGGCTCGCGCCCGTCGAACCAATCCTCCAGCTGATTTTCGAGCGCCTGCAGGAGATGGGCTTTTGCGCTGGCGTAGCCGATTTGATCGGCGATTTGCAGCGTGTTGGCGACCTTGAGCAGTGATTTGCCGACCCAGTAGCAGTCGCGCTCCGGTGTGTCACCGAGCCCCGGCGGAAACAGATCGTCCTCATAGTAGACCTCCTTTACGTAAAATTCGAGATCCCCGTGATCGTTGTCGGCCACATTGGGCAGCATCGGTAACACGCCGTTGAAGCGCAGCTCGGTCTCGAAGCTCGAGCCCTTCATCAGCTTCATTTCGCCGCGCGGCGAGAGATAGGATTTGTCGGTCAGTGGCGTCTTGGTGTTCAGCCACTGATGGCGATAGAGCGCAAGCAGCGGCTCGTTCACGTGCTCATGGCCGGGCTCCTTGAGCTCGGTCGTGACCTGGAACGTCGAGCGCATCGTCGCGCTCGCTCGCTCATACTTCCAGCTCACTCGAGTATCGCTGACGAATGCGTAGGCGTGAGTGCGGAAGAGCTCCACCGTCGCAGGGTCTTGGTCCGGCAGCACGGCCAGCGAAAAGTAGTTCTTTCCAGCCAAATCGGAGGTGAAACGGTCGCCTGCTGCCTGCCACTCCGAGCCGCTCGGAGCAAAAGCCGCGTAGTTGCGATCGGCGACGCTGAAGCCGAGCCAATCGCCGCCGCGATGCCAAACCTTCACGCTCAGCGGCTCATGCTTCGCGGTTTCGTGCTGCGGAGCGATGACCGCAGCGGCCGTCCCGGTGCGGGTCAGGTAAACGAACGGCAGCCCATGTCCGATCGTCGCGCACAGCTCGTTCGGCCCGCTCTGCCAGGAGGCGGTGACCGCCCAGTCCGAGTACGCTTTGACGCGCGTGGACGTCGCTGCCAGGCCCTCGAGCCCGACGAGTACGTCTTTCGAATGCCAATACATGTATTGGTATCGGCTCACGTCCGGCTTCGTCGGGTAGCCGAGACCGAGCCCGGCCGCTTCGGCGCGAAACGTGAGCGGATGGGCGTACATCGGCTCGGAATACGGATTCTGCACGCCCTGGCTGTCGCTCTGCCAAATCAGCGAAGACCACCAATCATTGCTCGTGGGCGGACCTGCGAAGTCGGCGGTCACTTTGGGCAGTACCGGCTTTTTCTGGCTATTGCCCGGCAAATCGAGGCCCTTGGGCGGCGCGGTGAGGTAGTAGCCGGCTCCCACTCGTTGCGCGACCGTGGCCGGCAGTGGCGCGGGCGGGCTTCGCGGATCGAGCTTACCCGGCGCGCACGACGCGGCTGTGGCCAGGCCGGATGCGGCGAGCAAAAACCATAGCCATGACCGCTTGCTCATCACAGATCCCTCCAGCCGAGACGCGCGGTAATAAAGACGTTGTGGGTGTGTTTCGGAAGCCGATAGAAATATTCGTAGTCGTAACCCACCGTGGTCAAGAGCGACGCGCCGCCCAAGCTAGTTCCGAAGACCTGCCACCAGAGCTCGCTGCCAATTCGAAAATTTTCGTAGTCTTTGGCTCGCGAAAGGACGTTGTCCACGCTGACCGGGAACACCCAATTGAGGGCGTGGTTGGCAAAACCCGCCGTCGAGTTCGGCACTCCCGGAGTTTCGTCCGGGTTGAGCAGTCGCCGCGTAACGGTCAGCGACGTGCGCAGGATCTTGGACGAGAGCTCGCTGCTCGGCACTTCGACCGGGCCTGCCTCAATCACGGTGCCCGAGGATTCGGCGTAATTTTCGCTGAATCCGAGATCGTACGCACCGGGGCCCTCGAGCCGCGCGCCAGCGAAGAACGTGCGGTTGATCACGCGGTGATCGCCGAACACCTCGTTGTCGTTCACGTAACCCGCGTTGAGGTACAGCCCGCGTGTCGAGGTCCGGTATGGCCGGAGTGAGCCGAGCCCGAGCGCGGGCAAGAGCAGCGGCGAATAGATGGCGTACTCCAGATTTACCGCGCTGATCGAGCGGCCACGGACGCCCGTGTAATCGGTCGCGCCGCAGATCGGGTGGATGTCCATGAACACGTACGTGCCGTTGAGGGTGAGCTTGTCCGAGCCGAGGAAGCGCGACACGGCGGGTTTGAATTCGTACACCGGAAAATTTTGCTGACACGTGGGCAGGTATTCGACGACGCCGGTGCGCGAAACCTCGCTCACGCGAGCTCGCAGCTTGAGATCGAAGAGCGGGTAGAGTGCGAGCACGCGCTGGTACTCGACCCCGAGCTCTTTCACGTCGATGTCGTTCAGCCCGAAGGGGTCGACGAATTTGGTGATGGCCGCGTTCTTGGCGTGCATCGTCGAGTATTGGAGCGATAGCTCGCCGACGAATGGCTGGCGGAAGTTGAGCCAAAGATCGTTTTGGAATCGCACGGGCTGACGGGCGATTTGGAACAGCTCGGCGGCGTTCGGCTGGCGATTGGCGCGCGTCGACTGAGCAAATAAGCCGGCTTCGGCCGTGAACCCGGCGGTGTCATTGCCGCCGGGCACGGCACGCGTGTCCCGCGAGATCGACACTTGGTCACTCACGGAAATGGCAGGCACAAGATAGCCGTTCGCGTGCTGGGGAAACGCTTTCCACGGCACGAGCGCGAGGCCGTCGGCCTGGTACAGCACGAGCAGGTCCTTTTGCAGGTGGTCTTCGACGACGGCGTGGAAAGCTCGGTATCGTCCGCTGGCCTTCAAGCGCTCGAGCTGCTCGAGCGCCTGGTAGTAGTAGCGCTCGGCCAGCTCGATGACCGGGCCTTTGGCTCCGCGCGCGCCGGCGTAATACTCACCCGCGAACAGCGAATATCCAGGTTCGTCCGGGTTCGCCTGAATCGCTTCCTCGAAATATTCTCGCGCGTCGGCTTGACCGACTCGCGCCTTGAGCCGGGCGATCACGCACAACTTCTCGGCGCGCACGCTGGGCGCATCACTCGGTTCGAACGGCGGATCGAGCTTCTTTGCTAGCTCGAGCTCAATCTGCGCGATCGAACGGTCGTCTTCTGCCGCAGCTGCGTCGCCCTGGCAGGAAAATGGATTGATTTCGGGACCGCCAACGGGAGTCGCGTGTGCCGATGCTGCGATGCCCAGGGTCGAGCACAGGCACAGCGCGAGGACGGCGAAAAACAGAGGCTTCATGTGCTTTGGAGACGATCGAGATCTGCGCGCAGGCGCGGCGGAACGCGGACAAAGGGCGCCGATACGATCGCGCTGCTCGCGCTCGCGTCGTCGTCGCTTGGCAACACAAAGAGAGGATCGAGCTTTAGAGGCGGCGCTGCGGGATCTGTGCGACCGATTCGCTGGCCCGCTGAAGTTCGGAATTCACGAGCGCGCCGGCCTGTTCGCTCATTCGTAAACCAAATCGTCGAGGTAAAGCGTGGTTGGGGGAAGCGTGGTGAAATCCGAGCCCATCGGGTACGCCGCGTACCAAGCGAAAGCGCCGATGATGTTCGTGATGTTCGGAATTTGCGCGGGCGGAATGACGAGTGACATCGCGGTCCAGTCACTCGTCGCGGTCGGCGCGACATCGCCGCCTACGAATTGGTCGCTATGGGTCAGGCCCTGGGCGAGATCGGCGTCCGTGTGCGTCGGATAGCCGATGCCCCCGATCCCGAAGCGAAGCATCGTCTGGTTGCCGTCCGCGACGGCGTACTTGAACGAGACCTTGCCAAGCTTGTCGGCGTGCACCGATAGGCCTGGTTCGCTGCCCCAATTGTTGGCGGGATATTGAAAATACACGCCGCCAAATAGGTTCGGCCCAGGCACGTAATCGAAGGTAAAACAGTGTCCGCGCGCGCCCGCGGAACGCTTCTTGTCCCCGCAAGTGCCGCCATCATATTGGTTCGTCGTGATCATGCCGGGCGCGCTCTTGCCGTCGCCGTCCGCCATCGCGCCGCTGGCCGCGAAATAGTCCGACACCGTGAAGGCGCCCGCTGGGGGCGCCAGCGGGGCGCCCGCCTTGGGCGAGCACGCAGCAAGGAGCAGCGCCGTGGGCCACATCGGCGCCCGGCGCAGCGAGAGGGAGAGGCAAGGCAGCATCGAAAGGGTGTCCTCCTGTGCCGCACCGGCACTCGGCCCACGGCGAGAGATTTTCAACTCGAAGCATGAGTGTCACGACGCGGCTTCGTGATCACTGTTTGAGCGCCGCACGGCGTGAGCGGACGTGAAATCGCCGGTGTGCTCGCGGCTGTTCGCCGTCAGTGCCCGATCAGCGTGTGCACGCGCGCTGCGTATGGACTATCGGCGTGGGCCGCCAGAAAGCGGTCGCCCGCGGCGCTGGCCGCGCTAGGGTTGCCGGACTTGAGCAGTGCCTCGATGCGCACCACGCTGGCCTCTTGCGTGAGCCGGCCATGCGGGAAGTGCGCGCGGTAAGCGTCGAGCTGATGCAGCGCGTCGCTCGCGCTGCCGGCCAACAGCGCGCTCTTTGCGGCTTTGATCGCAGCCACTTCGTCGGCCAGCGACGGCGGGGGAGCGGCGTGCACGCTGTCCGAACTCGAGCTCAACCTGGGCAGATCTTCCAACTTCGTGACCCTACCTGGCTCGACCGCGCTCGCGGGAGCGGCGGGAAGCGCCATCGGCGCGGCCTTTGGAGCAACGAGCAGCGTGGGGCCCGCAGGCGGCGCCGAGGCTGGCTTCGGCGCGCGATGGCCGAACACGAGCAGCGCGACCGCCGCGGCCCCGACCCCCGCTGCGCCGAAGATCGCCCACTTGAGCGCAGCGCGCGGAGGGACGGCCTTGGCCGCGCCCTTGGAAGCTGCGCTCGACGTTGGGCTGACCATGCCCGCGGCCGCCGCCACGCCGAGCCCGGCCAAGATGCGCTGTCGCCCCTCACTGCTCGGTCCTTCGCGGCGCGCCACACGAAGCAGGTCGGCTTCCAGCGGATCGGTGCCCGGTTCATCCAAAAGCCGGCTGAGATCGTTCATCACACTGCTCCTCGCCGAAAATCATGCTTCGCGCGGTATCGGCTCACGGCATCCTGAAAGGCTTTGCGTGCGCGCCTGAGGCGCGAGCCGACCGTGCCGAGTGGGATGCCGATCGCATCGGCGATCTCGTAGACCGACATTTCTTCGATTTCGAAGAGCACGAACACGGCGCGTAAATCTTCCGGCATGCTGTCCATCACTTGGTCGAGCAGTGCTCGAGCGCGCAATTGATCGGCCAACTGATCTTGCGTCACGACCGGATCTTCCGGAACGTGCGCCAAGTTTTCGTACGCCTGCTTTCGGCGATGTAGTGAGCGGCGCGCGTTGGCCGCCACCCGCGCGGCTGTGGCGAACAAGAAGCTGCGTTCCTTGTCGACCGGAACTTCGTCGAGCTTGTGGGCGGCAACCAGGAAAACGAGCTGTGCGGCGTCATCGGCGTCCGCAGCGGGCACGCCGAAGCGCCGCAGGCAGCGCCACACGAAGTCGAGTTGTGCCGTCGCGACGCGACGCAGCCGCTCCGGGTCGCGCACGACCGGCATTTCGCCCGCGAGCTCCAGCTCAGGGTCCGGCAGCTCACCGGGGCTTACAGCGATGCCGGAAGGTGGCGGGCGCTCGGATTCGCTGTCACTTGCCACGGTTTGCGCCCACGCCATCCCTGATGCGGTTTCCAGGACGGGCCGGCGTGATCACAAAAAGTGAACCCCAGCCGACACGCCGAGCAGGTAGCCAAGGCGCGGGACTTGATAGAGCTCGCTTGCGCCTTGGTTGGTGGTTTCGACGTAGCGCTGCAACGAGAGCGGCACCCGCGCGCCCAGGTTGGCCTGGAAGAACAGGGGTCCTGGCCCATCCTCGCGAATAGCCAAGCCCGCGTTCACGGCCAGCCAAAGCCGGTGCAGATCGCGGCGCGGGCTCACGTCGCTGCCCCCGCTCGCCCGCAGGTCGCCCGCTTCGAACGCGGCGAGTAGAGAAACCGACAATCGCTGCAGCTCCAGCGCTCGATAACCGACGCCGAGCCAGCCGAGCCAGTCCTCGAGCTCGAGCAGCCGGTCCTGCTCGGCTGGGCCGTAGGCGCTTCCGACATAGAGCTCCAACGGAGCAAAGTAGGAGCAACCGAGCTCTGCGCCTACTTCGAGTTTCGGAAAGGGAGCCATGGCGCTGCCGAGCCGCGCGCCGGCGCTCAAGGTGAGCCAGGGCGCGTGCGCGCGTGCCGGTGCGTTCCGAGCTGGTTTCGGCGGTTCGAGGTCGGCGTGCGCCGGCGCGGGCGCTGGCTTGGCTGCCGGGGGCGACGGCTCGGGCGCTCGAGGCTCGCTCGTTCCATCGACAGGCGCGCCGCCGAGCGCATCCGGATCGACCGCGATGGCCGTGGCCAACGCCAGGGCGGAAATGACTTCGTCGCAGCGAGTGCCGGCAACGTTGCGCGTCGACTTTGCGCCGCGATCGTCGATCGTCAGCTCGCCCTGGACTTTGCCGCCGCCGCCCGAGACCCGCACGGCGAACCTTCGTCGCGGCGCGCCGTCCTCGCCGACGATCTCGGCCTTGCTCGTCAAGGCGTGCACGTGCTCGATGAATTGTCGGCGGTCCGGGCAACCGGCGCTGACCTCGTATTCGAGCGCGATCGCTTCTTTGTCCGCGCGCGCTGGCGCTACGAAACAGAGGCAGACGAGTGCGCTCGCAGCGCCAGCGAGCGCGCGGATTTTCACGCGCGCCCCGCGCCGAGCGCGCGGGCGGAGCGCACGCGATGAAGCCCGCGCCTCGAACCGCGAGGCGCGGCATCCGGAGTAGGGCCAGGGGGCGGGAGGGGGCTCCCGACTAGGACGGCGGGAGCGGGGCTCCCGACTACAGACACGCCGACGGCATGCCGACGCCGCGCAGCAGGCCTTGAATGGCGCTCACGAGCCCAGGACCACTCTTGCCGGCGGCGACCATGGCCGAGCAGGTGTTGGCGGCGGTGGTCAGATAGGTCTTGTTCGGCTCCGGCGCGCTGGCCGCGTTCTGCAGCAGCGCCGAGCAGCATTTAGCGAAGCTTTGCGCCGGCGCGCCGCCGCCCGGCTTCTTCACCGATTCCGTCGGCGCGGCCGATGGCACCACTTCCGGCACCAGCTCCACCGGCGCGGTCGGGGTCGGCGCGGCTGCGGGCGTGGTCGCCGAGGGCAGGGGAGGCGGGGGCTCGTCCTTCTTGCAGCCCAGATAACCGGTCGTAGCAAACGACACGCACAGCCCGAGCAGGGCCGGTCCAAACACGGAGCTTACAACCTTTGACGCTTGCGACATTTCCGATTCCTCCGCTGAGTCTTCTACTCGAAGAACGCGACCCATTGCCGAATTCTTACAGCTGGTTTTCGCGGCCGAGGCCAGAGCCAGAGCTCGGCCCAAAAGCCCTAGCCACGGATATCATTACGTTTTCTGAAGAGCAAGGGGAGGCCGAGCTCGAGTACGCTCGGAAGGCCGAGCCCGCGGCTCAGACTCAGAAAAGCCACCGCCACGCGGATCCAAACGCGAAGGGCCGAGCATTGCTCGCAGCAATGTTCGGCCCTCGTTCGGTGCGCGTCGGCTAAAGCCGAAGCCGGCTCAGGAGCAGCCCATGCTGTTG
>Ga0068855_100010847_pt1 | contig 11001 bp, 7 predicted proteins | sample KBSCornC52_FD_66592 | JGI IMG/M metagenome (GOLD analysis project Ga0068855, IMG submission 66592) | Corn rhizosphere microbial communities from Kellogg Biological Station, Michigan, USA - KBS Corn C5-2 | ecosystem: Host-associated > Plants > Roots > Rhizosphere > Soil ... | reverse complement strand
AACAACTGGGTGTTGACCTGTTCTTACTGGACGACGGCTGGTTTGGAAACGCTTATCCCCGCAATGATGATAAAGCCGGCCTGGGCGACTGGCAGGAAAACAAAGCCAAACTGCCCGATGGCATTGGTTACCTGGTGAAAGAAGCGGAAAAAAGAGATATCAAATTTGGAATATGGCTGGAACCCGAAATGGTGAATCCCAAAAGCGAACTGTATCAGAAACATCCCGACTGGATCTTACGATTGCCCAACCGGCCCGAAAACCTTGCACGCAATCAGTTGGTGCTTGACCTTACCAATCCGAAAGTGCAGGATTTTGTTTTTTCTATTGTCGATGACATGCTCACCAAAAATCCCGGCGTAGCTTTCATCAAATGGGATTGCAACCGAAGCATGACCAATGCTTATTCTGCTTATCTGAAAGAAAAACAATCGCACTTATTTATTGAATATACGCGCAGTTTATATAAGGTGCTGGATAGAATCCGCGCAAAATATCCGCACCTGCCTATTATGTTGTGCTCAGGCGGTGGCGGCAGAACCGACTATGGCGCACTGAAATACTTTACCGAATTCTGGCCCAGCGACAATACCGACGGACTGGAACGCATTTTCATTCAATGGGGGTATTCTTATTTCTTTCCTGCTAATACTATTGCTGCTCATATTACCGGCATGGCTAAAAATCAATCGCTCAAATTCAGGACCGATGTGGCAATGACCGGCAAATTGGGTTACGATATTCGTGTGAATGAATTGACGCCACAGGAATTGCAGTTTAGCCAGGATGCGGTAAAAACCTATAAGCGCCTGAGCGATGTAATATGGTTTGGCGATCTGTATCGCATCATTTCTCCGTACGATGAAAACCGGGCGGTACTGATGTATGTGAATGACAATAAAAGCAAAGCAGTACTGTTCAATTATATCTTAAACATTCGCCGGAAAGATATCTTTTCACGCGTAACACTGGAAGGGCTTGATCCGCAGAAAAAATACCGGTTTAAAGAGATCAATCTGTTTCCCGGCAGCAAATCGAATAACCCTGATAACGATAAAGTATTCACCGGCGATTATCTGATGACCGTAGGATTGAACTTAACGGCTGGAAGAATTACGTCGTTATCGAGTAATGTGTATGAAATAACGGAAGAATAATTATCAAATTGCTATATGAAAAAAACATTGATAGTTTGCCTGTCGGCCATTATCGGCTTTAAAACAATGGCGCAAGCACCCCGCGTGTTTGTAATGAACGCCAGCCAACTGACGACATTAAAACAAAAAATACAACAGAAAGACAACGCCACGCTTGAGCGCTTGCATACCTTACAAAAACAAGCCGACGGATTCCTGAGCATGAAACCGGTGTCGGTAATGGATAAAGCATTTACCCCTGCCAGTGGCGACAAACATGACTATATGAGTCAGGCGCCTTATTTCTGGTACGACAGTACCAAACCTAACGGATTGCCCTATATGCGCAAAGATGGGCAACGCAATCCCGAGATCCTTAAAATAACCGATCATACTAATCTGGGTAACGTGGATAATGCCTGCCGCACGTTGGCGCTCGCCTGGTATTGCACCGGCGATGAAAAGTATGCAGCCAAAGCAACTGACCTATTACGTTACTGGTTTTTGAATGACGCCACTAAAATGAATCCCAATCTGAATTATGCACAGGCGATTCCCGGCATCAATAACGGCAGAGGCATCGGCATCATAGAAACCATTTCACTCACCGGCATAGCAGATGCGGTAGGATTGCTGAAAGGATCAAAATCATTTACTGAGGCAGATTATAAATCGATACAACAATGGTATGCGCAATACCTGAACTGGATGCTGACCAGTAAAAATGGCAATGAAGAACATGCTGCGAAAAACAATCATGGAACCTGGTTTTATGCACAGGCCATTGATTTCGCCCTATTCACCGGCAACACATCTAAAGCAAAAGAACTGGCTGAAGAAACCAAAAAAAGAATGGATTCCCAGATCAGTAAAGAAGGTAAAATGCAACTGGAGCTTGACCGAACCAACGGACTTGGCTACAGCACTTTTAACCTGCAGGCATGGTTCAGAGTAGCTACGCTGGCACAGTATGCGGGCGTTAACCTGTGGCAATATACAAACCAGCAGGGCGCTTCCATCCGCACAGCCTTCGACTGGCTACTCCCCTATGCACTGGGACAAAAACAATGGAACTACCAGCAAATAACCGAATACAAAAAGAACAACATTTACCCGCTATTATTACAGGCAGCTGCTGTTTATAAGGACGATCAGTACGCCAGTATGGCTAAGCAGGTAGGCAGTGAAGTGAAGGATGTAACGAGTGATCTGTTATATAATTAATTTCCATCATCGCTTCGTTGCCCGCCTATTCATCGCCATGTTTTGCCGTGAGCTCTATTTACCTTTCTGCAAAAAATAATGAATAGCGCAGATAGCATTGGCGCAGTGGCCGCTCCAATGCGTTTCGAAATGCCACTTGAAATCCCATACGGCATTTTGTTTGGCATCGGCTGATGGCAGATTAAAAAGTAGCAGAGATTGCTTGAGGTATTTATAAATGGCGCCCAGATCTTCGTACACGTCGCCGTATACAATACCGGCGTCTTTTTTCTTTACAGTAGGATCAAACACATACCAGTAATAGCGATATTCCCACAGGCGATCGGCAATGAAGTGGAGTGTTTTCTGAAACTCCTTATCGTTGAGCTCCACATCAAACTTTTTATCGCTTTTTTCCTCCATGATCATCATGGTATTACCCAGATTGTATAGGGAAAGCAAATGACTTTGTGTAATACGTATAAAACTCAGTGGGGTTTCTGTATCATATGTTTCAATGAAAGAACAGAATCTCTTCGCGGCGTCAATAAAGCTGGTAAACTCATTCGTCGCAATTATCTTGGAAACTAATATCTTGTCAGATAGTGGCACGTTCTTCTCAATAGCGGTTATTAATAATGGTTGCTATTGAAAATATCCAAAAATGATGCCTGTTTGTGGTATTGAGATACCCAAAAGCCCCGGCCTTACTGTTTTACATAGATATACTTACCAGACACTCGTAAGGTTACGATCACGAATGATAAATATACGGCGTCAACTACAGTTGTATTAACTGGGTCGCTCCTTCTTTTATTACATACTTCTTTTCTTTCCCATCCTTCTTTATAGTTATGGCCAGTTTGCCGCCTGAAGCACGACTTACTTCCAGGTCAAATACATTGGAAAAAGAATGAATATTACGCAGGGCCATCTGGTTCCAGCCAACAGGTAATCGCGGTGAACATTCGAAGCTGTTAAATGCAACCGGACGAATACCAAACATCCCTTCTGTATATATTCTGCAATACAAACCGCTTTCGGCCGACAAATGCCGCTGGTTACCTTCAGGGTATGCTTCAACCGGATATGGTACATGTTCGCCCAGTAATCTCCTTTCTGAATAATACTTTAAAAACTGCATGGCCTTTTCTGTTTCACCCGCAGCAAGCACGCCACGCAGTGCATATAAAGTACTTCGGTCCCAGAAGGTGGAATTACCTGCTAATGAGGCCAGTCCGTCTTCCGTCCATAAACGCGGAGAAAACAAAGCAGCAATAGTTCCTTCTTTACGATCAAAAATACCAACGGTTAACGGCGAGCAGATCCATGCACGCAACGTATCGTTGCCTTCGTAATACCGGTATGTTTTGAATCCTTCTACGGTAGCGCCAAAATATTTCTCAATATTAGCGCGCATTGTTTCTGCTTCTTTTGCATACGTATTTACTTGCCCTGCCGGCTTGTTCAATAATTTGCCTAACATCGATGCAGACCTAAGCGCATCGTAATACAACACACTGGTATGCAAATTGGCTTTACCAGCCGGAAAGCGACCTTCCAGCTCATCACTGTTGCTGGCTACTACTCCGTTTTGATTGATCTGCCGTTTTAAATATTCAAGGCACCATTCAATCAATGGCCATAATACTCTGGCAGAATCAACATTGCCATAGGTAAGTGCATAGCGCGAAGCGCCATAGGCGATCATAGCCATATCGCCTCTGTCTTTTGCACCGTGCCACGTAGCATCGCCTTCGGCAATTATAGAGCTTGGAATAGGCTTGTATTCATCATTCATATAACTGGCAAACCAACGATAAGCGTTCATGGCCGACCGGTTACCGATTTCATCGCCCAGTAAAGCAAAAAATGGATTTACATATTCTGCCTGGTCATTGGCCCAGATGGCGGCATAATACCGTAATCCGCCAGGACCATGCAAATAGCCACCCTTCGTTTTATAAATACTTTCTGTGGCACGAATTTTTGCAAAAGCAAAAGCAGTGTTTAAGATGGGATCAGGTGTTTCGAGCTGCAACAGTGACTCAATATTATTGATCCTTTGCTGACGGGCAAGCAGCTCAGCATTTACCGTATTCAGATCAGCAGTCATTAAAGGATTGTTCTTATCCATTGCCTGATATAAAATGGCAAATTGAACGGAATCGCCCGGCGCTACTGTTTTCAATCCTTCATTCACGGTACTTACTATAAAACTATGTTGTACAGGCGTTGTTCTTTCTGCGGCCGGACGAACTTCTCTGTACAGATATTCCATTTCAATTTTTACAGGTTGCCTGCCGGTATTGGTAAATACCCATTTCTCGATACCCTCTGGTTTGGTTGTTGATGGAAAAAGCGTACGCTGTAACGTTAATGACCTATTGTTGCCAATTTCACTGTTTAGCTGTAATATTCCTTTCTGCCGAACAGTGGTAACTTTTTCAGGCTGACCGGTTTCTACAGCAGCATTGTAAACACCGGCTTTTAATAACTTATCATTGATAAGAAATCTGGGCAGATCTCCATCGGTTATATTATACATCATGCTGGCAATAGTGCGCACGGGCAATAAGCGAAAGGTGGGAAAAACAAATGTCCGGTTGAGCGATGGCTGTCCGTCGGCATTCACGCCATACTGCACCCACATTGAAATCTTTTCTCCGCTCATTTCAACATGATCGCTGTGAGGCAGGCGATTATCAACAGGCCATTCAATACTGCCATCAGGTAAAATCTTCCAGCGGTCCTGTTGCACAGCCAAAGGTGACTGCTGCGAATAGCTCACAAATGCAACAGCAACTAATACTACCAGACAAATGTGTTTTTTCATATCGAAAGAGATCGTTTTAATTAAGCTAAATGCTTAACGCTGAATGCAAAACGCCGGAAGCGGCATTCCGCATTCAGCGTTAAGCGTTCAGCGTTCAGCAGAAAGTTCAGCGATATATCCGCCACCACTCACCAGATCCAACTCAAGAGTATCCTTTTCTGAATAGCTTTTATGCTCCACCACCAACGAGGCTGCATTATCCCCATTATCTTTTACAACTGTAGCGGCATAAGCACCGGCTTTTAAAAACCTCAGGGGTATGCTTATTTTTCTTGCTGCTGGCCCGTTCATAACAGCTATAAACCAGTTATTTCCTTTACGGCGCGCATAAGCGGCCATCTCACCAATTTCTGAACCGGGCAATACTATGGTTTCATCCCACACAGCGGGGATGTGTTTGATGAGCTCCACTGCCGGATTAGCTAAGATAGTATCCGGATTGGTAGCATAGGTTAGCAAAGGTGCACTTAAAATAGCTGCGCTGGCAATCTGGTGTGCACAGGTGGTATTTTTTCTGTGCTCATTAAAAAGCATTACTGTATACTCTGCCGGTCCTGCCAGGAAACGGGTAAACGGTATAGTGGTCTCATGCGTGGCCCTGTCTGTAACACGGCTCGATTCCATTCCCTTTACTGCTTCACTGGTTAATAAATTAGGCCATGTGCGGGCTAACCCTGTAGGTTTATTGGCGCCATGAAAATCGAGCAGCAAATGATTTTGCGCCGCTTCACGTAAAATGGCTGTATACAGATCAATTACTTCTTTTGCTTCATGATCGAAGAAATCGATCTTTAAACCAGTGACACCTAATTCATGACAGCGTTTAAAAAATGCCTGTCGTTCTTCGGCATTCTGCAGGCTTTTGGAATGTTTCCATAACCAAATGCCTACATTTTTCTGTTTTGAATAATTAATGAACTGCTGCAATGTATCTCCGCCCCATCGGGCCCAGAATCCTTCCAGTATATTATGCTCAAAGCCCAGCGAGGCTGCTGCGTCAGTAAATTTTTTCAGTACGTCGGGCGATCCTGGTCCGCCCCCATCGAGGTATTTCCATACGGCTCGGCCCGGACGGATCCAGCTGGTATGCAACCCTTCGGGAAATAAAGTTTTATCAGGGGCGGGACAAAGATCAGGTACAATATCGCTATTCACCATCGTATTTAAATCACTTCCTATGATCACTACGCGCCAGGGAGTAATAATAGTGCCTGCAATAGCAGCAGGCTGGTGCAAACGCAAGGTATCTTCGGGACTATACCGTAAACGATATGGATACGATGGACGCTGATGCTGCGGCAATCTTATTACCAGTCCGCCCACTCCATTGGCCTGAAGCCCCATACCCGGGTAATTCACGAGGTTAGCTTCTGTTACAGATGCATAATATCCCTGCGGCAATTTATATGTAGCCGGAGGCGCCACCCATTCGCCGTTCTGTACCTGACTGATCGCTTTCTTTACATGTAGTCCTTCGTAATGGCTTTCCAGATCGTGATACCATATGGTACTTCCCGGTGGCACGTTAAACACTGTAGCTTCATCAGGCATACGACTGGTTTTGTCGTCACCCGGACAAACAAACCTGAAGGCAGCCCCATCATTAAAAACACGTACATCCAGGGTGTCTGTTACATTGCCATGCTGCAAAGGAATTTTTGCGCCATTGCAGTGATTGGTGGCAGTGGCATGAACGCCGGGCCACGGATATTGCTCATTGATCTGATAGCGGTTAACGCTTTTTGTTTTAACAGAACCTGTAACTTCTTTATCATTCATCAGCATCACCATGGGAGAGTTTGTTACTACCGGAATGTTCCTGTAAGTAATGGCATATTGTAGCTGGTTTTGCTGTTGAAATAATTTAAACTGAATTTGTTTGCCGGGACTGGTAATAAAGATCGTGTCGGGTGGTAAAGCTTTTAATGTGGGTAATACAAAGAAAACCACATAAGAGATAAGCAATGCTTTTTTCATGTTAGCCGGTAATGATTAGTGTTCAAAAAAACGCAATCAACAACTAATTCACGAAAACGATAAATAATTGGTTAGCATACTATTCAGCTATTCTGGCGCACTAATGTTCTATCGCCTTTCCCAGCGCCTGCAATATTTCTATATATGACGATGCAATTAATCCATTACGCTGCACAGGTGTATCCCAGGTAATGGCGCCGCCTGTTTGTGTTACAACTTTAGCAAAATTGACGACCTGTTCAGCAGTGAATCGCGGCTCACCCATGCCCCATGTTTTGCCCAGAAAACTCAACACGTGAACTTGTTTGCCATCTACTTTACCATCATAGGAACGCTTTATAGAGATCATTTCAGGTTTATCGATTTCACCGGCTGTATAATCTTCATATGGTGTAAGCGAAATGGTACGATACACAACACCGGGATTAAAGGCCACTACGCTTTGGGCATTACCAGCGCGTGCAGCAGCTGCAAAGCTGGCGAAATTGGGCGCCTTTTCTCCGCGATACATAATATTGGGCCAGTAACATCCGTCGAACCACCAGCCATCGATTTTTTTACCCCAGCGTAGCGACCAGTCACGGATAATAGCTTCCCAATTCTGCTGAAATGCTTTATTTTCATTCGGACCATTTTGCCATTGCAAAGCATTGCGGGCTATAGAATCGCCGCCCGGTGCGCCTGACGGAAGATATACGATCAATTTTAGTCCGCGTTTTTTTAACGCAGCCGACAGATCGCTCACCAGATCGCGTTGCGAACATTTACCGGTAACACCGGTGATCTTTTCATATGTTTCGTTGGGAGCGAGAAAATAACCGGAGTTCTGACCAATGGTAAAGATCATATAACCCGCCCCTGTTGATTTCACCTGCTCTGCGAGCCCTTCCGCATCAAAATGATTGATCATGTCGTTCCATATAGCGGGCGTTGTGTTAATACTATCAGTACGTGAACGCCAGTCGGCGAGATAATGCACCATTATACCGAAGCGGGCCTGTTTCATCCAGGCAGATCTGTCTTGTGCAGTAAGGCTAAAGGTGTGAAGTATTATAGAAAGAAGAATAATTAGTTTAGTATATTTCATGGCGAGTTAATGAAGAGGAATCGTTAATTATATTTTACTTCTGCATTGATTATTGAATATTCTGCATTTGATATTTCTATCTTCCAAGATCTCCGTTCTCTTCTTTTCCTTTTTCATCGAGCAATTGTATACACGACGATGGCCCAAGGTCGGGATTACTCCATTGATGCAATGCCCATACGACTTTTTTATCAGGGGTTACTTCAATTACCTGCACTACTTTGTCCCAGTCTTCTTTACGTAAAAACCCACCCCAGTTACAGATGACGGTATTGCCGTTCGACAGTCGTACTACTTCATGCACCGTGTATAACGGAAAGCCGGGCAGATCGTCTTTATTTATTTCCCATACCGTTTCACCTTTGGCATTTACTTCCCGAACATATCCATGCTGATTACCGCTGATGAGTGTGTTGCCGTTTTTCAATCGCACGGCACTCCAGGCTGAAGGCGCATCAACAGACCATATTGGCTTCCAGTCTTTATTATATTCTATGACCTTACCCATATTTAAATGCGCCAACAGATAGGTACCGGCTTTGGTAAGTCGTATATGTCGGAATTGTCCGTGTACCGACTTGGGATCGTCAGGCCGTGCTGTAGGTATTTCATGTTCCATTTCAACAGCACCTGTTTTTTTATTCAGCAATACTGCTTTGGCAGGCGTTCCATTGAGACATAAAAACACTTTATCCAGTGCAACAGGTTGTGCCGAGTGGCATTCGCTGCCTGCGGGGCATTCATAGCTCCAGACAATCCTGCGGTCGGGCGTAACTTCGGCAGCGCCGGTTTTACAGGCATATAATATATGTCCGTTCGATAGCCGGTGAATATCGCTGAACTCGCTGAGTTGTCCGTTGTGGTCTTTGATGGGAATTGACCATGTCCAGGCAACTTTTCCCTTTTGTATAAGAAAGATAGTTTGTGTGTCTTTGCGGGTATCCCATTCGCCGGCGTATAAAAAATCGTGTTGATGTAATCCTTTGCCTGGTAATATATCGGGCACGGGTGCGCGGGCGGAAGGTTTTGGAGGAGGCGTACGTTTTGTAGTGTCGGTAGTTGATTGCGCCTGCAATGTATAAGCAGCAGTAAGCAAAATGGCAAACAGTATATATTTCATAAGAAAGGTTTTATAAGATAGCCCTTCGGCCAGCTGGCGGAAGGGCTATACAGGAATGAGTTATCTGAGCAATGCAGTAGCACACCACAGTATGGGGGCTTGCCCGTGCAGGTCGCCCACATTTTTTTTGCGATCGAGATAATATTGACGGTCGTTCTTTTTATTGGTCCCTTCGCATACATCTTTCACGTCGGCATTGTCGTTGATATAAGTGATCAATGCAAGCCAGGCTTTACGTGCAGCGGGGCCATAAGTAGCCGCATCGAGCCAGCCATTTTTTACACCGGTGATCATGGCAAAAGTGAACATACCTGTGCAGGATGTTTCGGGCCATGATTCAGGATCATCAATCAGCTGACGCCACATGCCGCTTTCAGCCTGATACTTTAATAAAGACGCCATCATGCTTTTGTATCCTTTCATAATGCGTTCGCGGTTGGGATTGTCTTTCGGCAATGAACGCAGTACTTCGGCCATGCCAACTGCCATCCAGCCATCACCACGGCCCCAGAAGTAAGGCACATCAGGCGCATGATAAAACAATCCATTGGGCCGTTGCAACGAATCCAGGTACATGGCCATTTCTTTGGCAGCTCTGTCGATATATTTTTTATCGTTGGTGGCGCGATACGCCTGTGATTGCAGGGCTGTGATCATAAACATATCATCGATCCATAAACGTGTTTGCCAGCTGTAACCGTCTTTATAAAACTCTAACGACTTTTCATTTACATGCGGCGTGCCGGGTTTGGGTTCTGCCCATTGATTATCGGCAATATGCTGTCCGATGTCGAGGTAGCGTTTATCTTTTGTTTGAATGTATAATTCAAGCGGTACTGATCCGAATACAGAATAATCAACGTGAACAGGCGAAGGGATCAGTGAATCCTGAGGCCCTAACAGGGGATCAAAACGCTGAATAAGCTGTTGTGTCAATTGTTTATCGTGTGCTTCTTTGGCAAATGTGAGAGCGCCATACCATGTGCAGGTTTCGGGATAGGTAATGTATTTCGGAGGTGTGGTGCGTCCGAAATTGGTATGCGGAGTAGCCACAAAATGTTCGGCTACGCGCTTTCCTACTTCCTGTGGCGAAGTACCTTTAGGCCAGTTTGAAAAATATCCTGCCGTCTTCTTTGATTGCGCTTCGCAGGTATATACCTGCAGCTGTGCGATTCCCATTGCCAGTAACAGGCATTTAAACGTCTGTTTCATTATACTGTGTTATTTATATTTTTTTTAGTTCTGCTATAATTCTTCTATCTCAATCTTTCTGTAATAGATCTCTGCGCCTTCTGACTGCACCAGAATTCTTCCTGACCGGATGCTGGCATCGGTACCTTCATTTACCACTACGCCGTTCATAATGTGGGTGCATTTGCCTTTCTGTGCTATTATTTCCAGCCGGTTCCATTCACCCGTTGGCTTTTCATTATCTTTCTTCTTGATCACGCGGGTATTCTTTGTAGCCTGTGATTGAACGCCATCAATCACCAACGTTACGCTATCTATCAGCCAAAAATCGCCGCAGTCGCCTTCCTGCACCTGGCATTCTATGGCACGCGGCCAAACGCGGTCGCTGTCTGCCACATAGTATAAGATGCCATTATCGCGGGGACGGTTTTCACGTGGCGGATATTTTTTT
>Ga0068855_100010846_pt1 | contig 11001 bp, 4 predicted proteins | sample KBSCornC52_FD_66592 | JGI IMG/M metagenome (GOLD analysis project Ga0068855, IMG submission 66592) | Corn rhizosphere microbial communities from Kellogg Biological Station, Michigan, USA - KBS Corn C5-2 | ecosystem: Host-associated > Plants > Roots > Rhizosphere > Soil ... | reverse complement strand
GATGAAAGAAGAATACTGGAAGCCAAACGTTTGTTATTCTGGGGCGAACACTCTGTAAAAGAAATAGCTGCGCGACTTAATTTTGAAGATGATGCCTATTTCAACCGCTTTTTTAAAAAACATACCGGCAATACTCCTGCCCTGTATCAAAGAGAAATCCGGGAAAAGTACAATTAATCCCCTGATTAAGTAAATAGATGGGCGAATGAACCTTGCTACTTTTACAGGATCATTAAAAAGGGCAGGTTACATAGCAAAAGTTTAGCATTTACCAACAGCATGGCAGTGAACAATGTCAAATGCGTGGTGTTAACTGCCGCCCATTAACAGGCAGAACGCTCAGTATTTAATTATGATAATAATCTAACACAACATACATCCTCCCGTACCCGCCAGGTGAAAACGGTACACTGCTACACTTACTGAACCTGCACTGAATGCGATACTGTATTACTGAAGCTTCAATGTAGTACGACTTGCTTGCCCCTAACATTTTTTTATTGTATGTTTTAAACCATGTATGATGAAACCTTTATATAACGCTAAATCAAACCACAGCTGGGTGAAATTACTTACAGGAATCGGCGTTGCAACAGTATTGTATAGTTGCAACAACAGCTCAGCTACCCCGGAAATGCATCAACAGGCGATGTCGCTACCGGTAATATCAGTTACAACAACAGCTGCCACTACTTTCAGAGAATATCCTGCTTCACTGGAAGGAAAAGTGAATGTAGAAGTAAGGCCACAGGTAGAAGGCTACCTCCAGAAGATTTATGTAGATGAAGGCTCTTATGTAAAAGCAGGTCAGCCTCTTTTTAAAATCGATCCTCGTATTTTTAATGAGGCCCTGAATAATGCAAAGTCGAGCCTGCTTGCTGCTCAGGCTAATGTAGCCAAAGCACAGGTAGAAGTAGACCGCCTTACTCCGCTGGTACAAAACAATGTAATCTCCGACGTTCAACTAAAAACCGCCAAAGCCGCTTACGATGCAGCAGTGGCATCTGCTGAACAGGCTAAAGCTGCTGTAGCCAATGCACAGATCAATATCGGTTACACATCGGTGAATGCACCGGCCAGCGGATACATCGGAAGAATTCCCTACAAAACCGGAAGCCTTGTTAGTAAAAGCGATGCACTTACGGTACTTTCTGACATCAGTGAAATGTATGCTTACTTTTCATTGAGTGAACCTGACTTTATTGCTTTCAAAAATCAGTTTGCAGGTAATACTATAGAAGAAAAAGTAAAACACGTTCCGCCTGTTGAACTGTCTCTTGCAGACAACAGCATCTATTCTTCAAAAGGAAAGATCAGCACCATTGAAGGACAATTCGATAAAACAACAGGAGCTATCAGCTTCCGCGCAACCTTCCCTAACCCCGGCGGCATACTTCGTACCGGTAACACAGGAAAGGTTCGCATACCGCAATTGTTCAACAACGCGATGATCGTACCAATAGAGTCAACCTTTGACGTGCAGGACAAAGTGTTTGTTTTTGCCCTGGGCGACAGCAATAAAGTTGTGAGCAAGCCTATTACCGTTTCAGGAAAAACTACCAACTATTATTTTGTACAGGATGGCTTAAAGGCCGGTGAAAAAATAGTTTTCTCAGGAGCTGGTAATCTGCAGGACGGTATGGCGATAGTGCCTCAGCCACTTTCGACCGACAGCCTGCTGAAAGCGAAACCTTTATAGTCGAAGTTGGAAGTCAGAAACCGGAAGTCAGAAGTGTTCATTACCCTGACTAAAGGATATCTCTGTCTGTATACATGACTGATGAGGATTGATATATCGGATATCAGACATCTGACTTCAGACTTCAGATCTCAGCATTCACACTCAAATCATTCCCATGTTTAAAAGATTTATTGAAAGACCGGTTTTATCGACGGTTATTTCTATCATTCTTCTTTTGTTAGGCGGGTTGTCGTTATATACACTACCCGTTACCCTGTTCCCGGATATCGCGCCGCCAAGTGTTCAGGTAACAGCGCTTTATCCCGGAGCTAATGCCGAAGTGGTGGCACGTGCCGTGGCTACACCACTTGAAGAAGCCATCAATGGAGTTGAGAACATGACCTATATGACCTCTAACTCGAGTAACGATGGTAGTATGACGCTCACTGTATTCTTCAAACAGGGCACCAATCCTGACATTGCTTCTGTAAACGTGCAGAACCGCGTATCGAAAGCAGTGAACCAGGTGCCTGCCGAAGTTGTACAGGCCGGTATTTCAACCCAGAAAGTACAAAACAGTATCATCATGTTCGTAGCCCTTTCGAGCGACGACAAGAAAAAATATGACGAACTGTTCCTTGAAAACTATATCAAGATCAACCTCATTCCCGAAGTACAACGCGTACCGGGTGTGGGTCAGGCACAGGCATTCGGCACCAAAGATTATTCAATGCGTATCTGGCTGAAGCCCGACCGCCTCATTGCCAATAACCTTTCACCACAGGATGTACTCAACGCCGTTAAAGATCAAAACCTGGAAGCAGCTCCGGGCCGTTTGGGTCAAAGCACTCCGGAAGTATATGAATATGTATTGAAATACAAAGGTAAACTGAACCAGGACCAGGATTATGAGAACATGATCATCAAAGCAAACGCCGACGGATCTATGCTTCGCCTGAAAGATGTGGCCCGTGTTGAATTTGGTTCTTATACCTATTCTACAAACGCCATTATGGATGGCAATCCGGTATCGGGTTTTGCCGTGTTTCAAACAGCCGGTTCAAATGCGAACGATATATTGACAGAGATAGAGAAGTTATTGAAAAACTTCGAGCGTACACTGCCCAAAGGTTTGCATACCACCATCATGTACAACTCGAAAGAGTTTCTCGATGCCTCTATTCACCAGGTACGTGAAACGCTTATTATAGCCTTTATACTGGTGTTCCTGGTGGTATTCATCTTCCTGCAGGATTTCCGTTCTACCCTTATCCCGGCCATTGCTGTACCGGTAGCTATTATAGGTACCTTCTTCTTTATGCAGCTGTTCGGTTTTACCATTAACCTTCTTACGCTGTTTGCGTTGGTACTGGCTATTGGTATTGTGGTAGACGATGCCATTGTGGTTGTGGAAGCGGCACACTCAAAAATGGAGCGAACGAACCTTCCGGCCAGAGTAGCTACGCTGCAATCAATGAACGAAATATCAGGCGCCATCATATCCATCACCCTGGTAATGGCCGCGGTATTCGTACCGGTTGGTTTTATGCAGGGTCCTGCCGGTGTGTTCTACAGGCAGTTTGCCTTCACACTGGCTATTGCGATCCTTATTTCGGCATTGAACGCCCTAACCTTAAGTCCGGCATTGTGCGCCCTGTTCCTGAAAAACCCGCATGCGGGTGAAGGTGAGCATGGCAAAAAAGGATTTATGAGCCGTTTCTATGCAGCCTTCAATGCAGGGTTTAACGGAATGACAGATAGATACATTCGCAGCCTGAAGTTCCTGGTGAGAAGAAAATGGATTGTTGTAACTGCGCTTCTGCTTATAGCCGGCGGTGCATTCTACATGACGAAAAAATCACCTACCGGTTTCATTCCCACTGAAGACCAGGGATTCGTGCTTTTTGCAGTAAATACACCTCCAGGTAGTTCTTTGGAAAGAACACGTGAGGCTACCAGGCAAATAGACAGTATCGTTAGTGCTGAACCTTCGGCCAATCACTTATATACCATTGACGGGTTAAACTTTATCAGCAATGCGAACGCTTCTCCTTATGCGGCAGGCTTTATGAGGCTGAAAGATTATGATAAGCGCGGACCGGTTAAAAATCCTGAGCAGATCGCAGCAGGTCTTACCGGTAAAGTAGCCCAGGTAAAAGGTGCCAGAACATTCTTCTTCAACTTCCCTACTGTACAGGGTTTTGGTAACGTGAGTGGTTTTGAATTCATGTTGCAGGACCGTACCAACGGCCCCCTCGATAAACTCGGTGCAACCGCATGGCAGTTTATCGGCGCCCTGATGCAAAGAAAGGAGATCGGTTTTGCGTTTACCACTTTCGCCGCCGGTAACCCGCAATACTCCATTGAAGTAGATAATGTAAAAGCAAAACAATTGGGTGTATCCATTACCGACCTGATGCAAACCATGCAGATCTACTATGGAAGTAGCTTCGTTACCGACTTCAACCGGTTTGGTAAATACTACCGCGTAATGGCGCAGGCTGATGCACCTTACCGTGCAGATCCCGGTTCTCTGGATGGTATTTATGTGAAGAACAACCGGGGCGAAATGGTGCCCGCCAGAACACTCGTAACACTGAAACGTGTGTATGGTCCCGAAACAGTGAGCCGCAACAACCTGTTCAATGCCGTTACCATTAACGGAACACCCAAACCAGGGTATAGTACAGGTGATGCCATCAGGGCTATCGAAGAAACAGCCAAACAGGTACTGCCAAGAGGATACTCATATGAGTGGACGGGTGTAACACGTGAAGAGATCAAAACAGGTAACCAACAGGCATTTATCTTTTTGCTGAGTGTAATATTCGTTTACTTCCTGCTGGCTGCACAATATGAAAGCTACATTCTGCCCTTTGCGGTTATATTGACCGTACCGGCTGGTATATTGGGTGTATTTACTTTCATTGGCTTTGCCGGTATCGACAATAACATTTATGTACAGATCGGTTTGATCATGTTGATTGGTTTATTAGCCAAGAACGCGATCCTGATTGTGGAATATGCAGTTCAACGCCGAAGAAGTGGTATGGCGCTGATAGATGCAGCACTCGAAGGATCAAGATTGAGGCTTCGCCCGATTCTGATGACATCCTTCGCTTTCATTGTGGGTCTGTTGCCGCTCGTGTTTACACATGGTGCTTCTGCATTAGGTAACCATTCAATTGGCGTGAGCGCTATTGGTGGTATGCTTACCGGTGTATTACTGGGCGTGTTCATCATCCCTGTACTGTTTGTTATATTCCAGTACCTGCAGGAAAAAGTACAGCGTCGCCCTGTTGTTGACAAACACCTTCCCGATGCTGAACTGGCAACTGCAACTGTACATAATTGATAAATTAAAGATTAAAGTGTGTCGCGGTTCTTAAAAAAGCAACGTGACACACTTACCAGATAACCTAAATAAGGATATAAATGCGAAACAGAAATATCACTATTTATTCCACCCTGTTATTGGTTACAGCAATGGCATCCTGCCGCATGGGTAAAGATTACCAGCGGCCTGATCTGGGCCTGCCTGCTCAGTTTGCCAGTGTTGCTGCTCCTTCCGATACCAGTGTGGCGGATATGGAATGGAAAAAGTTTTTTTCTGATCCTACCCTGCAGTCATTGATAGGCCATGCACTGCAAAACAGTTTTGATGTACAATTATCCATGAAGCGGGTTGAAGAAGCCCAGGCTTATGCCAAACAGGCTAAAGTAAACTGGGCACCCACCATTGCTGCCAATGTAACGGCCGCGAGCACTTTTCCCTCAAAAAACAGTTTGAACGGATTTAACCTGAAAACCTACCTTGGAAAAGATCATATAGAAGATTACAACCTCAATGCAGGTTTAACCTGGGAAATAGACATATGGGGTAAATTACGCCGCCAGCGTGAAGCAGCTAATGCCAACTACCTGCAATCATACGAAGCATCAAGAGCTGTACAAACAGCACTGGTTGCCGATATTGCCAGTAGCTATTATAATCTGTTAATGCTGGATGCACAACTCAAAATTGCCCGTCGCAATGTAAGCCTGGGCGATACCATTGTTCGGGTTATTAAACTGCAAAAACAGGCGGGGCAAGTTACCGAGCTGGCCATTCAGCAGGCAACAGCACAACAGCAAACTGCAGCTTTACTGGTTCCTCAAATTGAGCAGCAAATAGCTATACAGGAAAATACCATTCGTATTTTAAGCGGCGACTTACCAGGCACTATTACCCGTGATATTGAACTGAATAGTTCGAAAGTATGGGACACCCTGCCTACCGGTATACCGGCAGCTATGGTTAGCCGCAGACCCGATGTACGGTCTAACGAAATGGCGCTTGTTGCAGCCAATGCCAGAGTAGGTATTGCAGAGGCAAGCTTTTATCCAACACTGAGCATTTCAGCCAGTGGTGGTTTAAATGCCTATAAAGCCAGCCAGTGGTTTACTATGCCGGCTTCGTTATTTGCTACCGGTGCCGCCGGTATAACGCAACCTATCTTTCAGCGCCGTGCATTAAAAACACAATACGAAGTAGCCAAAGTGCAACGCGACGAAGCTGCCATCACCTTCCGTCAGAGCGCCGTTAATGCAATGGGTGAGGTAGCCAACGCCATGGTAAAACTCGACAAATTAAAAACTGAGTATCAGTTAAGCGCTGATCAGGTAAACGTTTTACATGGAGCAATTGGTAATGCCCAGCTGTTGTTTAAAAGCGGCCTGGCCGATTATCTTGAAGTGATCACTGCGCAAAGCAATCTGTTGCAGGCCGAATTGAATCAGGCCACTATACAGCGCGACCAGCTGAGCGCTATGGTTGAGCTGTACAGATCACTCGGCGGCGGATGGAAATAAATGCAAATGTGCTAATGTGCAAATTTGAAAATTTGAAAATGAGATAATTTAGAATGGGCTAGTTAGTTAGAAGAATGGAAAATGAAAAAAGCCATCAGGATTTCCCTGGTGGCTTTTTCATTTGCACATTTTCAAATTAGTTACGCTTCCAATATAATTGAACTTTTTTTCTCTCCTCCCATCAGTTCCACACTGCGGTTGATAAAGCTGGTAAGATTAGTTCCTTTCAGCAAGCCCTGCGAAAGAAGCGCCAGATCAGCGAGATTGTGTACTATCTTTTCCTGCGTTTCTTTATTATCCTGTTTCAATACCTGCTGATAAATAGGATGATTGCCATTTACCGTTAATGTTACCTCATCGGGCATATTGGCGTAAAAGCTGCCCATAGGTCCGCTGAGAGACGCCATATCTTTCATACGGCGCATAAACTCAGGCCGGGTAGCTACTACAGGCGGCGCTTCCATGCTTAGCCCCTTTATTTCAACTGTCATATTCAAGCCAGGCAATTGTATACCAAACAGGTCTTTCAGTTTGGCTTCATCATCCTTGCTCAGTACACTTTCAAGGTTCTCCTGTTTATCGATCAGGTTATCGGCAATGTCGGCATCAACACGGGTAAAATGAACATCATTCCATTTCGATTCCATCTGATTAATAAACGACGGATCGATCAGTGTATCCAGTTTCACTACTCTAAATCCTTTTGCCTCTGCCCCTTTGATATAAGCATCCTGCTGTACAGGGTCAGTGGTATATAATATAACCAGCTTACCTTCTTTGTTCTTTTGTAAAACTTCAGTGGCTGTACGGTATTCTTCTAACGTATAAAACTTTTTACCGTTTGCATCGGGGGTCACGTCTTCAAACAGATGAAACTTCGCTCCTCTTTCAAAAAATTTATCATCTGTCATCATTCCATACTTCACAAACAATCCCAGGCTTTCCCACTTATCTTGAAATTCCTTTCTTTCTTTATTGAACAGCTCTTCCAGTTTATCGGCTACCTTTTTGGTGATGTGATTGTTGATCTTCTTCACATTGGGATCACCCTGTAAATAGCTTCGGCTTACGTTAAGCGGAATATCCGGACTATCTATAACCCCATGCAACAGCATCAGGAATTCAGGCACTATATCCTTTACTTCATCCGTTACAAACACCTGGTTGCTGTATAGCTGTATTTTATCTTTTTGTATTTCGTAGCTCTGTTTGATCTTAGGGAAATACAAAATACCCGTAAGGTTAAAAGGATAATCTACATTGAGATGGATCCAGAACAATGGCGCTTCATTATACGGATACAGTTCTCTATAAAAACTCTGATAATCCTCTGCGGTTAAGTCAGCCGGTTTCTTTTTCCATGCGGGCTGGGTATTATTAATAGGCGCTGCATCTTTTTCTTCATCTTTATGACGGAAATAAATGGGTATAGGCAGAAAACGGCAGAAACGGTTCAGGATGCCGCGAATACGTTCGGCATCAAGAAACTCGGTACTCTCCTCATTGATATGCAATACCACATCAGTACCACGTTCTGCTTTTTCAGTTTCTTCGAGCATATACTCGGGACTGCCATCACATTCCCACCGAACAGCCGGTGAATTTTCTTTAAAGCTTTTGGTGAATACTTCTACCTTATCGCTCACCATAAAAGCCGAGTAAAAGCCCAGACCGAATTTACCGATGATGGCATTTTCATTTTGGCCTTTGTACTTCTTTACAAACTCTTCGGCGCCACTGAATGCTACCTGGTTCAGGTATTTTTCAACCTCGGCAGCCGTCATACCGATACCTCTGTCAGAAATGGTGATCGTTTTATTTTCTTCATCCAGCTTTACTTCTATAAACAGGTCGCCATATTCTCCTTTGGCTTCCCCGATGGAAGAAAGCGTTTTAAGTTTTTGCGAGGCATCCACTGCATTACTGATCAGTTCACGCAGAAAGATATCATGATCGCTATATAAGAATTTCTTAATAATCGGAAATATATTCTCCGTCTGTACCTGAATGGTTCCTTTTTGCATAGATATCCTGTTTTGGCAGTTAATTAGTATTGCAGGAACCTACCAAAGAAAATGCCACGGCGGGATCTTGCCCGAAAAACGGCAAAATTGTCAGGTGGATAGACACACCATTGTGTAAAAAAAGTTCAAACTCTATAGGTGAGTGGTAATAGTTCCATAATAAATGGACTTTATCTTTGAACGATTGCTCCCTAAAATCCTTTGCCCGGCAGCCCGATCCTGCTACCCCTGCCGGTTCCCTTGATAAAACCAGTAAATCTTCTTCAAAACATACACAATGAGAAAATTGTACCTGCTCTTTATGGGTGTGCTTCTTTTTGCATGCCCTGTAATCAATGCCCAGGTGAGCTTAACTGCTCTTAACTCACCATATACCCAGGATTTTAATACGCTGGTTGCATCGGGATCTTCCACATACAACACATTTCCCGCCGGATGGTTTGTTTCAGAAACCGGAACGAGCACACAGGTTGATGGAAAATATGCCGTAGGAAATGGGTCGTCAAATACCGGCAATAGCTACAGTTTTGGTACCGGAACCAGTACCGACAGGGCTTTGGGAACTTTACGTTCATCATCTCTGGCGGGTGCTGTTGAAGCCCAATTCATCAATAATACCGGGACTACCGTTACCACTTTACAAATTACCTATACGGGCGAAGAATGGCGCCTGGGTACTACTGGCAGGCAGGACAGTCTGTTTTTTCAATACAGTATGGATACTACTGTTGCAAGCAACTGGACACGTGTAAAAACAGGAGATTTCTGGACGCCCAATACTACTGCTGCTTCCGCAACAGCGTTAGACGGTAATGCAACCAGTAACCGCAAGATCATTTCATTTGTTATAACGGGTTTATCTATTCCGGATGGCGGTACTTTTTTTATCAGATGGTTCGATTTTGATGCCGCCAGTTCAGATGACGGCCTTGCAGTTGATGATTTTTCAATTACGCCCGGTACGGCCGCTGTCAACAATGTTTTTGTATCGGCAGGCACCAATGGGGCCGAACCTTCTACAGATGGCAGCTTTACCGTTTCACTTACTGCAGCCTCAGCTACTGATGTAACCATTAATTATGATTTTACCGGGAGTACTGCCACATTGGGAAGCGATTTTACCGATCCATTGGCAGGTACACTTGTAATTCCTGCAGGGCAGCTATCGGGCACCATTCCTGTTCACGTACTGGATGATGCGATTGTTGAGCCTACAGAAGGTGTAACCCTTAATCTTACCGGTGCGTCAGCGCCTTACACCATTTCTATACCTTCCGGTACTATTAATATAACGTCCGACGACATTGCAACCATTAGTTTCACCGGTTCCTATTCACAGGATTTTAATACAATGGTTACAAGCGGTACGGGTACTATAACCGATATACCTACCGGTTGGCTCTTTAATGAAACAGGCACCAATGCCAATGACACTTATGCCGCAGGCGATGGTACATCAAATTCCGGTAACACCTACAGTTTTGGCACCGGAATCAGCACTGACAGGGCAATGGGTACGTTGCGTTCATCTAACCTCGTTCCTGTAATGGGCTCCTTTTATATCAATAATACCGGTGCCACAGTTACATCACTCACAATTACCTATACCGGCGAACAATGGAGATTGGGCTCTACGGGAAGAAACGACAGGCTGGATTTTCAATACAGTACTGATGCTACTAACCTGTCGACAGGAACATGGACAGACGCGAACGGACTTGATTTTATTGGTCCCAATTCAACCGGTACACCAGGCGCCTTTGATGGAAACGCAACCGCCAATCGTACTACACTTACCTATACCATTAATGGACTTTCTATACCCGACGGCGGAAAATTTGCTATTCGCTGGACGGATTTAGCTGTAAGTGGCGCCGAAGACGGTTTGGCTGTAGATGATTTTACCATGACGCTCGGCTGCATACCACCAACCAATCAACCAACAACACTTAATTTAACACCATCGTTACAATCGATCAGCGGTAGCTTTACCGCTGCTGCAGCAGGCACAACAAATACTGATGCTTACCTGGTATTAATATCAACTTCTGCTACCCTTACCGATATGCCGGCCAGCGGAACAGTTTATGCCATCGATGACGTGATAGGTAATGCCAAAGTGGTTTCAATAGGGGATACTACTGGCTTTACCGCCTCGGGGCTTACACCTTCTACTACCTATTACTTTTATATTTTCTCAACCGGCGGCACTACCTGTTATAATGTTATTTCCCCTCTTACCGGTAATGTGGCTACTACAGCACCACCTGTTTGTACGCCTCCAACCACGCAGGTTTCGAATCTGGCAGCTGCTAATATTACCGGCACTTCCATGGATCTTTCATGGACCCGTGGCAATGGTGGTAATGTACTCGTAATTGCCAAAGCCAACGCTGCTGTAGATGCTACCATTTACAACAGCATTGCTTATCCGCAGGATACTCT
>Ga0068855_100010845_pt1 | contig 11002 bp, 8 predicted proteins | sample KBSCornC52_FD_66592 | JGI IMG/M metagenome (GOLD analysis project Ga0068855, IMG submission 66592) | Corn rhizosphere microbial communities from Kellogg Biological Station, Michigan, USA - KBS Corn C5-2 | ecosystem: Host-associated > Plants > Roots > Rhizosphere > Soil ... | reverse complement strand
CAGGCCGACTTCGTCGAGTCTAGGGATATCGAGCGTTGTCGTGGTCACGAGGAGATGTACGATCCAGCCTGCAAACAGAATTCCCAGAGCCCCACCGGAGATGGCCAGCAGCAGAGTTTCCGTCAACACCATGCGAAACTGGCGGCCGCGGCTGGCTCCGAGAGCGGTACGAATGGCCGCCTCGCGGCTCCGCGACGTGATTCGCGAGAGCAGCAGGTTGGCGAGGTTGATGCAGACAATGAGCAGGACAGCGCCTACAGCGGCAGCGAGCATCCATAAGCCGAGCCGTGCGCGGCCGGTGACGAATTCGTGCAGCTGAGTAAGCTTCGCCTTCAGCTCTCTATCGGTGCTGCCGGCGAGCCGTGGAAACTGTGCCTCCACGACGTTGATCTCGGCAAGCGCCTGATCGGCGTTTTTGCCATGCTTGAGCCGAAGGACGGCTGTGTAGTTGAAATTGCCCATCAGCCGCACGATCTCTTCCCGGCCGAATACGAGAGGGCGAAAGATCTCGAACGGCACGTTCATGTCGCTGGCGACGCCGTAAGGTAACCGAAACCGCGCAGGAAGAATACCGATCACCTGATAATTCTCGCGATCGATCAGAATCGACTTGCCGACCAGCCTCCGGTCTGCGTGGAAGCGAGAGCGCCAGAGCGATTCCGAAAGGACTACGACGCGGTGACTGCCTTGCTGCTCCTCTTCCGGAAGAAAAGTGCGGCCTAGAATCGGTTGAACGCCGAGAAGCGGGAAGAGATTGCGGGTAACATCCGCGCTGGGGAAAGAGGCAGGCTCTCCTCCGGCGGCGACGTCGGCGCGATTGCCGCGCATCAATGCGACCTGCTCGAGCGACGGACACTTCTCGGCCCATGCGCGCGCGTGAGTCGGGTTGACACCGACGGGATTTTGGCCGAAGAAGTGTGGAAGGAGTTCGCCAACCGCGAATACACGTTGCGGGTCCTTGTAGGCAAGCGGCTTGAGGAGCACGGAGTTGACAAGCGAAAAGATGGCGGTGTTCGCGCCGATGCCAATGGCGAGCGAAAGAATAGCGGCCGTGGCGAAGCCGGGATTTCTACGCATTCCGCGAAATGCATACCGGAGGTCCTGGGCGAGGGCGTCTAGTGCCGGGAGACCGCGCTGATCGCGGTAGCTTTCCTTGGTTGCTTCGACGTTGCCGAACTTAAGCCTCGCGCGGCGATGCGCCTCTTCGGGCGGCACGCCGCGGCGAATATTTTCTTCGGCGAGCAGCTGGATATGAGAATCGAGGTTCTCGGCGAGATCAGCGTCGGCGGCGTTTCGGCGGAACAGAGTTCCGAGTAAGCGATTCCAGCCGCGACGCAGTGTGCGGATTATGCTTTGGTCCGTGCCCATATTGGTTGCCCAAATGAGTATCGCAAATTTCCTGTGGGAAAGCAATAGGAACGATGTTAGATACCCCGTAACGGCGATGTCTACCTAGCGATTTCGCTTGGCCGAATTTGTCGGCGAGTCCACAGAACCGGCTTCCAGAGATTACTACGCGATGGGACGTGGTTGAGGATCTATTTCTTTAGGGCATTGGTCCAGTTCATAACTACCGTGATAGGAGTGATCGATCTAGCGGTCTGAATGTTGATCAGGAATCGCTGGCCGTCGTGGGCGGGCACATAGTGCATCCGGTTCGGAGAGACGCCTCCCTGCACTTGCGTTTGGTAGAGAATTTGCGGGATGCCAAAGGAAGGTCCGTGCCGAACTTCAACTGCCATCAGCTTGCGATCTTCGGACAAATAGTAAATCTCGCGCCCATCCGCGCGCCAGCGCGGCTCGTAACCGCCGCTCGTCGAGACCTGCCACTTTTTATCGGATAGCGGAATAGTTTGCACGTAGACCTGAAACTTTCCGGATTCCGATTCATTCGAGGTATAAGCTACGAGGCGGCCATCCGGCGAGAAATTGCCGTGCATTTCGTCGGCCGGCGATGCAAGATACTTAACCGGCTTTCTATCTCCCAGGAGCGGCAGCATCCAGAGATCCGTCCCGGTGTCCGGACCCGGGACGGAGAAGAGAATGTTCTTTCCGTCGGGGGACCAATCGGTGTCAATGATCATGTTCGATTGGATTCCGGATGAGCGGATAACAGAAGACGGCAGTATGATTTGCTCCGCCCCGCCTCCGGCAGCGCTCCTTTTGTAGAATTCGACCACTCTGCGGTTAGCCCGGAACACAAGCTGACCGCCGTCGGGCGACCATAGCGGAGTTGCCTTGACGAATGCATTACCACCGGTAACACGGTTACTGGTTCCGCGAGCAAGATCGTCGATCCATACGTCAATGGTCCCGGTTCTTGCGTCCAACATCGATGCAGCCACGGCTTTGTCATCGGGCGAGAGGCGAAAGTCGCTGTAGTATGCTTCCGGCCCAATTGAATTCAAGAGTCGGCCGCTGCGATCGAGCCAAGTCAACTTGCCTGCGGGCGACAATGTACCAGCCCAAGCCAAAGTTCCCGTATCCGACACGGAAATCGCGCTCTTAAAAGTGCTTGTATGGCCGGCATGCTCCGCGATCGGTATCGGTTGATCCGTCACTTTGAGACTTGCCAAATCGAAAGGCTGGGCGAACAAAGCATTTGCCTGGGCGAACAGCAGAAATCCCGGGCTACCGTATACGGCGCTGTTGTCGATGGGGGCAACCGCATCCGGGCGCAGATCCTTCAGGGACACGGCATACAGACTCGTCGGGCGATGAAAGCCAAGGCTTAGATAAAGGAAATGATGGCCATCGGGTAAAAACACGGGATAGCGAGAGGCCGATCCGTCTTGCGCAAGGGCCGTTATGGGACGGGGCTGCCCTCCATTGGCGTTGACACGTTGAATGGGCTCGATGCCATCGGCGAAAAGGATGGTATTATCCCGACTCCATGTGCCGCCGCGCACATCCCGGATGGAAGGAACGATGACCTGGACGGCCCCTCCGGCGGCTGAAATCCTCTTCAGCTTGCCCTCGGCAAAGAACGCAATCGAGCGGCTATCGGGCGACCAGAACGGGTCCTGTGCGTCTTCGGTGCCGGGCAGCGGCTGCGCGTTCACTTCATCGAGGGGCCGACGCCATAACACAGGGCGTTCGCCTGCTGATCCGGCGGTGAATACGAGCGTACGGCCATCCGGCGCCAACGCAAACTGCGGAATGTTGAGAGTAATGCCAACAGGCGTCGAGAACGCGCTCTTCTCAGGTGGATAGATCGCAAAGCTCACTACCTCACCCGCAGTCGGAGCCCGTTCTGGCCGCAGGCTAAGTAACAAGGCACCTCCAAGCGAGACAAGCGCCGCCAGCGCCGCTGCCCACTTCCACATGTGGCTGCGTTTCGGCGTGGATGCTGCAGGAAGGTTCATCGCACGAAGGATGTCACTGGCGGTCTGCCAGCGATCCTCCGGCGCCTTTTCGAGGCAGGTTCCGATAATGCTGTCAAACAGCGGCGATTGAACCGGCACGCGTCCTTGCTGCAGCGCGCGCTTTCCGGTCAACATTTCGTACAACACGCATCCGAAGCCATAGATGTCTGTGCGAGCATCGCCGGATTTGCCCTCCCATTGCTCGGGTGCCATGTACGCGGGAGTTCCCATCCGCTCGCCGGACTGCGTCAACGTCGAATCCGCAGACCCCGACTGGATGCGCGCCAATCCAAAATCCAGCAATTTGATTCCGTGTTTCGTGACCAGAATGTTCGCGGGCTTTAAATCGCGGTGAATGATTCCTTTTCGATGAGCAGCATCCAGAGCGCTTAAGATTTGATCCGCGTATTCAACCGCTCTCTCCATCTGCAGCGGCATTTTCAGCGGTGAGCCCTCGACGTACTCCATCACGAGATAGTGCGGTCCCACATCATAGAGCTGGCAGATGTGCGGATGGTTCAATGCCGCAACGGCCCGTGCCTCGCGGGCAAAACGGTCGCTGAATTCAGCTCTCGACGTTTTGATGGCGACGATACGATCCAGCCGCGTGTCTCGCGCTTTCCATACTTCACCCATACCACCCGCTCCGATGGGCGTAATGATTTCGTACGGACCGAGCTTCTCGCCTAAGGAGAGCGACATACTAGCGATCCAGCATACTCCTGTGGATGGTCCGTGGGTTCAGATGCAGGCAGTGGCGGCTTCCAGGATCAGTTGCGAGACGCCGATTGGATCCATCCACATCGGAACATGACCCCAGCCGTGCGCTTCGACCCACCGAGTGTGTGCCGGAAGCCGGATCCGGCGCCGTGCACTCTTCGTCAGAATCCAGTCGCGATCACCGAATACCACCGTCACCGGAACGGCGATGTCGTCTCCCAAAAAAGGAAGGCGAGTGTTGTGGAATGTGTCTTCGAATGCCGGCGATCCCGCAAGGTCATCGACTGCTCGGATCGCATCGTCAACGGGTATGGACCGGCTGCCTACAGAGATCGGAACAGCTAGCGCTAGCTCGCGCAACACGGAACTCCGCAACGCAGCTTTCAAAAGCGTTGGGAATTTCGTCGCTACAAATCGTAGCGCCCTGAATATGTATTTAACGCGAGGCGGTTCGTGTTTTCTCCACAGTCCAGTAGGGGAAATGGCGACCACACTACGCGCCATACCTCGCCTGGCCGCCTCCAATGCCATGCAACCGCCAAGGGAATTTCCAGCAATATCAACCGGGGGCTTGATGCCGATCTCATGGATTGACCTCTCAAGATCATCCACAAGATTTGGAATGCTCGGAGCAACTCCTTTCGGCAAGGGGGGCGTTAGTCCGAATCCTGCGATATCGAAAGCGATCACCCGACGCGTGGAGCGCAGATACGGCGTCACCGCATTCCAGACAGCGTGTGACATTCCAATGCCGTGCAGAAGGATTAATGGACGCCCCGATCCGGTTTCACAGTAATGCCACAATGTAAATCCTGATAGCCCGTCTAATTCGTATTCAGTATGTGCTTCAGATAAGACTCCGCAGAAATGGTGGAGCTGCCTCCGCCGACCCAGCCGACATAGCCGTCCGGCCGAATCAAGACGAGCACGGGATCTTTTGCTTTGTAGGCCTCGGACTGGAGCGGCTCCTGGGCAATCGCATGCGTCCGGAGATGCTGTTTGCATCGTTCACCTAAATTCTCAAATCCCTTGGCATCGATTGCTCCGCCAATGTCGAGCAGGGTAAATTTGGGGCCCCGAAACAGGTCGAACAGTCGTATGTGATTACCGGATGCGTCGAGCAATAAACCATCCGGCGCACGGTCTCCAGGCTCAAGAGAAAGCGGAGACGAGCATTCGCGATTGCTCAAGGAGCTGTGTCTATAATTAATCCCCAATTGCAAGGTCGTCGGGTCTGACGTCAACTGGTTTCCATTGGCAACAAAGGCTTGAGCCAAGCGTGTGCTGATACCCAATACAGAGGCAGCCACGGGTAAGCGTTCCTCCTCATAGGTATCGAGGAGCGAAGCGTTGGCACCGTGGAGCACTAGGCCGAGCTTCCATCCCAGATTGTAGGCATCCTGTATTCCGGTATTCATTCCCTGCCCGCCCGCCGGGGAATGAATGTGAGCGGCGTCGCCAGCCAGGAAGACTCTTCCAATGCGATATCGATTCACCATCCTGATATTGACTTGATAGAGAGAAAGCCACGTCGGATCGTAGAGCTTTAAATCGGACCGGCGGCTGCGTTCCTCGAACACGCGCTGAAAAGCTTCCAGCGACGGTTTCTTGGCAAAGGCAGAAGAAATGGCCGCCTGATATTGAAACGACTGCGTGGAAGGAAGAGGACAGAGCCCTACCCAGCCATCGGGGTGGCTTGGCCAAGTATGCCAATGATCGTGGTCCAGCCCATCCACGCGAACGTCTCCTACTAACATCCTGGCGTCCTTCCAGGTCTCGCCTTCAAAGTCAAATTTCATGAACTTGCGAACGAAGCTGCGTCCACCGTCGGCTGCGACCAGGTAGCTGCAGCGGACATGCTCCTCCGCGTCTTCTTTTTGAAGCGTCGCCGTAACTCCGTTCTCGCCCTGCTCTATCCGGACAAGCTCGGTCGCGAGTTCCACGCGCTTCCCGGCAGCCTCCAGATTCTGTCGCAGCGTTTCCTCCACACGCCATTGCGGAATCATCAGAGAGCTTGCATAAGGTACATCCGGCGTAGGATGCCGCCCTTCATGCAGGTCCCGATCCCCTAGTATGGTTGTGCCGTCATAAGAGCGGAAAGGCAGATGGAACCGACCATGGCTCAGGATGCGTTCGATGATGCCGAGATCGTCGAACACTTCCAGACTTCGGGGTTGCAAGCCCTTGCCCCTGGAACCAACAAAGTACGCCGGCGTTTTGTCAACGAGCCTAAAATGCACGTTACGGCGAGCGAGATCGCAGGCCAGCGTAAGGCCGGTAGGACCGGCTCCAACAATCAAAACGGATACTTCACTGTGAGACAACTTCACACTCCACGTAAGACAACTTAACACTCCATCTGGAGGTTCGAACTCGGTGTAGACTCAAGCACGGAACAGCTTATGACGCCACAGATCTTCGATTTCCAAGTCAATCCTGCCGACGAGACCATCCGTGTAGGGCCTCTGACGGTGCGCTTTCTTCTTACCGGCGCCAATTCAAATTCGAGCATTGCCGCGTTTGAGCTAGTTGTTCCGGGTGGGCAACGCCTACCCGCGCCGGCGCATAGCCACGACCACTACGAAGAGACGATCTATGGGCTTGAAGGAGTGTTGACGTTCACAGTCGACGAAAAGCCAATCGACGTTGGGCCGGGGCAGGTGTTATGCATTCGGCGAGGCGCCGTTCACCGGTTCGACAATAGTGGAGACGGGGATGCGAAGACGCTCTGTGTAATCACTCCGGCGGCATTAGGTCCGGACTATTTCCGGGAAACCGCCGAGGTAATTCGAACCGCGGGGGGCAATCCGCCGGATCGGGCACAGTTGGCTGAGATTATGCGCCGCCATGGCCTGACCCCCGCGCTTCCGAAACCCTAGGGGCCGCAGGCCCCGGCTGGTGCGCGGCCCATGCATACTAGGGCAGCGGCCCGGTGTGGAGAACCATACTGACCGTGCTGCCCGCATCCACAATGTGCCCGGCGGTAGGCGATTGACTGAATACCCAGGAACTCGTTCCGTTCTGCCCAGTAAATTTCGCTACTAATCCGGCGGCCTGGATTCGCTTCGCCGCCTCGGCCGCGGATATTTGGATGACGTTCGGTACAGTCTTATTCACAGCGGTGCCTACCTGGATCATGTGCCAATTGACGATGTAAACGGAATTGCTGCCGCATCCCGTGGGCGAATTCGTGCCGGGGTGTTTTGTGCTGTGTTTGAACTGGCCCTGCGCGGTGTTGGCGATGAGATCGCTGTATTTGAGGACATCCTGTTCCATTGCGACCGGCCCGTCGCAGTTGGCGGTAAGGATACCCAAAAGTTCGCCGGCGAGCCAGCCCGCGGCCGCTCCCAGCAGAGAACCGCCGATTCCTGGCACGATGGCGTTGCCAAGCAATGTTCCGCCCTGGGTCGCGAGTTTACTAGCTGTGCTCTCAATTGTGGATGTGATTTGACTCGCGCCTTGGTGGCCGGAATTCACTATCAGATAATTGAGAATTACCGTATCGGTCGGGTTTACCTGCACGTTTGAAAACGACAAATTTACCGAGTGAACGCCGTTATTCACGTCACCCATATATTTTGTGAGCATTCGCGGTGTGCCGCTGCCGTCCTGGGCCTTGACTAACAGCGTGTATGTCACATAGTCGGTGTCTTCATGCCGCGACCGTGTATCGGTGATCTGGAACGAGTCCAGCGTAAATGTAAAAACTGCCATTGTTTAGTCTCCTTTGTGCTCCCCAATTAAGACCTGCGCAAACTCTTTCGAAAATTGAGCGACTTAGCCCAACCTTTTTGCGTATGCTGTTCTGAATGGCCGATCGCGTCTTTTTTTGCTATGCCCGTGAGGACCAAGGCTTCGCGATCCCCCTAGCAAAGGAACTCAAGAGACGAGGCATCGGAGTTTGGCTAGATCAGTGGGATATTCCAGCGGAAGCGGACTGGGACAAGACGATCGATCAGGCTTTGCGTGACTGCGATCGGCTGCTAATCGTGCTTTCCCCAGCTTCGGTGCAATCGGGCGAAGTGCGTGGGGAGCTTCGCGAGGCCCTGGACCTGGGGAAACATATTCTCCCGGTGCTTTACCGGCCTTGTGAGATACCGCGACAACTGCGCGTGATCCAGTTCGTGGATTTCAGCGGGCGAGAAGCCGACCGCGAAGGCGCAATTAACAAGCTGGTGAGCGCATGCCGCGGGGATGCAGAAGAGATCCAGCTTGTCCAAACGGCACCTGCGCCAAAGCCCAGAAATTTGTCGGGCGCGGCACGGCTGCGTTCATTTGTTATTCGTCCAAAGGTGCTGGCCGCCGTGCTCGCGATCGCGCTCGCAGGTATCGTCTGGTATGTTCTCGGCACGAAGGCCGAGGAACGCCGCAGGATGAACTCCGCTGCCCTGTCACCCAATGGCTCTTATCTCGCAGCAGCCACGGGACAAGGATTGGGGGTTGGAATCGCACGCGTTTGGGATGTTAACTCCGGCCGCCAACTCGCTCGATTTACCACGAAAGAGGGGCCATTCTGGGTTGTGGCTTGGTCTCCGAAGGGAAACAGCCTGGCGATCGGTGACCACGAAGGACGAATTCGGACGTATGACGCCGAGACGTGGAAGCTGTCTCATGAGCTGGAAGGACCACGAAGTTACATCCAGTTCATCGCATGGTCTCCGGACGGCAGCGATCTTGCGACGGGCGATGATTCCGGAACAGTTTGGGCGTGGGACGCTGCAAATGGAAAACCCTTGTTTCATAAGTCGCCGCATTCGAAGAATATTGACGCGGCAGCATGGTCGGCCGATGGTCGACGACTTGCTACTGCCAGTTGGGACAACACCATCGCGATTGTAGATGGCCGAAGTGGGGAGCTGCTTGCCAGACTTCAGGGCCATACCAGTAATGTAAACGCCGTCGCCTGGTCGCCTGACGGTAAATGGATCGCATCTGGCAGTCTTGGGAACCCGTATCTGATCGTATGGGACGTGTCGTCACGTCAGCCTCGGACCTTGGAGGGACATCAGAACGCGGTCGAAAGGGTGGCGTGGTCCAGCGATGGCGGCTATATGGCGTCCGCCAGCAAAGACAATACTGTCCAGATCTGGGATGGCCGAGCGTTCAACAACATTGGAAGGTTCAACCTGCATGGCACTTTCAACTCGGGAGAGAGCCTGGCTTGGTCTAAGAACGGGAATGAACTGGCGTCAGGTGACGATGCCAATGTGTGGATTCTTAGTCCACTTGGCCTGGCTGTGAAGAAATTTGCGGGGTATTCAAAGGAGTCGTATAGCAGTATCGAAATGGGTGGCTGGTCGGTAGATGGAAAGCGGCTGGCGGCTTTCCGGACCGGCGAAGGTGCAAAAGTATGGGACATTGCTACGGGAAATCCGTTCAGCAGCTTTCGCGTGAGCTTTTTTGAGGCGATCATGGGCCATTAGAATACAGAAGTCGCAATAAAGAAGCTCGTCGATGGGTTCATCGACGAGCTTTGGAGAGGCGCTCCGAGGTTTGATTAGCGGGAGGCGCGCGCGGCCTGCTGGATCGGCCGGATTTGCGCATGAAGGGTAATAGTGCTACCCGAATTCACCATCAGGTTGCGCTGCCAGTGGCCGGCGTTGTTGCTTATTGAGATTTGATGAGGGCCGGACGCCAGAGTAATGGTAGTTGGAGTGCTGCCAACAAACGCGCCATCCACTTCAATGTCTGCGCCGCTGACGTCGGACGTGATGGCCACCGAGGCCGAACCGGTGGAAGCTACGTTAGCGGCCGGATGGGCCTCCACGGGCGGCGTAGTGGACTGAGCGGCCATTTTTAGAACGTGATCCTGGTCTGTAAAGGTATCGAAGATCATACCTTTGTTCAAAGTTATGTCTTTGCCTTTCATGAGCAGAAAGGCCGGGGCAGCAGGCCAGAACAGGACAGCGGCTCCAGCGGTGATAACGCCAGTGCGGACAGCGTGGCTATCGCCACTTTTCTTTGTCACCGTATAGCGCAGCGGTACCCATTCGCCATCCGCGCTGCGCACGCGATCGATGGAGAAATCGAGCTTCCCTGCCCGCCCCATGTGGCGCTTTTCGTGCGCTTCGGTTACGGTGCCGGTTACGCGCGCGCCGTCCGGTACGACGATCTGGCCGCCGACCTTGACGGCTTCAGTCACGCTTAACTCTACAGCTTGCCCCTGCTCCGCCGTTGCGGACGAGATGCTTTGGTCAAGCCGTACGCGCAGCTTGGTGCCATCGGGAATAGTGACCTCAGCGGCCGCGAGACCGGCCAAGGTGAAAAAAACCAGGGTGGATTTGATATTCATTTCGTTGCTCCTTAGCGAAACTTACCGGCCTTATTGCCGTGCACTGTTACACGCGCAGGAAGAACGAAATTCGGCTCACATATTTTTGCAAAAAAGAGAGAGCTTACTTTCGTTATGGGTTAACCGCAAAAATCCGGCTGCAAGAGCCGTTTGGATTACTGACCAGCCCGGAGCAAAACGGTAGAATCAACCTGATGAAGCCTGATATTGATCGTTTGGTAGAACTCTCTGAAGAGAATTTCAAGGATAAGGATCAGGCCGACGTGCTCGATCCCAATGACACAAATCTCCTGCGAGATCGGATCAAAGGGCAGACAAAGGAGCACGCCAGACCGCCGCGGCTCGAGGACGAAGGCCAATCCGGCGGATAAGTTAGCGGAGGCGTCCGCGAAAGGCTAATCCAAGTGTGCTTCTTTCAGCCACGCCACCAACGCGTCCGGCCACGCTGCTGACGTTTTGCCGGATTTTATAATTCCGAATCCGTGGCCTCCAGAGGAATAGATGTGGAGTTCGGCCGGCACTTTTGCGGCGCGGAGCGCGGCGAAAAAGCGGCCCGCGTTGTCGGCGGCGTTCACAGTCGGATCGTCGTCGGCAGCGACGAGAAATGTTCGTGGGGTCTCGGCGG
>Ga0068855_100010844_pt1 | contig 11003 bp, 6 predicted proteins | sample KBSCornC52_FD_66592 | JGI IMG/M metagenome (GOLD analysis project Ga0068855, IMG submission 66592) | Corn rhizosphere microbial communities from Kellogg Biological Station, Michigan, USA - KBS Corn C5-2 | ecosystem: Host-associated > Plants > Roots > Rhizosphere > Soil ... | reverse complement strand
CCGGACGCGGTAGGCTTATCGATTCCGGCGGTGAAGTATACGGCCAATCCTGAAGCGGTGGAGAGAAGAGCGACGCTGGTAGTGCGATTCGATAACTCGTCGGCAAAGAACCCGACAGGCGCGCCGATGGTGAACAAAATGATTATGGCGCCGGTCGATATCAAAGGCGAAGAGGGTGCGCTCTCCGCGGATTACATGAGTGCCGCAAACAAGGGGCTGGCAGGTATTCTCGGGGCCTATCACATCAATGGGAAGGTCAAGATCTCAGTGGCGCTGGCGCGGTCGTCGCTGACAAATCAGGCGGGTGATGCCGAAGTTGATCAGAAGCGGTTGTCGGACTGGCTTGACGGCGAGGTGACGTTCAAGAATCCGCATCCTAAGGGGTAGGCGATACTGATTGCGGTCTGACGAGGCGTTGGGAACTAAGGGACTGTGGGGACGAAGCGTCCTCACAGTTCTTTTTTGTTCGTAGAACCGCGGGGGTGGTCCGTCATTTTAACCGTGCGCAAAATAAATAACTTGGATTGTAGGGTCCGCGATAGCAGGCCTTGGTCCCGTATTCCGGAATCAGGCGAACAGCCTCGGGAATTCTGCAGCGCATCCAAGGGCAACGTGAGCCCCGGAGGATGCAGTTGTGCAGGTGTGCAGTAGTCGATTTCCCTTTCCAGGTATTTGTGCTCTGTTGATCATGACGTTTCTGGCTGGATGTGGTTCAGTCACAAAAAAAGGTAGCGGTGGGGCCGGCGGTCCCACGAGTCCGACCAGTCCGACCGGAACCGGTCCCGCCCCGACGGTAACCGCGGTGGGTTTGCAAACAAACGGTGTGGCGCCGAACCGGATGCAGGAGGTCCAGTTCAGTGAGGCGATCGATTCCACGACCATCAACAGCAAGACCTTTACGATCACGGATGCGTCGGGGAAAGCGGTAGCAGGCACCGTGGCCTACGATGCGGATTACAACGTGGCGAGTTTCAAGCCCATGCCTGCTCTCCAGCCGAGCACAGCTTATACGGCGACGATCACAACGGGTGTTTCAAGTGCGGGTGGTGTGCACCTGCAAAGTGGCTACACCTATAACTTCACGACGATTGCGACGAGCGACGCGACACCAATTTCAGTGGCGCAGGTGAATCCGGCGGCGAATGCGACTTGTGCCAGCGCGACGGCACCAATCACCGTCACGTTCAGCGAAGCTCCCGATGTGAGCACTCTGACGACTGCGAATGTGCTGTTGAAGGGTCCGGACGGAAGCGTTTTGAAGAACACATTGAGCATCAGCGTAGACAAGGCGCAAATGGTGGTGACGCCGGAGAGTGCCTTGCCGAGCGGCGCGGTTACGGTGACGGTCCAAAGCGTAGGCGATATGGCGGGCAACATGATCGCTGCGCCTTACACGTGGAGTTTCTCTACCAACTGCCAGAGCAGTGGCGGTGGTGGAGGAGGCGGTGGAACAGGTGGTAACTCAGTTGAATATCTATATTCTTCCGCATACACGCAGGGCGGCAACATCTTCGGGTTCAAGATCGACATGAGCACAGGGAATTTGACACCGCTGCAAGGATCGCCGTTTAAGGAGGACGCTGGGCCGCAGATGGGATGCACAGTGGGCTGCAGCCTGGGGCTGCTGGCAGATCCGATGGGTCGTTTTGTGTTTTACAGCGAGGGAACGGGATCGATGAAGGTGGATGCTACGACTGGTGCACTGACGGAGGTTGGGAATACTCCGCCGGCGAACGAGGGCAACTTCAAGACCGATCCGAGCGGAAGGTTCTTGTACGCGGGCGGCTCGGGAGGCGGGGGAGCGACGGATTCGGTAATCGGCTGGGAGATCGGGAGTAATGGACAACTCACGACGGCTCCCGGTTCGCCCTATGGGTTCGGAGGGACGACCACGTACGGAGATCCAGGAGTGACGAGCAATTTTGTATTCATCACAAGCTATGCGGGTGCCAGCACGGCCATGGTCTACGGATTCAAGATCGACCAGAACACAGGGGCATTGACGCAGGTGAGTACGACGCCGGATGGTCAGGGCGGGTCGCTGTCGGTGGTGACGCCCGATGGGAAATTCCTCTACTCGGAGAACGAGTACCAGAGCGGGCAGTATTTCCTGGCACAGATTGTGGGGTACTCGATCAACTCGGACGGAACGCTGACGCCCATCAAGATGGATCCGCAGCAGACGCCGGATCAGATCCTGACGAACCTGTATATCTCGCCGAACGGAAAGTTCCTGTACGAGATGGGAAGCTCGGCGATGCGGGTATACAGCATCGATGCGAATACGGGAGCGTTGACGCAAACGGTGACGGATACGACAAATCATGTTGGCGGATATATCTACTTCGATCCGACAGACAAGTACGCCTATGGGGTGCCTGCCTACGGGTCACAGAACAACATAAGCGGCAACAACATTCAAGGGTATGCGGTAGATCAGAACACGGGAGCGTTGACACCGATTTCGACCGCGATCGCAACGCTTCCGAATGCGCCACAGACGCTTGCGATCGTGAGGCCGCAATAGAACGGCTAAAGCTCGTTTCGATCAGGATGTACCTTTTGAAAGGTGCGGCGTATCGCTCGAAACGAGCAACGATGAATGCGGTTGCTCTAGCCGATTGGTCTTTCGGGAATCGCGAAGGGGATTGAGATCTTGAACGAGGTCCCAGTCCCTCTTCCTGCATCGAGGAAGAGCTCACCATCATGGTCCTCGATTATCCTCTTCGCGATGGCGAGCCCCAATCCGGTGCCCTCAGATTTGCCAAAGGTGAAGAACGGAAGGAACACGGAGCGCGTTATCTCCGCGGGAATTCCCGGACCGTTATCCCACACTTCAATTCGTAGACATGCCACTCCGCCCTGTGTGGTGATGACCACTTGGCCCGAGTCGGGAGATACCGCCTCGCATGCATTCAAGACAATGTTCGATAGTGCACGTTCCAAGAGCCTGGAGTTGTACCACCCAATGGGCGACCCTTCGTGGCGATAGGTAATGGTGATTCGCCGGAATGCCGGCCTCACGGCGATCATCTTGATGACGCGCTGCGTCGATTCGACAATATTGCCAATCGCCGGTCGAAGAACTTCTCCCCCCTTGGAGGATTCCAGCAAGTCGGAAAGGAGCTCGCTCATCCGCTCGATGGACGTGCGGATTTCCCCATATAACTCGTCTCGTTCCACTTCATTCAAATTTGACATAGCGAGAAACTCCGCATTGGCGAGGATCGCGGCCAGAGGAGTACGAAGGTCGTGAGACATCCTTGCTACGAGCGTTTTCAACGAGGGCAGCGGCTTTTTCGCGGGAGGGGTCCATTGCCTGCACTGCGGATGGACGTCCAGCGAGGAACGCTCGCGTTCAACTTGCTCCAACATTGGAGACCTCTTCCTGTTGCTGCCGAACTCGACGGAAAGCGTGCAAGACCTTTGCCAGGTTCACGCAGGTGGTTTGCCGTTTGCGCCAGGGCCCGTCCAGCTAGAAATCATTTTTGAATAATTCCGTTAAAAAGGGAGAGACCCGGAGGAATCCGACGCCCTGATCCTGCAGCTGCTTGAGGTAGGCAACAGCTGTATCGTCAGCGAAACAAACTTCCTCTAATTCCAGGTACAACCGAGCCGGACTCGAGCCGATGTGCTCATTACAGGTTGTGCGAAGTTCTTCCACCCAAGGGCCCGCGATCCGTCCCTCCACGCGAAGCGTGGTGGCGCGCACAGTTGACTCCAGCACCGTGATCCGTAACATGCTGCTCGGCTGCTCCTGTTTGCTGACTTAAGTGCAATCGGAATGCCAATTACGTGACCTGGATTGTTTTTGACACAGAGTTGGTCCGAACGGCTCCAAGACTCTTCTAACCTGGGATCTTTAAACCAATAGAGGGATTGTTTCTTGCGGAGGAATATCGCGCAAACACCCGCAGCTTCTGATCAGGGCTGCTAGTCGCCGCCCGAGGCTCCCATATTTGGTGAGCACGGCAGCCTTGATGGACGGCTGACTACGACGGGCGGGAGGAAGGCGTATGGATGCCGAGTTTCTGGATTCGATGACGAAGCGTGTTGGGATGAAGGTCCAGGATCTTCGCGGCACCATTCTCACCCTCGATTTTTCCCCCTGCCTTTCGGAGAGCCGCGAGGATATGGTTTCGCTGGACTTCATTTAGAGTTGGCATCGCTGCTCCGGATTCGGGTGTCGAGGAATGGCTATCAGGAGCCGGACCGTGGTTCTCAACCTCATTTGCGCCTGTTATTGGAATCAGATCCCGGTCCAGCCGCAGGATTGGTTCCGAGGACACGATCGCCGCCCGCTCAATCACGTTCTGTAGTTCACGAACGTTGCCCGGCCACGAGTAGTTCAGGAGGTACTCCATTGATTCGCGTGAGACACCTTCGAATTTCTTCCCGAACCGCTTTGATAGACGTGTGAGGCTAAAGGCAACCAGCTTGGGAATATCGGCTCGACGTTCTCGTAACGAGGGAATCTCAATCGGAAATACGTTCAGCCGGTAGAAGAGGTCCGCCCGGAAACGGCCCTCCTCGACCAGTTCGCGAAGATTTCGATTGGTTGCCGCGATCACCCGGACGTCCACACTCACGGTACGGCTGCTTCCGACCGGCTCAAATTCCCGTTCCTGCAGAACCCGGAGGAGCTTCACTTGGGTCTCAAGACTGAGCTCCCCGATCTCGTCGAGGAAGATGGTGCCGCCGTTGGCGAGTTCGAAGCGCCCGATGCGGCGATCGATCGCGCCGGTAAATGCTCCCTTCACGTGCCCGAAGAGTTCACTTTCCACCAGACCGGCCGAAATCGCGCTGCAGTTCACGTTCACGAGGGCGCGACTACTGCGGCCGCTGCGACTGTGAATTGCCCGCGCCACCAGTTCCTTGCCGGTTCCAGTTTCGCCAGAGATGAGTACGGTGGAATCGGTGGGAGCAACCTGCTCCACGTCGCGGAGTACCTTCAGCAAAGCCGGACTGTTCCCCACAATCTCCTCGAAGTTATGTTCGGCTCGCAATTCCTCGCGCAGATATACGTTCTCCTTTTCAAGTCTGCCTTTGAGGGTTGCAATCTCGTCGTACGATTGCATATTTCGAATCGCCAGAACCACCTGGTTCGCTACTTCCTGCAAGAACAATGCATCCTGTTCGGAATAGCGATCTGGCTCTCGGCTCACAAAGCTGAGGGTGCCAATGCATTTTCCCTGAAGGGCCATGGGAAGAATGCATATAGAGTGAATGCCTTCGGTCGCAAGGCGGCGCTCGTTCGCGAATGGGGAGGAATCCTGCAGATTGCCGCATACTCGAGGCCTCTGGTGGTCGTAAACCCAGCCGACGCTAGTCTCACTGCGTAACGTTTCCATGCCCGTGTGGAAGTAGTCGGACAACAACTCTCCCTCCACGGCCAGAAAACGGAACGTGTCTCGATCCGGTTGGTACAGAGTGATGGCGCAGCGATCGAATCCGATAAACCTGTGCAAAGCCTCGGAAGTGGAGCGCAACAAGGCCTCCTGGGTCAGATCGGTGATGATCGCGTTGTTGATTTGCAGCAGGCTTCGGTTCTGTTCTTCACTTCTGCGCAAAGCCTGTTCCGTCTGCTTGCGCTCTGTGATGTCAATGAAAGTTATGACGGCACCGATGGTTTGCGCTTTCTCGACGATGGGATGCGACCAATACTCGACAGGAAAGCTGGTGCCATCTTTTCGCCAATACACCTCATCATCGCGGTGCACACTCTCGTTGTTCTTGAACCCCAAATAGATTGGGCACTCTTCAATGGGATAGGGCGTGCCATCTTTTCGGGTATGATGCTCCAGCGAATGAAGATTTTTTCCAATCAATTCCGACGGATCACCGTAGCCGAGAATGCGTGCCGCCGAGCGATTTGCGAAAAGGCATGTGCCGGACGAATCGCACGCACAGATCGCCTCGGCGGCTGAATCGAGCATGAGTCGAACTCGCCGCTCGCTCTCAGCGAGAGAGTCGTTTGCCTGCAACCATAACGGTCCAGAATGGGGCATACGCTTGACTCCGCAAGAGGGGAAGACACTTACACCGGATGGCGCGGCATTCACGGTGCTTTGAACATGGTTCCAGCGATACCCCAATATACGCCCGGTAGACCTTACGGGTTGCAGGAAAGAGGGTACACGGGCTTTGAGGTTACTCTGCCTTCCAGCAAAGGCTTCGGATCTGCCTTGCAAGCATCAGCTTGCCAGGGCGCGGATGGCGCTGACGCCGGCGCCCAGGAGGGCGGTGGCGTCGTCGTTGGGGAGGATTTCGAGGGAGTAGCTGAGGAGCGGGCTCATCTTGACCATGGTTTCGAGATGGCGGCGAAGCATGGGGATGTCGAGGAAGCCAACGTTGTGTCCTGTGAAGTAGAAGCGGCCGGGGCCGGCGAGGTGGATGAAGGAGGCTGTGGCGGCGGCGAGGGCGCGGTGCCAGGTGTCCACGAATTCGCGGCAGCGTTCGTCGCCTTTTTTGGCGCTGGCAAAGACTTCTTCAGGCTCGAGGTCGAGGAAGCGCATGCGCATGGCGCGATAGCCCATGATGCCTTCGAGGTGTCCGACACCGCCGCAGCCGCAGAAGCGCTCTTTTGGATCCAGCGTGACGGTGATGTGTCCGCCTTCCCAGACGCCTTCAACATAGGGCCAGCGGCCGTAGCCGATGCCGTTGCCGATGGTCCAGACGCGGGTGAGCTTGTTGAGCTGGCCGCGCGTGGCCGCGACACCGGCGGCGATGGCATCGGCGTCGTTGGCGATGTGGACAGGGGCGTTGACGCCTTTTTCAGACAGGACGCGGGTAAGTTCGTCCGCGAGGCGCAGACCTTTAAGTTGCGTAAGATTGGGCGAGTCTTCAACGACGCCGAAGCGAATGACGCCCGGGACAGCGACGCCGATGGCGTCGATCTGGGCATTGTTGACGACGGAGGCGATTTCGTTGGCGAGGATGTCGAGGATGTCGCCGACGGGGAGGGCGCTGAGGGCGTCGATTTCGTCTTCGTTCTGGGGAAAGCGGACGGTTTCGCCTGCGAGGCGCATGTCTTCGAGTCTGCCGGCTACGATGTGCTCGGTGACGACGACGCCGATTGCGGTTGTCATTTCGCCCTCCGTGGGCTTCGTTTAGCAATCAGAAGCCCTGGATGAATCTTTGTGGGTTTTGGGAAATAGCAGATCCTTCGCTTACCACCCCCAAGCTGAAGAAAGCGCTTGGGGCCCCGTGCGCTCAGGATGACAGCACTTTGTAGGTGGAGATATTTGCTCATGTTCTTTAGTCCACCTGGTATCGGTGCAGGCGGCCGAGACCGTTGAAGGCGGCGGCTTTGTAGCACTCGGCGAGGGTTGGGTAGTTGAAGACCGTGTCGACGAAGTATTCGACGGTGCCGCCGAAGATCATTACAGCCTGTCCGATGTGGATAAGCTCGCTGGCGCCTTCGCCAATGATGTGGACACCTAGAACCTTGCGGGTGTCCTTATGAAAGATGAGCTTGAGGCGACCGGTGGTATCGCCGCGAATCTGGCCGCGCGCTGTTTCGCGGTAGAAAGCCATACCGACTTCGTAGGGAACGTCTTCGTCGGTGAGCTGTTCTTCCGTTTTGCCGATGAAGCTGATTTCGGGGATGGTGTAAATACCGTAGGGATAGAAGCTGGGATTGGATGAGGTGTGCGTGTCGTTGAAGGCGCGGGCTGCGGCTATGCGTCCCTGCTCCATGGAAACGGAGGCGAGGGAGGGGAAACCGACGACATCGCCAACGGCGTAGATGGTGGGAACCTTGGTCTGATAATGCTCATCGACGGGAATGCGACCCCGGTTATCTGCTTCAAGGCCGGCGGCGGCGAGGTTGAGGTCTTCGATGGCTCCCTGGCGGCCGACGGCGTAGAGGAGGGCGTCGCCAGAGACGCGTTTTTTGCTTTCGAGGTTGGCGACAACGGTGCCGTCGGGGAGTTCTTCGACGCTTTCGACTTCTTCGCCGAGGCGCATGGTGACGCGGCTGTCGCGGAGATGGTAGCTGAGGGACTCGACGATCTCCTGGTCAGCGAATTCGAGGAGCTTGGCGCGTTTTTCAATGAGGGTGACGCGCACGCCGAGGGTCGAAAACATGCAGGTGTACTCGACGCCGATGACCCCGCCGCCAACAACGATCAAGGATTTGGGAAGGGCGGGGAGATCAAGAACCTGATCGCTGTTGATGATGGTGCGGCCGTTGATTGGGACCTTGGGTGAAGAGGCCGGCTTAGTCCCGACAGCGACGATGATGCGATCGCCTTCGATGGTGGTGTCGCCGGAGAGGCCTTCGATACGGACGTGGGTTGCGTCGACGAAGTGGGCGATGCCGTGGACGATGTCGATGCCGTTGCGGGAGAGCTGGGCTTCGGTCACGTCGACTTCGGTTTTGATAACAGCCTGCACGCGAAAGGCGAGGTCGGCCATGGTGATGCGTTCCTTGACCCGGTAGTTCATGCCGTATACGGAACGATAGTTGTAACCGGAAAGGTGAAGAACGGCCTCGCGCATCGTTTTGGAGGGGATGGTGCCGGTGTTGACGCAGACTCCGCCGACGACGGAGCGGGACTCAACAACAGCAACGCGTTTCCTCATTTTGGAGGCGGCGACGGCGGCGCGCTGTCCGGAGGGCCCGGAGCCGATGATGACGAGGTCGTATTTGGCGGCACTCATGAACGTGTCTCCAAGGGCAGCGCTTTCGAGGACGAAGCGCAGGGTCGAAGTATATCAACTGCTCCACAAGCGAGGCTCGGTTTGTGGGACTTATATCAGGCATCCCGGAGCAGGAGTTTGAGGGTGCCTTGAATTCAATCAGGGTTCAGGTCAGTGTTGATTAGAGGGGTGTGCAGCACACTGTGTTACTTTGCGCGTCGATGCCGTGCTTGCGGCGCCACTCCGCAATGAGATTGTCTCAACCGGCGGCGGGTTTCATCAATGCGAAGAGATTCTGCAGGTTGGGAGTTGTTTGTGAGGTGAACGGCGTTTGAATGGCGCGATGCAAGAAGTCCCGTTCGAGATACATGCGGGGTGACAGCGTGCGGGAGAATTGCCTGCGATAGAGCAAATCGATATTCTTGGGCCGCCGTCTGGGGTGAGATTGCCATGAATCGAATGCAGTTGGTTGCTTCCTGTCTGGTGGTGGGTGTTGCGGTTTGTACAGCGAAGTGGATGAACGCGCAGGCGGCATCGTCGGGTAATTCCGCGCAGAACGACGCTGCACAGAAGACGCCGCCTCCTCCACCGCAATTTACTCCAACGCCGGAGATGCTAGCCATCCAGGCGGCGTCGGAGAAGGATCACCAGCGGGTGATGAATGAACTCGGGATCAAGGAGCTTCGGCCGCCAGTGGATAACGACATCCACAGCCCACACCCGGTGAACTACGACGAGTCCAAGGCAAACGTGTACCAGAATGTGCCGGATCCTCTGGTGATGAAGAGCGGGGAGCAGGTGACGTCGGCGGAGATGTGGTGGAAGCAGCGGCGGCCGGAGATTGTGGAGTTATTTGATCGGGAGATTTACGGACGGACCCCGGCGGATTTGCCGAAGGTGAAGTGGGAGGTGGTGAAGGTCGAGCACGAGAAGAACGGCGATGTACCGGTGATTACGAAGACGCTGGCGGGGCATGTAGATAATTCGGCGGACGAGAAGATCAACGTGACGCTTGAATTGACGCTGAGCACGCCGGCGGATGCGAAAGGGCCGGTGCCGGTGATCATGGAACTCGGATTCAGCAAGGAGTTTCTGGCGCAGTTGATGAAGCGCTTCCCGCAGTTTGCGCAGCAGAACCAGGGGCCGACATGGCAGCAACAGGCGCTCGCACGTGGGTGGGGTTATGCGGAGTACGTGCCGGTGAGCGCGCAGCCGGATAACGGTGCGGGGCTGACGGAAGGGATCATCGGACTGGTGAACAAAGGGCATTCCCGGAAGTTGGAAGACTGGGGCGTGCTGAAGGCGTGGGCATGGGGAGCTAGCCGGTGCCTGGATTACTTCGAGAGCGACGCGGCGGTGGATGCGAAGCAGGTGGGGATCGCAGGGCATTCGCGGTATGGGAAGGCGTCGCTGGTGGCGATGGCGTATGATCCGCGATTTGCGATTGGGTATATCAGTTCGTCTGGATCGGCTGGGGCGAAGCTGTACAGACACATCTTCGGCGAGGAGGTTGAGAACACCGCGAGTCGCGATGCCTATCACTGGATGGGCGAGAACTTTCTGAAGTACGCGGGGCCGCTGAACACGGGCGATCTGCCGGTGGATGCGAATGAGCTGATTGCGCTGGTTGCGCCGCGGCCGGTGTTTATCGGAGCTGGTGCAATCGATGGGGATGGATGGGTCGATCCGAAGGGAAGTTTTCTGGCGGCAGTGGGTGCGAGCCCGGTGTACCGGTTGCTGGGGAAGAAGGGGCTGACGGTAAAGGAATTTCCGGCGATTGAGACATCGCTGCTCGAAGGGGACATTGGATTCAGGCAGCATACGGCCGGGCATACGCCGGGTCCGAACTGGCCATACTTTCTGGCCTTCGCGGCCAAATATCTACATACGACTTCGGAGAGCGTGCATACGCGCGCCGCAAACATCGATCGACTGGCGGCGGAAGAAGATCGGGAGCGCCTGCTGAAGCTGCTGGGTTTGAAGGAATCGGATATGCGGCCAAGGCCGGAGGGGGATGCGCGGTCGCCGCATGCGACGAACTACGATCTGGCGAAGGCGAATGTGTATCCGAAGCTGCCGGATCCGCTGGTGTTCAAAGACGGCAAGCCGGTGAAGAGCGCTGCCGACTGGACGGAGCGCGCGAAGGAGATTCGCGCTGATTTCGATCGGGAGATTTTTGGGGCTACTCCAGCATCGCTGCCGACGGTGAAGTGGCATGTGCTGAGTGAGAGAAACGAGAGCTACGGCGGGGTTGAGGTTGTCACAAAAATTCTGTCGGGAGAAGTGGGACCATGGGAGAAATCACCGGTGCAGACGCACATCGATCTGCTGCTGACGACTCCTGCGCATGCGAAGGGGCC
>Ga0068855_100010842_pt1 | contig 11004 bp, 8 predicted proteins | sample KBSCornC52_FD_66592 | JGI IMG/M metagenome (GOLD analysis project Ga0068855, IMG submission 66592) | Corn rhizosphere microbial communities from Kellogg Biological Station, Michigan, USA - KBS Corn C5-2 | ecosystem: Host-associated > Plants > Roots > Rhizosphere > Soil ... | reverse complement strand
GCTGGAAACGGAAGCTACCCTCTTCTGGCCGATAGATATCCGAGCCGGTCAGGTCCGCCGGCAGCAGGTCCGGAGTGAACTGCACGCGATGGAAATCCGCCTCGATGCGCACGGCGAGTTCCTTGATCGCGGTGGTCTTGGCGAGGCCCGGGGCGCCCTCGACCAGCAGGTGGCCGTCGGCGAGCAGGGCGATCAGCAGGCGGTCGATCAGGCCCTCCTGGCCGATGATGCAGGTCCGCAGCTCGTCGCGCAGCGCGGTGAAAGCGGCGGAGGCCGTGGTCGGTTCTGGCATGTCCATGAGCTGTATGGGGAAAATCCGATGATCGCACGGAGTGGCGTCTCCTCGGACAGCCCGCCGCGCAATTGGTTTCGCGATCCCTTACGAATCCCCTCGCGGACGATTGCCGGACCATGCGCGCGGACGCGAGCCGCACGGCATCGCGGGCTGGATCAATGCCAGCCGAGGACATCCTCGAGGGAAAGCGGCTTGCCGACCAGCCAGCCCTGCGCGTAGCGACAGCCGAGCTTGTGCAGGATCTCGCGTTGTTCGCGTGTCTCCACGCCTTCGGCGACGAGGTCGCAGCCGAGCGCGTGCGCCATGCCGACGATCACCCCGACCATCGCGACCCCGCGCGGCCGATCGAGCGCACGGATGAAGCTCGCGTCGAGCTTGATCTGGTCGAAGTTCAAGGTCAGCAGCGGCCCGAGGTTGGAATAGCCGGTGCCGAAGTCGTCGAGCGCGACCGGCATGCCGACCGCGTGGCAGCGCGCGAGCAGGTCGCCGATGCGCGCGTGGTCCATGACCAGGCTTTCGGTGACTTCGAGCTTGAGCCGGTCAGGCGGCAGGTCGCGCGCGCGCAGCAGGTCGAGGATGCGCTCGACCAGGGTCGGATCGTCGATCTGCCGGCCCGAGAGGTTCGCGGCGATGAATGGCAGCGGCTTGAATCCACGTTTGCGCAGGTCGACGAGCATGTCGCAGACGCGCTCGAGCACGTAGTCGCCGATCGGCAGGATCAGCGAGGTCTCCTCGGCGAGCCGGATGAACTCGGCCGGTGAAACCGCGCCGCGTTCCGGATGCTGCCAGCGCACGAGCGCTTCATAGCCTGCGATGCGTCCGCTGACGATCTCCTCGATCGGCTGCAGGCGCAGTTCGAGCTCCTTGCGCTCGAGCGCCGCGCGCAATTCGCTTTCGAGCCGGATCTTGTCGAGCGCGAACGCCTCTTCAGGCTGGATCGGTGCGACGACGCCCGTCTCGCTCGTATCGCCGGTCAATGTCGCGAGGGCCGAGCGATAGCGCGTCAGCTGGCTCATCAGCAACGCCCGCACGACCGGATCGGCAGCAGCAAGGCGTTCGGCGAACTGGTCCTTGCCGATGAGGATCAGGCGGCAATCGGTCAATGCACGCGCGGTCGCCGTGCGCGTCGAATCGTCGAGCACGGCCATCTCGCCGAGCAGCATGCCCGCACTCAGTACACCGAGCACGCGCGGCTCGCCGAGCTGGGTCGTGCTGATCTCGATCCTTCCGGATTCGATCAGGTACGCACCGGTCGGCGCATCACCCTCGGCGAACACCAGTTCGCCGGCCTTGAACAACTCGCTATAGGGCTGCAATGCGCGATCCCCCCTGGATGCCGCTGATGCGCCGCAGACACGTGGCCGTTCCCGGATCGTACATCGCCAGCAGCGGCAATGCAGTCTCCTGTGGAGGCGGGAAGTGTCCGCAGATGCCGGGAGCACCTGCGACGAGGCATTCCGTACGTCCATGGACGTAGCCGAATGTGCTCCCGCAATTCCGACCCACATGGATGTGGGGAGTGCCTGCGGATGCCGGGAGCATCCGCGGGCCGACCCACATGGATGTGGGGAGTGCCTGCGGATGCCGGGAGCATCCGCGGGCCGACCCACATGGATGTGGGGAGTGCCTGCGGATGCCGGGAGCACCTGCGGGCCGACCCACATGGATGTGGGGAGTGCCTGCAGATGCCGGGAGCGTCCGCGGGCCGACCCACATGGATGTGGGGAGTGCCTGCAGATGCCGGGAGCACCTGCGGGCAGGTATTCCGTCCATCCATGGACATACCTGAATTTGCTCCTGCAATTCAGGTATTCCGTCCATCCCTGGACATCAAAAAGAAGGGCCGCATTGCTGCGGCCCTTCGTTCTTTACACGTTGCCGGCGGGGATCAATTGCAAACCGGCGCCGGGCTCGTCGCGGAGCCGAACACGCGTACCGTCACGCTCTTCCCGTCGTCGGACGAGAACGTGCACGTGCCGTTCTGTGGCGGATCCGCGTAATCGGTCGCCGTGATCGCGAACGTCGCGGTGCCGCTGCCGTTGGTCGTCGCACTCGCGGGGTCCACGGTGAGCCCCGTGCCGGAGCACGTCGCATTGATCACGGCGCCTGAAAGGGGCGAGCCGCCCGCACTGATCGCCTTGATCTGAACGCTCGCGGTATAGGTGCCCTGGCAGTTGACCGGGATCCCATTCGGGTTGGCCTGCAGAGCGGCGATCGAAACCACGAACGTGACCGGATCGCTCGTCGCACCGGCTCCCGTGAACGAAACGCTGCCGCTGTCGCCACCCGCTCCCGTCACAGGCAGACCGGACGTCACGACCGTGCCGGTCGTGCAACCCGTCGTATCGGTCAGGTCGGCCATCACGCCACCACCTGCGCTGCCGTCGATGGAACCTGTACCCGTGGGCAGGCTGAACGCAAACCCGATCTGCACGCCGCGCAGCGGAATACCGAGCGCGTCGGCGACGCATACCGTCACCGAAGTCGTCGCATCGCCCACGAGAGGATTCGGGAACGCGATGATCGTGGCCGGAGCAACGCCCGGATAGGCCATCGTACCGGCGTCGGTGACGCGACGCGGCGCGCCGCTGACACGATCGACACCGTCGCCCTGTGCCCACACCGCGACCGCGTTGCCAACCGTGTTCACGGTATAGGTCAGGCTCGCATGCGCGACGCCATCGGCATTCGTGGTCGAGGCGGCGGTGATGTTGCCGAAGCGGGCGCGACCGAACAGGTACGGCAATACCGGGCCCGAATCGACGCTGTGGCCGGTCGTGTTGTTCTGGTTGAACACCGGCAGGACCGAGGCGCTGGTCGCGCTGTTGATGTGCTGCACGGTGACCGCGCTTTCGAGATCGACATTGCCCTGGACGGCCTGGCCGAACACGATCAAGGCATCGCCAGGACCGGCGCCACCGCCCGCCGTCGTGAAGTGTCCGGTCGGCGCGGTGAACGTGCCGCCGCCTTCCTGCGGGTTGCCATCGAGTCCGGAAATCAGGAACCGGTTGTCGTCGACGCTGCCCGGCTCACCGACCGGCCAGTCGACCAGTCCGAAGTGGATCGGCGTACCCGGGATTACCGCATTGCCCTGGCGGTCATTGGCTTCGGCCGACACGACGAGGCTCAGGGTCGCATCGGGATCGGGAGGAATGGCGCTGACGTCCGTGGTATCGACGTTGCCGGACACGGTGTTGATCGTGATGCCCGGCAGGCTCGGCGCGAACAACGGCGAGGTCAGCACGAGGCTGTCGAGCTTGCCGTCGGAAACGACGACCGAGGTCGTGAACGTCACCGGGTCCTGGATCCCGTTGCTGACGTTGTTGTCGGCGCGATCGACCGTTGCACGGATCTGGATCGGACCTTGCGGCGTGCCATCCGCGGCCTGGAACGAGGCGGTCGCCTGGCCGTTCGCGGTCTGCGTCGTGACGACGCGACCCGGTTGGTGTCCGGCGACCGTGAGCGTCGCATTGCCCGCGTCACCGACGATTTCGTACTGGATATTGTCGGCGTTGCCCGGATTCGGCACGAACTGGTTGCCGGCGTCACGGACGACGGCGCGGATCTGCGACGTGTTGTTGCCGCCCGAACTCGGCAGGTAGACGCCCGCCGGCGTCGGCACGAGTTCGACCGAAGCGGGGTTGTTGCCGACGCCGGTCACGACGTGGAACGTCAATGAGGTGCTGATCGTGCGGCTTGTGTTGGTGTCGATCGCGGAAGCGGTCAGCGTGGACGTGCCGGCAACGAGCCCGCCATTGACCCAGAACGTCCCGACGCCATTCGTGCCCTTGATCGTGAACGCGCCCCAGAGCGTGTTCCCGTCCGGGTTGTCGGTGCTGATCAGGAACGACATCGCGGCGATATTGACCGGAGAGATGCTGAGCTGCACATCCTTGCCGACCATCAGCGTGCCGTCGGCATTGCGCATCGTGACCGTGACTTCGGTCTGGTTCGGACCCGCGTCGAGCGCATTGTAGTTGCCGGTATTCGTCGGCAGCGTGGTCGTTCCCGCAACGAGCGTGATCGTGCCGCTCTGCGGTATGAAGGTACCGCCGTCACCGCCACCACCACCACAGCTGGCCAGCGCGAGGCTGGCGAGCACCAGCCCCAGGGTCTTGCCGAAAAATTTCATGTGCTATCTCCAGTCCTGCGAATTCGGTTGCGGCCGCATGATCCGCGAAATCATGCGCGGAAATCGTTACAGCGACCGCACTTATTTCAGATTGTCGCTCAGGATGCGTGGCGTGACGAAGATCAGGAGCTCCGCCTTGTTGTCCTGGCGTCCTCTGTTCTTGAACAGGTTGCCGAGCACCGGGATGTCGCCGAGCATCGGCACCTTCTTCACTGTCTCCGACTTGCTGACCTCGTAGACACCGCCGAGCACGACCGTCTGGCCATTGTCGACCAGCACTTCGGTACTGATCTCGCGCTTGTCGATGGTCGGCACCTGGCCGCCGCCCGGGCTGTCGACGAATCCGGCGACATTGTCCTTCTTGACATTGAGGTTGAGCACGACGCGATCGTCCGCGGTGATGGTCGGCGTCACCTTGAGCTCGAGCACGACGTCCTTGAAATTGACGGTCGGGGTGCCGAGACCGCCGCCCGCGCTTGCCTGCACCGTGACGTAACCGATTTCCTGGCCCTGCTTGATGTCGGCTTCCTGCTGGTTCGCCGTGATCACGCGCGGGCTGGAAATCACTTCACCGCGGCCTTCGGTCTGCGCAGCCGACAGTTCGAGGTCGAGCAGGTAGTCGGCGCCGAGAATCGCCAGCCCGAGGCTACCCGCCGGGTTCGTGACCGGCATGTTCACGTTGTAGCGATTGTTGAGGACGTTGCCCTGCTGGGTGACGCGCCCGCCATCGAGGCCGGGCGGGAAGATCGCGTAGGGTGAGCCGCCCGGAGAAAGGCGACCCGCGAATGCCTGGTCGATCATGTAGTCGGCACCGAGCGAGTTTCCGGAACTGGCGACGACGTTGCCGTTGCTGTCCCTTCGCGCGCCGCTGACGCCGAACTTGACGCCGAGTTCGCGCGCGAAACTGTCCGTCGCGATCACGATGCGCGACTCGATCAGCACCTGCTGTACCGGGCGGTCGAGCACGGCGATCAGCTGACGGATTTCCTGGATCTTCGACGGGATGTCGCTGACGAGCAGGGTGTTGGTGCGATCATCGAACGTGACGCTGCCGCGCGAGGAAAGGAATCCGCGCTGGGCCGCGCCTCCGCCGCCCGTGCTGCCACCCGATGCCGCATTGGTCTGCGTGTCCTTGGTGAGCAGGGCCGCGATGTCCTTCGCCTTGCCGTAGCTGACCGGGATGTAATCGGTGATGAGCGCGTCCTTGTCTTCCATCTTCAGGCGCGCATCGGCGATCGCTTCTTCACGATCGGCAATTTCCTTCTGTGGCGCGACCCAGATGACATTGCCACGGCGGCGCTTGTCCAGCCCCTTCGCCTGCAGCACGATATCGAGCGCCTGGTCCCAGGGCACATTGATGAGGCGCAACGTCACGTTGCCCTGCACGCTGTCCGAAACCACGATGTTGAGATCAGACACGTCGGCGATCAGCTGCAGCACCGAGCGGGTCGGGATATCCTGGAAGTTGAACGTGACACGGCTGCCGCTGTATTCCGGCTCGGCGTTCTTGCCCTTGAGCTTGTCTTCCTTCTTCGGCGCGACCTCGACCACGTATTCGTTGCCGCTCTGGTAGGCGAGCTGCTCGAACGGCTGCTTGGCCACGATCTCCATGTGCACGCCGCCGCCGCGGACGCGCGTGTCGATCGACTGCACCGGCGTGGCGAAATCGAGCACGTCGAGGTGCTGCGCCTGGCTCGGCGCCAGTTTCACGTTGAGCAGGTCGAGAACGATGTTGCTGCCTTCGCGGCGCAGGTTCGCCGATGCGCCCGGACCGTTGAAGCTCACGACCACGCGGCCTTCGCCATTCTTGCCGCGGCGGAAATCGACATTCGAGAGCTCGACGTCATGACTGCCGCCGACCGCCTTGGTCGGATCCGATTTCGCGGCGGATGCCGCGACGGTCGATGATCCGACGATGCCGTTGTTGATCGAGAGCACGACATTGTTGCCGTTGACCCGCGTGTCGTAGCCGGCCATGCGGAACAGGTCGACGACGACGCGCGTGCGACCGGCTGCTTCGATCGCGGAAACCGCAGAGGCCGCACCTGCGCCGATATCCAGGCGCCGCTTGGCGAAGGCATTGCGCGTGTCGGCGAAATCGAGCGCAATGCTCGGCGGATTCTCGGTCGAGAACACCTGTGGCGCGATGGCCGGGCCGGTGAACTTCAGCGTGACCTCGACCTTGCCGCCGGGCAGGGCCGTGTACGCGATGTCCTCGAGCACGCTCTCGGCATGCGCGCTCGCACCGATCACGAGGCCTACCAGGGCCAGGATTCCAAGCAGGCGAGACCGCACCGCGCGGAAGGCGGACCTGCGCTCCGAGGTTGCAGCGAATGTCGTGGTCATGAGCTTCGTCCCCAATGAATCGGTCATTGCTTGGTATCGCCGAGGGAAATCTTTGCCTGCCGTTCCATCCAGCCGCCGGCACCGTTCGTGACCAGTTCGACGAGATCGATGTGGTCCTCGTCGATACCGATGATGCGACCGTAGTTCTGGCCGATGTAGTTGCCGACGTGGACGCGGTGGACGACGCCATCGGGGTCGCGAAGGAGACCCTCGGTGTTCTTGGCGGAGCCCAGTGTTCCGGACATCTTCAGGCCGTCCAGCGGAAACGCTTCGAGCGCCTCGCGTGGCCGGTTCTGGTCCGGGTGCGGCCCGGTATTGTTCGCCTCGCTCTGCTCCTCGAGGCTCAATCCGAACGGATCGCGCAGATCCTGATCCTTGTACAGGAAGACCTCGAAGGTCTTGATGACGGGTAGCGGCGCGAGCGGCGCTCCCTTCTTGGCTTTCTCGCGAGCGACCCACTGCTGGGGCGACTCACCCTGGCTGCAACCCGCGAGGATCGCCACCATGACGGCGACGATCGGGCGCAGCGGGAATGCGATCATCCTGCTCATCTCATTCCCCTCCCGCCTTGGGTTTTGCTGCCGGTTTCGGTTTGGCGACCTTCCCCGCCTTGGCATTCGCCGCTGCCGCGGCCGCCGCCTGCTCGTCGTCGTCCAGATACCGGTACGTCTTCACGGTGCCCTCGAGCAGCAACTGCCCAGCCGGGGCGTTTTTCGCCGTAGCGGTCGACTGGGCGCCAGCGGGCTTCAAGGACACGTCGTGCATCGTCAGGATCACGACGCGCGGCAACGAGGCGACATTGCTGATGAAAGTGCCGAACTGGTGATAGGTGCCCAACATCTTCAGCGCGATCGGCTTCTCGGCGTAGAAGTCCTTCATCACCTCGCCCCCGGGCTGGAACAACTGCGTCTCGATGCCGGCACTGAGCGCAGCCTGCGTGATGTTGTTCAGCAGATCCGGCATCTCCGTGCGGCTCGGCAGCTGTCGCAGCATGGTCTGCAACATCTCCTCCATGTCCGCCAGCTGCTTGCGGTAGGCCTCGAGATTGACGACCTTGCCCTGCTTGTCGGAGAACTCCTTCCTGAGCACGACCTCCTTATCCTGCGCACGCTTGAGGTCTTCCTGCTGCTTGCTGATCTCGAAGTACCAGCCGAGGAAAAGGATCACGGCGACGATGAGCGTGGCGAAGAAGAACTTGACGCCCTTGGACCAGCCGCCGATGTTGTTGCGATCGAGGTTGCGAAGATCGTCGAGGAAGCTCATTTCTTCTCCCCCGTCGTTGCCGGTGCGGGTGTCTTGCCGGGTGCATTGCTGGACGCCGCGACCGGCGGCGTACCCGCAGGCGCATCAGCGGCTGGCTTGCCGGTAGCGGGGCCTGCAGCAGCTCCTGTCGGCACTTCCTTGTCTTGCTCGCCCTTCTTCGCCTCGTCGGGCTTGCGCAGCTTGACCTCCAACGAGAACTGGTAGGGCAGCTTCTTGTCGGTATCCTTGGCGCCGGCCCTGTTCTCGATCTTGCTGAGGTCCGAGCGACCCATCCACGGGGAGTTGTCGATATTGCGCATGTAGGTGGCGACGCGCGAATTCGACTCCGCTCCACCCTGGAGCGTCAGGGTGTCGCCGGCCTGCTTCATGGTATCGAGGCGGGCGCCATCCGGAATCGTCTTCACCATCTCGTCGAACAGGTGGACCATCTGCGAGCGGTTCGATTGCAGTTGCTCGATGATCTCCTTGCGGGTCAGCAGCTGCGATCGGCGCTTGTCGAGTTCCTTGATCTCCTCGATCTTCTTGTCGAGCGCCGTGATCTCTCGCTGCAGGAAGGCGTTGTCGTCTTCCTGCGCGCTGATCAGGTGGCTCATCCAGAACATCGCGAGCAGGAACGCGGCCAGCGCGCCCGCTGCCGCGGCCATCAGCATCATGTAGAACTCGCGTTCGCGCAGCTTGCGCCGCTCGGCGCGCCACGGCAGGAGGTTGATGTTGGCCATCAGTCGAAGCTCCTGAGCGCGAGCCCGCAGGCAATCATCAGCGCGGGCGCATCCTGGGCGAGCGTTTGCGCCTGGACGCGACCGGAGAGCGACATGTCGGCGAGCGGATTGGCGACGATGCACGGCACGCCGAGATGCTCCTCGACCATGTCGGCGATTCCGGAAATCGATGCGCAACCGCCGGCGAGCACGACCTGGTCGACGCGGCTGTACTCGCTGCCGGCGAAGAAGAACTGCAGCAGGCGGCTGATCTGCTGGACCATTGCTTCCTTGAACGGCTCGAGTACTTCGGTTTCGTAGGACTCGGGCAGGCCGCCCTGGCGCTTGGCGAGGCCGGCCTCTTCGTAGCTGAGTCCGTAGCGGCGCATCACCTCGTCGGTGAGTTGCTTGCCGCCGAACACCTGCTCGCGCGAATAGATCGTGCGCTGGTTCTTGAGCACGATGAGGGTGGTCATCGTCGCGCCGACGTCGACGACCGCGACCACCGCGTCCTTCGGCACCGACAACTGGTCCGAGATCAGCTTGAACGCGTTCTCCATCGCGAACGCCTCGACGTCCATGACCTTGGCGCCGAGGCCACCGAGATCGAGCGCCGCGATGCGCAGGTCGACGTTCTCGGTGCGCGAGGCAGCGAGCAGGACGTTGACCATGTCCGGGTTGTCCTTGATCGGACCGAGCACTTCGAAGTCGAGACTGACTTCCTCGATCGGATACGGGATGTACTGGTTCGCCTCGACCTGGATCTGCGCTTCCATGTCCTCGTCGGACAGGTCGCCCGGCATCGGGATCACCTTGGTGATCACCGCCGAGCCGGCAACCGCGGCCGCAGCGAACTTGGTGCGAGCGCCGGAACGGTTGAAGGCGCGGCGAATCGCTTCGCCCACCGCCTCGACCTCGACGATGTTCTTCTCGACGACCGCATTGGGCGGCAGCGGCTCGACCGCGTAGTGCTCCACGCGATAACGGCCACCGACCTGCGCCAGCTGAAGCAGCTTGACTGCGGTGGAGCTGATGTCGACGCCGATCAGCGGCGGCGCTTTAGGTGTGAACAGGCCCACACTTTTTCCCCTTCCCACGCGCCCTTACGAGCGAAAGATGCGCCGTTACATTAAATACGATGATTAACGGTTTTTCAACAGCTGTCCAGTCCTGTGTCAAAATTCAGGCAGGACAGTGGCTTATCGATGATTTCCCCAGTTGGACCCGTCCGGACGCCTGTCCGGCGAAACAGCATACGCTCTATACTCCGACACTTACCGCACATACTTTGACTGGCATCACAAGTCCTGCCGCATGACGATCTTTCTCCGCTTGCTGCGCTATGCGCTGTACCTCGCGCTGGCCGGCGTCCTCCTCGGCGGACTCGCGCTCGCCACCGCCTATTGGCTCATCGCACCCGGCCTTCCCTCGGTCGAGACGCTCAAGGACGTGCGCCTGCAGGTGCCGCTGCGCATCGAATCCGCCGACGGCAAGCTGATCGCGACGTTCGGCGAGACGAAGCGCACGCCGGTACGCATCGAGAACGTTCCCGAACGCCTCAAGCAGGCGTTCCTCGCCGCCGAGGATGCGGATTTCTACAGCCATCGCGGCATCGATCTCGGCGGCATCCTGCGCGCGGTGTGGCTCACCGTCACCACCGGCAGCAAGCATGTCGCGGGCGGCAGCACGATCACGCAACAGGTCGCGCGCATGTTCTTCCTGAGTTCGGAAGTCAGCTACACGCGCAAGCTGTCGGAGATCTTCCTCGCGTTCCGCATCGAGAACGCACTCAGCAAGGACGAGATCCTCGCGCTGTACCTCAACAAGAGTTTCTTCGGCCATCGCTCCTACGGCGTGACCGCCGCCGCGGAGTTCTACTACGGCAAGTCCCTCGACCAGCTCAGCCTGGCCGAGTGCGCGATGCTCGCGTCGATCCCGAAGTTTCCCTCCACCGGCAATCCGCTCAGTCGGCCGCAGCGTGCACGCGAGCGGCGCGGCTACGTGCTCGGGCGCATGCTCGACAACCACTTCATCGGCAAGGCCGACTACGACCTCGCGATGAACGAGCCGGACAGCGCGCAGCCGCACGAAGCGCCAGTCGAAGTCGACGCGCCGTACTTCGCCGAACTCGTGCGCCTCGAGGCGATCGAGCACCTCGGCAACAATGCGCTCACCGACGGCTATCGCGTGCGCACGACGCTCGACGCGACCCTGCAGGAAGCCGCCAACAGCGCATTGCGCAATGGCCTGATCAGCTACGACCAGCGCCA
>Ga0068855_100010840_pt1 | contig 11004 bp, 11 predicted proteins | sample KBSCornC52_FD_66592 | JGI IMG/M metagenome (GOLD analysis project Ga0068855, IMG submission 66592) | Corn rhizosphere microbial communities from Kellogg Biological Station, Michigan, USA - KBS Corn C5-2 | ecosystem: Host-associated > Plants > Roots > Rhizosphere > Soil ... | reverse complement strand
GTCGGCATCGACTCGAGCAGGCCCCACGTGTACGGGTGTTGCGCCGCGGTGAAGATCTCGTGTGCAGGGCCGTATTCCATCGCCCGCCCGGCATACATCACCAGGACGTGCGTCGCCGTCTCGGCGACGACGCCGAGATCGTGCGTGATCAGGACGACGCCGATGTCGAACTCCTTCTTCACCTTGTCGATCAGCTCGAGGATCTGCGCCTGCACGGTGACGTCGAGCGCCGTCGTCGGCTCGTCCGCGATCAACACATCCGGGTTGTGGACGAGCGCCATCGCGATCATCGCGCGCTGGCGCATGCCGCCCGAGAATTGATGGGGATAGTCGCGCGCACGCGACTTGGCGTTCGGGATCCCGACGGCGTCCAGGAGCTCCAGGGCACGAGCCTGCGCGACCGATTTGGAGACGTCCTCGTGCGCGCGCACGGCCTCCGCGATCTGCGAGCCGACGCGATACATCGGGTGGAGGCAGGCGAACGGGTCCTGGAAGATCATCGAGATGTCCCGGCCGCGGACAGTCCTCAGCTCTTCTTTCGACAGCTTCAGCAGGTCGGTGCCCTCGAACATGATCTCGCCGGCGACATCTGCATGCGCGCGGTTGAGCAGTCCCATGATTGCAAGGCTGGTGACGCTCTTGCCCGACCCCGACTCTCCGACGACTCCGAGGGTCTCGCCGCGACGGAGCGTGTACGAGAGGTCGGAGACGGCCTGCACCACCCCGTCGCGGGTGTTGAAGCGTACGGACAGGTTGCGAACGTCGAGCAGCGGTGTGCCGCTGCCCGAGAAGCTACTCACGAGTAACGGACCCGCGGGTCGAGGAACGCGTAGACGATGTCCACGACGAGATTCATGAACGCGACGGCGGTCGCGGTGCAGAGCACGACGCCGAGCACGATCGGGAGATCCTGCTGGGTCGCGGAGTTGATCGCCATCCAGCCGAGGCCCTGGAGGTTGAAGACGGATTCGGTGATGATCGCGCCGCCCACGAGGAGCGCGACGTCGAGCCCAAAGAGGGTCACGATCGGCGTCAGGCTCGCGCGCAGGCCGTGGCGGAAGATCACCCGGCGTTCAGAGAGCCCCTTGGCGCGGGCGGTGCGAATGTAATCCTCGCCCAGGGTCTCGAGCAGATTGTTGCGCGTCATCCGGGCATAGATTGCCGTGTAGAGCATGGAGAGCACAACCCACGGGAGGATCATGTGGGAGAACCATTGCCCCGGCCCCTGCGCGATCGGCGTATAGCCGGTGCCGGCGGTCCAGTGCAGCGTGCGCCAGAAGATGTAGAGCGCGATCAGGCCTAACCAGAAGACCGGGGCCGAGATCCCGAACAAGGCGAAGCCCATTGCGAGCCGGTCGACCAGGGTTCTTCGTTTGACCGCCGAGAGCACGCCGATCGCAACTCCGAAGGTCAGCCAGAGCGTCGCGGCGCCCGCGATCAGCCAGAGCGTCCGCGGCGCCCGGTAGACGATCTGGCTCTTGACCGAGGCAAAGCTGTTGTAGGAGTAGCCGAGCCCGGGCCAGCCGTATTGATCGCCGGTGGCGAACGTCTTGACGAAGTAGCCGAACTCGATGTACCAGGGCTTGTCGAGATGAAGACGATGGTGGATTTCGTCGAGCATCGCAGGCGTCGGCGTCTTGCCGGCAAACCGCAGCGCCGGGTCGCCGTTCGGCAGCTTGAAGAACACGAGGAAGGTGATGAACAGGACGACGAAGACGACGAGGATCGCCCAGAGGATTCGGCGGACAAGGTAGATGAGCATCTTTGGTTTGAACGATATCCGGGGCGCCCCGAAGGACGCCCCGGATGATCGGTAACGCTTCCTTACTTCACTGCGACGTGCGCATAACCGGTCGAACCGCTGAATTGGTCGAACGACCACTGCGTCACGTTCGGCGCGATGATGTGAGTCGCCGTCGACCAGAGGTACGGCACCCACGGGACAACGGTCCCCGTCAGGTACTTGTCGAGGTTCTCGTAGCAGGTCAAGCGCGGCTGGCCAATGAGCACCGAGCACTTGTCGAGCTGCGAGTTGACACTCGGAACGTTCGTGCAGTTCCCCTTGACCTTCAGGGTCTTGCACTGTGCAGGTGTGATCCCGACGAGGGAGTAGTTCGTGTTGCCGTTCGGGATGATGTTGCGCCCGTCGAAGAGCGGCGTGAAGAACGTCAGCGGGTCGGCGTAGTCCTTACCCCAACCCGGGCGCTCGCCAATCGGAACGTTCTTCGACGGCGTCTGAAGCGTGGGATACGCGCCGTTGATCGAGTGCACCTTGAAGGTGATGCCGATCTTCTTGGCGTCGGCCTCGATCACGGGCACCATCTTCAGATCCTGCCCGCGCGTGTCGGCGAGCAAGTACACGTTGTGGCAGGCACTCGCAGAACACGTGCCGTTCCCCTTCGTGTCGTACTTCGAGCCCTTCATCGCAGCCTTTGCCTTCGACAGGCTGCCCTTGTCGCCGGGTGTCGCAAACGGGTTGTACTCGGCGAGCTGGTTGTTGAAGAGCGTGTCCGGGACGATGTGGTGGGCAACCTTGCCGATCGCGGGGCCACCCCACGCCTGTACGAGCGCGTTCTTGTTCATGATGAAGTTGAACGCCTTGCGGACGTGGACATCGTCGAACGGCGGTGCAGTCAGGTTCATCGTCAAGTACCACGTCCTGTCCCCCGAGTACTGCTTGAGCAGCGGGCTGTGTGACGTGTAGTACTTCTCGAGGACCTGGCCCGGCGGGGACGAAATCTCGTCCTGGAACTCGCCGGCTGCAACCTTGCTGTAGATGTCGTCCTTGTTCGCGTCGATCAGGAAGTCGAACTCGTCCGGGAAGTTCTGGCGCGCCGCGGTCGAGTCGGTCTTCGGATCGTAGTTCGGGTTGCGAACGAGGATCATCTTCGACGTGCCGTCATAGCCGCTCGCGGCTGTGATCTTCGAGCAGTCGGAGATGTCGACCTTGTCGATCCCCTGGATCATGTAGGGGCCCGTCGAGATCAGGTCGTTGCCGTACTTGCCGGCCTGCCCCTCGAAGCACTTCGTGACCTCCGCCGGCTGCGGGCTCGTGGCGCCCATCGACATCCGGTAGAGGAAGTCGCCCGTCGGCTGCGTCAGGTTGAAGACGATCGTGCTTGCGTTCGGCGTCGAGATACCGGAGATCGTCTTGCCCTTGCCGGAGGCGAAGCCCTTGATCACGTTGTAGTAGAAGCCGTACTCCTGGCCGTCCTTCGGGCTTGCGAGCCGCTTCATCTCATTCAGGAAGTCGGCTGATGTGACCTGCCGGTTGACCGGCGGCCCGAACTTGACGCCCTGCTTGATGTGGAACGTGTAGGTCTTGCCGCCGTTCGTGGGCGTTGGCACCGCCGTCGCGATGTCGGGCACGATCTTGTTGCCGGCAGCGCCCGGGACGTGGTTGTAGCCGACGAGCGTTCTATCCAACAGGCTCGTCTGGATCGCGAACCCCTCAGCGAGGTACTCGCCGACCGGATCCATGTTGTCGGTGAAGCCGAAGGACTGCTCCCAACCGACCTTGTACGTTCCGCCGGCGCTTACCTGGCTCTTCGCCCGGCTACCTGAGCCGGCGGCGACGAGCACAACCGCTCCGACTGCGACGACCAGCAAGGCCGTCGCGAGCCTACGAGTTGTTCTCTTCAAGATTTCCCTCCTTCCCGCGTCGAGAGACGCGGGGATCGCAGTACACCGGACGCTTTGACGACCAAAGACAGGTCTCGGTTAGTTGACAAGTGATCATCTACCGATCGGCCCTCACGTCGAGTGCGTCGCGAAGGCCGTCGCCGAGCAGGTTGAAAGCCAGCGTGGTCATGACCAGGAACAGGCCGGGGAAGAGCATCAGCCACCAGGCAACGTCGTAGTAGGTCTGGGCGTCGTTCAGCAGGCCACCCCAGGAGGCAGTATCCCCGTTCACCCCGAGCCCGAGGTACGAAAGCGCCGCCTCGAACAGGATGTTGTTCGGAATCAGCAGGGTTGTGTAGACGATCATCGGGCCGATCAGGTTCGGGAGGATCTCCCGGAAGATGATCCGGCTGTTGCTCGCACCGAGCGAGCGGCTGGCCTCGACGAACTCCTTTTCGCGGATCGAGAGCGTAAACCCTCGCACGATGCGTGCGATGTAGGGCCACGTGAAGAAGGCGATCACGAAGATCACCACCCGTAACCCTTGCTGGACTAAGCCGTGCAGGCATCCGTTGGGTGCCGAGTTGCAGGCGGCAACGATCCCGATCGAGATCAGCAGCGTCGGCAGTGCGAGCATCACGTCGCCCGTGCGCGAGAGCGCGGTGTCGACCCAGCCGCCGAAGAACCCGGCCGTCAGCCCGACGACGAGCCCGATCGCGACGGCAATGCCGGAGGCGACCACACCCACGAACAGCGAGGTGCGGGCTCCGTACATCGTGCGAACGAACAGGTCGCGCCCGGCCGCGTCGGCGCCGAACCAGAACTGGCTGTTCGGTCCCTTGGGCACCCCGTACGGGTCGAGCATCCGGTCGTTGTAGGCCGTGGTGTTCGGGTGGCCGGTGACCCAGGCGGCAAGCGGGCCGCCGAAGACTGCAATCAGGACGAGCACAATGATCACCGACGCCGCGAACATGGCGGCCTTGTCCTCGCGGAAGCGCTCCCAGAAAAGCCGGGCCGCACTGCGGGTGCCGGTGAAGGTGGCTCCCGCGCCCCCGGGGCTGAGCAGGTCAGTGGCCGCTGTCACCGCGGAAAGTATGACGCCGCATGATTCCCGCTGTTAGCGGAACAGGCGGCGGATCAGTTGGTCAGGGCGTCAGCGCCGGCTACGACCTCGAGGATCTCCTGGGTGATTTCGGCCTGGCGGGCCCGGTTCATCGCCAGGGTGAGGGCGTCGATCAGCTCGCCGGCGGCCTTCGAGGCGTTCCGCATCGCCGTCATCCGGGCACCCTGCTCGGAGGCGGCCGATTCGAGGAGGGCCCGGTAGAGCTCGGTCTCGACGTAGACCGGGAGTAGCCGCTCGAGGATCTGGCGCGGCTCGGGCTCGAAGAAGAAGTCGACGGGGTAGCTCGGCTTGTCCTCGGAAGCACCCTCGAGCACCTCCGTGGGGATCGGCAGGACCTCGCTCACCGTCACCTTTTGGACGAGCGGCGAGACAAATGCGTTGTAGACGATCACCACCCGATCGACCTCGCCGGCCACATACGCCTCGGCGAGCGCGTGCGCAATCGCCTGTGCGTCGGAGTAACTCGGCTTGTCGGAGAAGCCGGCCCACGACTGTGCGAGGTTGAGGCGCCTGAAGCGAACCGTCGACTGCGCCTTCTTCCCGGAGGTGAAGAAGCGCACCTCCTGCCCGGCCGCCTGCACCTCCCGCATCTCGGCGAACGCTCGGCGAAGCACCTGCGCATTGAAGGCGCCGGCAAGGCCGCGATCGCCCGTGACCGGCACGATCGCCACCGCGGAGATCGTTTCGCGGCGCTCGAGCAGCGGCAGGCGCACGGCACCCGCCGCATGTGCGGTGCCGGCCATCAGCTCGAGCATGCGATCGGCATACGGGCGCATCGCCTCGATCCGCTGCTGCGAACGGCGCAGGCGCGCGGAGGCGACGAGCTCCATCGCCTTCGTCAACTTGCGCGTGTTCGAGATCGAACGAACGCGCCGCTTGAGATCCTGCGTCGAGGCCATTAAGCGCGGACCTCCTTCGAGTGTCTGACACTGAAAGTGTCAGACACTGGTTACGCAGCTCCCTCGACGTTGAACATGCCTTTGAACTTCTCGATCGCCGTGTTCAGCGCCGCCGACGTTTCGTCCGTGAGGTCCTTCGTCTCGCGGATCGTCTTCAGGATCGCTGCCTCCGAGCGCAGGTTCTCGCGCAACTCGTCCTGGAACCGAGAGACCTGGTCGGTGGGGATGTCGTCGAGGTAGCCGTTGATGCCCGCGTAGAGCGCAGTCACCTGCTCCTCCATCGGCCACGGCGCGTACTGCGGCTGGTTGAGCGTCGCGACCATCTTCTCGCCGCGGTTCAACGCCTGGCGCGTCGCCTCGTCCAGCTCGGAGCCGAACTGCGCGAAGGCTTCGAGCTCGCGGTACTGCGCGAGGTCGAGACGCAGGCGGCCTGCGACTTTCTTCATCGCCTTCGTCTGCGCGGACGACCCGACGCGCGACACCGAGATGCCGACGTTCACAGCCGGGCGCACGCCCGAGAAGAAGAGATCCGACTGCAGGAAGATCTGGCCGTCGGTGATCGAGATCACGTTGGTCGGGATGTATGCCGACACGTCGCCGGCCTGCGTCTCGATGATCGGCAGTGCAGTCAGCGAGCCGGCGCCGAGCTCGTCGTTCAACTTGCACGCACGCTCGAGCAGCCGGGAGTGCAGATAGAAGACGTCGCCCGGGAACGCCTCGCGGCCGGGCGGGCGCCGCAGCAACAGCGATAGCTGGCGGTACGCGTCGGCCTGCTTGGTCAGGTCGTCGTAGATGACGAGCGCGTGCTGCCCCGCATAGAGGAAGTACTCACCCATCGCGGCTCCGGCGAACGGCGCCATCCACTTGATCGGCGCCGCTTCGTGTGCGGGCGCGGTGACGATCGTCGTGTACGCCATCGCACCGGCTTCACGCAACCGCTCGTACACCTGGGCGACCGTCGAGGCCTTCTGGCCGACGGCGACGTAGATGCACTTCACATCCTGGTCGTGCTGGTTCAAGATCGTGTCGACCGCGATTGCCGTCTTTCCCGTCGAGCGGTCGCCGATGATCAGCTCGCGCTGGCCGCGGCCCACGTTCGTCATCGAGTCGATCGCCTTGATCCCGGTCTGAAGCGGTTCCTTCACGGGCTGGCGCTGGACGACGCCCGGCGCCTTGAACTCGAGCGGACGGCGCTCCGACGTGTCGATCGGCCCCTGGCCGTCGAGCGGATTCCCGAGCGGGTCGACGACGCGGCCGAGGAGCGCCGGACCGACGGGCACCGACGCGACGCTGCCCGTGCGGCGCACGGGATCTCCTTCCTTGATCTTCTCCCACGCGCCGAAGAGCGCGACGCCGACGTTGTCCTCCTCGAGGTTGAAGGCGATCCCGACCACGCCGTGGTCGAGCTCGAGCAGCTCGAGGGCGACGCAGTTTTCGAGGCCGTGCACGCGGGCGATTCCATCGCCGAGCTGCAGCACCGCGCCGACCTCGGCGAGGTTGGTCTCGACGTCGAACTGCTCGATGCGCTCTCTGAGGATGGAGGTGATCTCTTCCGGGCGAAGCTTCATGCGTCTCCTTAACGGGTTGTGGCGAGCTGTTGACGGAGTCGTTCGAGCCGGCCGCGCACGCTCGCGTCGAGCCTCATCGATCCGGCCTGGAGCACGATCCCCCCGATCAAGTCCGGGTCGACCGTGCGGGACGCCTGCACCTTGCGGCCCGATTTCTGCTCGATGTCGGTGCGAATTCGGTCGAAGTCGGCATCGGAGAGCTCGTGCGCCGTCGTCAGCTCGACGTCGAGGATTCCTTCTTCGGCGGCAACGAGCGTGTCGAACTCTGCGGCGATCTCGCGGATCTCGCCGGCTCGACCCTTCTCGATCACAAGCCGGACGAAGTTGCGGACGAGCTCGTCGGCGCCGCCGAGCACCTTGTCGAGCACGTCGGCCTTCATGTGCGGCTCGATCTCCGGGTTCTCGAGCAGGGCCGACAGCTCGGGCACGTCCTCGAGCGCCCGTGCCAGATCGGCCAGCTCCTCGCCCACTCGACCGAGGCGGCCCTTGTCTTCTGCGGCCTCGAAGAGAGCGCGCGCATAGATGCGGTGCGCGACGGCTATGAGCGGCTCGCCTCCAGCTCCGAGAAATCGATCTCTGCGAGCGCCTCGTCGATCAGGCGCTGCTGGTCTGGGCCGGTGAGCGTCTTGCGCGTGATCTTCTCGGCGGCAAGCAGCGACAACTCCGCAACTTCACGCCGGATCTCGCCGAGCGCCTGCTGGGTCGCCTGTTCGATCTGGCGCTGCGTCTCCTCGAGCCGGCGCTGGCGGTCTTCCTCGGTCTCCTGCCGCATCCGCTCGCGCTGCGCGTCCGCGAGCCTACGCGCCTCACCGAGGATCTCTTCTGCCTGGCTCTTCGCCTGGCCGATCAGCGCGCGATGCTCCTCGAGCAGGCTGCGTGCCTCTTCGCGTGCGCGGTCGGCTTCCTCGATCGACGAGCGGATGTAGTCGCGCCGCGCATCGATCCCCTTCTGCACCGGGCCGAAGGCGTACTTCTTCAGCACGACCAGGCAGATCACGAACGCGACGAGCGTCCAGACCATCAGGCCCGGGACGACCTGGATCAGGGGGTTTGCGCCGAGCAGCATCGAGTTAGACGAGCACGTATCCGAGGAGGCCGCCGACGAAGCCGTAGAACACCACGGCCTCCGTGAGCGCGAAGCCGAGCCACATCAGACCCTGGAGCTCGCCGCGGAGCTCGGGCTGGCGGGCGACGGACTGGATCATCGAGCCGAAGATGTTGCCGATCCCGGCTCCTGCGCCGGCCGCGCCGGCGCCGATGCCGAGGGCGAGCGCGATTGCCTTGCCGGCGTGAACGATCGGAGTGTTCTTCACGCTCGGTGCGGCGTCGTGCACTGCCTGTATTGCGAGAAGTGCGAGCATGCGATTCCTTTCCCCTTAGTGTTCGGGCTCGATCGCCGAGCCGATGTAGATCGCCGAGAGAATGGCGAAGATGAACGCCTGAATCGATACGACGATGACGACCTCGAAGATGTAGAAGACGGCCGAGATGCCGACGAGCGGCACAGCGAGCCAGCTCTCGAAGATGAAGATCAGGCCGATGAAGGTCAGGATCAGGATGTGGCCCGCGAGCATGTTCGCGTAGAGCCTGACGGAGAGGCTGATCAGGCGCATGAACTGCGACAGGATCTCGATCGGGACGATCAGCGGGAGCAACAGCTTTGGCACCGGCGGGATCCACGACCGGAAGTACTTGACCGGGCCGTTGTAACGGATGCCTTCGATGTGCGTGAACAAGAACGTCATCAACGAGAGAGCGAGCGTCACCGAGAGTGACGACGTCGCGGCGTAGATCCCCCAGACCGGAATACCGTGATACGTCTGGCCGGAAAGCGGGAGCGGCAGGAACCCGAGCAGGTTGATCACCCAGATGAAGAGCATCAGGGTGGTCACGTAGGGGAACCACAACTTGATCGCCTTGTGCGGCAGGTTCGATTCGGCGATCTGGTTCTGCGCGACGTCGTAGATGATCTCGCCGAAGGTCTGGCGGCGCCCGACCTTGCCGCCGCCGAACCGGAAGCGCATTGTGAAGATCCCGAGCGCGCAGGTCAGGACGGTCGCAAGCAGCAGGTAGACGACCGCCTTGTTGATCGACATGTCGAGCGGCCCGAGGTGGATCGAGATCCACGGGTTGAGCTTGAATTCCTCCGACGGGTCGAAGTCCGCGGCGAAGGCCTGCGTGGGCGCAACGAGAGCGAGCAAGGCGACGCTCGCGGCGCCGTACAAGAGGCGGACGGGCTTTGCCCGGCCGCCGCCTGCTGTCGGCAGCGCGATCAGGGCCCTCTTGAACCTCACGATTTTGCCTCCCCTCCGAAGTACGCCACGAGCGACAGCACGAGCTCGACGGTGAACGCGAGCGCATAGACGACCGCAGCGGGTAGCCCGAGACCGGAATCCTTGACGGCGATGACGATCAAGATCGCCACCAGCGCCACGGCACGCGTCATCCGGCCGAAAGCCACCAGCCCGGCGGCGGCGAGGTTACCGCTCCCGAGCTGAAGACGGCGCAGTACCACGCCGATCACGAGGAACGCGAGCCAGAGGCCGGCGGCGATTCCCCAGGCGGCGAACCGCCACCCGGCGATCAGGAAGACCGGCAGCGCAACCAGGACGACTGCGGTGCCGCCGATTGCCGGCAGCCTGCTTTCCGGCACCGGCCTCGGTGTCGCGAAGACGCCGCTCAACTGAAATACCCCCGGTAGCGGCGCCAGACGGCGAAGACGCCGGCGGGGAGCCCCACGACCGCGCCGACGATCAGCCCCGGCCCGAACGAGCCTGCAGCCCAGCCGGCGAGCGCGCCGACACCGATTCCGAGCGCCGTGACGATGGCGAGCAATGCTCCGGCCTCGACAGGGGGGAACGACCGGGAGGCCATCGGCTCCATGCGGCGAGGAGCATACCGCTTGTGACAGGCGAAAGCCGCTTGGCTAGCCCAATGCGCGCGACTTTGTTGCAACCCGCTCTTGCGCCTCGCGACGGCGGATGAACGGATTCGCAAGCTTGACGATCTCGAGCAGATAGACGACGTAGATCGAGGTGCCGAGCGCGAGCACGCCGACGACGGCGTCGATCGCCACGTTCGTCGCGTCCCAGTCGCCGTGGCGGTGAGGATGAACGAACCGGGTCGCCAGCGCAGCGAGTGCCAGGGTCACACACCAGCCGTACAGGTAGGCGACGGCGCGGCGCTGGGAGAAGCCGATGTCCTCGAACCGGTGGTGGAGGTGAAAGCGGTCTGCGGCATAGACCGGCTGGCCGTGCTTGATCCGCTTCGCGACCACGAACGAGGTGTCCAGCAGCGGCACCGCCAGGACGAGCAGCGGCAGGACGAGCGAGGCGAGGGCGGCGGTCTTCAGGAGGCCCTGGACCGACACGGCGGCGAGCGTGAATCCGAGCAGCAAAGCGCCCGAGTCGCCCATGAAGATCCGCGCCGGGTAGAAGTTGTGCCGGAGAAAGCCGAGGCAGCCGCCGAACACGATCGCGGTCAGGACCGCGGCGTCGGGGCGGCCGAGCGAGAGGTCGATCAGGCAGAAGGAGCCGGCGGAGATCGCGCAGACCCCGGCGGCGAGCCCATCCAGGCCGTCGAGGAAGTTGACCATGTTCATCACGGCGACGATCCCGACGATCGTCAGCCCGATCCCGACCGAGTGCGGCAACACCTGCCGGCCGACGAACGGAAACGTGAACGTGTGCACCCACACGCCGAAACCGGTTGGGATCGCAGCGGCGCCGAACTGGCCGCCGAGCTTCTCCCACCAGCGCAGCCCGCGGAAGTCGTCGACGGCGCCGACCGTCGT
>Ga0068855_100010839_pt1 | contig 11005 bp, 13 predicted proteins | sample KBSCornC52_FD_66592 | JGI IMG/M metagenome (GOLD analysis project Ga0068855, IMG submission 66592) | Corn rhizosphere microbial communities from Kellogg Biological Station, Michigan, USA - KBS Corn C5-2 | ecosystem: Host-associated > Plants > Roots > Rhizosphere > Soil ... | reverse complement strand
GCGTCGCGCACCGCCAGGATCTCGAGCGTGAAGACGACCTGCCGGCCGCAAAGCGGATTGTTGCCGTCGACGGTCAGGGTCTCCTCGTCCATGCGCGTCACGAGGAAGCTGCGGGTCTGCCCCCTGTCGCTTTCCATCAGGATCGACATGCCCACCTGCCGATACTCCTCGGGGACGTTCTCGATCCGATCGGTGAAGACCAGCGATTCGTCCCTCGCGCCGAAGATGCGGTTGCCGTCGATCGGCACCGCGATCACGTCGCCGGCGGACTTTCCCTCCAGAGCCTTGTGCACGGATGGGGCGAGGATCTCGTTGTATCCGTGGACATAGCCCAACGGGAATTCCACGCACGTGAGCACATGCCCCGATCTTCCGTCGGTCACCTTGTAGGTGAGCTCCACGAACTTGCCGTCTCGGATGGCTTCGGTCATTTCAAAGTCGACCCTCACCCCGGCCCTCTCCCAAGGGAGAGAGTGGTTGGTTTCTCAGAAGATGGACGCCGCGAAGATCCGGACCTCGCCGTCTTCGTCGCCCAGGACCAGCCGGCCGAGCCATTCGCCCGGCTTCTTCGTGCTGCGTTGCCGGTAGAGGACCGTCACGTGCTCGCCCCGGCGGATGATGCCGAGGTAATCGAAATCCTGGGAGAGGCTCCTCGCGAGCTCGCTGTTCGCGAACTGGTGGTTCACGGTGACCTGGTTCATGGCGAGGGCGAGGGACCGCGCGAACTTGCTCACGAACTCCCCGTACTTGGCCTCGTTCGAATGCGTGAGGAGGTCGCGCCACAGGGGGTCGGCCACGGCGCGGATTTCCTCGTCGGTTTTCTCGACGATGCTCACGCCGTGAGCTTCTCGGCCGGGGCCTCGCCTCCCGCGGTGCCCTCGTCGTCGGCGACCAGGTGATAGCAGGGCGCCTTCTCCATCGTGTACTCGCCGGTTTGCGGGTCGCGCCGGGAAACCGTGAGCACGTGCCAGTTCTCGTCGTCCACCTTCATCACGTCGCCCCGGTAGTAGTAGCCCGGCCAGCGCGTTTCCTTGCGGAAGAGCGTGTGCTGCGTGACGCACTCCGCGGCGCGGTGGCGGTGCTTGAGCTCCCAGGCGCGCAGGAGCTCGTGGAGGTCCTTCGCGGCGATGCTCTCGAGGTCTTCCTCCATGATCGCGAGCTTCTTCAGGCAGATGTTGAGGAGCTTCTCGTTCGTCATGTAGCCCACGGTGTAGCCGCCGCAATACTCGTCCATGAGCTTCTGCAGGCGGTCGAGCCCCTGCTGCGGATTGATGTAGTGCGGGTTCACGGTGCCGGCCACGACCGCGTTCCGGTAGATCCGGTAATGCTCCAGCGGCTTGTAGATCTCCTTCCGGCGCCGCTCGATCTGCGCATCGGAGACGACGATGCCTTCGGCCTTTCCGTCGTCGATGTACTTGCACGCCGCTTTCGCCGCGAGGCGCCCCTCGGTGAAGGAGCCCGAGGAGAACGCGTGCGGCGTGCCGCCGACCGCGTCACCGGCGCCGAAGAGGCCCTCCACCGTCGTCATGCGGTTGTAGCCCCAGAAGTACTCCGGGGGAGACACATCCTCGGGACCCGAGCACCAGGCGCCCGAGCACGTCGCGTGCGAGCCCATGACGTAGGGCTCGGAGGTGGTGAGCTCCGGATTCTCGTTCTTGGGATCCACGTCGGTCGCGGCCCACAGGACCGCCTGCCCCACGGTCATGCCGAGGAAGTTTTCCCAGCCCACCTCTTCGAGGTGGGGATCCTGGAACGCCTGCATGGTCACCATGTGGATGGGCCCGCGGCCGGCGGCCACCTCGCTGATGATGCAGTGATTGCGCAAGCATGTCGGGATCGGCCGATGCGTGAGGTGCGAGGCCTCCGGATCGAGATATTCCTTCCCGACCATCTTCTGGAGCGCCGGGAACCACTTCGATTCGTATTCTTCGCCCAGCGCGTTTTGCGTATAGGTCTTGAGGTGCAGGAAGTAGGCGCCGACCGGGCCGTAACCGTCCTTGAAGCGCGCGAGGACGATGCGGTTCTCCATCTGCGTCATCTTCGCGCCGGCCTCGATCATGAGGCCGTACGCCGACGCGGACGACCACGGCGCATACCAGGTGCGCCCCGCGCCTTCGCCCGTCGAGCGCGGCTTGAAGATGTTGGAGGCGCCGCCCGCGCCGCAGATCACGGTCTTCGACTTGAAGACGTGGTAGTTCCCGGTGCGGACGTTGAAGCCGACGGCGCCGGCGACCCGGTTCGGCTTCGCCTCGTCCATGAGGAGGTGCGTCACGCAGATGCGGTTGAAGACCTTGTCCGCGGATTTCTTGGCGGCCTCGGCGACGATCGGCTTGTACGACTCGCCGTGGATCATGATCTGCCAGCGCCCTTCCCGGAGGTAATGCCCGGTCTTCGGGTTCCTCATGATGGGCAGGCCCCACTCCTCGAACTGGTGCACGGTGGAGTCGACGTGGCGGGCCATGTCGAAGAGGAGGTCCTCGCGCACGAGCCCCATGAGGTCGATGCGCGCATAGCGGACGTGGTCCTCGGGATTGTTCTCGCCCCAGCGCGTTCCCATGTAGCAGTTGATGGCGTAGAGGCCCTGGGCGACCGCGCCGGACCGATCGATGTTCGCCTTCTCGGCGATGACGATCTTCTTGTCCTGTCCCCAGAAGCGCGCTTCCCATGCGGCGCCGGTGCCGCCGAGCCCCGCGCCGACGACGAGGATGTCGATGCCGTCTTCGACGATGGTGTGGTAGGCCATCAGTAGTACACGCCTTTCTTGAGCTTGAGGCCCGCGTCCTTGAGCGTGCGCAAGCCGCCCTCGTCCATGCGGATCCATTTCGGCTCGTTGTACAGGAGCTCGCTCGCGCGCATCTCGCGGCTGGGCGCCGGAACGTCGGCGAGCTTCGGGATCGCCGTGCCCCACGGCTTCGTGGTGATGGGGGAGAGGAAGTTCTTCTCCGTGCCGTCGCGGAACTTGATCCTCCAGGCGATCGTGCCCTTGCGCTCGTCGCGGTCGACGCGGACGCTGTGGCCGAGCGGCGCGAAATCGGCATAGCCGCGCACGTCGATCGCATGCTGCGGGCAGGCCTTCACGCAGGAGTAGCACTCCCAGCACATGTTCGGCTCGATGTTGTAGGCGCGCCGATACGTCGGGTCGATGTGCATGATGTCCGAGGGGCAGATGTCGACGCAGTGTCCGCATCCGTCGCAGCGCGTCATGTACACGAAAGTGGGCATCGTCGTTTCCTTCCCTAGTAGTGGCGGGGCGCTTCGCGCTTGATGCCGAGCCCCATGTCCATCGGCGCCTCGCGCAGGAGCTCCATGGAGTGCCGCTTCTGCTGCTCGGGGTCCTCGCGCGTCTGCGTGGGCAGGTTCTCGGCCGTGCCGTCGGCCCGGGTGAGCCGCTTCTCGAAGGCGGCGGCGGGCTTGAAGAACATGTGCGCGAATTTCGACCAAGGCACGGATCCGAAGAGCACCGCGGTCGCGAGGAGATAGAGCCAGAAGAGCGTCCCCGCGCCGCCGCCCGCGCCCGCCCACACGAGGCCCAGCGTGACGCTCGCGAGGAGCGACAGGATGAAGAGATCCGCGCGCACCATGCGCAACGGCGAGTTGCCCTCGGCCGCGACATCGACCCGGATGAAGAACCAGAACCAGTAGCCGCCGGCAAGGACCATGAGGCCGCCGATCCACCAGAGGACCGCGGCGATCCCGCCCGTATCGGCGCCGAAGACCAGGATCGCCGTCGTGACGACGTAAATCACGAATCCGTACATCGTGACGATGTGCGCGACCCGCCGGCGCACGTTGCAGAACTCGCCCGATGCGAGCACGTCCACGAGCGCGGTGCGCACCGCGATCGAGGCGACTTCGCCCGCGCCCAGCGGGCGGGCGGCCTTCGCGCGGGACTTGCGCGCGTTGTCGAAGAAATACCGGGCGCTCCCCTTGTGGACGATGTCGAAGATCGTCCCGATCACCACCGCGAGGAACATCACGACGAGGAATCCGCGCAGGAAGCCCGCCGGCAGGAGCGGGGCCGCCGTGGCAAAAGCATTCTGGGTGAGCATCCGATCCTCCTTGTCCGGGGCGATTCTACGGGGCCGGGGAAGGGACCCCGGACAAAAAAAGGCTATGCGCCTATAGAACGAGCGTATGCACGTCGAAGCGCATGGCCTCGAGGTCGCCGAGGACCCACGTCGCGGGGGCGGCGAGCCCCGCCACGGTTCCGGGGTTCACGAGCCAGCTCCTTCCGCCCTTCACGTTGGGAACCTGGCGCGCCTCGGCGCGGTGCGAGTGGCCGCAGCACACGAGGTCCCAGTCGCCGGTGCAGGCCATGGCGTAGCCGTGGTGGTCGTAGTGCACGACGACGATCCGCCGGCCTCCCAGCTCGAGCACGGCTTCCGGCCCGTAGTACTGGAGCTGCCCGCCGCTCTTCTGCGACTGGAAATGCATCGCCTGCGGGTCGCCCAGGTTGTTGCCGTGGATCGCGTGCACGGGAAGCCCCGCGGCGAGCGCCGGTTTCATCGTCTGGGCGCCGATGAGGTCGCCGCAATGGATGACCGCTTCCGCGCCCAGCGCGCTCGCTTCGCGCACCGCCTGCGCGAGCGGATCGGCGCGGTCGTGGCTGTCGGAAACGATGCAGATCTTCATGGGCTATTTTAGGCTTGGCGGCTCGTTCCCCGACCACGGCATTATCCCGGGCGGGCGCCGGCCGGATCAATCGGGCCTTTCTGATCGGCCCATCAACGGTTTTCGTGGAGCGCGCGCGCCCGCGCGTGCTAGCGTATCGGCCGGGAGAACGGAGGAGGGCTTCGATGGCGGGACTGGTCCCACCCCATGGCGGCGGCGAGTTGAAGCCGCTCCTCGCGCCGCAGGAAAGGCGTGCGGACGAGACGCGGCGCGCGCAATCGCTTCCCAGCATCACGGTGAGCTCGCGGGAGAAGGGCGACCTCGTGATGCTCGGGATCGGCGGCTTCACGCCGCTCGATGGGTTCATGACGCACGCGGACTGGCAGGGCGTGTGCGACCGCATGCGCACCGCGCAAGGGACGTTCTGGCCGATTCCCATCACGCTCTCGACCGACGCCGCCACCGCCGGCACGATCGCCGAGGGAAGCGAGGTCGCCCTCGCCGATCCCGACGACGGGTCGCTCCTCGCCGTGATGAAGGTGGCGGAGAAGTACCGCATCGACAAGGCGCACGAGTGCGAGTCCGTGTTCAGGACCACGGACCCCGCGCATCCCGGCGTGCAGATGGTGATGCAGCAGGGCGAGGTGAACCTCGCGGGCCCGGTGCGCGTCCTCTCGGACGGCGGCTTCCGGGAGCGCTACGGCGCGCTCTTCATGACGCCGGCGCAGACGCGCGCGGAGTTCGAGCGCCTCGGGTGGTCGCGCGTGGCGGCATTCCAGACGCGCAATCCCATGCACCGCTCCCACGAATACCTCGCCAAGGTCGCGATCGAGGTGTGCGACGGGGTGCTCGTCCATTCGCTCCTCGGCAACCTCAAGCCCGGCGACATCCCGGCGCCGGTGCGGACGCGCGCGATCGCGGTGCTCCTCGAGAAGTATTTCAAGCCGGGCACCGTGGTCCAGGCCGGGTATCCGCTCGACATGCGCTACGCGGGCCCGCGCGAGGCGCTGCTCCACGCGCTCTTCCGCCAGAACTACGGTTGCGCCTACCTCGTCGTCGGCCGCGACCATGCCGGCGTCGGGAGCTACTACGGCCCGTTCGACGCGCATCGCATCTTCGACGAGATCCCCGCCGATGCCCTCGCGATCCGCCCGCTCAGGATCGACTGGACGTTCTGGTGCTACAAGTGCGGCGGCATGGCCTCGGCGCGCACGTGTCCCCACGACGATGCGGATCGCCTCCTCGTCTCGGGAACGAAGCTGCGCAAGTGGCTTTCGGAAGGAAGCCCCGTGCCCGCGGAGTTCAGCCGGCCCGAGGTGCTCGAGATCCTGCGTGCGTATTACGCCGGCCTGGGCGCCGCCGACAAGGTCGAGGTGAAGCTCACCGGCCATTCGGCACGCTAGCCTCGGCGCAGCGGGGGCTGCCGCGGGATTAGGATGGGGTGGACACCCCGGGATTTCGAGCCCGGGGTGGAACCGAGGAATGCCCATGGGCGCCCCCCCGATCCTGATCGATCCGTCGACGCTCGAGCGCATGGTGCGCGAGCGCGTGGAAGCCGTCCTCGCCGAAAGGCTGGAAGCGAAGCTCGAGGAGCTCCGCCGCGCGAAGACGCCCTCGATGACCATCATCGCGACGAAGGGCACGCTCGACTGGGCGTATCCGCCCTTCATCCTCGCCTCGACCGCGGCCGCGCTCGGCTGGGAGGTGGCGGTGTTCTTCACGTTCTACGGCCTGGAGCTCCTGAGGAAGGACCTTTCGGGCCTGCGCGTGACGCCGCTCGGCAACCCCGCGATGCCCATGAAGATGCCGTTCGGCCCGGACTGGCTGCGGTCCCTGCGCTGGAGCATGCCGAGCCTCGTCGAGGCGATGCCCGGGTTCGAGGCGTTCGCCACCCGCATGATGAAGAGGACGATGCGCGGCAAGGGCGTGGCGGAGGTCGCGGAGCTCCGGAGCGCGGCGGTCGAGGCCGGCGTGGCGCTCATCGGCTGCCAGATGACGGTGGATCTCTTCGGCTACTCCCGCGACGACTTCGTGCCGGAGGTGAAGGACTTTGTCGGCGCGGCGACCTTCCTGCCGATGGCGCGCGACGCCGACGTGAGCCTTTTCATCTGACCGTCAGGCTCGCGACAGGGATGTCGGATGGGTCCTGCGTCAGCCCATGGCAAGCGCGTTTTGATAGAGTGACCGCGGCCCATCGAACCCGGAAGGAGCCGGAATGAGCGAGATCGACGCGATCGAGGACGTTCCCCTCTTCAGCCAGATGCCGCGGGACCAGGTGGCGCTCATCGCCGCGGCCGCGGAGCGCCGTCCCTACGAGGCGGGCGAGATCATCTTCCGCCAGGGCGACCGTCCGGAGTTCCTCTATGCCGTCGAGAGCGGCTCCGTGGACATCGTGCTGCCCACGCAGGGCGAGGAGATCATCCTCGCGAGCTTCGAGGCGGGGTCCTTCTTCGGCGAGCTCGCGATCTTCGACAGCGAGCGGCGCGCCGCGAGCGCGCGCGCGACCTCGGCGACTTCCCTCCTTTGCGTGCCGCTCGGCGTGATCGCGGCGCTGGTCGACCGCCATCCGGCCGCCGCGCGCCATTTCATGGGCGTGGTGATCCAGCGCCTGCGCGGGGCGGACGAGCTCCTCTCGCGCCTCACCATCCGGAACGTGAACCAGATCGCCGACGAGCGCATGACCATGGGCGAGCGGGTCGCGGACATCGTCGCGCGCTTCGGCGGCTCGTGGACCTTCATCATCTGCTTCGGCGTTTTCCTCCTGTGCTGGATGGCGCTCAACACGTTCGTGCTGGTCGCGCGTCCGCCGGATCCCTATCCGTACGTGTTCCTGAACCTCATCCTCTCGTGCATCGCGGCGCTGCAGGCGCCCATCATCATGATGAGCCAGAACCGCCAGGCCTCGAAGGATCGGCTGCAGGCCGACCAGGACTTCCAGGTGAACATCAAGGCGGAGTTCGCGATCCAGCAGCTGCACCGCAAGATCGACGACCTGCGCGCGAGCCTCGCGCAGCACCGGCGCGTGGAGGCGATCGAGCGGCGCGGCGCCGAGGTGTGACTCAACGCCCGTTGGGCGCCTCTTCCTCGAGGATGTCGAACTGGTCGCGCAGGAACCGCAGGTAGTCGCGCAGCTGCTCCGTGCACGTGGCGACGTGCTTCGCGTCGCCCGTCCAGCCGGGGATCTCCCAGTTGCATCCGTTCGCGTTCGGGTCCTTCCATTCGACGGGAAGCGGCTCGACGTTCCCGCATCCGTTCGTCTTCGCGAGCTTCGCGCGGATGAGCGAATCGAGGACGCGCCTGCTGATGGTGGCTTTGGACATGGCCTTCTTGTCGGATCGTTTCGGATGACGGTTCGACGCGAAGTGCCCGCTCGCTTCTTGTGGGACGCGCGAGGCCGCGGATGTGGTCGGCCTCCGGGAAAACGCATAGTCCGCGCGCACCAACGGCCGTCGCCGCCCCTCCGACATGAGGCGATCGGCACTTCCATCGGCGCCGACACGCGAATGAGGCGCCGGGAGACCCGCGCATCGGAGCGCGGAGGAACCGGCGCGCACGCCCCGCTGCGTACACTTCATTCGAATGGAACGAAGACGCAAGCCCATCCGCGAGCCCCGTTGCGGTCTCTGCCTCACGTGCGCCAACGCGACCACGAAGCTCGCTCCGGGAGACGTGGAGTGCGTCGCGGGCGCGGACCCGCGGCGCGCGCTCTACGAATGCGATTCCTTCGTCCGCGTCTTCGTCCGCGCGCCGCACGTGCCCGCGCGCTTCCGGCGCGCCATCCGATGATCGGGCTTGGCACGTAGGACGGTTCCGACAGACGCTCGCTCGCCGCGACCCGAGAATCGATCCGTCCGACCTCCCGAACGCCGCCCGCCATGGGTTCCGTCACGCACATCGCCCGCTCGCCCATCTTCTGGGGAGAGATCTCGCCCTCGGAGCACGCGGTCCACGTCTACAGCGACGACGAGGTCTTCATGGATGCGCTCGAGGGTTTCATCGGCGCGGGCCTTCGCGCCGGCGAGGCGGCCATCGTCATCGCGACTCCCGACCATCTCCTGCGTCTCGAGGAGCGCCTGGACCGGCACGGATTCGGCATGGAGGCGGCGCGGCGCGAGGGACGCTACCTCGGGCTTCCCGCCGAGCGCATCCTGCGCGAGTTCATGGTCGACGGCTGGCCCGACGAGGAAAGCTTCCATCGGGTCATCACGACGCTCCTCGCCAAGATGCGCGCGAACGGCCGGCGCGTGCGCGCGTTCGGCGAGATGGTCGCGCTCCTCTGGTCGCAGGGGAACGCCGCGGCCACGGTTCGCCTCGAGCACCTCTGGAACAAGCTCTGCGAGCGGGAACGCTTCCCGCTTTTCTGCGCGTATCCGAGGGCCGGCTTCACGACCGATCCCGCGGATTCGATTCGCGAGCTCTGCGCCGCCCACACGCGGGCGTTCTACGTCTAGCGCGCCGCTTCTGGTATAAGCGTCGCCAAGGCGCCTCGTGCGCCGCATCGTTCGGAGGAGATCCTTGGGCTCGTCCACCAGGCCCGGCCGTGGCGCCGGTGTGTTCGCATTCGCCTTGCTGCTCGCCGCATGCCTCGCGCCCGCGCAGGCCCTCACGCCTTCGCGCCTGCCGCGCTACGAGCCGCCGCCGGCCGGATGGCACCCGCGGATCGCGCTCGTGCTCGGATCGGGAGGCCCGCGCGGGTTCGCGCACATCGGCGTCCTCAAGGTGCTCGAGGAGATGGGCATCCGCCCCGACCTCATCGTGGGCACGAGCGTCGGCGCGATGGTGGGCGCGCTCTACGCGGCGGGCTACGATGCGCGGACCCTCGAGCGGCTCGCGACGGACATGAACATGCTGAGCTTCTACGAGCTGCGCCAGGCGTTCCACATGAAGGGAACCGGCAAGCCGGTCGAGCAATACGTGTTCGACAAGGTGGCGGGGCGCACGATCGAGCAGCTGCGCATTCCGCTCGGGATCGCGGTCACGCGGCTCTCCGACCGGAAGCTCGTCATCTTCGATCGCGGCGATACGGCGCTCGCCGTGCGCGCCTCCTCGGCCGATCCCGACAACTACGAGCCCGTGCGGGTCGGCAACGACATGTACGCCGACGGCGACGAGCTCTCGCCCGTGCCGATCCGTGCCGCTCGCGCGCTCGGGGCCCGGTTCGTGATCGCGGTCGACGTGTCGGCGTACGCGTCGACGACGCCGCCGGGCGTCCCGCAGCACTGGATCGACAAGGACGCGCGCCGGGCGCGGCAGATCGCCGCGGAGGCGCCCGAGGCGGACGTCATGCTGCACCCGGACATCGGCTACTACGCGGGCTTCAGCGAAGACTACCGCCGGCGCGTCATGGCGACCGCGGAGCGCTATGCGCGTGCGCACATGGCGCAGATCCGCGCCGCGCTCGCGGCATTCGAGGCGCGCGAAGCGCGGCGTTGACTAGCGGCGGTGCACGCCCTCGGCCACCGCGCGATAGAGGATGCTCGAGCGCGATCCGCTGCGGCAGAAGGCGACGATCGGGCGCGGCAGCCGCCCGATCAGCTCGGCGAAGCGCGCGACGTCGTCGATCGTGATGTTGCCCGGATCCACGGGCAGGCGCTCGTAGGCGAGGTTCGCGGCGGCGGCCGCGGCGCGGATCGCCTCTTCCGGCGGCTGGCCGGGCTCGCGCTCCAGGCGATTGTTCACGATGCTCCGGAAGCCGCTCGCGGCGAGCTCGGCGATCTGTTCCGGATGGAGCTGCGGCGCGACGGCGAAATCGGGCGCGAGGTAATCGAGGGGAAGGTTCATCATCGTCGCCTACTCGAAACGGTAGGCCGCGTGGCAGGCGACGCACTGGGCGGTCACGCGCGCGAGCGCTTCGAGCGCGGGCTTCGCATCGCCCGTCGCACCGGCGTTCGTCGCCTCGATCGCGAAGCGGCTCGCCGCCCTGTGCATCTGCGTTCCCGCTTCCTGCATTCCCGCCGGCATGTACCGCGCGACCTCGTGCGCGCCGTGGGCCTCGAGCGACGACAACCCCAGGCGCTGCTCGGCAAGCGCGCTCGCGCGCTCGTAGTCGCCGTGGCCCATCGCGTCCTGGATGCCCTGCAGGGTGGCGAGGTGGTCGCGCATGTTGGCGAGCGTATGGGTGCGCAGCGCCGCCGGGAAACGCACCGCTTCGCGCGTGTCCGCCGCGGCGGCGCGGTGCATCGCCGCATCGTGCGGGCCGGTGTCGCCGACCGCCGCGCAGCCGCCGAGGAGCGCGGCGCAAGCGGCCGCGCGGAAGATCGTCATGCCCGATTCTCTCACGGCCGGAAGAGGCATCCCCGCGGTCGAGCGGATCGACCATGCCCGCGTTGTCGTGCCACACTGGCGCGATGCGCTCCTACGACGTCTTCAACGGCGATGCCGACGGGATCTGCGC
>Ga0068855_100010838_pt1 | contig 11006 bp, 5 predicted proteins | sample KBSCornC52_FD_66592 | JGI IMG/M metagenome (GOLD analysis project Ga0068855, IMG submission 66592) | Corn rhizosphere microbial communities from Kellogg Biological Station, Michigan, USA - KBS Corn C5-2 | ecosystem: Host-associated > Plants > Roots > Rhizosphere > Soil ... | reverse complement strand
CGGCCAAATTCGCTGGCGATGACGATGAGCGTCTTGTCGAGCAGCTTGTTCGCCTCGAGGTCGTTGATGAAGGTGGAGACGACCCGGTCGAGACCGTCGATGAGCACATACAATTCACGCTGCGCCGCATTGTGGGAATCCCAACCGGCGCCATTGACGAAGTTGAGATTGAAACCGACTTCCATGAAGCGGACACCGCGTTGCACGAGACGGCGTGCGAGCAGGCAGCGCTGGCCGAATTCATCGCCATACGCCGAGCGCAGCGAATCCGGCTCTTCATTGAGATGGAAGGCCTTCATGAAGTCGCCTTTTTGCAGGCTGAAACCCTGGGCGATCGCCTCGTCGTAGTCGCGTGGCGTGGGGTCGCTGATGTGGCCGAGATAATTTTCGCTCACCGTTTCCAACAAGCCCTGGCGGCGTGTGGCGCGGGCGTCATCGATATCGGGCGCACGGGTCAGGCCGGCGGGACCGCTGGCCGTGTCCGTAAGATAGACGTACCCATCCTTCGGGCCGAGGAAGCCCGGGCCGCGTGTGGCGCTCGGATAGCCCATGAGCACATAAGCGGGCACGCCTTCCGCCGCGGATTTGCGCTCGTGCGCGATGATGGAACCGATCGATGGATAAACGACGCTGCCGCTCGGCGCCCGGCCGGTGTGCATGCGATTGGTCGCCGCCGCGTGTTCGTCGATGACGTTGTGATTCACCGTGCGGATCGGGATGAGCCGGTCGGCCATTTTCGCGAGCTTCGGCAGATGCTCGCAAAAGGTGGCGCCGGGGATCGCCGTGTCGATGACGTCGTAATAGCAGCCGGCCTTTTTCTTGCCGTCGCCGCGAATGGGCTTGGCGTCGAAGGTATCGATCTGCGACATGCCGCCACCGAGCCAGATGAAGACACAGTGTTCGGCTTTGCCGAGGGGGATTTCCGGAGCAGCGTGGCCGATGCGTGGCAGGGCGAGGGCGCCGGCGGCGAGGGAGGCGCGGGTGAGGAAGTCGCGGCGGGTGATGGAGTTCATAGGGAAAAGTGCTTAGTGCTTAGTGCTTAGTTGAAAGTAATCAGTATTTAGTAATCAGTGGTGAGTGTTGGTTTTCAGTCTTAGTGGGGCAGTGGGATTACTAAGTGCTAAGAACTGAGAACTAAGCACTTCATCAGGGTTCGTAGATAAATTCCGGCGTGAGCATGAGCGCCCAGACGGCGTCTTCCGCACGTTCGCGCCACGCCGGAGCGAGGCGTTCGGTGGGCGGGTCGCCGGCGCGGACCATCTTCTCGATCTGGTAGGTGACGGTCGTCGCCTCGGGATTGAGATGGTTGCTCCACATCGGGAACTTGGTGATGCGCGGGCGCTTCGGGGTCTCGCCGCTAGGCACAGCGATGAGACGATCCGCGTAACCCGGCGTGAGGTCGGCGACGAAGGCGGCGCGTTCCTTCGCGCTCGGTTGGCGACTGAGCACGCGGAGGAAAAGTTGCGTCACAAGTTCGTCGACGGGTTCATCGCGCAGGGCGAGCGCGGTGAAGGCACTGTCGTCGCTGAGACGCGTGATGCGCGCGCCGAGTGTGCCATTGGCGAGGCTGGCTGGCTGGAGCACATTGGGCGTTTCTTCGCGGGTGCTCTTCGGCTCGACCCGGGAATCGCGCCAGCCGAATTGCGTGAGGATATCGGTGAACGGCGAGGCTGTGGGCTTGGCCAGTGCGGGACGGTCGCGTTCGTTGCTCAGGCCCACGAATTCCCAGGCGCGCGTCGGCTTGCCGAGATTGAGGAAGTCTTTCGCCGAGCGGTGCCCATCGAGATCGAAGTTCAGCTCTTCGCAATTGAACGGCTTGCCGGCGACCTGGAAGAGGGAATCGACGATCTGTTCCGCGGTGAGGCGGCGGCGGGCTGGCGAGGCGAAGTAGCGATCGTTTGGCTTTTCAAATTTCGAGCCGGCTTCGGTGACGACACGCTGATACGCCTCCGAATTGAGGATTAGCCGGGTGACATGCTTGAGGTCGTAGTCGTGCGTGATGAGTTCACGACCGAGCCAGGTGAGCAGTTCGCGGTGCGACGGATGCACGTCCTCCCAATCATCGACCGGGTCGACGAGGCCGAAGCCCATGAGGCGCTTCCAAACGCGATTCGTAACCACTTGCGGGAAGCGCTCGTTGCGCGGGTCGGTGATGATGTTGGCCAGCCTCTCGCGGGTGTCCTCGGAATTGCGCACCACGCCCTCGAGCGGGTCCTGCTTCAGCGAGGCGAAAGGGAAGTGCGGATCGATCATCTGTCCCGCCTTGAGCGAAACGACGACGCGGCTGTTCGAATTCAAGCCTTGGGTGAGGCTTGAGCCGGGTACTTTCACCGGCGACCGCTGGAGCATCGCGGACATCGAGAAGAGATCGCTCTGGTCGTAGGGATGATTGGGCGCATCGTGGCAACGGGCGCACTTCATTTCCATGGCCAGGAAGGCGGAGGAAACGATCTGCGCCTTGTTGGCCATGGGCAGGTCATTCTGCGTGGCCACGCCGAAGCCGGCGGCGCCGCCATTGCGCTCGCTGCCTTCCATGAGCGCGAGGGCGGTGACGAAGCGGTCCATGCCCCAGTTGTCGCGCAGCGCATCGCGCAGGAAGAAGCGGAACGGGCCGGTGTTATTGAGCGTGGCCTTGAGGATGGCGGGATTTTCCGCGAGCACATCCTGCCAGTAGGGGATCCATTCGTCGGCCCAGCGCGGGTCGGCGAGCAGGCGGTCGATGGCCTTGGCGCGTTTGTCGTTGCCGGTATCAGCGAGGAAGGCGGTGAGCTCTTCCGACGTCGGCAGCAGGCCGATGGTGTCGAGGGTCACGCGGCGGAGGAAGGAGGCGTCGTCGGTGATCGCGGCGGGCTGGATGTTGGCCTGCTTCAGTTTGTCGTCGATGAAGCGATCGATGACGCTGCCGCTACCGGCGGGAATGACGACCGCGTCTTTCTTCGCGGCCTCGGTGCGGGCGAGTTCGTGGCGGAATTTCCAGTAGGCGAGTTCGTCGGTATTCGCGCGGCGCTGCGCGGAAAGATCATCGATGTGCGCGCTTTGTTCGGCGACGTAATGTCTCCAGCCGTCATCGGTGAAATCGTAATTGTGCTGGTTGTTCGTCAGCAGGTGGAAGGGCGAGCCATTCGTCGAGATGCTCAGGCTCGGCTGGCCGAGCTCCGGCCGCAGGTTTTTGCCGCCGACGAAGGTTTCGAAAACGATGACGTGCGGTTTGCCGTCGCCCTTCATGGTAAACATCGCCTCGCTATGGCCCGGCGGGAGCAGGGCGACGTCCTTGACCAGTTGCACCTCGAGTTGATCGGCCATGGCCTCGGCATCCGAAGCGCGGGTCGGGCCGGCGGGCTTCGGGTAAAAGTCGGAAGTCGCGACGATCTTGCCATCGATGGAGAGACGTCCGCCACGCATGGCGCGCATCAGTAGCCGATTCTCGCCGGGCGGCAAGGTGACGGCGCCGGCAATTTGCACGAGGAAGGGAATGGAACGATCACGCCGTACGCCGCGGGGTGAATACTTCGGAATGATCTCGCCCAGGGCGAAGGCCTGCTCATTCCACGATTCGGTTTTCGTCTTCGGCACATTGGCCCATCCGACGTCGAGAGCGGGAGCGGCTTTGGCGGTGTCGGCATCGTTGCTCGTCCATTTCGTCGCGGAGACTTCGGGTTCGTTCACCGCGTGTTCGAAAACTTCGACGCGCACCAGGCCCTTCGGCAATTCGTCGAGCTGCACGACCGGCGCTTTGATCTCCACCGGCTTCGGGGTGAGGCCCGTGGTGCGAGCTTTGATCGCCTCGTCCTTCAGTTCCGAGCGATAGACGGCGATCTCGTCCAGCTTTCCAGTGAAGCTGGAGCCCGAGCTGCCGCCCATGGCGGTGCCGATCCACACTTCATCGTCATCCGACCACGGACCGAGATCGGTTGGGCCGCCCATGTCCCATTCGCCCTTGATCGCCGCGCCGTCGATCCAGCCCTTCGCGCTGTCCGGTTCGCCGAATTTGTAGCTCACCGCCACGTGGTGCCATGCCTGGCCGGGCAGGAAGCCGGTGGTGGAGGTCCATCGGTGCCAGAATTCCTCGCCGCCGGCGGTCGCGTTGCGTTCATCGCGGAAGACGAAGCTGACGCGCGCCGTCCCGTCGGCTTCGCGCAGGCGCAGGCCCCAGTTTTGATTGTGCGGCGGTTCGCCGGCGCGGCCGGTGCGGCCTTTGCCGACGATGTAGGAGTTCTGGCCGTGGCCGAGGCCATCGCACTGCACCCAGGCTTCGATGCTGATGGTCTCGCCTTTCTTAAAAGCGAACCGATGATCGGTATCCGGCACCCGCAGGCTGGCGCCCGGTTGGTGCAGGCTCAGCGCATGGTTGGTGGCGATGAATTGCGGAAATTCCGGCGGGCGGGGTCCGTCGACGATTTGCGCGCCGCCTTGGAGGAACGGCTGGGAAGCCTCGGGATTCGAGTTCCAATGGGCCAGCGGTTTGTCTTTGGCGATGAGGTCATCGTAACTGCCGGCGAAGGCCGGTGTGGAGAGCGCGGCCAGGGTGAGGAAGCGGAGGAGCAGGTTCACGGGAGGAAGTGTGTCGGCAAAGTCTATCCGACACACGCGCTCTGGTGAGGGATTTTCTGCTAACACTTTTGGGGGATGGCGCGAAACCAGAAACCAGGAACTCGCGCCCCGCTATTCCAGCTGAATCAGCCCCCGCCGGATCCCCTCCGAAGTCGCCTGCGCCCGGTCGGCGACGCCCATTTTCACGAAGAGATTGCTGGCGTGGCGCTTGACGGTTTCCTCGGAGATGCCGAGGGCGGCGGCGATCTCTTTGTTTGCCTTGCCGCGGGCGATGAGCTGCAAGACTTCGCGTTCGCGTTCGCTCACGTCAGGAGCGGCAACGCGACCGGCCAAACGTTGCGCGAGGGCGGCGGACAAATGACGCTCGCCGGCAGCGACGGCGCGAATGGCGAAAAGGAGTTCCTCGCGCGCCGCGGACTTGAGCAGGTAGCCACGCGCGCCGGCTTGCATGGCGCGGTAGATGTCCTCCTCGCCATCGAAAGTGGTGAACATGAGCACGCGTGCGTCGGGCCATTCGCGGCGGAGATCGGTGGTGGCGGCGGTGCCATTGGCGCCGGGCAAGCGCAGGTCCATGAGCACGACGTCCGGCTGATGTTTGCGGAATTGGGTGACCGCTTCCTCGGCGTTGCCCGCCTCGCCGACGACGTTGAGATCATCTTCCAAACCCAACGAAGCGGCCAGTCCACTGCGGACCACGTAATGATCGTCCACGACGAGAATGCGGATGGGCTTGAGCTTGGGCATGGGCGGGAAAAGTTTCTGGTTTCTGGTTTCTAGTTCTCTGTTTCGCCGCCGCTCTTACGTTCGAAAGGAGAAAACCAGAAACTAGAAACTAGAAACTAGAAACTAGAAACCCTCATTCATCGTCAACCTGTGGGCAACGGTACCTGCACTTCCACGGTAGTACCTTTGCCAGACTGGCTGCGCAGTTCGAAACGGCCGCCGAGTTTCTCGACGCGCTCCCGGATGCCGATGATGCCGAAGTGCCCCGCAGGCACCGCCGCGCTCGGGTCGAAGCCGGCGCCGTCGTCTTCGATGACGAGGCGCATTTGCGCCGCGGCGCTGAAATCCAGGCGGATGACGATGTGCTGGGCATTGCCGTGTTTCACCGCGTTGGAAGTGGCTTCCTGGGCGACGCGCAGGAGTTCGTGGCCGATGACCTCGGGCAGACGGCGCGCCTGGCCGATGGTGAGAATTTCGAGCTGCCGGCCGGAGGTTGCGCTGGCGATGGCGGGACGAATGGCGTCGGCGAGTGGCTGGGTGGCGAGCGAACTGTCGCGGAGATTCCAGACGATGCTCCGCACGCCGGCCTGGAGTTGTTGCACAAGCCGCTGCGTGCCGGTCAGAAGTTCGAGCAACTTGAAATCCCCGGCGCGGGCCGAGGCGGCGTCCAGCCGCAGGCTCACGCCGACGAGTTCCTGTTCGAGGGTATCGTGAAATTCACGGGAGATGCGCTGGCGTTCATCGGCGATCGTGACCGCTTCGACTTGCGTACGAATGAGCGTGGTCTGGCGGCGCACCTGCCGCCGCAGCAGAGCCGCCCAGGCGAGCGCGAGCATGGCCAGGCCGAGGAGGATGGCCGCGGCGAATTCGAGCCGTTGCGTCGTCCACCACGGCGGGCGGCGGAGGATGGTGACCGCGCCGGGAGAGTTCGAGAGGAGCAACTCGAAGGAGCGGGCGCGGGTGTTGAAGCTGCGCGTGGGCTGGGTGGCTTCGACGACCCGGCAGATCCCGCGCAGACGGACCCGCGCTCCGGCGGAGGGAATCTCGGTGGCATTCGCGATGATGGGAATAATCGCTTGAAACGGCGTGTCGGCGGCTTGCACAGTTAGCCGGATGCGATCGGGTTCGCGCAGGACGTCGCGGACCTTGGCCTCCACTTCCACTAGATCGGCATCCAGTTTTCCGGCGGCGAGATCTTTTACCACCGCGGCGTTGGCATCGACCGGCGCGGTTTCGCCGGTGCGGCGCAACACGGCGTCGTCGAGTTCCGCGCTGAGCGTGCCCATGGTGGGGAAACCGAGCGCTTCCACGACATCGGCAGGTGCGAAGGTTTCGGTGGTGGTCGTGCGGACGCGCAGGCCCTGGGTGCCGTCGCGCAAATAAATCGCGCTGCCCGGTTCCTGTTGCGTGACCACGCCGCGCACTTTCACGCGATGTCCGGCGCGGCCATTCGGCGCGAAGCGCAGGAGTTGCGAGGCGGGTGTCGTCTCGATGGCGAAAGGTTCCGCGGGCGCGGCTTCGAGGACCTTTACATCGGCCAGCGAGCGCACGCGCAAATGCGGGGCGACCAGTTGGCGGCGATCGTTGATGTATCCCGCGGCGATGCCGGCGACGCGCACCACGGCGTCGACGAGATGCTCGTCGGGCGGCGGATCGTCGCTCACCGGATAGACATCGATCGAGCCATTACCCAACGCAAGCTTGAGCACCGAGTATTGTTCGCCCGGCGTAATCGAACGCACGATGCCCTGGACCTCGACCCAGTCGTAGTGAAACTGGCCGGAGGCAAGTTGCTCGTAGTCCATATGACGCGGCTCGGGCGCTGCGCCGTGGGCGAGGATGATCACCTTGTTAGCTGCGATGCCAGTGAGATACAGGCCGGGGTAGGTGAGACCTTCCAGTTCGATCTGATCGCCGGTTTGCAGGTCCGGCACATTTTTTCCCCAGCGAATGAAACTCGCGCCGGAGTCATCGCGAAAAAAGATGGTGCGTTGCGGTTCGACGAGGGTGACGACCGCCCGCAGGTGGACGGGATAGTGACGCGCCGCCTCGGCCTCCGGCAGGGTGCGCAATTCGCGCGCGGTCGTCAGCGTGGGCAGCGGTGCGTCGTCCGCGCGCAGCGCGAGAAAGGCGCTGGCCAGCAGGAGGAGAAGCGAAAGAAAAAAGCGCACGACGTTCGCAAGATAACCGACAAGGCAAGCGAAAGCGCGCCCGCTGCCAAAACGGCGCAGGCTTCCACGCGTCTTAGATCCTTTAACGCAGAGGGCGCGGAGAACGCAGAGGGCCGCAGAGGGGGAGGAGGAAGGAGACAATGAGACAGGGAGACAAGCAGCGTGAAGCGCGATTCCATTGCCCCATTGTCTTCTTCTCCGCGGCCCTCTGCGTTCTCCGCAGTGCTAACTCTAAAATTTTCCGCGGCGTGCGTAGATTTTCAGCCCGCAAATCACGCGAATGACACGAATGAAGAAGACCCATTCGAGTGATCCGCGTGATTCGCGGGCTTACTTAAATCCTTTGGTTGCGGCTCCGCCGCGCTGCGTCCTCTGCGTTTAGTCAGCCGAGGCTGCTGTTTGCGATGCTCCGAAACTGATGCGCGACGAAATCGAAAAGGCGGGACGCGCCGGAGCACGTCCCGCTGGGAATTGTTTTCGCGAAGATGTCGCCTAGTAAACTCTCACGTAGACGCGACGATGATGGCGCCAATAATAGCGGCCATGGTGATCGGTGTAATAGACGACTCCGACTGGCGCGGGTTCGGCTACAACGACCTCGCGGCGATACGGGTGGTAGGGGTGATAATATGGTCCGCGATGGACCACGACTTCGTGCTCGACGCAGCCGGTCATGAGCATCGGCACGGCGAGGACGCTGAGAAGGAACAGAGACTTCATATGTTAATGGAGGTTTCGGAATTGGAGCCGCGGGCGGTTGTCCATTCCGACAACGGCCAGTGGGTAGTCCGCAGCATAGGACGCATCATTCTGTAAAGGAATTCAATCTAAGCTGGCAGGAATTTGGTGATTTCGTCTTTGGTCATATTCCCGCCCATTCCGTCCGATTTCATGAAACATCTGCTCCCACTCGCCCTGTCCATCGCCACTCTGCTCGCCGTCACGGCGCTGCCGGCCGCCGAGCCGGATTACCCGCAGAGCGAAGATTCCAAGCCGCACGCCGACGTGCCCAAGGGCGAACTCATCAAGTTCAATTTCGACGAGTCGAAGGTCTTTCCCGGCACCACCCGCGAGGTGACCATCTATGTGCCGAAGCAATACGACGGTACCAAGCCGGCGTGCCTATATGTGAACCAGGACGGCTTGCAATGGAATGCGCCGGTGGTTTTCGATAACCTCATTGCCAAGGGCGACATGCCGGTCACGATCGGCGTTTTCATCCGGCCCGGCGTGGTGAAGGCGCTCGACGGCAGCAAGGCGCTCGACCGTTACAATCGCAGCTACGAATACGACGGCATGGGCGATGGCTACGCGCGCTTCCTGCTCGATGAATTGTTGCCCGTGGTGGAGCAGAAAACGACCAGTGATGGACGCAAGATCATCCTCAGCAAGAACGGGAACGATCACGCCATCGGCGGCAGCAGTAGCGGCGCGATCTGCGCTTTCATCGCGGCTTGGGAGCGGCCGGATCAATTCACGCGCGTCTTCACCAGCGTCTGCACGATGGTCGGCCTGCGCGGGGCGAATGTCTATCCTACGCTCGTCCGCGAGTATGAGCCGAAGCCGATTCGTGTCTTCCAGGTCGACGGCAGCCACGACAACAACATCTACGGCGGCGACTGGTGGATGGCGAACCAGGAGCTGGAGCGCTCGCTGACGTTTGCCGGTTACGAGCACGATCACGTTTGGGGCGAGGGCGGGCACAGCGGCAAGCAGGGCACGGCGCTGTTTCCGGACATCATGCGCTATCTCTGGAAGGGTTGGCCGACACCGGTGAAGGCGGGTGAAGGTTCGTCGCAACTGCAGGAAATCCTCATTCCCGGCGAGGGCTGGAAAACCGTGTGGGAAAGCGGCAAAGCCACCGAGGGCATGTCGAGCAACGCGAAGGGCGAAGTGTTCTTCAACGACGTGCCGAACTCGAAGACTTACAAGATCGGGCTCGACGGGAGGATTACGGAATTCCTTGCCGACTCGCACCGTGGCGACGGCCAGGCCTTCGGTCCGAACGGCAATCTTTACGCCTGCGCCGGTGGAGTGGAGAAGATCATCGCTTATCCGGATGGCAAAGGCGAGGCGGCGGAGATCGCCAGCGGCTTTCGCGGGAATGATCTCGTCGTCCTGCACAATGGCAACATTTACGTGACCGAGCCCGATTGGGACGGCACGTACAAGGAGCGTAGCAAGGTGTGGCTCATCAAGTCCGATGGCACGAAGAGCGTAGTGGATACCGGGCTGAAGTTTGCCAATGGAATCACCGCTTCGCCGGACCAATCGCTGCTCTACGTCGACGATACCAAGTCGCACTGGGTTTACAGCTACCAGATTCAGCCCGACGGCACCCTGAAGGACAAGCAGCGCTATTACCATCTGCATATGCCCGACACGGCGGACGACTCCGGCGCTGATGGCATGGAAGTGGACAGCGCTGGGCGGCTCTATGTGGCCACGCGCATGGGCCTCCAGGTGTGCGACCAGGCCGGCCGGGTGAATTGCATCATCCCCACGCCCAACGGCAAGGTGAGCAATATCGTCTTCGGCGGCCCGGACTTCGATACCATCTATATTTCCTCCGCCGGCGGCATCTACAAACGCAAGGTCAAGGCAAAGGCTGCCTCAAGCTTTGCGGAGCCGATCAAGCCAGCAGCGCCCCATCTCTAAAAAAGAGTAAAACCGCTAATGCACGCGAATAGACGCGAATGGGCAGAGAGCGAAATCGGCACGCCATCTTGATTCGCGTTCATTCGTGTCCATTCGCGGTTCCTTTCCCCCAAATCGAAATCTCTTGCGACTATTTCCTAATTCCGAGCATCTAAATGCACTCATCACCCCAATCATGAAATCCCCACTCCTCACCAGTATCGCCGCTCTTCTCATCGCCGTGCCGGCGTTTGCCGCCGATGAAAAACCGGCCGCCGCGCCTGCGGCCAAAAAGCCCCTTGGGCATCAGGACTCGCCGATCATCCCCGGCACCAAGTGGCACGTGCATGACGGCGAGCGCCCGCAGCCGCCGATCGTCACGCCTGGCGAACCGAGCACGCCGGAAAAAGTCGGCACCGCTCCGAGCGACGCCACGGTGCTCTTCGACGGCAAGGATCTCTCGAAGTGGAAGATGGAAAAGGACGGCAGCGACGCGAAATGGAAGGTGGAGGACGGTTACTTTGAAGTGGTGCCGAAGACCGGTTACATGGAGACGAAGGAAGAATTCGGCCCGGACTTCCAGTTGCACGTTGAATTCCGCGAACCGACGCCTCCGACCGGTGACGGCCAGGGCCGCGGCAACAGCGGTGTGTTCCTCTTCGGCCGCTACGAGATCCAGGTTCTCGACAGCTACAACAACCCGACTTATCCGGACGGCCAGGCGACCGGTATCTACGGCTACATGCCGCCGCAGGTGAATGCCTCGCGCCCGCCCGGCGTGTGGCAGACCTACGACATCCTCTGCGAAGGGCCACGCTTCAAGGATGGCAAGCTTGAGAAGCCGATGGTGGTGACCGTCCTGCACAACGGCGTCGTCACCCAGAACCACACCGCCCTCATCGGCGAAACGCCACACCTCCATGT
>Ga0068855_100010837_pt1 | contig 11007 bp, 9 predicted proteins | sample KBSCornC52_FD_66592 | JGI IMG/M metagenome (GOLD analysis project Ga0068855, IMG submission 66592) | Corn rhizosphere microbial communities from Kellogg Biological Station, Michigan, USA - KBS Corn C5-2 | ecosystem: Host-associated > Plants > Roots > Rhizosphere > Soil ... | reverse complement strand
CGGTGCCGTTCGTCGCCGGCGTCGTCGACTGCGACGGGACGCCCGTGCGCGGGAACGTGGTGAACGTCCCGCCCGACCCGGAGCACGTGACGCTCGGGATGAAGGTGCGACTGACCACGGTGCCGGTCGGCACCGACAAGGACGGCGTGGACGCGGTGGGCTACGGCTTCGAGCCGCTCGATCGAGAGGACGGCCGATGACCGACTCCGTCTGGATCCTCGGGATCCACATGACCAACTTCGGCAAGCATCGCGACAAGGACACCCTGGACCTCGGCGCGGAAGCGGCGCTCGGTGCGCTGGCCGACGCCGGGGTGGGCATGCGCGACATCGGCGTCATGGCGTCGGGCAACCTGATCGGCAACCCCGGCTACGGCCAGCTGTTGCAGAAGCAGATCGGGCAGACCGGCATCCCGGTCTTCAACGTCAGCAACGCCTGCGCCACCGGCGCCACGGCGCTGCGGGTCGCGATCATGGCGATCAAGGCCGGGGAGACCGACATGGGGCTGGCGGTCGGGGTCGAGAAGCTCTCCGGGGCCGGCCTGTTGACCGGCAGCTCGGCGAAGCAACCGGGCGACACCTGGGAACGCGAGGGCCGCTTCGGTGCGGTCGCCGATCTGGACGGACGGGTCGGCACCGAGACGATGCCGGGTGTCTTCGCGCAGATCGGCATGGAGTACGGCCATCGCTACGGCGGCGCCGACTTCGAGCTGTTCGCGAGCATCGCCGAGAAGAACCACGCGCACTCGACGCTGAACCCGAAGGCCGCCTACCAGAAGCGGTTCACCCTCGAACAGATCATGAACGACGTCATGATCGCCTACCCGAACACCCGGTCGATGTGCTCGGCGAACTGCGACGGCGCCGCGGCGGCGGTCGTGGTCAGCGAGGCGAAACTGCGCACGCTCGCGCCCGAGCAGCAGCGCCGCGCCGTCAAGGTCAGCGCCTCGGTGCTCACCAGCGATCCCTGGCAGGAGGCCTGCCAGGTGCTGCCCGACATCAACACCCTGACCCGGCAGGCGGCCCAGAAGGCGTACGAGCTGGCTGGCATCGGGCCGGAGGACCTCGACCTCGTCGAGCTGCACGACTGCTTCGCCACCGCCGAGCTGGTCCACTACGACAATCTGGGGCTGTGCGAGCCCGGCAACGCCGTCGACTTCTTCAAGTCCGGCGCCACCTGGCGGGACGGTCGCCTGCCGGTCAACGTGTCGGGCGGGCTGGAGTCCAAGGGCCACCCCGTCTCGGCGACCGGTATCGCCAACATCTGGGAGATCGCCACCCACCTGCGCGGCGAGGCGGGCGACCGGCAGATCGAGGGCGCCCGGGTAGGCCTCGCGCACGTCATCGGGCTCGGTTCGGCGTGCGGCGTGCACATCCTGGAACGAGCGGCCTGAGCCGAGATGGACGCCGCCGAGCTGGACGACGTCCTCGCAACCGTCCGGCGGTTCGTCCGCGGGCAGGTCGTGCCGCTCGAGGCGGAGATCGACGAGAAGGACGAGGTGCCCGCGGAGATCCGCGCGGCGGCCAAGGCGATGGGGCTGTTCGGCTTCGCGATCCCGGATGCGTACGGCGGGCTCGGGCTCTCGATGTACGAGGAGAGCCGGCTGGTCATCGAGCTGGGCTACACCACGCCGGCGCTGCGTTCGATGTTCGGCACGAACAACGGCATCGCCGGCCACGTGCTGCTCGAGGGCGGCACCGAGGAGCAGAAGGCCGACTGGCTGCCCCGCATCGCGTCGGGTGACGTGACCGCGTCGTTCGCGCTCACCGAGGCCGAGGCCGGCTCCGACCCGGCCGGCCTGGCCACCACGGCCGTCCGCGCCGGGACCGACTGGGTGCTGAACGGGTCGAAGCGCTACATCACCAACGCGCCGCTCGCGGACGTCTTCATGGTCTTCGCCCGCACCGATCCGGACGTCCCGGCCACGCGCGGCATCACCGCGTTCCTGGTGCCCAAGGACGCACCGGGGCTTTCGGTGGGGCCGCGTGACCACAAGATGGGCCAGTTCGGGGCGTGGACGGCGGACGTCCGCATCGAGGACGTGCGCGTCCCGGCCGCTGCGGTCATCGGCGGGGACGGCGGCGTGGGCCTCGGCTACGCGACCGCGTTGCGCTGCCTGGCCCACGGCCGGGTGCACATCGCCGCGCTCTGCGTCGGCATGGCCGAGCGGCTCGTGGACGAGTCGGTGTCGTACGCGAAGCAGCGGCGGCAGTCCGGCCGTCCGATCGGGTCGTTCCAGCTCGTCCAGGGGCTCATCGCGGACTCGGTCACGGACCACCGGGCCGGCCGCAGCCTCGTGCTCGACGTCGCGCGTGACTTCGACGCCGGAGTCGACCGCAAGCTCGGGCCGGCGGCGGCGAAGTACTTCTGCAGCGAGATGGTGGGGCGGGTCGCCGACCGCGCGGTGCAGATCCACGGCGGGGCCGGCTACATGCGCGGCGTGGCCGTCGAGCGCTTCTTCCGCGACGCGCGCCTGTTCCGCATCTACGAGGGCACCAGCCAGATCCAGCAACTGATCATCGCCCGGCAGGTGCTCGGCGAGGCGGCGAGGGAAACCACATGAGCCACGACTACGACCTCGTCGTGCGCGGGGGCACGCTAGTCGACGGCACCGGCGGCGACCCGATCGCCGCCGACGTCGCCGTGCGGGACGGCCGGATCGCCGCCGTAGGCACCGTGCCCGGCCGCGGCACCGAGGAGATCGATGCGACCGGCGCGATCGTCACGCCCGGCTTCGTGGACGTCCACACGCACTACGACGGGCAGGTGACCTGGGAGCACGTGCTGTCGCCGTCGAGCGGCCACGGCGTGACGACGGTGGTCATGGGCAACTGCGGGGTGGGGTTCGCACCGATCCGTCCCGAGCAGCGCGAGATGGCGATCAAGCTCATGGAGGGTGTCGAGGACATCCCCGAGGTCGTGATGGCCACCGGCGTGCCGTTCGACTGGGAGACCTTCCCGGAGTACCTCGACGCGCTCGGCCGGCGCACCGCCGACGTGGACTTCGCGGCGCAGCTGCCGCACTCCCCGCTGCGCGTGTTCGTCATGGGCGACCGGGGCGCCGAGCTCGAGCCCCCGACCGCCGACGACCTCGCCGGCATGCGCCGCCTGGCCGTCGAGGCGGTACGCGCCGGCGCGGTCGGCGTGACCACGTCGCGGACATGGGCCCACCGGTTCAAGGACGGGCGGCCGGCGCCGTCGGTGTGCAGCGAGGACGAGGAGATCCTCAACCTGGCCGATGCCCTGGCCGAGGCCGGCGCCGGCGTGTTCCAGCTCGTCCCGGACACGAAGGCCACGCCCGAGGCCCAGCTCGACTTCCTGCGCCGGATCGCACAGCGCTCGGGGCGTCCGGTGTCGTTCTCGTTCTTGCAGGACCCGGGCGTACCGGGCGGCTGGCGGTGGATCCTGGCCGGCATCGAGGCGGCCAAGGCCGACGGGCTGTCGATCCGCGGGCAGGTGCTGCCGCGACCCACCGGTGGCCTGCTGGGCCTTGACCTGTCGCTGCATCCGTTCGCCCTCAACCCGAGCTTCCGCGCGATCGAAGGGCTGCCGCTGGCCGAGAAGGTTGCCGCGATGCGCGACCCGCAGCTGCGCCGCCGGCTGCTGGCCGAGGCGCCCGCCGACCCGCACCCCTTCTTCACCTACGTCGTCGCCGAGCACGAGCAGCTCTTCGTGCTCGGCGATCCGCCCAACTACCACCCGGCGCCGGAGGACAGCATCGGGGCGAGGGCGCGGGCCGCCGGCATCGAGCCGCTGGAGCTGATCTACGACACGTTGCTCGAACGCGACGGCCACGAGGTGCTGTACCGGCCCATGGGCAACGCCGAGGGCGATCGCTTCGAGAGCGCCGGGCGCAACCTGCTGCACAGCGACCGGACCGTGCTCGGCCTCGGCGATGGCGGTGCGCACTACGGGATGATCTGCGACGCCGCCTATCCGACGTACTTCCTCACCTACTGGGTACGCGATGCGCCCGCCGATCGGCGGGTGGAGCTGCCCGATGCCGTGCGCATGCTGACCCGCGAGCCGGCCGAGCTCATCGGCCTGCTCGATCGCGGGCTCGTGCGCCCCGGCGCGAAGGCCGACCTCAACGTCATCGACCTCGATCGCCTGCACCTGCACGCGCCGTTGCCCGCCCGTGACCTGCCGGCCGGCGGACGCCGTCTGACCCAGCGGGCCGACGGCTACCGCACGACGATCGTCTCCGGCACGGTGACGTACCGCGACGGTGCGCACACCGGCGCGCTGCCGGGCCGGCTCGTTCGGGGTGCGCAGCCCGCTCCCGCGTAAGGGCTGGTCAGCCGCCCATGCTCAGGCCGCCGTCGACGGTGACGACCGAACCCGTGACGTAGCCGGCGCGATCGTCGAGCAGGAACGCCACGGCGTGCGCGAGTTCGGCCGGCTCGCCGCGACGCCCGAGCGGGATCATCGCGCGGATCGCCTCCTGCGCCTCCGGTCGCATGCCGGCGGTCATGTCGGTGTCGTAGACGCCCGGCACGACGAGGTTGACGGTGATCCCCTTGCGGGCCACGGCGCGGGCCAGCGATCGGGTCAGCCCCAGCAGCCCCGCCTTCGCGGCACCGTAGCCCACCTCGACCGCGCTGCCCATCGCCGCCGTCACCGAGCCGACGTTCACGATGCGGCCGAACCGCTGCTCGATCATCGTCGGCAGGACGGCCTGGGCGAGGTGGAACGGGCCGGAGAGGTTCACCCGCACCGCGTCGTCCCATTCCTGCTCGGTCATGCCGACGGCGTTGTTCTCGACGAGCCGGCCGGCGTTGTTGACGAGGTGGTCGACCCGTCCGTGCGTTGCGACGACCTCGTCGACGAGCGCCTGGCAGAAGGCCCGGTCGCCGACGTCGCCCTGGTGCAGGCTGACCGACCGTCCTTGTGCAGTGAGCTCGTCCCGCAACGCGGCGGCGGGCGCCCCGGCGGAGTGGAAGACGGCGCAGACGTGGGTGCCCTCCTCGGCCAGCCGGCGGGTGACCGCGGCGCCGATGCCACGCGTCCCACCGGTGACGATCGCGACGCGGGGCACCGTCAGTCCAGCAGGTCGAGGACGGACTCCGGGCGCGACCTGGACAGGTTGTGCTGCTGCGCCGCGGTGAGGTGGCGGCGCCAGATGGCGTCGGCGGCCTCGGCATCGCGCGCCGCGATCAGGGCGACGACCTTCTCGTGCTCGCGGAAGCCGGCCCGCAAAGCGGCCGCGTTCTGCGGTGAGTCGGCCAGCGAGTGCACGTGGCGGACGGTGGAGCGATCGATGATCTGGCGCAGCATGCCGCTCAGGACGGTAACTGTCTGGTTGCCGGAGAGGCGTACGAGCAGGGCGTGGAAGTCGTTGAGCAGGTCGATCGCCACCGCCGGCTCGGCCAGCGCGGCCCGGGTGAGCTCGAGCTGGGCCCGCAGTTCGTCGAGGGCGGCACGATCTCGGCGCCGGGCCAGCATCGCCGCGCACGGCGGCTCGATGATCGTGCGGGCGTCGAAGACGTCCGACAGCGTCGCGCCGCGGTACTCGAGCACCAGCCCGGCGTACCGCGCGGCGGCGTCGTCACTGGGGGTGCGGACGCGCGCGCCCCCGTGCGCGCCGCGGCGGACCGTGATGAGGCTCTCCGCCTCGAGCACGCGGAACGCCTCGCGGAGGGTGGGCCGGGAGACGCCGAACTGCTCCATCAGGGCGGCCTCGGGCGGCAACGCGTCGCCGCCGTTCAGCTCGCCGGAGACGATCTGGCGCCGTAGCCGGTGAGCGACCAGCTCGGCCATCTTCGGCACGCGGACATGGGCGGATTGGACGGCGGCCGCCCCGTTGGTCATGACTGCCTCCATCCTCCCGGGCGATCAGCGTACCCGGAACCATGCTGTTACCGTCAACTTAACTAACTTCTTTGACCATACGGTTTCGCGCTGGTGTCAGTGACGTGCCGCTCGTCCGCTTGACAGCCCGGAATCAGTCAGCGAATTCTTCGCGGATCACCACGATGGGAGGCGGTTGAGCCAGTGGAGATCGACATCAGCGTCGACCGGGCCCTCGACCCCGAGGCGGTCCGGACGGCCGAGGACGACGGGTACGACGCGGTGTGGTTCGGCGAGACCGCGCACGACCCGATGGTCTCCATCGCGCTCGCGGCCCGCAGCACGTCGCGCATCCAGCTCGGCACCGGGGTCGCCATCGCGCTGGCCCGCTCGCCGATGACGCTGGCCGTCACCGCCAACGACCTCCAGCTCGCCACCGGCGGTCGCCTGCTGCTCGGGCTCGGTTCGCAGGTCAAGGCCCACGTCACCCGGCGCTTCTCGATGCCGTGGGTGGCCCCGATCGCCCAGATGCGCGAGTTCGTCCTGGCGCTGCACGCCATCTGGCGTTCGTGGCACGAGGGAGAGAAGCTCGCCTTCGAGGGCAAGCACTACTCGCACACGCTGATGACGCCGTTCTTCAACCCCGGGCCGAACCCGTTCGGACGGCCGCCCGTCCTGCTCGCCGGCGTCGGGGCCGCGATGAGCGCGCTCGCCGGCGAGGTGGCGGACGGGTTCATGTGCCACGGCTTCGCCACCGAGCGGTACCTGCGCGAGGTCGTGCGGCCGAGCCTCGCCCGTGGGCGGGCCCGCGTGGGCAAGGACCTCACCGGCTTCGCGATCAGCGGCCTGCCGTTCGTCGTGACCGGTTCGACGGAGGAGGAAATGGCCGCGTCGGCGGCCGGCGTCCGCGAGCAGATCGCGTTCTACGCCGCGACCCCGGCCTACCGGGCCGTCCTCGAGCTCCACGGCTGGGGCGACCTGCAGGGCGAGCTGAACGCCCTGGCGAAGGCGGGCCGGTGGTCCGAGATGGGCGGGCTCATCGACGAGGAGATCCTCGGCGCGTTCGCCGTCGTCGCCGAGCCGCAGCAGGTCGCCGCCCGGGTGCTCGCCCGCTACGGCGACGTCTTCACCCGCCTGCACCTCTACCTGAAGGCCGAGCTCGACCGCGACCTACTCGGCGCCATCAGGCAGGAGCTGCAGGCCGCACCGTGACCGCGGTCGAGATCGCCCGCGAGGGCAGTGTCTGGACGATCGTCCTGAACCGCCCGGAGCGCCGCAACGCGATCAACGGCCAACTGCAGCGCGAGCTCGTCGCCGCCCTCGCGGCCTTCGACGCCGACGACGGCGCGCGGGTCGCCGTCCTCACCGGCGCCGACCCGGCCTTCTGCGCCGGCCTGGACCTCGCCGACCTCGGGACCGGCGAGCTCGGCTTCTCCGACGGGCCGGACTACGCCGGCGCGATGCGCGCGTGCGGCAAGCCGATCATCGGCGCCGTCAACGGCCCGGCGGTGGCCGGCGGCTTCGAGCTCGCGCTGGCCTGCGACTTCCTCATCGCCTCCGAACGGGCGTGGTTCGCCGACACGCACGCGAAGGTAGGCGTGCTGCCCGGCGGCGGGCTGACGGTCCACCTGGCGCAGGCCGTCGGCGTGCGCCGCGCCCGCCTGCTCAGCCTCACCGGCGAGTTCGTCGACGCTGCCCGCGCGTTGCAGGACGGCCTGGTCAACGAGGTCGTCCCGCACGAAGAACTCCTCGTCCGAGCCACCGCGATCGCGGAGGCGATCGCCGCGATCGAGCCCGCGATGGTCGCGGGCCTGCGGCAGGCGTACGACCGCACCCTGAACCTGCCCGCCGACGCGGCCCTCGACGCCGAGGCGGTGGAGTCGCGGCGGCGGGGCATCCCGCGCGGGAGCGTGCGCGCCGCCGCCCCGACCGTCATTGCGCGCGGTTCGGCCCGGGTCGAACCCGACCGGCCGTAGGCGCCGCCGCGTTCGGCGCCGGGGCTCGTCAGCTCACGGTCACGTCGGCGAACACCGCCGGGCGTCCCTCGCGGGCCGCTGCGACCGCCTCACGCTGGTTCGGGCTGCCGATGTTGGCGACCATCTCCGTCCGCTCCGCGACGAGGGCCGGTTGCGACGGTGACGGCGTGCTCATCCTGAGCAGCCGGACGATGCTGCGGACGGCCTCGGGGTTGCGGGCCGCCACGTCGCGCGCCAGCTCGCGGGCCGCCGCGCGCGGATCGGCCGCCAGGCTGGTGACCAGTCCGTAGTCGAGGGCCTGCGCCCCGCTCACCGCGCGGCCGGTCGTGCACAGCTCCATGGCCCGGTCGGCGCCGATGAGGGCGGGCAACAGTTGCGTCCCGGCCGAGTCCGGCGCGAGGCCCCACCGGATTTCGAAGGCACCGAGTCGGGCGTCGGCGGCGGCGATCCGGATGTCGGCGCCCAGGGCGAGTTGCAGGCCGAGGCCGACGGCCGCACCGTGGACCGCGGCGATGACGGGTACCGGCATCGTTCGCCACACGAGGACGGCGCGCTGGCCGCGGCCGAGGGTGAGCCCGTCGACGTCCACGATCGCGGCGGCGGCCTCGTCGGCGTCGGCCGGACGCCACTTCGCCGTGCGCCCGTGTTCGCGCATGAGGTCGAAGGTCGAGGTGTCGGCGCCGGAGCAGAACGCCGCCCCTGCGCCGGAGAGGACGATCGCCCGCACGGTGCGGTCGCCGCGCAGTCGAGCCGCCGCGTGAAGCAGCGCGTCGTACGTGTCGTCGTCGATGGCGTTGCGCTTCTCGGGCCGGTTCAGGACGACCTCGGCCACTCCGCCGGCTCGCAACACCAACACGGCCGGCTCGGTCACGGGGCCGCGGGCCCGTCGGCCGACCGCGACAGCTGCGCCCACTGGTCCACCTCGGCGATGCGCTCGGCGAGCCGGCCGTGGATCGCGGTGACGGCGCCGCCGCCGAGCACGAGGCGCAGCGGCGGGTCGTCGAGGTCGGCGAGCTCGACCAGCGCCTTAGCCGCGAGCGCCGGATCGCCCGGCTGGTGGCCGTGCATGCGGGTGTAGGTCGTCCGCGCGCGACCGTCCAGCGTCTCGTACTCCGGCTTCCCGTTCGCCGCGTACACCAGGCTGCGGCCGGCCCAATCGGTGCGGAACCCGCCGGGCTGGACGATCGTGACCTTGATGCCGAACGGCGCGAGCTCGGCCCGCAGCGACTCCGAGAGACCCTCGAGCGCGAACTTCGACGCGCTGTAGACGCTGAGCCCGGCGTAGCCGATGAGGCCGCTCTGCGAGGAGACGTTGATGACGCGGCCGCCGCCGCGCCGGCGCAGGGCGGGCAGGGCCGCCGCGATCACCCAGGCGGCGCCGGTGAAGTTGGTGTCCATCTGGTGCGCGAACTCCTCGTCGCTCACCTCTTCGAAGGCGCCGCTGAGCGCGTAGCCGGCGTTGTTCACGAGGACGTCCAGACCGCCCTGCGCCTCGAGGACGGCCGGCACGACGCGGCGGATCGCGGCGCGCTCCGTCACGTCCAGCTCCACGCCGATCGCCCGCCCGGGCGCGAGCGCCGCGAACCGGTCGAGGTCGGCGCGGGAGCGGACCGTCCCCACGACGGTGTCGCCGCGGGTGAGGACCTCTTCGGCGAGGGCCCGGCCGAGGCCGCTCGAGACTCCGGTGATCAACCACGTCCGCGCTGCCGGCATTCGCGTCCTCCGCGATCGTGTCCTGGGCAATAGATAGAGGATTGTACCTTGATAATCGATTCGGGTCGGGGGAAGGTTAGGTCGACGAGGGCCCGAAAGCGATTGGCAGCCGATGACGACGTCCGCCCCGAAGATCTCCCGGTACGCCCGCCGCGTGCTCGACCTCGCGGCCGACGACCCGCAGCTGCAGCAGCTGATGCCCGACCGCGCCGTGCTCGACGAGATCACCCGGCCGGAGCAGACCCTCGTCGGCATCGTCGACACGATCCTGACCGGCTACGCGAGCCGCCCGGCCCTGGGGACGCGGGACTACGACGTCGTCGTGGACGGCGCCACGGGGCGCCAGATCCGCCGGCTGCGGGCGTCCTTCAGCACGGTGACCTACGGCGAGCTGGCGAGCGGGGTCCACGCGGTCGCGAACGCCTGGCGCAACGACGCGCACCATCGCGTCGCGCCGGGTGAGTTCGTCTGCTTCCTGGGCTTCGCCGGCACCGACTACGTCACGGTCGATCTCGCCTGCGTGTACGCCCAGGCCGTCGCCGTCCCGTTGCAGAGCACGCTCGCCGCCGACGATCTCGAGCGCATCGTCACCGACACCGAGCCCGCGGTCATCGCGGCCACGATGGCCGACCTGCCGCTGGCGGCGCGGCTCGCCGGACGCCACCAGTCGGTCCGCACCGTCGTTGCGCTCGACCTCGACCGGCGCGTCGACGACGACGCCGACGCGTGGGACGCGGCCGCGGCCGAACTGGCCCGCAGCGGCTCACCGGCCGTCCTCACCTCTCTGACCGACCTCCGGGCACTGGGCGCGACGCACGAGTGGCAGCCGCCGTCCGGGCCGCCCCGGGCGGAGGACGACATCGCGCTGCTCATCCACTCCTCCGGCTCCACCGGGACGCCGAAGGGCGCCATCATCACCGAGCGGCACGCCCGGTTCCAGTTCACCGCGATGCCGCCGACGCCCGTCCCCACCGTGCGGCTCTGCTTCGCCCCGCTGAACCACTTCATGGGACGGGGTGCGGTGTTCAACACCATGGCCCGCGGCGGGACGGCGTACTTCACGGCGCGGGCCGACATGTCCACGTTGGTCGAGGATTTCCGGCTCGTCCGGCCGACCGAGGCGGTCATGTTCCCGCGGGTGTTCGAGCTGGTGCACCAGCAGTTCCTGGGCGAGGTCGCCCGGCGCAGTGCGGGTGGGGGAGTGGACGTCGAGCGCGTGCGGGCCGAGGTTCGGGCCGAGCTGCGCTACACGTACTTCGGCGATCGCATCGCCTCCATCTTCGCCGGCGCCGCGCCCACGACACCCGAGGTGCAGCGCTTCATCGCCGAGACGTTCCCCGTCACCTACGCCGAGGGGTACGGCACCACCGAGGCGGGCGGCTCGGTCACGGTGCGCGACCGGATCAACCGGGCCGAGGTCATCGACTTCAAGCTGCGGGACGTCCCGGAGCTCGGCTACTTCAACTCCGACCGACCGTTCCCGCGCGGCGAACTGCTGGTCAAGACCCGGCTCGCGATTCCCGGGTAC
>Ga0068855_100010836_pt1 | contig 11008 bp, 9 predicted proteins | sample KBSCornC52_FD_66592 | JGI IMG/M metagenome (GOLD analysis project Ga0068855, IMG submission 66592) | Corn rhizosphere microbial communities from Kellogg Biological Station, Michigan, USA - KBS Corn C5-2 | ecosystem: Host-associated > Plants > Roots > Rhizosphere > Soil ... | reverse complement strand
CGTCAATAACGTATCGATCAGTTCATCACTGATCGGCTTCGCCTGCTTCTGCTTCGTCATTCCGTTCTCCTAATTGTGCCGGAAAACGTTTACACAGATTCAGCGACACCCTCAACGCCGCTCGACTGCAATAACCCAGCGCAAGCTTCGGGCGAACGCCTCCTGCGGACATTTGGCGGTGATTCATGGTTGAACTGCGTCACTCCCGGCCTATCACGCTTTAGTATTCTGTGTGTGACCGAAATGCGCAGATTCAGACTGAGCTTCGCTGATCAGTCACACGCACTTGCCCAGAATCTTTCTCCTTTTTCCAACCACATCCCATCAGTTACCGCTAACCTCACCCCCACCACCAACTAACCTCAAATTAAAGACGGGACATCTGCGCCCATCGAGCAACAAGGAGACAAACGAATCAATGCACCGCGGCCATCACATCCTTACCGCCACCCGTCCGACGCACACCTGCGCGCACACTCACCACCGCGAAACAAAAAACGCGAATATGGCCGTCAGAACCCGCCTGATGTTTTCTTTATCTCTCGCCATCTCCAGCAGCATCAGCGGCTTCCAGCCCCCCGCCCGCGAAACCCAACCGGGATCGTCGGGTTCAGAAGTACACTTCTCAAGCCTCCTCCGGATGCTTCCGCCCAGAGCAAATCCAGGCCGACTTGACACCGTTCTTTTGAGCTATAATGCAATCCGTACTCAAGACCTCGGAGGGGCTTGAATCGTGACGACGGCGCGGGTATCCCTTTCCTTCAGCCCCGGTGACTCTCTTCTTCAGTCCATGCACCGGCACGCCTGTGCCCTTACGATCGCTCCACTCCCCGTCCTCATTCTTAGCTTTTCATCGATATCGAGATCGCACCAATACGCTTCTTAAAGGAGAAAGCATGGCGAGAGAAAGTACCCAGCACAAGTTAGACCGCGTGCGTTCACCGCGCGTCCATATCACTTACGATGTGGAAACCGGCGGCGCCATTGAACTCAAGGAACTGCCCTTCGTCGTCGGCGTCGTCGGCGACTTCACCGGACAGCCCGTCGAACCTCTACCCAAACTCAAGGACCGCAAGTTCGTCGAAGTCAACCCCGATAACTTCGACTCCGTCCTCGAAGGCATGAAACCCCATCTCGCCTTCTCGGTTGAGAACAAATTGAGCGACGAACCGGACGCCCCGAACCTCAAGGTCGACCTCACTTTCAAGAGCATGGACGACTTCGAGCCCGAAAACGTCGCCCGTCAGGTCAAGCCCCTCAAGGAACTCCTCGACCTGCGCCAGCGCCTCGCCGATCTGCGCGGCAGCCTGCAAGGCAACGACAAGCTCGAGGAACTTCTCCTCGATGCGGTCGGCAACACCGAAAAGCTCGAGAAACTCAAGGGCGAAATCAAGGGAGCATAATTCACCATGCCGGAACCACAACAAGCCACCACAGCCACCACCGCCGCCGCGACGGAAACCGCGGTTGAAAAAAATCTCCTCGACGCGATCGTCGACGAAGGCCGCTTCGGCGTCGAGCCCGCCTCCAAAGAGCGCGGCCGCAATCTCATCAAGGAATTTATCGCGCAGTACATCGATGGTTCCATGACCATCGCTCGCGATGCCGAGATGATGATCAACGCGCGCATCGCGCAGATCGATCACCTCGTTTCGATCCAGCTCAATGAGATCATGCACAACGCCACGTTCCAGAAGCTCGAAGGCTCCTGGCGCGGTTTGAAGTACCTCATGGATCAGAGCGAGACCGGCGTCATGCTCAAAATCAAGGTTATGAACTGCTCGAAGAAAGAGCTGCTTCGCGACCTGCAGCGCGCTCCCGAGTTCGACCAGAGCGCCCTCTTTAAGAAGGTCTATGAAGAGGAATACGGCATCTACGGCGGTTCCCCGTTCGGCGCCCTTGTCGGCGATTACGAATTCGGCAAACACCCCGAAGACGTCGAGCTTCTCGAGAAGATCTCCAACGTCGCCGCCGCCGCTCACGCTCCCTTCGTCAGCGCCGCCGCGCCCGACCTCTTCAACCTGCCGAGCTACACCACCCTCGACGCTCCCCGCGACCTCGCCAAGATCTTCGACACCACCGAGTACGCCAAGTGGAAGAGCTTCCGCCAGAGCGAGGATGCTCGCTACGTCGCGCTCACGCTGCCCCGCACCTTGGGCCGCCTGCCTTACGGCAAGGACACCAAGCCCGTCGAAGCCTTCAATTATGAAGAGCAGGTGGATGGCAGCGATCACTCCAAGTACCTTTGGATGAACGCCGCCTACGCACTCGCCAGCCGCATGACGAACTCGTTCTCGAAGTACGGCATGTGCGTCGCCATGCGCGGCGTGGAAGGCGGCGGCCTCGTCGAAGGCCTGCCCGTCCACAACTTCTATACCGATGAGGGCGATGTGGCCATGAAGTGCCCCACCGAAGTCCCCATCACCGACCGTCGTGAAAAAGAGCTCGCCGACCTCGGCTTCGTGCCTCTCGTCCATTGCAAAGGCACCGACTATGCGGCGTTCTTCAGCGTGCAGTCCGCGCAGAAGCCCAAACTCTACGACCTCGATTCCGCCAACGCCAACGCCCGCCTGTCTACCCAGATTCCGTACATCATGGCGGTCTCCCGCTTTGCGCACTATCTCAAGGCAATGATGCGCGATAAGATCGGCAGCTTTATGTCCCGTGCCGATGCCGAAATCTATCTCAACCGTTGGATCAATACCTACGTCGTCCCGGACGATACCGCGTCCCCGGCGATGAAGGCCAAGTGTCCGCTGCGTGAAGCCCGTGTCGATGTCTCGGAGGTCAAGGGCAAACCCGGCGCGTACAGAGCAGTTGCGTTCCTTCGTCCGCATTTCCAATTGGACGAACTCACCGTTTCGCTTCGTCTCGTCGCCGACCTGCCGGCGCCCGCGAAGTAGTCGTGTCCTATTTTCAACTAAATTTACTTGAGTATCGGACTTTCAATCTAAGGAGCTAACCAATGGCAGTAAACGCATATCTGTATGTTGACGGCGTCGAAGGGCCCAGCACCAGCCGGACCGGGTGTATCGACGTGCTCTCGTTTAGTTGGGGCGTATCGCAGACCGCCGTCTACGGCGCCGGCGCTTCCGGTAAAGAAGCCAAGGCCGGCCGCGCCGACTTTTCCAACCTCTCCATCATGAAGGTGCTCGACAAAACGACGCCTTTGCTCTGCGATCACTGCGCCACGGGCAACATTCTGTCCAAGGTGTACATCCTGTACGATAAGCCGGTCGGCGATAAGCAACAGGCGTACTTCCGCATCTGGATCAAGGACGCGCTCATCACTTCCGTCCAACTCTCGGGCAGCAATGAGAACCCGAGCGAGTCGGTGAGCTTCGCCTTCCAGGGCGTCGAAGTCGCCTACGCCCCGGAAAAGGACGACGGTTCTCTCGATGCCGCAATCCGCAAGGGTTACGACCTCGAGAAGCTGACCGCGGACTTCGCCGCCGATGACGGCCTGCCGACATAGTTTGGAACACAGGCTTCCGCCTGTGCTGTTCTTGAGGCAGCCCCCAATCGGGGGCTGCCTTTTTAGTCACAGGGATATCTCAAATGAACAAAGCCAAAGATCTCTTCGCCGCCGGCAAGGTCTCGGACGCCATTGCGGCGCTCGGCGCCTGGCTGCGCGACAACCCGGCCGATCTCTCCCAGAGGACGTTCCTCTTCGAGCTCCTCTGTTTTGCCGGACAGTATGACCGCGCCGAGAAACAACTCAGCGTCCTCTCGCAGGGCGCCAAGGAAGCGCAGCTCGGCGCGACCATGTACTACGCCGCTCTGCACGCCGAGAAGGAACGCAATGAGCTCTTCCGCTCGCAGTCGTTCCCCAAAACGGAGACCTCCGACGAGCTCCCGGGAAGTCTCAACGGCAAGCCCTTCAAAACCTTCCGCGACGCCGATCCCGATATCGGGGCCCGTCTCGAAGTCTACGCCGCGGGCGCGTACCTCTGGATCCCCTTCCGCCATATCGCCTCCATCGTGATGGAGCCGCCCAAACATCTTCGCGATCTCATGTGGCCCTCCGCCATGGTTCAGACCGGGCCCTCGTTTAAAGGCACCGAACTCGGCCAGGTCATCATCCCCGCCATCTATCCCTTCTCGTGGAAGGATCCCGACGAAACTGTCTGGCTCGGCCGCTCCACCGTGTGGAACGCCGATGACGAAGGACACGAATACCCCTCCGGCCAGAAGGTGTTCCTCGTCGACGGCGAAGAAGTCCCGCTCCTCGACATCAAGACCATCGAATTTACCGCTGCCGATTCCGCTGTCGATGCCGCTGCCGCTTCCGAGTAGTAACGGGCCCTATGATTCAGGTCGAAGATTTTCTCCAACCCATCGCGGAGGACAACCCGTCCGGCGTTGACCTCCGCTACGATCCTGTCTACGATGCCATTCGCGAAGCGCGCCGCCAAGATGACGATCTCAACCAGGGCGCGTGGCAGACCGAGCGCAAGGTCGCCGACTGGGCGCAGGTGGTGACGCTCTCCACGACCGCGCTGAAGAAGAAGAGCAAGGATCTCCAGATCGCTGTCTGGCTGACCGAAGCGCTGCTCAAGCGCGAAGCCTTTGCCGGTTTCTCCTCCGGCTTGCAGTTGATCCAGGGTCTGCTCGAAAAGTTCTGGGATACGCTCTATCCCAAGCTCGAGGAAGACGATCTCGAACTTCGGGCCGCGCCGCTCGAACTGCTCGCCATCAAGTTCGACCATCCGGTCCGCATGGCTGCCTTCACTCGTGACGGCCATAACTACCCGCAGTACCACGAATCCCGCCAGGTGGGCTACGAAGACCAGGCCAAAACTCCGGAGCAGAAGAAGAAACGCGACAAGGATCTCAAGGAGGGTAAGTTACCCGCTGAGGTTTTCGACAAAGCGTTTACGGAGACCCCAAAAGCCTTTTACGTCGACCTCGAAAAGAATATCGACCTCACCTTGGCGAGCCTCGCCCACCTGGGCAAGGTCTGCGACGAAAAGTTCGGCGATGCTAGTCCGTCGTATTCGAAGCTCAAAACTGCGCTCACCGAAGTCCGCCACCTCGCGCATCAGTTGCTCGAGAAGAAACGCGAAACCGAGCCCGATCCTGTTGTCGAACAGCCGCCCGAACCCGCCGAAGGAGAGCCCGGTCCCGATGGAGGCGGCGAAGCGGTCATGGCCGTTGCCGCGGGAGCCGAGGGCCGCGCCGTCGCCGTTACCGCGATCTCGTTTACCCTCACCTCCTCCGAGACGCCCTTCCGCAAGGACCTGGTGATGCAAGTCGCCACGGTCGCCGCGACGCTCCGGCAGAAAGAGCCCTACAGTCCCGCGCCTTATCTGATGATGCGCGGCCTGCGTTGGGGCGACCTCCGCGCCGCTGCTGCCCTCGCCGACCCGGCGATGCTTGAAGCTCCGCCCACCGAAATCCGCCAGCAAATCAAGCGTCTTGCCATGCAGGAGAAGTGGAAGGACCTGCTCGAGACCGCGGAAGCCGTCATGGCGCTGCCATGCAGCCGCGCCTGGCTCGACCTCCAGCGTTTCGTCATCGAAGCCTGTGTCGCTCTCGGCACGCAATACAATGACATCGCAGTGGCCATCCGCTCCGAATTGCGCTGCCTCTTACGCGACGTCCCGCACCTGCTCGATGCCACGCTCATGGACGACACGCCCGCGGCGAACAGCAAAACCCGCGAGTGGCTGCAGGACATCTTGAACGAGCCCGGCGGCACCTCGGCGAAAGTCTCCGAAGCTCCGCTGGATGATCCCCAAACTCCCCGTTGGCAGAAGAAGTTCACCGACGCCAGTGCCCTCGCCCGCGAAGCCTTGCGCATCGGCCAGGGCGAAAAGGCCATCGACATCATGAACCAGGAGATCAGCCGACAGCGCTCGGCACGAAGCCGTTTTCAGCGCCGGCTCCAGTTCGTCGAGACCTGCGTGGCCGCCGGCAAGGACGCCATTGTTCAGCCGCTCCTCGATGATATGCTGGCCACGATTGACGCCCATAAACTCGAGGAATGGGAAGACAAAACCTACATGGCTTCGGCGCTCATCACCATCATTCGTGCCAGTAAGAAGATCCAGGGCGATGCCAAGGAAAAGCAGAAATACTTCGAGCGCCTCTGCCGCCTGGATCCGGCCCAGGCCTTGAACGTGTAATATGGCCGCGAAAACCATCCGCACGCAGCCCAACTCGGCCGTCACGCTTTCGATCCTCGACCGCCTTGCCGACGAAGATCCGCGCACGCCCTCGGCCGAAGCCCCGCTCTCCCGCGCTGAATCCGTCCGCATGTTGCGCAATGGCGTTCGCCGCGATCTCGAGTGGCTGCTCAATACCTGCCGCACGCCCGATGAGGCGGGTTCCAGCCTTCCTGAAACCGAAAGCTCGGTCTACAACTACGGCCTGCCCGATTTCAGCTCGTATGCAATTGCCTCCCCGAAGGACCAGGTGCGGCTCGTGCGCGTTCTTCAGAACGCCCTAAAAGTCTTTGAGCCGCGCCTCGCCAACGTCCGTATCGTGCCGGTGGAGATCAATCCGAAAGGGCTGCGCACCATGCGCATCCGGATCGAAGGCCTCCTCATGATGGATCCCGCGCCCGAGCACATCTCCTTCGATACCACGCTCCAGCTCACCACTGGCGACTTCCGCATCAAGGACGACGTCGGCTAGTTCCGTCTGAACTCGTCCTGTATCGTGTGGGAGCTGCGATTCGTTACAGCCAGCTGCGTCTCGGACTCTTGATACCGGTACGGATATCCCGCACCCGCCACAAATCGCTGGAAGACTCTGTCCCATGCGTCAGAAGCGAAAGGGGACGTTTTGTCAACTACGCTAAAATGACTCTGCTCCATGGGCTACTTCAAGCACGACTCGGCGATTGTCGAAACATCCGTCGTGGGCGAGGGGACGCGCATCTGGGCGTTCACTCATATCCTGCCCGGCGCGAAAATCGGCAGCGACTGCAACATCTGCGACCACGTCTTTATTGAAAACGATGTCATCGTCGGCGACCGTGTCACCATCAAATCCGGTGTTCAGCTTTGGGACGGCGTGCACCTCGAGGACGACGTCTTTGTTGGCCCAGGCGCCAGCTTTACCAACGATCCGTTCCCCAGGAGCCGCCTGCACCCCGAACGTTTCTTGCCCACACTGGTGAAGAAAGGCGCCTCCATTGGGTCGAACGCGACTCTGCTGCCCGGCCTCGTCATCGGCGAGCGCGCCATGATCGCGGCCGGCGCCGTCGTTACGCATCATGCGCCCCCTCGTGCCATCCTCGCTGGCAATCCGGCACGGATTATCGGCTATGAAGGCGTTAAACCTCAGCCTGCATCCCCCGCCGCCGTACAGGATTCCGCCGCCGCTGACGTCAAGGTCGAGGGCGTGCGTCTGATCCGCATGCCGATCGTCGACGATGCCCGCGGCATGCTCTCCTATGGCGAGGTCACAAAGCACGTCCCCTTCGACATCAAGCGCTACTTCCTGGTCTTCGATGTCCCGAGCCGGCACGTTCGCGGCGAACATGCTCACAAGACACTGCACCAGTTTCTTGTCTGCGTCCATGGCCGCTGCAACATCATGGTGGACGATCGAGTCAACCGGCAGGAGTTCGTGCTCGATTCCCCCGGCATCGGGATTTACATTCCGCCTTTGGTCTGGGCCGTTCAGTATAAGTACTCGCCCGACGCCGTTTTGCTCGTGCTGGCCTCCGAATTCTACGATGCATCCGACTACATTCGCGACTACTCCGATTTCCTGAATTACAGGCCCCATAATGATCCTGCTGAATGATTTCCGCCGCCAGTGGCAAGCCGTCCGCACGGACGTGCTGCAGGCGGTCGCCACCGTCGGCGACTCCGGCTGGTACCTGCTTGGCGACCAGCTGAGGGCGTTCGAAACCAGCCTGGCCCGATCCTGGGACATGCCTTACTGCGCGGGCGTGGCGAGCGGCCTCGATGCCCTGGAGATTAGCCTCCGGCTCCTGGGCTGCGGCCCAGGCGATAAGGTTGTGACGACGCCACTCTCGGCGTTCGCCACAACCCTTGCGATCGTCAAGCTCGGGGCAGTGCCCGTCTTCGTCGACACCGATGAATCCGGGCTGATCAATCTCGAGCAATGCGAGCGCGCTCTCGCGGCCACCGGCGCACGCTACCTCGTGCCTGTCCACCTGTACGGGCACTCGCTCGACCTCCGCCGGCTCGCCAAACTCCGCGACCATTCCGGCTGCATCATTGTCGAGGACTGCGCGCAATCGATCCTCGCTCGCTTCGACGGCATTCCGGCTGGAAGCGTCGGCGCTCTCGCAGCCACCAGCTTCTACCCGACGAAGAACCTCGGAGCCATGGGCGACTCGGGCGCGATCCTCTCGAATTCTCCGGAGTATATCGACCGCGCCAGGATGCTGCGCGACTACGGCCAGAGCGCAAAATATTGCCACGATTTCATTGGCTACAATAGCCGCATGGAAGAACTCCACGCCGCGATCCTGCAGCGCGCATTTCTTCCAAAACTGGCCGCTTGGACCGAACGCCGCCGGCAGATTGCCGCCCGTTATTGCCAGGCCCTCGATCACCCGGCGATCCAAATCCTGCCCGTTCCGGCAGGGAGCGATTCGGTCTGGCACTTGTTCCCGGTGCTGGTTGCACCCGAGTCTAAACAATCATTCATGACCTATCTCGCTTCCCGGCAAATCACCAGCGGCGAACACTACCCCGTGCTGATTCCCGATCAGGTTGCGCTCCGGAAACTCGAGTCCGTGATGCTTGAACCGTGCCGCCGCGCGGCCGCGATCGCTGCCTCCGAGGTCAGCCTGCCGGTCCACCCCTATCTCACCGATGACGAAGTGGACCAGGTGATCGCCGCCTGCAATCACTGGGAGACTGGACGCCAGTGCTCTCGCTAGTTATTCCCGTTTATAAGAACGAGGATAACCTCGACCGCCTGCTCGCCGCAGTGGAAAATCTACATCACACCCTTGACGGTCAACTCCAGGTGGTCTTCGTGGTGGACGGCAGTCCTGATCGCTGCCTCGATATTTTGCGCGAACGCCTTCCTTCCGCCGGCATCCGTTCCCGTCTGTTGTCCTTGAGCCGGAATTTCGGCTCCTTCGCTGCGATCCTGGCGGGCCTGAAGGCCGGCAGCGGTGATTATTTCGCGGTTCTCGCTGCTGATCTGCAGGAGCCGCCCGACCTGATGGTCCAGTTCAACGAAATCCTGAGCAGCAATCAGGCTGACATTGTTTTTGGCGTCCGCAGCCGGCGCGCCGATCCCTGGGTGTCCGAATTTCTCTCAAATCTCTTCTGGACGATTTACCGGCTCTTCGTCATTCACAATATGCCGAAGGGCGGCATCGACGTCTTCGGTTGCACCCGCGAGATCCGCGATCGCGTCGTGGAGTTCCGCGAGCCGCCCACGAACCTGATCGCGCTGCTGTTCTGGCTGGGATTCCGCCGCCAATTCGTGCCCTATGAGAGGCAGGCGCGGCGCGAGGGCAAGAGCGCGTGGAGTGTTGCAAAAAAACTCCGCTATTCGCTCGACAGCATCTTCAACTTCACCGATCTGCCCATCCGTCTACTACTCTATGCGGGCATCACCGGGCTTGCCCTCTCGATCTTGTGTTCGACCGTTGTTCTGATTGCAAGGTTCCTCGGCAATATCCCAATTTCCGGCTATACCCCGATCGTGCTTGCGATCATGTTCTTCGGCGGCTTCACCAGCCTCGGGTTCGGTATCACCGGTCAATACTTATGGCTGACACTGCAGAACAGCCGCAGCCGGCCGGGCTATGTCGTTGCATCCGCTCAGGAGTACGGAAGCGATCCGCTGTTCAGATCGCCTGAGTCGATTGCGCAAAGTAGCCGTTGATCTCAACCGGACTTTTGTGCGGTGAATGCGCGTAAGGCGTCGTTAACGGGTCGGCTTCCACAGCTTGTCGGTAGAGTTGAACAGCACCGCTCCGGCGCCCACCACGGCCGCAGCCATCAAAGCCACAAAAGTGCCCGCCGGCGCCGATAGGCGCTTGCCGAAAAATTGGTCGGGCACTACCTGGTCCAGCAGCGCGAGGCTATAAAAAGCAGCCTGCGCCCCCACCGCAAGGTACTTCCATTGCCCAGGTAGAAAGAAGCTCGACGCCAGCAGCGCTATCAGTGCATAGGGAAGCAGCAATCGTCCGAACTTATGGGAAACGAAATGGATCCACAGTTGATGGTTGGGCGCCAGCAATCCTGGAAACATCCCGATGATCTCGTATACTCCCGCCAGCGTCCGCACCTTCCTGCGAAACTCGGTCTTGAGCGATGCCGGATAATCGAAAGCCTTCGCGCCCGGCTCCCAGGTGATCCGATAGCCTTGGAAATACGCGCACAATGGCTGGTATACGTCATCGAGCAGGACCCGGTCGGGCAGGGTCCTCGCCAACTCCCTCCGCATGGCGTAGATTGCTCCCGTTGCTCCCGCAACTGAACCAATCGCACTTTGCGCAGCCCGGATCACCTTCTCGTACTTCCAATACAGACCGACACTCGCCTCTTCGAAAGAGTTGCCTTCACGGATCACCAGTTCTCCGCTGACCACTCCAACCTTCGGATCAGCGAAATTTTCCACCAGCCGTCGCAAACTGTCCGCGGCCAGCCACTGCCGGACGTCCGTGAAAAACAGAATCTCCCCCTGCGCGATTGCCAGTCCCGCATTCAGTGCTCGCCCTTTTCCAGGTTCGTCCACCTCCAGCACCCGGAATCGAGCCCCTGCGTGCTCGTTCGCGATCTTGACCGTGTCGTCGTGAGACGCACTCGAGATCACGATCGTCTCCACCAGTTCTTGTGGATAATCGAGTTCCCGGATCGAGCGTAATTTGTCCGCCAGCCACCGGTCGCCGTTGTGAACCGGAAGAAGGATTGAAACCGTGCGGGGCGTCCATCGCTTCTCAATCGGCTGGGCCACAAATCTCGCCCAGATCATAGCCAACAGCGGATACAGGACGACGACATAGAGAGTGTAGGTGAACGCCAGAAGGAAGATCGTCGACGCAAGCAAGAGACTCTTG
>Ga0068855_100010835_pt1 | contig 11008 bp, 5 predicted proteins | sample KBSCornC52_FD_66592 | JGI IMG/M metagenome (GOLD analysis project Ga0068855, IMG submission 66592) | Corn rhizosphere microbial communities from Kellogg Biological Station, Michigan, USA - KBS Corn C5-2 | ecosystem: Host-associated > Plants > Roots > Rhizosphere > Soil ... | reverse complement strand
GCCAGCTTACGAACCACGAGCCTGGAGATCCTGCCCAGCCGGGACACCTCGCTGGCGCTCATCGTACGCAACGTACTCGGAACGACGATCGTCGATCCCGGCTTCGCGGGCGTCGACTACCCGCGGCTGGGGCGAACGATTCTAGTGACCCTCAACCAGCAGTTCTGACACGCCTTTTGCCGCCGTCCCGACGGCGGCAGAAGGGCGCTGGGCGGGCCGGAGGAAAGGCTCGGACCGCGTCAAAACGTCTCAAGTTCCGGAGCGCTCCTTCCGTGTGTCATGAGGTGGTGGGGACCGTCCCAAAGAGCCTGAGGCGCAAGCTGCTCCGCACGATGGTGGGGCTGCTCGCTGTCATCTGCAGCGTCACGCTGGTCGTGGTGGCGGCCCTGAACTTCCTCACCTCGCGCGCCACGCTGGCGACGATGGAGGCGCGCCTGCGCGAGAACATCTCCCGCCAAGGGGGCCAGCTGGTCGGCGTGCAGGCCCTCGCCCTGCGCGACCTGGTCGCCGACAACGCCTTCGGCGACGTCGCCCGGCTGGTGGAGCGCACCACCCAGCAGAACGACGACCTGGTCTATGGTCTCTTCCTCGACAGCGAGCTCACCCCCTGGGCCTACTCGTGGCGCGACATCGATCCAAAGAGCGCGCCCAAGTGGGATCAGCTCGGGATCGACACCACCCGGCTGGACAGGCCCGGTGTCAGCTCGACCAGCAAGACCATCAACGGACAGATGGTGTTCGAGTTCGCCACCCCGGTCGTCGATGACAAGGGCGTCTTCCTGGGCTCGCTGCGTTACGGAGTATCGGATCGCGCGCTCAAGGCGGCGCTCGCGGGCACCCAGGCGGCCTCGCGCCGGGCGCTGGCGACCGAGCTGGCGCTGCTCCTGACCCTGGGGGTCCTGACCATCGCGATCGGCGTGGTGCTGAGCCGGCGGGCGGCCGCGCGCATCACCAGCCCGGTCACCGCGTTGACCGAGGCCGCCAACGCGTTCGGCGCCGGCCGCCGGGACGTCCGGGTCGACATCACCAGCCAGGACGAGCTCCAGGTTCTGGGCGCCGCCTTCAACAAGATGGTCTCCGAGCTGCAGGTGCACACCGATCGCCTGCAGGAGATGAACCGCGATCTCGAGAACAAGGTCGCGGCCCGGACCGGCCAGCTGGCCGGTCGCAACCGGGACATGCGGCTCGTCCTGGACAACGTCGAGCAGGGATTGATCACCTTGTCGGCGGCCGGCCAGATGGCCGACGAGCGATCGCGAATGGTGGCGCATTGGTTCGGCGAATGCCCCCCGAGCGCCCGGTTCACCGACTACATCGGCGCCTCCGATCCAGCCTTCGCCGAGATGTTCCAGCTCGGCTTCGATGCGCTCCTCGAAGGGACGCTGCCGCGCGAGCTCTGCCTGGACCAGCTTCCGCGTCGCATCCGGACCGGCGGGCGAGAGTTCGCCTGCACCTATCGCCCGCTCGGCGAGGGCGAGGCCCTGGACGGACTGCTCATCGTGATCGACGACGTGACCTCCGAGCTTTCGCAAGCGAAACGAGAAGCGGAGCGGGCCGAGGTGATGGCCCTCTTCGAAGCGTTGATGAAGGACCGAACCGGGTTCCTGGCCTTCGTCGCCGAGTCCAGTCGCCAGCTCGCCGAGATCCGGGAAGGGGACCTGATCGGCCAAAAGCGCCTCATCCATACCCTGAAGGGCAATTGCCACGTGATGGGGTTGAGCGTCATGGGCGAGCTGTGCGAGGCCATCGAAAGCCAGATGGCCGAGAGCCAGGGCCCGCCGTCGGCGGCGGTGCTGGCGGCCCTCGACCAGCGCTGGAGCGAGCTGATGCAGACCCTCCAGCGCTTCCTCGGAGAGCGCGACCAAGACGTCGTGGAGGTGGACCGCGCGGAGCTCGAGCGACTCGATGACGAGGTCCGCCGAGGGGTCCCCTCGCCGCGCATCCGCGAGCGCCTGGCCTCGTGGAAGCTGGAGCCTGCCGAGCGCGCGCTCGGTCGACTGGCGAGCCAGGCGCGCGCCCTCACGCGGCGGTTCGGGAAAGGCGAGGTGTCGGTGGTGGCCGATGGCGGCGGCGTGCGCCTGTCGCCCGAGGCCTGGGGCGGCTTCTGGTCGGTCATGGTGCACGTGGTCCGAAACGCCGTCGACCACGGGTTCGAGCTCCCCGCCGAACGGGCACGCCTGGGCAAGCCCGCTCAACCCCACCTTCGCTTGGCGGTCTCGGCCAGCGACCGGAGCCTGTTCGTCGACGTGGAAGACGACGGCGCCGGCATCGACTGGAGCTGCGTCAAGCAGAAAGCGGCGACGTGCGGCCTCCCCCACGAGACCGAGGACGATCTGATGAGGGCCATCTTCGCGCCGAGCTTCACGACGCGCGGCGAGGCGACGGCCATCTCCGGACGGGGCATCGGGCTCGCGGCGGTGCTCGACGAGGTCGAACGTCGCGGCGGCTCCGTCGTCGTCCGCAGCCGACCGGGAGCGGGAACATCCTTTCGCTTCAGCCTCCCGGTCCGCGACCCGGGCGCGCGCGCCAGCGTCGGAATGACCGACGCGAAGATCCCGATGCCTGCCTCCGCCTGACGCGGCCCTTCCCAAACGGCCGGGCCTCGCGCGCGATTCGTGCGGGCTGGTGTTATCGTTTTCGGCTTGCAGGAGGGGGTCGGCCTTGTGTGACCGTTCGCGCCCAAATCTCAGGCAGGGCCCTCCGGAGCCGGGTCGTCGCTCTTGAACGGCGCCCGCCCTGCCACTGCCAGGTCCCCGGGTGGGTGGCTCCTGGCCCTGGCGACCGGCGCGATGGTCGTCGATCTCCCGGTGCGCGCGCTGGCCGCCGGCGCCAACTCCGAGGACCTCACCTCGCGGGTCGATCAGCTCACGCTGGAAGAGCTGATGAACGTTCGAATCTCTCCCTTCGAGCTGTCGACGGACCGGGACCGAGGGTATCAGGCCTTCAGCTCGGTGACCGGATCGCGCCTGGACACGCCGATCAAGGAGGCGCCCTTTGCCATCCAGGCGTTCACGCAGCCGTTCATCGAAGACCAGAGGCCGGCCACGATCTACGACGTGGCCAAGTATTCGCCGAGCGTCACGTATCGGAGCAACGATTTCAACGAGGGTAACGCCAACCTCGCAATACGCGGCTTCGCGGTCGGCAGCACCCAGAGCAGCGTCCAGGTCATGCGAGACGGGTTTCATGGCCCGCCCATCTTCGAGTTCACGAACGTGGCGCGCCTGGAGATCGTGAAGGGACCGTCATCGTTTCTTTACGGACAGGTGGCGCCCGGAGGGATCGCCAACCTGATCACGAAGGCGCCGCAGCCCATCTTGGCCGCCACGGCCGGGCTGCGATTCGGAACCTACGGCGCCTACCGGTTCGAGGGCGACGCGACTGGTCCACTGTGGAAGACGCTGCTCTTCCGGATGAACGCGTCGTTTGATCAGGACATCCAGTACTGGCGCCCGTACGACGCGCACTCCTTCGATCTCGCGCCCGCCCTGGCCTGGCAGCCCACCCGTTGGCTGACCCTGACGGTGAGGCACGAATCCTACGGCAAGCGAGAGACGCCCCAGGTGATGCAGAAGCCAGGCTACGGCCGCCAGCAAGGGGTGGTCCCGACCGCGGATGATCCCAATCTGGACGGCGTACTGGTCGCGGGGTTGCCCTCCGACTGGAACAGCATGTCGAACGCCGACTTTCGCAACAGCGACACCGCTATCTCGAGCGCGACCTTGGACATCAAGGGGGACGAACACTGGAGCGTGCGCGCGAGCTACCTGCACGCCAAGTACGACATCGACGCCGCGTTCTCCGGAAATCTGGGGCTCTCCCACGCCTTTCCGTTCATGCAGGGCAGGCGGTTTCGCAGCCAGAGGTACACCACCTGGCACGACACGTTCGACGTCAACGTGACCGGCCGCTACGCCTTCCGCTGGATGACGGCCCGTGTGCTTCTCGGCGCCCAGCACTTCGGCAAGAGGTTCGACTTCGTGGCCGGCCAGACGCCCAACGATCCCGCCTTCGGCCCCATTGCCTCGCCGCTTCCCAACTGGGACCTGCGCGATCCGTCCACCTGGGACAGAAGCGCTCCCCCGCTCTCGAGCATCAACCCCACCAACTCGATGACGACCGAGCTCCGGGACCGGGCCGTGCACGGCGGGATCACGCTCGGCTTCTTGGGGGGGCGGCTGCTGGCGCTCGCAGGGGTCCGGCTGACCCAGGCCGAGAGTCAGGCCACCAACCGTTTGACGTCGGTGAAGGAGGCCCGCTTCAGCACCCTCACGCCGACCCCGCAGTACGGCCTTCTCTACGCGCTCTCGCCTGCCATCTCTCTCTTCGCGACGTACGCCGAATCTTTCGTGCCGGTCACCCGCTTTCTCACGGTGCGGGACATGGCGACGGTTGCCGCCAAGCCTACCCGCGGGCGCGGCCTGGACGTCGGGGTCAAGGTCGCCCTCTTCCAGGCCCGGCTGCTCGGCACGGCCACGGTCTTCCAGGTCCGCAACTCCAACATCGTGAATGAATTCTCCGAGCTCGATCCAACGACGGGCACTCAGGTCTTCACCGCCGTCCAGAGCGGCGAGCAGCGCTGCTCCGGCATCGAGCTGGACGCGACGCTCAGCCCCCGCGACAACTGGCAGACGTACGTTTCGTACAGCTACAACCACGCTCGGATCGTCGACTTCAGCGGCAATGACGCCGCCATCCTGGCCGCCGGTCCTTCCGCGCCGGGATACAAAGAGGTTCTCCTGTTCCACAACGCTCCCTTGCAGATGAGCGCACCCCATCTGGCCAACGTCTGGACGCGCTACGAGATCGCGTCGGGGCCCTATCGTGGGCTCCACGCGGCCGGGGGGATCAACCTGGTCGTCGATCAGACGCTCCTGCCCGACACGCCGGCCGCCTATCGACAGACCTACGCGCTCCTCAACGCGTCCGTCGGGTCGGCCTGGTCCCCGCGCCCGTCGGTGCGCGCCAACGTCGAGCTCTACGGCAAGAACCTGACCGATCGCGAGTATCGCCCCTCTCAGAGCTCGCGTTCACGACCGTTGGAGCTGGGCGCCGCGCTCACGGTGACGTATTGACGGCGGCGCTCCTGCACGGAGCGGCACGCGCGAACCCCCGGCGTCCCCGCGTCCGCCGGCGGCCCCGTTCGACGGGGCTCACCCTGGTGGTTCTGGGGGCGGTCGTCGGCGGGGCGATGGGGGTGCCCGGCGCTTTGCTGGCCGGCGGAGACGGCGTGGCGGCCCTCGACGCGCTCGAGGCCGCCTACACCTTCCACTTTCTGAACCTGGTCCGGTGGGAGCGGCCGTCGCCGGTGTTGAGCTTCTGCGTCCTCGGGGATTCGGACGCCGGCGAACGGATGCAGAGCGCTCTGCGCGACAAGACCGTTCACGGCCAGCGGATTCAAACTCGCCGCGTCGGGAGCGACGGCGCAGGAGACGAGCCGTGCGACGCCGTCTACATATCTGGCGCCGCCCGGGGCGGCTCGCTCCCGGCGCTCCTCAAACGCTACGAGGGCAGCGCGACGCTCACCATCAGCGACGCGCCCGAGTTTGCCCAGGGCGGCGGCGTCATCGGCTTCGTGGTCATCGAGGATCGGCTGAGGTTCGACATCAATGAAGGAATCGCGTCGCGCAAGGGCCTCAAGATAAGCGCGAAGCTGCTGGAGCTGGCGCGGAGGATCGTCCGGTGACGGGGCCGTCCCTGCCCTTCGGCGGTCGATCGATCCGGTCGAGGGTGCGGGCCGTCATCATGACCACGGTGACGGCAACCTTGCTGGTTGGGTACGTGGCCCTCGTCCTCTACGACGGCGCGCAAAGCCGGGCGGCGCTGGTCGCGCAGGGCGAGACCCTCTGCGGGATCATCGCGGATCGGACGGGGTACGCGCTCGCCTTTCGCGACTCGGACGCCGCCCGCGACAACTTGTCGGTGCTGGCCAGCCACCCTTCGGTAGCGGCCGCCGCCATCTTCGATGAACGCGGCGTGGTGTTCGCCAGCTACGCGCGCGGCCCGGCCGCGGTCGCCTTCCCCGCGCCCGCCGCTTGGTCGGGGCGCACGATGTTCCACGACGACGCGCTCTGGGTCCTGCGAGACGTCGTGGCCTCTGGTCAGCGGGTCGGGGCCGCGGCCCTGCGCATCGGCGAGGAGGGCCTTCACCAGCGCCGCCGCGCGCTGGCGACCATCGTGCTGACGGTACTGGGCGGCTCGTTGTTGATCGCGTTGCTGGTCGCGGCGTCGTTGCAGCGGATCATCCTGCGGCCGGTCCAGCACCTGGTGGAGGTGGCCCGGCGGATCTCGCGGCCCGACTCCGCTCCTGGTGTGCGCGCCAGCCGCAGCGGCGTGGTCGAGCTGGACGTGTTGGCCGACGCCTTCAACGGCATGTTGGACCAGGTCGAAGAGCGGGACGAGGTGCTGCGGAAGACCAACCTGCAGCTCGCCAACCAGATCGAGGCGCACCTTCGCCTGCACGATCGGCTGCGTGAATCGGAGGCGCGTCTGGCCCAGATCATCGATTTTCTGCCCGACGCCACGCTGGCCATCGATCTGACCGGGAAGGTCATCGCCTGGAACCGGGCCATGGAGCAGATGACCGGGATCAAGGCGGGGAACGGTCAGGACGGCATGCTCGGGAAGGGCGACCACGAATATGCGCTGCCCTTCTACGACACGAGGCGCCCCATTCTGGTGGACCTGGTGCTGACGCCGTCGTCCAAAGTGGAGCAGCTCTACGTGGCGTTCAGCCGGGTAGGAGACCAGATCGTCGGCGAAGGCTATGCCAGCTCGGAGAGATTGGCCGGGACCTACCTCCTCGGCACGGCCGCGCCCCTCTACGATGCAGCGGGCGCGCTGATCGGCGCCATCGAGTGCTTGCGAGACATCAGTGATCGCAAGCGGAACGAGGACGCGATCCGCCTGGTGAACGCCCGGTTCGCCTCGGTCCTGCGGGCAGCGACCGCCTATTCGATCATCGCCACCGGGCCGACCGGAACCATCGAGGTGATGAACGAAGGGGCCGAGCTGATGCTCGGCTATGGCGCCGCCGAGCTCCTGGGCCAGGCGACTCCCCTGGTGTTCCACGATCCGAAGGAGGTGGGCGCCCGTGCCCGCGAGCAGGGCGTCGAGCCGGGCGTCGCGGTCCTGCTGGACAAGGCGAGGCGCGGCGAGATCGACACGCGCGAGTGGACATACCGCCGCCGCGACGGCTCGGCCTTGACCGTCTCTTTGACGGTGACGGCGATGCGCAGCGAGGACGGCCAGCTGAGCGGCTTCATCTGCATCGCGCGAGACGTGACCGGGCAGAAGAAGCTGGAGCAACAGCTCCTGCAGTCTCAGAAGATGGAGTCGGTCGGCCTGCTCTCGGGCGGGGTGGCCCACGACTTCAACAACCTGCTCACCCCGATCCAGGGTTACGCCGACCTGTTGAAGGACGCCATCCCGGCCGACCAGACGCTGCAAGAGTACGTGGAACAGATCGCGCTGGCGGCGGAGAGCGCGCGCGAGCTCACGTACCAGCTGCTGGCTTTCAGTCGAAAGCAGCTCATCGAGCTCAAATCCGTCGACCTGGGGGAGATCGTGCGCCGCTCCGCCAAGATCTTGCGGCGCACCATCCGAGAGAACGTGACCCTCGACTTCAAGCTCTCGGGGTCGCTGGGGCCCATCCGAGCGGACGCCAGCCAGATCGAGGTCGTCCTGGTCAACCTGGCCATCAACGCGCAGGACGCCATGGCCGCCGGTGGGACCCTGACGATCGAGACGTCGGAGGTGACCCTCGACGAGGAGCTTCGCGCGCGCCACCCGCGCCTCGGCCCCGGGCGATACGTGAGGCTGGCGGTCAGCGACACCGGCAGTGGCATGGACGAGGAGACCATGACCCGGATCTTCGAGCCGTTCTTCACCACCAAGGAGCTGGGAAAAGGGACCGGGCTGGGACTGTCGACCTCCTACGGCATCGTCACCCAGCACGGCGGGTCGATCGGGGTCTCGTCGCAGGTGGGCCGGGGGAGCACGTTCGAGATCCTGCTGCCGCGGCTGGAGCACGACGCCGTCCCCGAGGCCAAACCGCGGCTGGACGCGGTGGCGCGCGGCAGCGAGACGATCCTGGTGGTCGAGGACAATCAGATGGTGCGGGATCTCCTGCGACGGATGCTCCCCGAGCTCGGTTACGAAGCGCTGATCGTGAGGTCGATCGACGAGTGTCAGGCGCTGCTGGAGAGCCGCCGGTCCAAGATTCACCTGCTGCTGACCGATGTGGTCATGCCCGGCCTCAACGGACGGGAGCTGTACGAACGGCTCCGCGCGCGCGTCCCCGGGCTGAAGGTCCTCTTCATGTCCGGCTACACCACCGACGTGATCGGGCATCACGGCGTGCTCGACGAGGGCGTCCACTTCCTGCGGAAACCCTTCACCCAGGCCGCCCTCTCCGCCAAGATTCGCGAGGCGCTGACGTGAAGGCGGAGCGAGAGCCTGAAAAAGGGGCCTCGGGCCTCAGACACACCGTTATCCGAGAGGCTCTCGTGATTCCGCAGCCCGAGGTCCGAAGCCCGAGGCCCGAGGCCCCTTTTTTCAGGCACCGTCCTCCACCGCCGGCGGATGATCGACGTCGATCCCGTCGCGCTTCAGGTCCGCCGCCTCCGCGGCGAGCGCCAGCGTGCCCGGCGGGTTCTCGTACCAGCCCGGATCCTCGTAGCTGCGGATCCCGTCTCGCGTCTTCAGGATGGTGAACATCCCGCCCATCGTGATGGTGTCGTGCTTTCCTTTCGCGGCGGCCGTCGAGATGCTGTTGGCCGGCACTGGCATCTTCATCTCTCCCATCTCGGCCATGCCGGTCTGTCCCATGGTCATGTAGCCGGGCACGACGTTGCGCACGTGCTCGTCCAACTCGCCGGGCTCGACGCCGATCAAGTTGGGCAGGCCGTGGCCCATCTGGTTCATCAAGTGGTGGGTCATATGACAGTGCATGGCCCAGTCGCCCGGCTCGTCGGCGACGAACTCGACGGTGCGCGTGCTGCCGGTCGGCACGAGGACGGTGGTCTCGGGCCACTGCGCGCTTTCCTCGATGTCCCCGCCGTCGGTGCCGACGATCCGGAACTGGTGGCCGTGAAGGTGGATGGGGTGGTGATCCATCGCCGAGAGGTTCCCCAGCCGGATCCGCACCCGCTGCCCCGTCCGCGCGACGAGCGGCGCCGTCCCGGGGAACGCCTTGCCGTTCATGGTCAGCATGTTGAACTCGAGCATCTCGTTCGGGTTCGGGCGCTTGGCCCCCGGATCGATGCGCCACTCGTGCAGCATGATGGCGAAGTCGCGATCGACCTTCCGGCGCGGGTGGCGTGGATGGATCACGAAGAGCCCGGTCATCCCGAGCGCCATCTGGGTCATCTCGTCGTGGTGCGAGTGGTACATCAAGGTCCCCGACTGGTGGAGCGTGAGCTCGTACTTGTACGTCTCGCCGGGCGCGATGGCCTTCTGGGTCAGGCCGCCGACGCCGTCCATGCCGTTCGGCAGCAGCAGCCCGTGCCAGTGCACCGTGGTCGCCGCGGGCAAGCGGTTCGTCACGTAGATGCGCACCCGGTCGAGCTCCATCGCCTCGATGACCGGGCCGTGGACGCGTCCGTTGTAGCCCCAGCACTTCACTTTCAAGCCCGGCGCCAGCTCGTGGTCGACCTCCTCGGCGACCATGTGGAACACCTTCACGCCGTCGACGATCTTCCACGGCAACTTCGAGCCGTTCGGGACGGTGACCGGGAGGTAATCTCGGTGCGGCCGCCCGGGCGACAGCCTGCGTTGATCGGCGCTTCGGCCGCCGGTGGCCGCGGCCGAGGACGCCCGCGGGGCGGCCGCGCCCTTCACATCGGCCCCCGCGGCGGCGCGAGCCCCGGCGAGCAGTGAGCCGCCGGCGGCGCCGGCCAGCAGCAGGCGCCGGCGCGACAACGTGCTGGAGTCGGACGCGGGGCCCTCCCCGCCCTGCGGGTCGGCGGCGGACCCGGTCGAGGTCTCGAGGTCCTTGGTGTCAGTGCGCATGATGCCCTTCTTCTTGGTTCTTGGCGGGGTTCTTCTCGTGCTCTATCCCGTGTTCTTTCCCGTGTTCCTCGGGGTGGCTCGTGTCCGGAGCCGAGGGAGCGGCCGGCGGTGTGGTGGACCGAGCCGCGGGAGGGGCGGGCTTGGCGGGTGGGCTCGGCCGCGTGGCCGCGGCCGGCGCAGGCGGCAGCGCGCCGCCCAGCGCCCGGGCCAGCTCGGCGCGCGCGCCCCAGTAGTCGCGAAGGGCCTCCAGGTAGCCGCGGCGGGCGTCGATCTCCCCCTGCTTGGCCGCGAGCAGCTGAAAGGGGCTGATGAACATGCCGTTGTAGTGCAGCAGCGACTGGTCGACCACGTCCTTCCGCAGCGGCAACAAGACGTCGCGATAGTGGACGGCGGTCTGGCGCGCCGCCCGCAAGCGCGCCTCGGCGAGCCGCACCTCCGATCGCGCGTCGGTCGTCGCCGCGGCCACCCGGCGCTCTTGCTGGCGTTGCTGGGCTTCCAGGCGGGCGATGACGGCCTGGCGTTGATCGAAGATCGGCAGCTCGATGACCAGGTTGGGACCGAGGACCCGAGGGCCGTCGGGATCCTGGTGAGCGTCGACGCCCACGTCCAGGCGGCCGATCAGGCGCGTGCTGCGCGCCAGCCCTACCGCCTTGGCGAGCAGCGCGGCCTGGCGTTGGGCCAGGGCGACGTCGAGGCGCTGCCGCATCGCGAACGCTTCCAGGTTCTCGAGCTTGGGGTCGGCCCCCGGCAGCTCGGGGAGGGGCTCCGCGAAGCGCCAGCCGGTCGTGTCGCCCCACAACCCCAGCAGGCGGTTGATCCGCTCGCGGGCCTCCAGCAGCTCGAGCTCCTCTCGGGTCAGGTCCAGGCGCGCCTGTTCGTACGTCGCCCGATCGGTCGCCCGCTGCAGTTGACTGACGTTTCCGGCGTCGAACTGCCGGTCGGTGAGCTCGGCGGAAGCGGCCGCCGCCTCGACGACCGTCCGGCGGTAAGCCACCAG
>Ga0068855_100010833_pt1 | contig 11010 bp, 13 predicted proteins | sample KBSCornC52_FD_66592 | JGI IMG/M metagenome (GOLD analysis project Ga0068855, IMG submission 66592) | Corn rhizosphere microbial communities from Kellogg Biological Station, Michigan, USA - KBS Corn C5-2 | ecosystem: Host-associated > Plants > Roots > Rhizosphere > Soil ... | reverse complement strand
TTTTTTTTTTTTTTTAATCTCTATAGAAATTATAATATATCAAAATTTTATTTTAATATAGAAGCTAATTTATTTATTTTTAATAAAAAAATAAATAAATATTTATTTTATTTAAATATTTATTTTTGTTTGTATTATTATACTTCATTTAATATTATTAATTATTTTAATCAAATAACTAATAATAGAATAGATATTATTTTTTTTAAAAATTTACAATTTGTTTATACAGGCAAAATTTATAATAATATAATAAATAATTTTAAATTTTTATTGGATTATATTGATAATAATAACTATTCTATTTACATTAGTTTTAAAAAATATATAGTCCAAACTAATAGATTTTTAAATTATAAATTAAATAAAAAAATATATACTTATCAAAAGAAAAACATTAATATTAATGTTGAAACAAATATTAATTTATCAAATAATATTAATATAAATAATTTAAGTTTTTTAAAAATTAAATCAGAAAATTTAGATTTAGATAAAATAAAATTTAGGAAAATGCATTTTAATCATAAAATTTGAGGTTTTAATACTAATATTAATGATTTATGTTATAAAAATTATGAATTATTTAAAGGTGATGATAAAAGATTATATTATATTTAATGAAATATTTAAATTATTTTTTTTTTAATATAAATAAAAAAATAAAAATAGGTAGTAATTTAAAAGCTGGCAGAAATTATTTAGGTACAATTTGTGTACATCATAGATTCGGAGGTAATAAATTAAAAAAATATAATATAGATTGATATAGAAGAATTGAATGTTTTGGTTTTATATATAAAATATTAGCCGATGCTAACAGAACAGCTTTTATAGGTAGTGTAATTTATGAAAATGGTTTATTTGGTAATATTATATTATCTGAAAAAATTAAAGTAGGTGATAAAATCTATTCAGGTATTTTAAATAAAAATATAAATTTAGGCTATACTTGTCTATTAAATAATATTAGACTTTTTACTATAATTAATAATATTGAAATCTATCCGGGTAAAGGTTTTTCTTTATCTAGATCTGCTGGATCAAGTTCACTATTAACAAGTATAAATAGAAATATAGCCACTTTAAAATTAAAGTCAGGATTTAATATGTTCTTGTCTACTTATAATTTGGCTAATTTTGGATTAGCATCAAACATGCAACATAAATTTAATAATTTAAATAAAGCAGGTAAATCATGATCTATGGGTATGAGACCAACTGTTAGGGGTGTAGCTATGAATCCTTGTGATCACCCACACGGTGGTGGTGAGGGAAAAAAAAGTCCTCCAAAAGCACAAAGAAGTCCTTGAGGTTGATTAACTAAAGGAACACCTTCTTTAAAAAAAAAATATATGAAAAAAAAAAAAATGTATAGGAAGTTAAAAAATAAATAATGATTAGATCAAGTTGAAAATTACCTTATATACCTTTAACATTATTTCAAAAAAGATTTATAAATAATTATAATTTAAATGTTAGATTTAGAAATTCTGTTATACCTTTTATTTTTATTGAAAGAAAGATAAAAGTAAATGTTTATAATGGTATATGATATTTATCTACATTAATATCAAATTTAATGGTTGGTTGTAAATTAGGTGAATTTTCTTATACTAAAAGATCAGATACTCAAACACATTTAAAGAAAAAAAGAAAGAAAAAACCTAAAGGTAAAAAATAATGGGTCATATAGTTAATGCAAAATCTACTAGGTTAGGTAAATCAATAAGTTGATGTGATCAATGATACTCAGAAAAATTATATTATTCTGAATATTTGCATGCTATGTTTAGAATTAGATTATATTGTTATTATATTTTTACAGAACGTCATTTTGATAGAAAAGCTATATTTACTAGTCATTTTGAGCTTTATAGACATTTTAAACAGGTTTTTGTTGAAATTTATTATTACGATGGTAAGTGAGAAACAGAATTTGAAGAATATAAGATAGAGCTTTATAGGCAGCATTATGATATGCCTATGAATAAAGATCCAGAAATGAGAAAGCCTTATTTTTTAATATCTTCATTAAAATTTTTAGTATTATTTAATTGAATGTTTTATATAAAAAGACGTAAAAGAATAAAAGTTTTAATAAAAAGTCGTTTAATTAGATTATTTAGATTAGTTAGAATAGCTAAATTTAGTGCTTATGTTAAAAGTTTTATGCTTCGTAAAAATAAAAAATTTTTTTATTGAAATAAAGTTCATTTACATTTTGTTTTATTTTTATTGATTTATGTTAATGCTAAAATTACCATAGGTAAAACATCTCTTTGAACTATACCTACTAGAAATACTATATTTAGACGTATATATTATGTAGGTGGTTGTATTTTTGAAGTTAGTTATTGATTAGTTGCTGGATCAAGATATTTGAGTTTTATATTTGAAAATATGACAAAATTTAATAAAGTCTTTGTAAGTTTCTTCCTAACAAATAATAATTGTGTTAATGCTAAGTTTCTTTCTAGATATATAGCTAGAAAATTACAACAAGGTTATCCTATTAAAGTATTGTTAAATCCTATAAGGAAGGAATTAGCTTATTTATTGGCTATATCGACAATGCCTATATCTTCTTATTGAAAAATAAGTACAAAAAAATATAGAGAAAAAAGGTTAAAAAATGATTCTTTAAAATCTTTATTTAGATTATTATTATCTTATATTTTTATTAATTTTAAAAAAATAAGAAAATATATATTATTAAAGGAGTCTAGTTATTTATATTTAGATTTATTTATTTTATATTTTTGATTAAATAATAGTTATAATAATAATATTATTAAGTTTGGTATTGATTATTTTAAAAAGAAAATAGCTTATATTTTGTTTTTTGAAGATAGAAGTTTATATTCAAATGTTAATTATTTAGTATTACCAAGGGTTAAAAGTATATTTTTATTATCAAGAGAATTAAAATTTTTATTTTTTTTTAATCAAATATTTAATTATTTTTATGTAGGTAAATTTTGTATTAATAGCAATATTTTATTTAAATTTGGTAGTAGTGGATCAAAAGGATTAGGTTATAATATGTCTAGATTTTTTAAATATTATTATATTAATTATTGTTATAAATATGGTTATGAAAGTTTAAATGTTAATTTTCTAAGATCAAGAACTATTAAGAAAACTAGAGCTTCAAATTTAATAGGATATAAAATGTATTTAATGGGTAGATTTACTAGAAAACAAAGAGCTGGTCATCTATGATTTTCTAAAGGAAAAACACCTTTAACTTCAATAATGTCTTTTGTTGATTATGCTTTTCATTCATTAGCTTTAAAAAATAGTACTATAACAGTGAAAGTTTGATTATATAAACATAGTGATGTGGAAAATAAACATTATTTAAGAATGTATTAATTTATGAAGCAATATCCTAGTTATTTAAAATATAAAAAATATCAAAAATTAAGTAGTTTTAAATTTAAAACTATAGAAAAAAAAAACTTTTACATAAGTAATGGTAATTTAGCCATTAAAAGTTTAGAATCAGGAAAAATCAATTATAAACAGATTGAATCTTGTAGACGTACTATTAAAAGGGGTTTAAAAAAAATAGGTTATTTATGAATACAATTATTTACGAATATACCTGTTTATAAAAAATCTTTAGCTTCTAGAATGGGTAAAGGTAAGGGTAATTTAGCATATTGAATAGCTAGTATTAAAAAAGGTACTGTTTTATTTGAAATCAGTGGTTTAAACATGAAAAAAGCAGAGTATGTTCTGGAAAAATCTAAAACAAAATTGCCAGTTAGAACTAAAATAACTAAAAATATATATTAATTAATGATACAAGTTGGTTCTATATTAAAAGTTTGTGATAAAACAGGTGTTAGTTTAGTTAAATGTGTCAAAGTTTTTGGTCCTATTAAAAAAAGAATAGCTGTAATAGGTGATGTAGTCCTTGTTTCTGTTAAACATATAAATCCAAAAAAATTTTTAAAAATGAAATTATTTAAGCGTAAACGTTTTTTTAAAGGTACTTTGCATAGAGGTTTAGTTGTTAGATCTAAAAAAAATTTTAAAAGATCTAATAATACTTTTATTAAGTTCAGTGAAAATTCTGTAATTTTAGTTAATAAAAAGATAGTGCCTATATCAAATAGAGTTTATGGTCCTATTTTAGTTGAATTATGTCGTAAATTACCTTCATTGGGTTGTATAACCAGAAATATGATATAATTATTTATGTTAATAGAGCCTTTTTTTAATTATAAATATGTTATACGTTTTATTTTATTAAATAAGATTAATTTTATAAATACTTTTAATTTACCTAAAATTAAAAAATTAATATTTTTTTTTAATTTGTCTAAAATTGAAGATTTAAATGATATTCAACTTTATAATTATTTTTATTTAATAAAATTTTTTTTTGGCAGAAATTCTTTCTTTAGTAAAATAAAAAAATATTATCTATTGGGTACTTGGTATTATAATTTTAACATTCAATTATTTATTAATGATAATCAAAAAATATTAAGTTTATTATATTATTTATTTAATAATATAATAGTTAATGTGGAAAAAAATTTATTATATTTAAGTATAAAAGGTAAAAAAATAAATATTTTTTCTTTAATTATAAAGGATAAAAATATTTATAGTGAATTAAAAACTAATTTAGGTTTATTTAATATAAAAAAAAATTTTAGTATTAATCTTTATTTCTTTGGTAATAAATTAATAAATAATAAATTATTAATGAAAAATATAAAATATATTTAGATAATGAAATGTTTATTTATTTTTAATATTAAAAATAAATAAACATCTTTATAAAATATTATAATTTAGATAGTGTTAGTTCATGTTAAAATTATATTAAATTCTCTATTTTTTTTTTTTTAAAAAAAAATTATAATTATATTTTATGATGTTAAATTTAAATGAATTATATTATAATGAAGTTATTGCCGAAGCAAATAGCGAAAGTTATTTTGAAGAATTAGGTGTTGTTTTAGAAGTTAGTGATGGTATAGTAACTATTGAAGGTTTATATAATGTTGCCTTTGGTGAAATGATAGAAATTATAGTACCTGGAAGTGATCCAGTAGTTGGTATTATATTAAATATTGAAAGCTCACAAGTTAGTGCTGTTATATTTTCTAGTGATATAGATATTGTTCCTAGTTATTTAGTTATGCGTAAATATATATTAATGAGTGTTCCTACAGGTGAAGCATTATTAGGTAGAATAATGGATCCTTTAGGTAATACTTTAGATGATAAAGGTACTATGGCTCATAAAGGATTCCGTGCTATTGAACAAGTAGCTCCCTCTATTATATCTAGATCAGCAGTAAATACTCCATTAGAAACAGGATTAAAAGTTGTTGATAGTATGGTTCCTATAGGTCATGGGCAAAGGGAATTAATTATTGGTGATACTAAAACAGGTAAAACTTCTATAGCCATAGATGCTGTTTTAAATCAAAGAACAGAAGACACTATTTGTGTTTATGTAGCTATAGGTCAAAAAAGATCATCTGTTGTTAGAATAGCTAAATTATTAGAAAATAAACAATGTCTAAACTCTACAGTTATAGTGGCTGCCACAGCTTCAGACTCAGCTGCTATGCAATATATAGCACCATATAGTGGTTGTGCCATAGCTGAATATTTTATGAAAGCAGGTTTAAGAGTTTTAATCATTTTTGATGATTTAAGTAAACATGCTGTTTCTTATAGACAATTATCTCTATTATTAAGAAGGCCTCCAGGTAGGGAAGGTTATCCTGGTGATGTTTTTTTTTTACATTCTAGATTATTAGAAAGATCCGCAAATCTAAAACAAGGAGGCTCAATAACAGCATTACCTATTATTGAAACAATACAAGGTGATGTTTCAGCTTATGTTCCAACAAATGTTATTTCAATTACAGATGGACAAATTTTCCTAGAAACTGAATTATTTTCTAAAGGTGTTAGACCTGCTGTTTCTCCAGGTTTATCTGTATCTAGAGTTGGTTCAGCCGCTCAAAATAAAGTTATTAAAAATATGGCTGGTACTTTAAAATTAGAATTAGCACAATTTAGGGAAGTTGAAGGTTTTACAAAATTAGGTTTAGTTTTAGATGATGCTACTAAAAATTTAGTTGATAAAGGTAGTAAATTAACTTCATTATTAATTCAAAAAAGATATGCTCCTTTACAAATTTTTGAACAAATATTATTATTATTTGCATCTTTAAATGATTTTTTAAAAAGAGTGTCGGCTAGCCATATTAACTTATTCGAATTAGAATTTTTAAATTTTTTTAGAGGATCAATATATTATTATCCAATATCTAGATCTTTAAGTATCATGAAATTTCCAGCAATATTAGTACCTTTTATGCTAAATAAATTTGTTAAAGAATTTATGATCTATTTAAATGTTAATTATTCTATTTAGTTTTTAAATGTTTTTTGATGAAGACACTGATAAACATAATGTTAGTAATAGTATAGAGAATTTTGGTTTTTTTACACCTAATAACACTGATTATAATATGAGTTTATATGAAGCTATATATGAAAGAATATATTCTAAATGAAAATATCATTATGTTATAGCATCTAGTTTATTATTTTTGTTAAGTTGTAATTTTCCTATTTTTTTTGCTATTTTATTTTTAGATATAATTATACAATGATCTATGTTAAGATATGGTGTAGATAATTTTATAGCACAAGATTCAGAATATAATATGGATCAACATGATAGTCAAGTTGAAGGTGGTGATATACGCATAGATCCTTTTGTTTTTTTGTGTTATGATGGTTTAGGTTATATAATTTATGGTCTTTCAAATATAGGTGAGCTTATATGTTCTGAAGTTTATGATTATAATAATTATATTGGTTTACAGGATAAAATATTAATTTATTCTAATAATATTTTGTTAGATAAAACTTTATTAAATATAAATAATACAAAATATATTGATAGTGATATTTTAAATTTAAAAAATAAAAATAATATTAATTTAAATAGGATAGACATTGGTAAATTATCTGGTATAATTTTTGACATTAATATTAGAAAATATGATTTTAATTATTATATTTTTAGTAACAGTGATTGTTGTTATAGTTATTTTGATTTAAAACAAAAATAAATGTTTAGATTATGTTTAATTATTTATAATAATTTTGATTAGATAAAGATTTAAAATAAGATTTTATCTTTTTTTATTGTTAGTTTTTATATTGTTAAATTAAATTGTGGTAGAAAAAAATAAATTAGAAAATTTTAAATGAATCTATGTTAAAATTTATATCTTTAATAAATCTATTATTTATGTATAATTATTTATTTTTAAATGATGAATTTGCCATAATGGTATGTTTACTTATAGTTTTTAGCTTTTTATTAGTATCTTTAAAAAAATATATAATAAGTTTATTTTTTCATATTTTTGATAATGTTTATTTTTATTTTTTTATATTATTAAATACTAATATGCATATTTATGAATATTTATTAAAAAAATATATTTATATAGCTTGTGCTATTAATTATAATCAAATAAATTTATTATTAATTTTTAGTAATTTAATATTAAGGAAGAAAATAAAAGAAAATTTAGTTTTAAAATATATAAAAAAAATAAGAATATTATTTACTTTTTCTAATTTAACTTTTAGTGTATTAAAATATTTAAATAATATTTTACTAAATGTAAATATTGTAAAAAATTTTACTGTTCTAAAAAATTCGTATAGATATATAAATTTTTATAGTTATAAAAATAGATTAAAAAATAATATTAATTTTATATGTTAGCAAAAAAAATTATAAAATTTGAAAGGACAAAACCTCACTGTAATATAGGAACTATAGGTCATGTAGATCATGGTAAAACAACATTAACAGCAGCTATTACAAAATGTTTAAGGGGTATAGGCTCTACTACATTTAGAGCCTATTCAGATATAGATAATTGTCCTGAAGAAAGAGATCGTGGTATTACTATTAATGCAGCTCATATTGAATATGAGACAGAAAAAAGACATTATTCTCACATTGATTGTCCTGGTCATCAACAATATGTTAAAAATATGTTAACAGGTGCTGCTCAAATGGAAGGAGCTATACTTGTTGTGGCTGTAAATGATGGACCTCAAGTACAAACAAGGGAACATATTATTTTAGCAAAAGAGGTTGGTATACCTTATATGATTGTTTATATAAATAAATTAGATTTTAGAATTAGTAGTGATACGAAAGAATCAGTTGAGTTAGAAATTAGGGAACTTTTAGAATCATATGGATTTTCTTCCGAATTACCTGTTTTAGGTGGTTCAGCTAGATTAGCTTTAGAAGAAGATGTTCCTTCTGATTTAGGTACAGGTTCTGTTAAAGAATTAATGAATACTGTAGATAATTATATAAAACAACCTGAAAGAAATATAGATGGTCCATTTTTATTATCCATAGAAGGTTCATTAGTAGCTAGAGGTAGAGGTACTGTTATAACAGGTAAAATAGAACAAGGTTCTATTCAAATAAATGATGAATTAGAAGTTTTAAGCTCTATTATAAGACAAACTACTTGTTTAGGCTTAGAAATGTTTAGGAGAAGTTTAGATAAAGCAGAAGTTGGAGATAATGTAGGTATATTAATTAGAGGCATAAAAAAAGATGAAGTTGCCAGAGGTAATATATTAGCAAAACCAGGATCTATGAAAATTTATAATAAATTTGAAGGAAAAGTATATATATTAACTAAAAAAGAAGGGGGTAGACATAAAGGTTTCGCTAACAATTATAAGCCTCAGTTTTTTTTTAGAACTATGAATGTAACAGGTTCTATAATATTACCTGATAATATAACTTTTGTATTACCTGGAGATAATTTAAATTTAATTGTTAATTTATTAAGTGGTGTTCCACTTAATATGGGGTTAAAATTTATTATGAGGGAAGGTAATTTAACTATAGGTGCTGGGGTTATAACTAAATTATAATAAATGATAGATAAAGATATTAAATATTTAAAAAAATGTTATTTAATGTCACAAAAAGCTGAGGCTGTTCCACCTTTAGGTACTATATTAGGTAATATAGGTGTTAACACTATAAAATTTTGTGATGAATTTAATAGTTTTACTAAAGATTTATCTAATTATTTTTCATTGAAAGTTTCTATTTTTATTTATGAAAATAAAACATTTAAATTTAAGATAAATAAACCTGCATCATCTCATTTAATGAATTTATTAAAATTTGAAAAAAAAATAAAAGTTCTTGTACAAAGTCGTTTACACGAAAAAACCTTAAGTTGTATTAAATTAAAGGATTTATTACAAATAGCCATATTTAAATTTCCAAATATAAATATTAAAAATAGTGTACCTATAATTTGAGGTACAGCGAAATCTATAGGATTAAATATAGTTTAATGTGTTTAATAAATAAAAGATATTTTTTTATTAATAAATTTTATTCAAATGTTTTAAATTTTTCTTATTTATTTTATATTAATAGGAATAAATTTAGACAATTTAATAGTTTAGATTCTGTTAAGATTTCATCTAATGATTTAAGAAAAATAAATATTAATAAAAAATTTTTTATTAATAAAAATTTAAAAGTTGTTTATATTAATAATATAGATAACTTAGATAATAAATTTAATATTTTTGATTTGAAAAATATAGATTATATTTCCTTGTATGGTTTTTTTATAAGTAATAAAATAAAGAATAATATAATTAATTATTATAAATTTTATAATAATAATTATAAATTATTTATTTTTATGGTTTATATTAATATAAATATTATAAAATATTTATTATTTTTTGTTATGTTTAAAATTATTTATATTTTAAACTTTTTAAATATTAAAGATGTTAAAAAATTAAATTAAAAAATTAAATTAAAAAATTAAATTAAAAAATTAAATTAAAAAATTAAATTAGAAATTATGACTTTATGTTTTATAATATTATTCCCACTTATTATAATAAATAGTTTATTAGTTATTTTATCAAAAAACTCAGTTACTTCTGTTTTATATTTAATTAGTGTTTTTATTTTAGTATCTTTAAATTTAATTTTTATAGGCGCAGAATTTTTAGCCATACTTATTATAATTATATATATAGGTGCTATTAGTATTTTATTTTTATTTGTTATAATGATGTTAAATCTTAGAATTTTAGAAGTTTATAGTTCTTTAGTTAATATATTTCCTATAGCTAGCTTTTTAGGTTTATTCTTATTTTTTGAATTATTTTATATAGTTTCAAAAGAATTTTTTATTTTAAATTATATATATAATAATTATTTAGAATTAAATATGATCAATAATTATTTAATATATTCTAATAATAATCTTTATTTAATTGGTGATCTTTTATTTAATCATTATAATACTATGTTAATTATTGTTGGTCTAATATTATTATTAGCAATGTTAGGTGCTATAATATTAACAAAAGATTTTAATAATAAAGTTATTGAAAAAAAAATTTTGACAAAATCATCAATAACTTTCTGAGCTATAAAAAAAAATAAAGTTTAATATTTATGTTAAATTTGTTTTTCTTTAATGATAATTTTATTTATTTTAATGATTTATTTAATTTTAATTATATTTTAGTTAATTATTTATTTTGTTATTTTATTAATATAAATATAATATATTATAGTTTATTATATTATAATTATATTTTAATTGTTCTTATGATATATACCACAATATATAATAAATATTTGATATTAGATTTTAGATTTTTTATTATTTATATACATTTAAAAATTTCTTTATTATCAAGAAATATAGGTAGTTTATTTTATGAAAATTTTAATTATATAGGTGCTGTTGCAAGTAAATATATATTTATAAATTTATTAATTAGACTTATTGAGATAAATAAAGAAGAAAAAGAGAGATATAAATATAGAAAAATAAATATTAAATCACAGTTTATTGATTTTTTTTTTATAAAGATTATGTTAAATTATTTTTATAGTTTATCTTTTAGATTTATTTA
>Ga0068855_100010831_pt1 | contig 11011 bp, 8 predicted proteins | sample KBSCornC52_FD_66592 | JGI IMG/M metagenome (GOLD analysis project Ga0068855, IMG submission 66592) | Corn rhizosphere microbial communities from Kellogg Biological Station, Michigan, USA - KBS Corn C5-2 | ecosystem: Host-associated > Plants > Roots > Rhizosphere > Soil ... | reverse complement strand
TTCCGGCGCGCGGGACGAGGGTGGAGGTTGAGTTCGACGAGCGGCAGTTTGTCGGCGGCGGTGTCTATTTATTTGCGCAGATTCTGGAACGATTCCTGGGATGCTATACGACGATCAACAGTTTTTGCCAGTTGGCGGCGCGGACGAACCAGAGAAAGGAGATGCTGGGAGAATGGCCACCGAGAGCAGGCAGCAAGGTTCTGATCTGAAGTTCGAAGCAGTGCGGAAGATGCTGGAGAACGAGCCCTATCGGGTGCACTTCTTTCAGGCGGTGCGTCTGCTGGAGCGGCTCTATCCGGAGCGTCATCCGGTTGGCCTGTTTGTGACGCCAGACTCCGAGGTGGTGCGGTTTTCTTCTGTGCCGACGCTGTCGTTTCCCGCCAGCGAGATTCAGTCGTTCGATCGGAGCGACGATGGACAGAGTGAACTTGCGGTCAACTTCATGGGGCTTTCGGCTGCCGTGGGCGCGTTGCCGAATGCTTATACGGAATTTCTGCTGGAGCGTGCGCGAGCTAAAGACCATGCAGCGGCTGAGTTCTTCGACCTGTTCAATCATCGGGTGATCTCGCTGTTCTATCGGGCGTGGCAGAAGTACCGGTTCTATGTGGCGTATGAGCGAGGCGGTGAGGGCGACGATGCGGTGACGTCTACGCTGTATCATCTGCTCGGGCTGGGGACGAAGGGGCTCAGGGACCGCATGGAGATTGCGGATGACGCCTGTCTCTACTATGCAGGGATCCTTGCGCATACGACGCGAACGTCTCAGGGATTGAAGCAGATTCTGGAGGATTATTTTGCTGTGCCGGTGAGTATCGAGGAGTTTACTGGATCGTGGAACCGGCTGCCTCCAACGAACCAAACCTTTCTCCGTGAGACGCAGACGTTTTCAGAGCGACTTGGGATGGGGACGATCGTTGGGGACGAGGTTTGGGATCAGCATGGAGCTATTACAATCCGGCTGGGGCCGATGAAGTTTGACCGGTATGAGCAGTTCCTGCCGGGTGGAACAGCGCACAGGGAGTTGCGCTCGTGGCTACGGTTTTATACGAATCGGGAGTTCGATTCGGTTGTGCAACTGGTTTTAGAACGAGCTGAGGCTCCGGGCACGGAGCTTGGCGACATTGGTAAACACGCAGCGCGACTGGGACTGGTGAGCTGGATCAAGAACCGGCCCCTGGAGCGCGATCCGGATGAGGCGACTTACCGGATGAACTAGTATCTATCACCACCAAGAACTGGAGCGATTGATGAACCTGAATCTGAAAGCACTCATCGGCAAGCTGAACGATACGAGCCGTCAGGCTATGGAAGCGGCAGCGGGTCTCTGCCTGGCACGCACGCACTACGATATCGAGATCGAACACTATCTTCTTAAAGCGCTGGATAGCTCAGAGAACGATATTGCATTCATTCTGAAGCAGTATGGCGTGGATCGCTCTCGCCTGACAGCAGAGTTGCAGCGCAGTCTCGACAAATTGAAGACGGGCAATGCGCGCAGCCCGGCGTTCAGTCCGCTGCTGGTGAAGATGTTCTCGGAGGCGTGGACGCTGGCGACGATCGACTATGACGCCGGGGAGATTCGTACCGGCTTCACGTTGCTGGCGTTGCTGACCGGCGACGAGCTTGCCCGCGTGACGCGCGACATCAGCAAGGAGCTGCAACTGATTCCTGTGGAGACGCTGCGTAAGGATTTTTATGCCGTGCTGGCGAACTCGAAGGAACAGCAGACGACGCTGGCTGCGCCCTCCGCCGAGGTTGGGGAGGCGGGAGCGCCTCGTCCAAGCGGCCCGGCGAAGACGGAACATCTGAATCAGTACACGGTCAACCTTACAGCCAACGCGAAGGCAGGTAAGATCGATCCGGTGCTGGGGCGCGATCATGAGATTCGCCAGGTGATCGACATTTTGATGCGGCGGCGGCAGAACAATCCGATTCTGACTGGCGAGGCAGGCGTTGGCAAGACGGCTGTGGTGGAGGGTTTCGCTCTGCGGGTGGCTCAGGGAGATGTGCCTCCTCCGCTGCGGAATGTGCAGTTGCACAGTCTCGATCTGGCGTTGCTGCAAGCGGGTGCGGGCGTGAAGGGCGAGTTTGAGAATCGCCTGAAGGGATTGATTAATGAGGTGAAGTCTTCTCCACACCCCATCATTCTCTTTATTGATGAGGCGCACACGATGATCGGCGCGGGTGGGCAGGCAGGACAGAACGATGCTGCCAATCTGTTGAAGCCGGCGCTGGCTCGCGGCGAACTGCGGACGATTGCCGCGACGACTTGGTCGGAGTACAAGAAATACTTTGAGAAGGATGCAGCGTTAGCGCGGCGCTTCCAGGTCGTCAAGGTGGAGGAGCCTTCCGAGGAGCAGTGCTGCACGATGCTGCGCGGCATCGTCGCTTCGCTGGAGAAGCATCACAAGCTGCGGATTCTCGACGAGGCCGTTTCGACAACGGTGAGGCTCACGCATCGCTATCTCGTGGGCCGGCAACTTCCTGACAAGGCGGTGAGCGTGCTCGATACGGCATGTGCGCGGCTTGCGCTGGGACAAAATGCGACGCCTCCGGCGATTGAAGATGCGAATCGTAGAATTGACGATCTTCGCGTGCAGAAGCAGATTCTGGAGCGGGAGACGACGGTGGGTGCCGATCACAAAGAGAGGCTGGCTACCATCGAGACGCAACTGGCAGCGACCGAGGCCAGCCTTGAGAAGTTGAAAGCGCAGTGGGAGAAAGAGCTGGAACTGGTGCAGCGCATCCGCACGATGCGCGAGGCGCTGGAAACGGGGGAGACTCCTAAAGCTGAAGCTGAGGCGAAGGATGGCGCTGCGAAGAGCGAGGCTCCAACGAAGAAGCCTACGCTTGAGGAACTGGTTGCCGCGGAGAAGGAGTTGGAGAAGGTGCAGGGCGAGGCTCCGCTGATGCGCGTCTGCGTGGATGAACATATTGTCAGCGAAGTGGTTTCTGCCTGGACCGGCATCCCGCTGGGCAAGATGGTGAAGGACGAGATCGCGACTGTGTTGGAACTGGATGGTGTGCTGAAGAAGCGTGTCATTGGACAGGACCACGCGCTGGCTGCGATTGCGCAGCGCATCATTACGTCGCGCGCAAGCCTAGACGATCCCGGCAAGCCGATCGGCGTCTTCATGCTCGTCGGACCGAGCGGCGTCGGCAAAACGGAGACTGCGCTGGCTCTCTCTGACCTGCTGTACGGCGGCGAGCGAAACCTTATCACTATTAATATGTCGGAGTTTCAGGAGGCACATACCGTTTCGACATTGAAAGGCTCGCCTCCGGGTTATGTGGGCTACGGGGAAGGCGGAGTGCTGACCGAAGCTGTGCGGCGCAGACCTTACTCTGTCGTGCTGCTGGATGAAGTCGAGAAGGCGCATCCGGATGTGCTCGAACTGTTCTACCAGGTGTTCGACAAGGGCAACCTGGAGGATGGTGAAGGCCGATCGATCGACTTCAAGAACACGATCATCATCTTGACGAGCAATGCGGCGACCGATACGTTGATGAAGCTGACGGCCGACCCTGAGACGACGCCCGACAGCGAAGGGCTCGCGCTGGCCATGAAGCCTGAGTTGAACAAGATCTTCAAGCCGGCATTCCTGGGACGGATGTTGATTGTGCCATTCTTCCCTGTGCGCGATGAGGCGCTCAAGAAGATCATTCGGCTGAAGATTGGCAAGATCCAGCGCCGTCTGCTGGAGAACCACAAGGTTACGCTGGACTACGACGACGCGCTGCTGGAAGAGGTCGCGAAGCGTTGCACCGAGGTGGAGAGCGGCGCGCGTAACGTCGACAACATCCTCTCTAATACGATGCTGCCGGAGATCTCCCGGCAGGTGCTGGGCCGGATGGCCGAAGAGTCGCTGACGCAGAAGGTTGCGGTCAGCGTTTCGCCGGAGGGGCGCTTCACGTATACGTGGTAGTGTTTGTGGACGGCGCGGTTTTGCCGCACGCGCCGTCTGCCTTCTTTCAACGTTATTGCACGGAGTATTCTGACGACGCCCATGCCTAGCCTCTCGCAAAATGACCGGTTTCTGAAGTTCACGAGTTCTCTGGGTGCCGATGTGTTGCTGGCGGAGTCGTTCCGCGGCACCGAGGGGATCTCACAGCTCTTCGAATTTCAGGTGGAACTGCTGGCACAGAAGACTACCGCTGTGTCGGCCAAGGAGATCGTCGGCAAAAAAGTGACCGTCGATATTCAGGTCGATGACGGGGGGACCGTCCGCAATTTGAATGGGATTGTAAGTAGTTTCGAGTTCTGCGGCGGGGACGACGAGTTCAATGTGTATCGCGCTTATATTGTTCCGAGCCTCTGGTTGTTAACGCGCAATACGGACACGCGCGTTTTTCAGGGCAAGACAGTGCTAGAGGTGATCAAGGCGGTTCTGTCGAAGTACACGATCACGCTTGAAGACAAGACGCATGCGACCTATAAGCCGCTGGAGTATTGCACGCAGTATCGCGAGACTGACTTCGCGTTTATCTCGCGGCTGATGGAGCAGCACGGAATTTTTTATTACTTCGTCCACACCGAGAACGATCACGCTCTGACCCTTCAAGACAACTCGCAGCAGTTGGCAACCTGCTCCAAACAAGACTCGTTTCGATATGCCCCACAACAGGGAGATGCAGAGGGTTATTACGACTTTGTCATTCAGGAGTTTTCGTCGAAGTCTACGTTGGTGACTGGCAAGACGTCACTCTGGGACTATCGCTGGACCCCCTACCTTGAATTGCGAGGCGAAGGGGCTTCGACGGCGGGGCCGCTCGGCATCAATGCGCATGAGAACTACGATTATGCCGACAGCGCCAGCGCTTATGCGAAGACTGATGAAGGCGATAAGAAGACTCCCGATATGAAGAACTTCTTTCAGCATATCCAGCAGCAGATCGTCGATGCCGCCGCTGTTGAGGTGACCGGGAAGTCGAATGCAGTTGTGCTGGAGAGTGGATTTACTTTTACCTTGAAAGAATATCCGCAGGACGATTTGAACACGAAGTATCTCTTGACGAGCGTCGAACATACAGTGCAGCAGGCTCCTTCGTTTCGCACCAGGGCGACGTCTCATGCGGTGCCTTACACGAGCCGGTTCACGGCAATTCCCTCGTCGATTCCTTATCGAACGGAACGCAAGACCGCACGGCCAAGAGTGAACGGGATGCACACCGGCAAGGTCGTTGTGCCTTCAGGCGAAGAGTCGCACATGGACAAGTACGGCCGCGTCTGCGTGCAGTTCTGGTGGGACCGGCTGCGGAAGCCGAACCAGACGGACAACACCTTGCTTCGTGTTGCCCAGCAGTGGGCGGGTAAAGGCTGGGGTACGTACTTCTGGCCGCGCATCGACGACGAGGTTCTCATCGACTTTATCGAGGGCGACCCGGACCAGCCTATCGTGGTCGGCTCGGTTTACAACGGCGTCAACATGCCGAAGTATGACCCGGCAACGCAGTATACGCGCGCGGGAATCCTCACACGGAGTTCTAAAAACGGAGACGCTTCTACCGCGAATGAACTGCGCTTCGAGGACTTGAAGGATAAGGAACAGATCTTTCTCAATGCACAGAAGGATTATGACGTCCACGTAGAGCATGACGCGCATACGCTGATCGGCAACGAGCATCATGTGAAGGTGGGGGCCGATCAGTTTGTTGAACTGAATGGCGAGTCGCACTTGAAGATTGTGAAGAAGCACGTTGCCGAGATGGATGACGATTGCAATCTTGTGGTGAAGAAAAAACAAGTGGAAGAGGTAGGAGGGGATAAGCAGCAAAACATCAAAGGGAACCACATGGAAAAAGTGGGCCAGAATGCAAGCCGCAACGTGGGACAGGACTTCAACGAGAAGGTTGGGATGAACTACTCGTTGAACGTCGGAATGAACCAGTACAACAAGGCAGGCATGGTCTATGTCGTGGACTCCGGGCAGGAGGTCCACATCAAGGGCGGCATGATGGTTGTCATTGAGGGGGGCATGGGGCTTTGTCTCAAAGGGCCGGGCGGATTTATTACGATCGATCCCAGCGGTGTTTCTATTCAGGGAATGCTGGTGAAGATCAACAGCGGCGGCGCGCAGATGTCAGGATCTCCGGCGCAGACGCAGGACCCGACGGCGCCGACAGCGCCTGAGGCTCCAAAGGCTCCAACATGGCCGGGAGACGATCCTGAAGCGAAGTAGAGAGTTAAGTCGCAGAGACCGGAAGAAGCAGGGGAGATAGCCGATGGGAATGCCAGCTTGCACCATCACTTCGCAGACCGCGCACGGCGGAGTTGTGATGGTCGGATTTCCGACTGTGCTGATTGGAGGGAAGCCCGCATCGCGCATCGGAGATATGCATACTTGTCCGATGGTAACGGGCATCGTTCCCCATGTAGGGGGACCCTTCGTGCTGGGATCTCCCACAGTTCTCGTTGGAATGATGCCGCAGTCGCGGGTGACGGATCAGTTGGTGTGTGTCGGGCCTCCGGACGTTGCCGTGATGGGCGTACCCACGGTACTGGTCGGCATGGCGGGTGCAGGCGGAATGGTCAGCATGTCCGCGGGCTTGCAGAGTATGGGCGTCCCGGTGCCGATGCAGACGGCGGCACAGGCTCCCGTGCAAGCCACCTTACAACCGGATGGCACGACTGCGACGGTTGCGACGCAGGGCCCGAGCCTGCCGCCGATCGAACTGCAACAGCCGGGATGGCCCGATCTTCCTCCGGAAAATACGGCTACGTTTCAGAGCGTGCAGCCGGCAACGATTCCGCAGGGTACGACGCTCTATTCGCCGTGCGACTCCGACCAGAACGAGCCTGGAAACTACTGGGCCACGACGCCTCCTGCCCATGCGAGCGAAAGCCCATATTTGAGTTCGGGAGACGCGATCGCTGTGTTGAGTGTTGCCGATTCCGATGGAATGAAGGCGTGGGTCGGAACGCCCGCGGGAGGAGATTCGAGCAAGCTGCAGATATGGACGCCCGTATCGAGTGCTGGAGCGCAAAACACGCAGAAATTTGCCGCGCCGAGTGGAGCCTAGCTATGGTTGAGGACAAGGCAGTGACGCAACCAGCGGCCGACCGCTTCGCATCGACCTTCGCCGACTTCGTTCAGGGCATTCGTAAAGCACTGGAGACGGCGCCCGATCATCCGAGCGGTCCTCGATGGAGGCGGAAGGGCTTGCCTCTCCTGGAGCACGACCTCGCTGAAGTGGAAGCGGCCATGAAGGCGTATGGAGCCGGGGAGCAGCAACCGCTTCTGCACGCTGCCTCGTCCGCCATGTCGCTAGCAAAGAAGATGGACGGCTTCCCTCTGGATCTTGCCGGAGAAGAATCCGCGAACCAGCTTGCGGTGCAGCGCAGATTTGTTGTGATGGCGGCGTGGCAGGTGTTGAACGGTGCGGGTGCCGCTTGATGGTGCTGCCGCAGATGTCAGGGGTTGCTGTTCGAGAGCAATCGCAGGTTCGTTCACCGGGCGGAGAAGGGCAATGACGGATTGGGTGCAGACACAGACGGGGCCGAATGCGCCAACTCTCAATCTTGGTCGCTGGGAGGTTCGTCTCGTTCCGCACGGTTGGGTTTATGTGCCTGACTTTGGCATTCGCAAGGCGGAAGAGGGAGTGGTTCCGAGTAATGTGGCGGTCAATCAGGACACCCTTCTGTGCGGCGACAAACTCTCGCTTTATATTGATACGCAAATTGCGCTGATCAAAAATACGTTCCAGGACCCGATGATCGCCGGTCCCAGGGCCGCAGAGTTCGCGGGCGCGGACGAAGCGATGCTGCTGATGGTGAAGCATGGGGCATTGAATGGCTACACCGTCGTGCAGGTACAAAATTATGTTCGCTGTGGAAGCTGGATCGGTATCGTCACGCTGACGACGTTGGAGCCTGAACTTTTACGCGTGCGACAGGACTACGAACGGTTTTTCAAGGCGTTGGCGATTCTGCCGGAGCCGGAGCAGGCAGAGGAACAGCCGAGTGAGGTGATTCGTTGAGATTCATGCGCGCTTCGGTGACGATGCAAAGTAAAAAGGACAGCCTACTCACTACGGCGCAATCCGTGCCGACGGAGAATCCCAGGGCGCGTCGTACAATTGCGGCGAGATGAATAACTTCGAACGACAACGCACAGAGTTGGAAGCTCTGATTGGCGAAAAATATGAGGTAATCCAGCGTATCGGCGGCGGGGGCATGGCGCAGGTCTTCCTCGCGCGGCACCGCTTTCATGGGGGATGGGTTGCCGTGAAGGTACTGGCCGAGTACCTGGCGCAGGACGAGGCCATCGTGGCTCGCTTCGAGCAGGAGGCGCGCATCGCAGCTTCGCTCTCCGGCCACCCAAACATCGTCCCCATCTTCGACATCGGGCACGGCAACGGGCTGCATTATCTGATCATGCAGTATGTTCCCGGCGAGGATCTGGCGCAATATCTCAAGCGGGAGGGCAAGCTTTCTCCTTACGATGCAGCGAATATTCTGGCTCAGGTGGCCGAAGGGATGGTGTGGGCGGAGTCGAAACATGTGGTGCACCGCGATCTGAAGCCTGCCAACATCCGCTTGGACGGCATGGGCCGTGCCATGCTGCTTGACTTCGGTATCGCCAAGACTGCCGACGTTCCCGACGGTCTTACACGCGCCGGGGAGAGTCTCGGCACTCCTTTTTATATGTGTCCCGAGCAGATTCGCGGCGAGGTTTGCGACGCTCGTAGTGACCTCTATGCGCTGGGCGTTGTCTTCTTTGAACTGCTAACGGCACGTCATCCGTTCGAGGGCGATAGCAGTACGGCTATTCAGATGGCGCATCTCTCTACGCCACCGCCTTCGCTGAGCGCGTACGATGCGGCGATTCCCGCCTCTTGCGATGCAATCGTACAGAAGCTCTTGCAGAAGCGTCCGGAGGACCGTCTCCAGAGTGCGGCAGAGTTGCTTGAAACACTGACTGCGCTTGGCGTGAACTCCGGCCCCAGCGCGTTGCGTCCTGTAGTCGCGCCGATGCCGGAGACGGAGCCGTCGCGATCGGCTTCGGGCGTAGGCCGCACAGTCGCGATGACGCAGTCACCCCCTACGCCCGTTGCTGCTCCTCCCGCGCCGGTGGCTGTCGCCTCGCCTCTGCCCCAGGAGACTGTCGCTCGGCCGACACGTGGGGTCAGAGGCAAACTCGCTGTGCTTGCTGCGGTCAGCGCCGTCACTATATTGGTTGCGCTTACAGCCGCACTCGCCTTTACGCGTCCGAAGCTGTTGATCAGTGATGCTCACGGAACGATGCTGCTGGTTCCGGGCGGCGATTTCATCTTCGGCGACAACTCTTCCGACTCGCCAAATCCGCGGCAGACTCTATCGCTGGCGAGCTATTACGTTGATCGGACTGAGGTCTCGAACGCTGAGTATAAGAAGTTTTGCGACGCTACCGGACACGCACCGCCGAACTCTGCCAATTTTTCTGTGAAGCCGGACGATCCCGTCGCTGGCGTGACGCTGGAGGACGCGAAGGCTTACGCTACATGGGCAGGGAAGCGGCTCCCCACGGAGCAGGAGTGGGAGAAGGCTGCGCGCGGAACCGACGGTCGCCCGTTTCCGTGGGGAGAAGAGGCATGGACGACAGGCGTTCCGACGACGCTGCAGCCGGTCGACTCATTCCAAGACCGCCGCAGCCCTGTAGGGGCGCTTAATATGGCTGGCAACGTGTTCGAATGGACCACCTCGGACTTTCCCGCGGGGGAACGGGAATTTGCCGACATGCAGAAGGCGTTGGGCACAAACGTTTTCTCAAAACGCTGGTGTATTATCAAGGGCGGTAGTTTTTCTCCTCATGGTGAGATCTTCTTTCGTTCCTTCATGCGACGCGGGTTTCCCATGGATCAACACTCCGATGTCATTGGCTTTCGATGCGTGCGTGATGTGGCGCTGCCGTCCTTCTGGCTTCGCCTGCAATCGATGCTTCCGCAGTAAGAAAGAGACTCATGAATAAGCTACTCGTCTTGACGTTCCTGTTATCGTTCAGTGTTGCCGGCGCGTACGCGCAAGAGGATGGCCTGACCGCGCGCGATGCGTTCTGGTCGGCCAGCGATCTCGTCACAGTGGCTCCGAATCCTGGGGCAAAGGCTGCTGCCGCATCCGCTCACTCGGCGGTAAAGAAACCGGCGAAGACGCTGAGTGCAGCCAAACACAAGGCCGCGCCGGTGAAGAATGTGAAGGGCACGGCTGAAGCCGACGCCCCGGTGATGGCGAGCAACCACAGCCGCCCCGCTGTCCAGATCGATCCCGAGATGGTGACGGCGAGTGGCTATGGTTCGCAACCCCACCTGGTGCGGGCCTCCATGACAGCTCCGCAGCCGCTCGGTCTCCGCTATACGCTTCTTCAGAAGCAGAGCAGCGGGGATTACACAGAGGTCTTTCCCGAGACGGTCTTCCATAGCGGGGACAAGGTCAAGCTTAGTGTGATGGCTAATCAGCCCGGCTATCTTTACATCATCGAGCAGGGATCCAGTGGCAGTTGGCTGCCTTTGTTTCCGGCGCAAAACGCGGCTCCAGAATCGAACCGCGTTGCGGCAGGACACGTCTATCTGGTTCCCAGCGCCAGCGATGAGTCTTTTCAGTTCAACCAGCAGGCGGGGAAGGAGCGGCTCTTCATTCTGCTCAGCCGCGAACCGATCGCCGACCTCGACCAGGTGATCTTCGGCCTGCAACATAAGACGTCTGCACCAACCAGTGCTGCTCCTGCAACGTCTGCGCCAGTTAAACCAGCGATGGTATTGGAAGCCGACAATCGGATTACCGATGCTTTGGTACAGCGGCTACAGAGCCGCGACCTCACGCTGGTCAAGGACACCTCCCAGCAGGAGACGAAAGATGCGGAGTATGGAGAGAAGGCTGTCTACGTCGTCAGCAAGGGCGCGGCAAACGCCGCAGCCACGCGTGTCTTCTCTGATCTGATTCTGGACCATGAATAATTTCTGCTGCGATGAGGCTTCATGCATGTTGTGAGTTGCACTTTGATGATCGGATTGTCTGCTCTGACCTGCATGGCACAGC
>Ga0068855_100010829_pt1 | contig 11012 bp, 9 predicted proteins | sample KBSCornC52_FD_66592 | JGI IMG/M metagenome (GOLD analysis project Ga0068855, IMG submission 66592) | Corn rhizosphere microbial communities from Kellogg Biological Station, Michigan, USA - KBS Corn C5-2 | ecosystem: Host-associated > Plants > Roots > Rhizosphere > Soil ... | reverse complement strand
GCGACAGCGAGATCAGATGCGCGAACACGTCGCGCCTGAGATCGGCGACGATGCGCTCGCCGATCGTCATCACCAGATAGAACCGCGACGCGCTGGCGCCGGCCAACACCGCTACGACAGCGATCATGACGCTGAAATAGCTGTTGATCAGGGCGATGCCTTCGGGGCTAAAGCCGAAGTCGATCATGCGCCGCGCCGCGACCGGCACCACCAGGGTGGTGATCGCCGCGACCGTGAGTGAGATGAAGGCAAGAAATGCCCGGCCCCGGTAGCGGGCCACATAGGGCGCCAGCGCCAGCAGCGGGCGCAACCTGGCGCCGGTCTTGGCCGGCGGCTCCGTCAGCCGGGCTTCGATAAAGGCCTCTTCCTCGAGCAGCGCATCCCGCCGCGGCGGCTTGCCGCTGAGGTCTTCAAGCTGTTCCGCTGCACTCATGAAATTCGACCCGGTTTGCCGCCCTCAGATAGGCCCCATAACCCCCTCTGGCAAATCCGGGAGATTCCCAATCAGGTCATATCCGTAACTTGTTTTGACCGGCTTACTGCGTTATAGAGCCGCCAAATCCCGTATCTCCTGACCTTAGAGCCGGGCGCCGGCGCGCCAAAGGATATGCCATGAAAGCCGAAATTCACCCGAATTATCATACCATTACGGTTGTGATGACTGACGGGACCGAGTACCAGACCCGCTCCACCTGGGGCAAGGAAGGCGACAAGCTCAACCTCGACATCGACTCCAAGTCGCACCCGGCCTGGACCGGCGGCTCGCAGCAGCTCCTGGACCGCGGCGGTCGCGTATCGCGCTTCCAGAAGAAGTTTTCGGGCTTCCTCAAGAAGGACTGAGGGCTTTAGCCCCGCTCTTTCCGGCCCAGAAATGCAAAACGCCCCGGTTTCCGGGGCGTTTTTTGTTGGGCATTTGATGTTGTCATTCCGGGATGGTCCGAAGGACCACACCTCAGGTGCGCAATTGCGCACCGGGGAAGTTCGAGATTCCCCGGGGTGCAATTGCACCCCTGAGGTTCGATGCTGACGCATCGCCCCGGAATGACGAGGGAACCTTACCGCTCGAACGCGGCCTTCAGCCTATTGAGTTGCGGCACCAGCGGATTGCCGATCGGGGCGCGTTCGGCGGGGGCCGCGTGGATGGTGACGTCGAGCCGGCGTACCCGCGACTGCAGGTTCATCGAGCGCGTGATCAGATCCTGCAATTGCTGCGGCAGTTTCTCGATCATGTCTTCCGGGCCGGGATCGGCCGCCGTCAGCTTGACCTTGGTCTTTTCGCGGTTGGCCTGTGACAGCGTCATCTCGCCTTCCTTGACCGCGCGGTGCAGCAGCAGCCATGACGCCAGCTGCATCAGGCGGGTGGTGAGCCGCATGCTCTCGGTCGCGTAGGTAAGGCTGACGGAACGTTCGAGCGCCTTGGCCTCGGTGCGGCCGTCGCCATCGAGATAGGCCGCGGTCTCCTCGACCAGGTCCATGCCTTCCCGGAACAGGGTTCCGAACGCCGCCGAATTGGTGAGCCGCTCGCTGAACTGAACGAGCGCGGATTCGCTAAACGAACGGTCCGCCATGGTTAACGCCCTCACGCCACTGATACGCTGCCGGCTTTGAAAGGCGCCGGCTTATGATGAACAAATCATTGCGCTTGTGCGGGCGGGAGTCCAGCGGCAACCGGATTTATGGTTTCCAGCTCATGCGGCGGACAAAAAAGAGCCGCCGTTTCCGGCGGCTTTTGAAGTTGATAACAGGGAGGCGTCAAACAGAGTGGACAGGAGCCACTCGGTGTCCAAACAAGGACGATCCAAGTCATAAACGAGAAAGCTTAATTGATCGTAAATGAGCGATTTTCTTCAGGACTTGTTTGCCATGTCGGCCATTGGCCGAGTTTTGCAATTGACTCCACTGTCGTCCCCGCGAACGCCGGGACCCATACGCCGCGGCCGTCGGTGCGGGCAAAACGTCAGCTATCGTGCGTCATTGTTGGGTCACGCGGTATGGGTCCCCCGATGTGCAATTGCACATCGGCGTTCGCGGGGACGACGGAAAGAGTGTGACTTGAACCCTACGACTTGAAGAAATTGTTCGCGGCATCCTTTGACGCACGCTTTTTGGTGGCGGCCTGTTGCAGCCGTTCGATTTCCGCATTCATCAGCGCAATGCGCTCGGTCAATTCCTCGACCGACAACAACGATAGATCCTGGCCGATCTCGTGGGTGATTTTCTTTCGCGGCTTGTCGTCGTCCTCGCTCGCCATGCGTTTCCTCCGCTCTGTACTTTCGTTCGACGGTTGCCAGCCAGAGCCGGGCTGGCTAATCAGGGGCCGCCTCAAATTCTCTATCTTTCGCAAGGACAAATCATGGAAAAGCTGCCCGCGCAAATGACCGTTGTCGGCATCAGCAAGCCCGGCGGCCCGGAAGTGCTGTTGCCGGAAACCCGCAGCGTTCCCACGCCCGGTCCGGGCGAAATCCTGGTCAAGGTGATGTCGGCCGGCGTTAACCGCCCCGACGTCGCGCAGCGTTCCGGCGCCTATCCGCCGCCGCCCGGCGCCAGCGACCTGCCCGGCCTCGAAATCGCCGGTGAAGTGGTCGCGCTCGGCGCAGGAGCCACGAAACACAAGCTCGGCGACAAGGTGATGTCGCTGGTCGCCGGCGGCGGCTACGCCCAGTATTGCATCGCGCAGGACGCCCAGGCGATGACGGTGCCGCCGTCGTTGCCGATCCTGGAAGCCGGCGCGGTGCCGGAAACCCTGATGACGGTCTGGCACAATGTGTTCGAACGGGGCGGGCTCAAGCCCGGCGAAACGCTGTTGATCCATGGCGGTTCGTCCGGCATCGGCACCATGGCGATCCAGTTGGCCAAGGCGTTCGGTTCGAAGGTGATCGTGACCGTCGGCTCGCAACAGAAGGCCGACGCCTGTGTGAGGCTCGGCGCCGACCGCGCCATCAACTACAAGACCGAGGACTTCGTCGCCGTGGTCAAGTCGGAGACCAACAATGCCGGCGCCAACCTGATTCTCGATATGGTCGCCGGCGACTATGTCGACCGCAACTACGACGCCGCCGCGGTCGACGGCCGTATCGTCCAGATCGCGACCCTCAACGGCCCCAAGGTCACCGTCAACATTGCCAAGGTGATGGTGAAGCGGCTGACCCATACCGGTTCCACGCTGCGTCCCCGTACTAATGCGGATAAGGCCGCCATGGTCGCGGCGATCGAGGCCAAGGTGATGCCGCTGCTGCGCGAGGGGCGGGTAAAGCCCCTGATGGACAGCACATTCCCGCTGGAAAAGGCCGCCGACGCGCATCGGCGGATGGAGACCTCCGAACATATTGGCAAAATTGTGTTGGCGGTTTAACGATGAGCAGCGAAGCCCGGGTGGAAACCCTTTGATTTGCTTCGCTTTCATGTCATTTATCGCGGCGACGCGGGGCGATGCGCTGGCCCCGTAAATTCGTTGACCGCGGAGTACTGACATTGCGTCTGATCAGGTGCCTGGCGCTGGTTGCGCTGGGCCTCATGATTGTTGCGGCCGCGACACCGGCGCGCGCCATCGACGCGGTCAGCGTCCGCAGTGACGCGCCTGCGATCGACCTCACCGCGGTGCTCGACCACCAGCGCAGCGACACCGACCGCATCCAGGTTTCCACCGCGCCTGGAACCGACGGCATCGTCCGCCGCATCGAGGTCCGCGCCCGCGAAGGCGGCCAGAACTGGGTGGTGTTCGCGCTCGCCAACAACACCGACGACCAGCTCGACCGCCTGATCGTCGCCCCGCATTATCGCATCGTGTCGTCGGGCCTGCTGTGGCCCGATCTCGGCCTGTCGCGCATCGCCACCATCACGCCATCGACCGGCGACCGGCCCGAGCGGCAGGAAAGTGCCACCGCCGATATCTTCCGCATCACGCTCGACCCCGGCGCCGTCGTCACCTTCGTGGCCGAACTGCGCACCGATAAATTGCCGCAGCTCTATCTGTGGGAGCCTGACGCCTACAAGGACAAGGTCAACTCGTTCACGCTCTACCAGGGCATCGTGATCGGCATTTCCGGCTTGCTGGCGCTGGTGCTGACGATCCTGTTCGTGGTCAAGGGCAGCATCATGTTTCCGGCCGCGGCCGCGCTGGCCTGGGCGGTGCTGGTCTATATCGGCGTCGATTTCGGCTTCTGGGGCAAGGTGCTCGACATGTCGAACAACGCCGAGCGCGTCTGGCGCGCGGCGGGCGAAGCGATCCTCGCCGCGACGCTCCTGGTGTTTCTGTTCGCCTATCTCAATCTCAGCCGCTGGCATGTGCGCTATTCCCACATCACGGTCGGCTGGCTGACCTTCCTGGGCTCGCTGGTGGCGCTGGCGCTGTTCGATCCCGCAGTCGCTTCCGGCATCGCGCGGATGTCGCTGGTCTTGATCGCCTTCGCCGGCTTCGCGCTGATCGTCTATCTCTCGACCCATGGTTTCGATCGCGCGGTGCTGCTGATCCCGACCTGGTTCCTGCTGGTGGTCTGGGTGGTCGCCGCCGGCATGACGGTCGGTGGCTCCGTCACCAACGATATCGTCGGCCCGGCGCTGCTCGGCGGTCTGGTGCTGATCGTCATGTTGATCGGGTTTACGGTGATGCAGCACGCGTTTGCCGGCGGCGGCGCCACCACCGGCGTGGTCTCCGACGTCGAGCGCCGCGCGCTGGCGCTGACCGGATCCGGCGACCTGATCTGGGACTGGGACGTTTCCGCCGACAAGGTGTTCACCAGCCCGGAGACCGAGAGCCTGCTCGGCCTCAAGCGCGGCACGCTGGAAGGCCCCGCCGCCAAATGGCTCGAAGTGCTGCATCCGCTCGATCAGGACCGGTTCAGGGCCGCCCTCGACTCGGTGCTCGACCAGCGCCGCGGCCGGCTGGTGCAGGATTTTCGTTTGCGCACCCCGGACGGTCATTTCATGTGGTTCGCGCTGAAGGCGCGTCCGGTGGTCGGCTCCGACGGCGAGGTCTCGCGCGTGGTCGGCACCTTGACCGACGTCACCGAAGCCAAGAACGCCGAAGAGCGGATGCTGCACGACAGCGTGCATGACAACCTCACCGGCCTGCCGAACCGCAAGCTCTTTATCGACCGCCTCGGCGCCGTCGCCAATTTCGCCAAAACCATGCCGAACCTGCGGCCGACGCTGATGGTGATCGACCTCGATCGCTTCAAGCAGGTCAACGATTCCGTCGGCATCGCGGTCGGCGACTCGATCCTGCTGACCTTGGCGCGGCGGCTGACCCGCATCCTGAAGCCGCAGGACACGCTGGCGCGGCTCGCCGGCGACCAGTTCGGCCTGATCCTGATGTCCGAGCAGGACCCAGCGCGGATCACGGCGTTTGCCGAGACCATCCGCAAGACCATCCGCGCGCCGATCGCCTTCAACGACCGCGAAATCTTCCTCACCGCTTCCATCGGCCTCGCGCTTTCCGATCCGCAGACCCAGTTGTCCGACGAGATCATCAAGGACGCTGAGCTCGCGATGTATCATTCCAAGCGCATCGGCGGCGACCGCATCGACGTCTACAAGCCGGCGATGCGCGCACGCAAGACCGACCGGCTGACCCTGGAAAGCGAATTGCGCCGCGCCATCGAGCGCCAGGAAATCACGATTCTGTACCAGCCGATCGTGCGGCTGGAAGATCGCTCGATCGCCGGCTTCGAGGCGCTGGCGCGCTGGGACCATCCCAAGCTCGGCCGGATGTCGCCGTCGGAATTCATTTCCATTGCGGAAGAGATCGGCCTGATCGTCGACCTCGGCATGTTCGTGATGGACCAGACCGCGCGCCAGCTCGCGATCTGGCAGCGCGCCATGCGCTCGCGCGAGCCGATATTCGCCTCGGTCAACGTCTCCTCGCGGCAGTTACTGCGCCATGACCTGATCCACGACATCCGTACCGTGCTGTCGCGCTCCTCCGTGGCGCGCGGCACACTGAAACTGGAATTGACGGAATCGCTTGTGATGGAGAACCCGGAGCACGCCGCGCAGATGCTGACGCGGATCCGTGAACTCGGCACCGGCCTGTCGCTCGACGATTTCGGCACCGGCCATTCCTCGCTGGCCTATCTGCAGCGCTTCCCCTTCGACACCATCAAGATCGACCAGTCGTTCGTGCGCACGACGAGCCGCGGCACCCGCCCGGTGATCCTGAAATCGATCATCGCGCTCGCCCACGACCTCGGCATGGACGTGGTTGCCGAGGGGGCCGAGACCGACTCGGACGCGGTCGAGCTCTACCAGCTCGGCTGCGAATACGCCCAGGGGTTTGCCTTCGGCGAGCCGATGGACGCCGACGCCGCGATGCGGCTGTTGACCGAAGAGCGGCTGGAAGCGGCGAGCTGAGTCTCCTCGTCGTCCGGGCCAAGGCCGCTCCGCCAGTCCGACCAACAACCAGAACGCCTTCGCCTATCAGCCGAACGTCCGCATCAAGCATCCGCGGACGCCCGTCAATCAGTGAGCAATCACCCCTCAGGGGCACATGCGACCCTCAGTTCCGCGCGGGAGTCCGTGCGGACCCTTCAGCTTGCCATCACGCTTGACCAGGGCGCGGGCTCATTAACGCCCAGCGACAGCCGGCGGATGGATAACGACACCGTGTTGCGCGGCAATTGCAGCAATGGTCTCGATAGCCGGCATGTTTCCGCTACGCTTCCCCGCCTCTTCGAAGGCGACGAACATGCGATCAAGGCCGGCGCCCGGCATCGCAAACACGAGGAGGCGCGCTGTATCGGTGCCGACATTGCGATAGCCATGGCGCCGATAGCGCGGCGCGAACAGAAAGGCGCCTGCACCGAGCCGCAACGGATCGGGCGTGCCTTCGACTTCCGCAAGTACTTCACCACTCAGCACATAGAAGGCTTCGTCCTCGCAGGTATGCGTGTGCGCAGGCGCGCCGAAGCCGGGCGGCACGATCGATTCCCACACTGAGAATTGCCGGCCGGTATCATTCGCCATCGCCTTGTAGCTGTGCGTCACACCGAGCACGTCGAGCGTGGGCCCGGTGCCGGGCGCGCGAAAAAGCGGGCTCAATTGCGTCAAATCGCAGCCTGCATCGCTGTTCATGACAGTTCCCTCCGCGGATAGGATTTTCGATTCCAGCCGGAGTGAACCAGTGAGAGACTGCAACGTTCCGTACACAACGGTGCGGGGGCACTTGTTGGAACCGCCAGTCCCCTGACGGAGCGCCACTTGCACCAGTCCTGGCGTTTCCCAAATAGCGGCCAAGTCCCACCGCCAAGCGGCATGTCCGCCTCGGTGCGGAGGGGGCGGGCCAGATTTTCCGTCCCGGAGACCAGCCATGCCGTCACCGGTTCCCGCAAACGAAACTGAACGATTGGCTGCCCTGCACGCGCTCGATATCATCGATAGCGCGCCGGAAAGCACCTACGATGAAGTCACCGAGCTTGCAGCGCAAATCTGTGGCTGTCCGGTCTCTTATATCAGTTTTATCGATGACGACCGACGATGGCTCAAGGCAAGATATGGATTGCCGGCTGAACTAACTGACGCGCCGCGTGAGAGTGCCGTCTGCACGACGACGATTTGCGGTACTGAACTTCTCGTCGTTCCCGACTTGACGCGGGATTCCCGCTTTGAGAATAGCGCGATGGCGACGATGGAGCCGCCCTACCGCTTTTACTGCGGCATGCCGCTCATTACCGACGAAGGCTATGCGCTCGGAACGCTATGCGTGATCGATTTCGAGCCGCGACAGCTTTCCTTCGAGCAGGCCGAATCGCTGCGGCGGTTGTCGCACCAGGTGCTGGCACAACTAGAGCTCCGCCGGAGGCTGATTGAGTACGGCCGGACCATCAGGGAGCTGGATAAGGCGCGGCTCGAAGCCGCTGCCGAGAAAGCGCGCGCCGAAGGGCTACTCCGCAACGTCTTGCCGGCGCCGATTGCGGAAGAGCTCGAGCGCAGTGGCAGGGTGCGCCCCAAATACACCCGGTCGGCAACCATTCTGTTTGCGGATATCCAGGGCTCTACGCTGCTGGCCGAACGGATCGAGCCGGCGCGTCTCATCAGTCTCCTCAACGAATATTTCTCGGCCCTCGATGAAATCGGGGTCCGATACGGCCTTGAGAAGATCAAGACCGTGGGCGACGCCTACATGGCGGTTGCAGGCGTGTTTTCGTCCGACCGACAACACTCGATTGATGTTTGCCTGGCGGCGCTGGATATGAGAACCCACCTCGATCGCCTCAGGGCACGATGCGAAAGGACTGGAGAAAATGCCGTGCAATTGCGCATCGGTATCCATACCGGGCCGGTTATCTCCGGTGTCGTCGGTAACCGCAGAATGACCTTCGATATCTGGGGCGATGCGGTCAACACCGCGTGGTTCATGGAAGCATTAGGGGTGGCGGGACGGATCAACGTCTCCGAAACTGTGGCAGGACATGTCCAGGCGCTGTTCGAGTTGGAGCCGCGAGGCGCTATCGAAGCCAAGCACGAACGCGTGCACGAAATGTACTTCCTCAATGGCCTGAAGAAGGAATATTCGCGCAATGGGGACGGCCATTTGCCGAATGAGCATTTTCTCGCTGAATACAACCGTCTCGGTGGTTCGCGGTTGGCCGCGGTCTCGTGAGCGCGCTCATGCGCGCCGCCAAGCCGATTTTTTCCAGATTCGCAAGATACTCCGCGCGCGTCAGGCTTGGTACGGCCTATCGCTCGCCGCCTTCGCGGGGAAGGCGCTGCGCCTTCATCTTTCTGAACTTCACGCTCCTGCCATCGGCCTGCCGGGTCGCGACGTAACCGCCGTCGAGGCAGGCCTCGCGCTGCGGCATCTTCTCCTGCGGGCTGCGCTCGGTCTCCCACCACGAGGCGCGATGGGCCGCGCGCGGCAGCGCAGCGTCGATGATCTCCTCGATCTGTTCGAAGGTCAGCACGAATTCGGGAAGCTTCTGCTTCTTCAGATAGTCCCGCAGCAGGTCGTAGTCGTTCACCCGTATCCCCGATGGTGATTTGAAAGAGCCGCTGGTTCCGGCAACGAAGCGTTAACTCATTATTGCATCGCCGTCACGGTTTAAGGCCGCAACAACGTATCTCGCCCCATAACGGGGCAGGGAGCGGACGATGCTGTTCGGACGGCAAAAAGACGTGGGCAGACAACGCTGGCGGCTATCGGCAAAATTGCTGATCGCGTCGTCGGTCGCCACCGTCATCGGCTTTTCCGCGATCTGCGCCAGCGTCATGCTCGACATGCGCCACGGCGAGGAGGAACTGGCGCGCCAGACCCTGGAAAATCTCGCCTCCGGCATCGATGCCGACATCAACCGCAATATCGAACTGTACGATCTGTCGCTGCGCAACGTCGCCAACAACATGATCATGCCGGAGATCAAGGACGTCAGCAAACCGATCCGGCATTTGATCCTGTTCGACCACGCTGCCACCGCCAAGCATTTCGGCGCGATCCAGGTGTTCGACGCGCAAGGCCAACTGATCATCGATGCCGCGAGCCTCGATCCGGCGCCCGAGAATCGCGCCGACGAGGAGTATTTCCAGGTCCATCGCGGCCAGCCCGATCTCGGCCTGTTCATCAGCCGCCCGATGTTGCATCGCGGCGCCTATTCCATCGTGCTGAGCCGCCGCATCACCGGCGAAGACGGCAGATTTATCGGCGTGGTCGCCGGCTCGATCCGCTTCAGCTATTTCCACGATCTGTTCGGCCGCCTGCATCTTGGTCCCGACGACCTCATCACGGTTTTCCGCCGCGACGGCACCGTCATCATGCGAACACCGTTCGACCTCGACGTCATCGGCCATAATCTCAGCCAGGTACCCGGCCTGCACCAGGTGCTGACCGAACCGAGCGGATCATATTCGAGGCCGAGCGTGGTCGACGGCCTGACGCGCCTGTTCGTGTGGCGCAACAGCGGCTCCGCGCTTGTGGTTCAGGTCGGAAAGCGGCTCGACAACATCCTGAACCTCTGGCGCACCGAGGCGACGCGGATCGGCGCGATCATGACGGCGCTGATCCTGTTTGTGGTCGCCACCACCCTGTTCCTCGCGCGCGAGATCAGCCGCCGCGCCCGGGCCGAGGAACGGCTGGAAGAACTCGCGACCACCGACGCCCTTACAGGCCTAAAGAATCGTCGCAAGTTCGACACCGAGATCGATCTCGAATGGCGGCGCGCGGCGCGCAACGGAACGCCGGTCGCGCTGCTGATGCTCGACGCCGATCATTTCAAATCCTACAACGACACCTGGGGCCACCAGGCCGGCGACCAGGTGCTGGTCGGCATCGCGATTTGCGTTTCGGACTCGGTGCGGCGGGCCGGCGATTGCGCGGCGCGATTCGGCGGCGAGGAATTCGCGGTGCTGTTGCCCGGCCTTTCGAACATCGAGGCCTTCCGGGTAGCTGAAACCATCCGCCTGAAGGTCGAGCATTGGTCGGAAGATCCGGTCTCTACCGTCAGCATCGGCGTCGCCAGCATGATTCCATCAGCGTCGCTGGATTGGTCCGACCTCATCGAAGCCGCCGACAAGGCGCTCTACGCGGCCAAGGCCAACGGCCGCAACCAGTCGGTGCTCGCGAGCCTGCCGCAATTGGCGCTGGTGGCGTGAGCGTCCACCGTCGTCATTTCTCCAGATACTTCTTCATCTCCGCGCGCAGGCCGTCGCGCAGGTCGGCGCGCGCCATGCCGTAGGCGATGTTGGCGCGCAGGAAGCCGGGCTTGGAGCCGCAGTCGTGCCGCTCGCCCTCGAATTCGACGCCGTAGAATTTCTGCGTCTTCGCCAGTCCGATCATGGCGTCGGTGAGCTGGATCTCGCCGCCGGCGCCGCGCTCCTGCGTCTCGAGGATCTTGAAGATCTCCGGCTGCAGGATGTAACGCCCGGTGATCGACAGGTTCGACGGCGCGGTGCCCTTCGGCGGCTTCTCCACCATGTCGTCGACTTCGAACATCTTGCCTGAGACGCGCTTGCCGACACCGCAGATGCCGTATTGATGGGTGAGATGGTCGGGCACGCCCTCGACAGCAAGAAGATTGGATTTCTCG
>Ga0068855_100010828_pt1 | contig 11013 bp, 6 predicted proteins | sample KBSCornC52_FD_66592 | JGI IMG/M metagenome (GOLD analysis project Ga0068855, IMG submission 66592) | Corn rhizosphere microbial communities from Kellogg Biological Station, Michigan, USA - KBS Corn C5-2 | ecosystem: Host-associated > Plants > Roots > Rhizosphere > Soil ... | reverse complement strand
AGAAAGATCCGGAGCTGCTTCGATGGTATAGCTCATTTTTTCCTTGAACCGCAGCTTTTCCAGGGAAAGATAGGTCGACAAATACTCCAGCTCGTCTTCCAATGGAATAAGATCTTTGGTAGAATTGTGCAGCGTGGCCCGTATCAGCCTGGCAAACCCCGTGATATATTTATTGGCGGCCAGGATGTCCTGGTCGAAGATGTATTGCTGTATGGAGTTCAGACAGTTGAAGATAAAATGAGGGTTCATCTGCGCCTGCAACGCAGTATGCTCCAAATCCGTCATTCTTCTGACGAGCAGTTCCTCCTCACTCTGCTGACGGCGTATATGCTTGATACGAAGGGATATGAAAAGCCAGGTCAGCGCCAGGAACGAAACCAGAACAATAAGCTCGAACCAGGCAGTTTTCCAGAAAGGCGTCTCCACTGAGAAGTGAACTGTCTTTGTCGGACTCAATGTCCCAAATTTGTTTACGGCATACAATTGCAAAGCATAGTCGCCTGAAGGAAGGGTCGGATAATCCAAAAACGATTCCCTGGTCGTTTGCCAGAAAGTATCCAAACCTAGCAGGCGGTACCGGTATTGGATATTGCCAGCCGACTTGTAAGAAATGCCAGCGAATTCAAAACGGATATTGTTTTGTGAATATGGCAGATGCAGAACAGCAGTATCCCGCAACCTGTCCTTGCCGGAGCTAACAAGACCTGTCAGAGCCAGCCTGCAGCGGGCAGACCTGTCAACAAGGGTGGGGTTGAAAAAGCTCAGGCCGGCGGGCGTACCTACATAGACCATCGGGCTGTCCGTAAAAATAGTGTTGATGATGTCGGAACCGAGGCCGTCATCAGCGGTGTAAGTGGTTATGAGATAGCCAGGTTTACTGATATCTACTTTGTTCAGGCCTTTATCGGTACCTACCCACAATATATTCCCATCCAATCTTATCGTCCTACAGATATCACTGCTCAGTCCCTGCTTGCGTGTGACAATGGCCGACAGCTTCCCATCTTTGTAAGCCGATATCCCATCTCCATAAGTAGCTATCCATATCACACCATCGGGGGAAGATTGAATGGCGCTTATCCTTTTGCGAAGATTCGGATGACTATCTCCCCAATATTCAATGGATCGGTCCTTCCTGAGGACATACAATCCATTGATCGTGCCGATGTACAATGATCCATCGATGTATCTGATAGTGGTGGCCCTATCTCTAAACAAAGTGTCCTTTACATGCAGGTCATTAATATCTATCGTGAATATGCCAAAAGCGCCCGCTGTCACAAGCTCAGAATCGTTCTTGAGAATCCCTTCTTTTATAGTGAAAACTTTGTGCAAATCAATCGGCTTTTTGAAAAAGAAATCGTAGAGACGGGTAGTCGTACCGATAAGCATTTTACCGTTCTTCTCCTTGCCTATAAATTGCAAATCGTCAATCTGTGACTGGTCGGGCGTAAAGGCGGCTTTTTTTTTCATCGACGGAAGGGAAAACCGGAGTAATCCGTTGTTATTGCAGCCAACCCAAAGATCGCTGTCTATTTTCACAATGACATGCGGGACGTATTGTGTGGAAGGAGCGATTGAAAGATTTATATTTTTGAGCTCGTCGGAGTTCAGACGAAAGATACCCTGACCAAGGCTGGTGAACCACGTATTGCCCTCGTCATCCCGGAAAGTCCTGGAAATATGGACGCCGAGGTTAAATTTACGGGTGGCGCCGGTGCCAGTATTGAATTCTGTAGTGCCGTCCGGCTGGTTGCGGTAAGCAAGGCTGTCCCCAACCAGGCTAAAGCTGACATGATTCGCCGCGCCTTCGAAAAAGAAATCAACGGTCCGGTCGGTCTGAAAAGATCGCAGACTATATGTAAAAAGGCTTTTTCTCCACATGATCATCCGGCGGTTAAGCGCAAAATAAAGTGAACCTGGCCAGTCCGAATACCAGTGGTCCATCGGCAGTGTCATGAATAACGAAAATTGCCCATCAGCCAAATGGTATATATCATTGCGACATTCAATGAGAAAATTGCCATCGGGTCCCGCGGAGATGGCGCCGCAGTCGATAGGGCGCCCATCGATGCTATCATACTCCCTTACCTGGCCGTCGACGGTAAAAAGATGGATCGCCCTTTTTCCGGCCATAAGGATATTTCCATATTTATCTTCTGCGAAGCTATGGATATTTCCCAAGAGGTGAAACTGGGCAAGCTGCCTGTCATTTTCCTGATTATGTATCCTGCCTGCTGCATAATAACAAATGGATTTGGAAAAAGGCCCCATCCATATTCTTTCCTTGGAATCTGCGAATATCTGCAATACCTCGATATCAGGCAAACCGTCCTCCAGCGTAAAGTTTTTGAAATGCACTCCATCAAACCTGGAGAGCCCTCCATCTGTGCCCATCCACAAAAACCCTTCTTTGTCCTGTGTGATACAATAAACATTGGATCCCGCCAGTCCGTCTTTTACATCGTAGCGCGTATAACTGTATTCCTGACAGGACGAGGAATAGGCCAGCAGAACAACCGCAGACAAGGTTAGCAGCAGGGTGTGCTTCATAAGACTTTATAAAAATACGGCTTATTCCTTAGGATAATGAAGGTTTTGCCTGCAACAGTTCTAATATTTTTACAATATTTCCCGAATTGAAAAAAGGACCACCGGCTACGACGGCCTCTGAAGAGACGTTCCATTAAAATTCCCAGGAGAAAAACAGGGATCTCCACGATATAAAAGCCCAGTATCAGCAGGAACCAGCCAGTCCCAAACTGCTTGCGTATGCGTACTAAATTAGAAAGCATGATCTGCAATCCCTTGCGGTCGTAAAGGTTGTAATAGCCCTGACCCTCCGAGCCGAATGTCTCGTTGGCCGAAGCGCCTTGCAGATGCACGACATGGAATTGCCCGAAGACCGCGATTTTCCCATGACGACGCAGCCGGCTGCACCATTCAGCCTCTTCCGCATAGAGGAAGAAATCCTCATCAAGCAGGCCGGCTACTTCCGCCGTCTGTTTTTTTACCATCAAAAAAGCACCGTTGATCCAATCCACTTCCACCAGCGAGCTGGCAGCCGGCACATTGGGCTTATCTACTTTAAAGAGCTGGCCAGCCTTTTTTACCATGCCGCCAAGATATGGCAGCGGCAGCAGGTAGTTCAATCCCCCCTTCATAAAATAATTGCCGGAAATCTGGGGCGTGCGGTCGATATTAAGCAGCTGAACTCCACAGGCCACATAGTCCGACGCCATGAAAAGTTCATAACAACCTTGAATGGCTTTGTCCTCTATCAGCGTATCCGAATTCAGCAGCAGCACGACGCGGCCCCGGGACTGGCGTATGCCTTCATTATTCGCTCTGGCAAATCCCGCATTGTAGGACATTTGGATCCAGCGGACAGACGGATATTCATTCATGATCCTGCTTCGGCTATTGTCTTCCGAAGCATTGTCGACTACGATGATCTCGAAAGAAATGTCGGAGGTTTTTTTATAAACAGTCCGCAAACAGTCCAGCACAAGGTCCGGGCTTTTGTAATTCACGATGATAATGGAAAGCCCTGTCATACGGTGATCCTGTTATAATGGAAGATATAATGAAGGAACATGACTGTCTTGGAAAAAAAACCTATTTGAAGCAGGGATTTGGGCCATGGGCGCTGCCATTTCAGCATGGATAAAATCACAGGAGGTATTTCACCTGCGTAACCTGCCTCTCTGATCTCCTCGGGCCGTCGGATCTCCAGATTGCGCATGAGCCGCCACCATGCATCGTAGACAAGCCAGTTCTTCAGCTTTACCACTCCCACCTTATTAAGAAGATAAAAATTTTCCGGAATTTCTACCGGGCGAAGGCCAAAACAGTCCTTTGTGACCTGCTGGCTGCCCAGTCCTACATTGATCAATATTTTACGGATATAGACAGGAGTAGAGCTTTTCAGGTATTGCATATAAAAATCGATATCCACCACCCATTTTACCCGCGGGTCGTACTGTCGGGTGGGGTCAGACCGATAGAGCACGACGCTGGGCGGACCAACGATATTCTTTGAGAAAAGCGTAGCATGCTCTTTTAAAAAAGCCCGAAGACGCCACTTATCGACAAACATTTCCCGTTGCCTGCCCTCATCAAGGAATATATCCCGATAGGCTGAAAAAAAGAACGACGCATTCGGGTGTGTTCGAATGCCATCCGCAAAAGTTGATAGACTGTCCTCACAGGCGAACCAGTCATCGTCATGCATGATCTTTATCCATTTTCCCGCCGCCTTGCGAACTCCTTCATTCCAATTTTCTGGTGTGCCCTTTGACGGCTCGTTACGAAAATAACGGATAAGGAATTGTCCATTATAGGCTTCACAAAGGGTTTTTACCTCCATATCGGGACTATCATCTGTAACCACTACTTCAAAGTCATGGAAGGTCTGGATAGCAATGGAATCAAAAAGCCGCTTCAAAAATTCGATGTTCTTATAGGCAGGTATGCAGACCGTGATTAAAGGCTTTTCTATCATCGAACTTATTGAGATTATATCTACAAAATTACATATTAATTGATAAAAGCTTTTCGTAATTTGCACCGTCGAATAATAAAAATCATTAAATATGCTGGTGAGATCCATTTTCCACAAAGCCAGGGCCATATTTGGAGGCGACCCGGACGCAGTATTCAAAAACATAAGAGGTGTGATCCATGTCGGCGCAAACATCGGGCAGGAGATCAAGCTGTATGATCGACACGGACTGGCTGTCGTATGGGTCGAACCTATCCCTGAAATATTCGAGGCACTGCAATCCAATCTCAAAGGCTATCCCAGACAAAAAGCCATAAAAGCTCTTGTAACAGACGTCGACGACGTAGAATATCAATTTCATCTGGCCAATAACAACGGAGAATCTTCTTCCATTCTGGACATGAATCTTCATCAGGAGGTATGGCCGGACGTCACCTACGAAAGGACGATTAGCTTGCGTGGCAGAAAACTCCCCACCTTGTTAAAAGAACATAACATCGATATTAAGAACTATGACATGCTGGTGCTGGATACACAGGGATCAGAACTGCTGGTGCTGAAAGGAGCCGCCCCGATTCTGCCGAACTTCAATTATATCAAAGCCGAAGTTCCTGACTTTGAATCTTATAAAGGTTGCTGCCAGGTCAAGGACCTGCAATCATACTTAAATGAGCATGGATTCAAGGAACTTGCACGTCATCCATTTGCCAAACGTCACGGTGGCGGCAATTATTATGACATTATTTATAAAAGGAAGTAGCCTCCTTCTCTAATCCCGGAAAGCAAAAATATTCAACAGCATATCATATTCGAAATTTTCGTCCTTATCCCAAAATGGTTTGGAATGAATGACATTCCCTTCTCTTACACAATACTTAAAACCATTCTCCAATAGGATATTCAGAATATCATTCAGTTCCGATGGCCTGTCATATTTTCCATGATATTCAATAAAAAGGTTCCTGACGTTTTTTAATTTGTCCGAACAGTCCCTTAATACAGGCAGTTCAGCGCCTTCGATATCGAGTTTTAAAAAATCAATATCTTCATTCAGCAGTTCTCTTAAGCGGACAGTTCTTACTTTTCCCGCGACATCGCTCGCCCCTGCTTCAATCCTGCTAGACATATTACCCGTCGAATTAAAGCTGATACCATCATTATTTATCCAAATTGCTGCATTGACGACTCTTGTATCCCCAAAATCCCAGCCCTCAAGATTGCGGGTTAACAGTGAGTAATTGAAAGGGTCTGGCTCAAAACCTGTGACGAAGGCTTGCGGATAATTGATCTTGAAATACAGGATGCTCGTTCCGATGTAGGAGCCGCAGTCGATGATTCTCGGGCGATCTGTCTCCGGCTTAAACTTATAGAATTCATTGATGAACAGCTCTTGTATCGAAACCAGGAACTCAGGGGCATCCTTGAAATAGACCGTGTATTTCCCTTTATACACATGCTGCTTTATACTGGCGTCCGTCTGATGTTTTAAACGCTTTTCCTCCATCCATCCAATATCGAACACACTGAGAGGGCGGTGCAACATCTTCTTGGCTCTGTATTTGACTCCTCCAAGCAGGTTCTTCAATGGGAAAACCATTATGATAGTTTATTTTTACATGAAAGCCGATGCACAGCAAAATTCAGCAAAAATACCTATTTTTTGGCCTGCATGACGCTTTTTTTATAGAAAGGCAGGTAAATTTGCCCGTTATGGACGTGATACTTATTTTTAATGGCCTGGGAAACCAGATGTCTCAATATGCTTTTTTCTTAAAAAAGAGACAGGTCTGCAGCTCGGTAAGATTCATATTCGAGAGAAAGTCCAAAAAGATTCACAACGGATACGAACTGGATAAAGTATTTGGAATAAAACAAAAAACCACATTCTTCAATAAGTTACTTTATTACATTTATCTTACCGTCGGTTATAAGAAATTGCGGTTTATCTCTAAACCGATCATCCGTCTGCTTAATTTGTTGGGTATTGCCATCTACAATGAAAATGACAATTATGCCTTCCAGCCGGAATTAATGCGGCCATCCCATGGCATAAAGTTCTATGAAGGGGGATGGCATTCTGAGAAATATTTTAAGGATATAAAGGATCAGGTCTTCGAAGCATTTCAATTCGACATCGCCAGGATTGGGGAGGTGAATATGAAGATACTGGATAAAATAAAGGCATGTACAAGCGTGGCCGTGCATGTCCGGAGGGGAGATTTTTTAGATGCCAACAACTATCAAAAGTTCGGCGCCGTATGTACCCCTAACTATTTTGCATGTGCCATTCAAAAAATCAGATCCTTAGTCAAGAATCCTCACTTTTTTTTCTTTACCAATGATCATGCCTGGGTAAAAGAAAATTTCACCGGCGATGATGTCACCGTCGTAGATATCAATACGGCGGGGGATAGCTGGAAAGACATGTTCCTGATGTCGAATTGCGCCCACAATATAAATTCTAATGGCTCCTTTAGCTGGTGGTCCGCTTATTTAAATAAGAATGAAGACAAAATCGTAATCGTACCAAAATATTTTATTGCCAATAAATATTTTGAGGATATTTATCCCGAGCGTTGGATTCAGCTGTCTGATTATTGAGACATTGTAGGTCGAGTGGCCTATTACTGATCCATGAGGCAAAGGCAAACGACAGAGCCCTGGTCAGGATGCGGTCAATATGAAGAACATTTATTAGTATTACCATTAATGAAGAGAGCCACCCTTGTCTTAATCACCACTTTTGTCTACCTGCTCTCTTCGGCGCAAACGGACAGGGAGTTTTGGTTTGTAGCGCCGAACGTGGATGACAATGGAGGAAGTTTTAATATTCCGATCGTATTCCGCATGACTGCCTTTGCTTCACCTGCGGTAGTAACGATCTCCATGCCTGCCAATCCCTCATTTACCCCTATCGTGTCCAGCATTGCAGGCAATTCCACCCTGTCGGTGGATGTGTCCGCGTGGGTAGGAATACTGCAAAATGCCCCTGCCGACCAGGTGCTGGATAAAGGCATCCTTATCCAGTCTACTGCAGACATCACTGTATATTATGAAGTAGTGAGCAGCTATTGTAGCTGCAACCCTGAAATATTTGCATTGAAAGGGAAAAATGCATTGGGTAATGAGTTCTATGTCTCTTCCCAATACACCTACGACATCGATACAGTCCGTCAGCCGTCGGCTACAACCTCCTTCGACATCGTCGCAACAAGGGATAATACCCATATAGCCATTACACCTGCACGGGATATTGTAGGGCATGGCACCAACCAGTCTTTTACTATTACGCTGAACAAAGGGCAAACCTATTGTGCCCAGGGCGTTTACAGGAACAAGGAGAATCATCTGGAAGGTTCCCACGTCATCGCTGACCTCCCCATCGCAATGACTCTGAAAGATGATCTGGTATTCGGCGATGGTCCGTGTGCCGACCTCATTGGAGATCAGACGGTACCTACAATCGTATTAGGCAATGAATACATTGTCTCAAAAGGTTTCCTGGCGCCCAGGGATAGGGTATTCGTATTAGCAGTCCAGGATAATACCTCCGTTTACCTTGATGGGGCCAGCACAGCATCCACTGTTTTGAACAAAGGAGGTTCATGGACATTCAATCTTTCCAACCCGAGCACCTATATTCAGTCGGATAAACCCGTCTATGTATATCATGTAACGGGCACAGGATGCGAGCTGGGATCGGCCATTATTCCCAAACTGAACTGCACAGGATCTACTTCGGTTAGCATTGTCCGCAGTTCAAGCGATGGCTTTGCGCTAATGCTTGTAACTCAGAATGGCAACCAGGGCAATTTCCTGGTGAATGGCAATTCCTCGGTGATACTGCCAAGTAGTTTTGCCGCCGTACCAGGCACCAGCGGAAATTATGTTGCTGCTACCATAGACCTTTCGGCCAGCGTGACGGTAGGTAGCACTTTGAATGTTTCCAATTCCACCGGTAAATTTTCTCTTGGAATGATCAACGGCGCCGCCATCGGCGGGTCCAGATACGGATTTTTTTCTGACTTCAAATCGAGCAATGTGCTTTCCAGCTCAACAGAGATATGTCTTCATGACTCAGCCTCGCTGAATGCCGTCGGAGGAATGTTGTATGCCTGGTCCCCATACACCGGTCTCAGCAGGACCGATATTGCCGATCCACGTGCATCCCCGGATATAACGACGACCTACAAGGCTATTATCACCAATGCAGATGGATGCGTGGACTCTGCAGTTGTGACTGTCATCGTCGACACATTACCAAAAGTTGATTTTACATCAGACCAGCAAGTATGCGACCCATTTCAGGTAGCATTTACGGGACTTAAGAACGTCGACGCCAGCTATAAATGGGATTTCAACCATACCTCAACAGCCTCTGGAATAAATGCGGTCTATGACTTTCAGCAGGCTGGATACTACCCAGTTAGACTCAAGGTAGCTCAAGCCAATGGATGTACAGATAGCCTAACCAAGATTATAACAATAGCATTAGTCCCTGGTGAAGCAATAATATCGACAGACACCTCTATCTGCGCTGGATTGTCTGTCTCCCTGCTCTCCAAAGCCGTGTTGGATTTCTGCTGGAGCCCATCCAGCTATCTGGATAATCCCGCTTCCCCTACCCCGGTGGCGACTCCGCCGGCAACTACCAAATATTATTTCACAGCCAAGGTCACCGGCGGCAATCTGATCACAAACGGCGACTTCAGCAACGGCAATACCGGGTTCTCCTCTGCCTACATATTCGACGCTGTCAACAAGACCGAAGGCGAATATTTCGTCGGGATCAGCCCGCATAACTGGAACCCTAATGCACCTGTCTCCTGTGGCGACCACACCTCCGGATCTGGCAATATGATGATCATCAACGGCAATCCCGTTCCAGGTATCAATGTCTGGCAGCAGCAGATCGCTGTACAGCCCAACACCACCTACGCTTTTTCTACCTGGATACAATCCATTTCCCCCTTCAGCCCGGCTATCCTGCAGTTTTCCATCAATGGCGCCCCCCTCGGCAACGCCTTCAACGCCAGCTCCACGACCTGCTCCTGGCAACAATTTTATACCACCTGGAACTCAGGCAGCAATACAACCGCCATTATCAGCCTTGTCAACCAGAACACCGCCGCACAGGGCAACGACTTCGCCCTGGACGACATATCATTTGCCCCCATTACGCTATTGCAGGACTCTGTCACCATCACCGTCAACCCCATCCCTGCCGTGAAAGCAAAACCCGACACCACCGTCTGCCCCGGCAGTCCCGTTCCCCTGCAAGCCACCGGCGCCGATACCTATTCCTGGTCGCCCGCCACCGATCTGTCCAACCCCAGCATCGACGCCCCTATCGCTACACCTACCGGCCCCGCCCAATACATTGTAACAGGAACTGCGCATGGCTGCTCCGCCAATGACACCATTAATGTCAAATTATTCGCCTTTCCCTATATCAGTATTAGTTCCGATACCGCGATCTGCAGGCAAGATCCCATCCAGCTTCACATCGATGCCGGTCCCGGTGCTGCCTATTCATGGATGCCTTCTGCATTGCTGAATGATCCTACCAGCGCATCACCTCTCGGCTCAGTCCTGTCAGACACTATATTTCATGTCTCCATCACTGATGGAAATGGCTGTAAAGAAAGCGATTCTGTGAAAGTATTTATCCGGCCGATGCCTCCTTTTGTTGAACCATTGGGGGCTACGGTATGCGAAGGATATTCGGGCACGCTGGGAAGCAATGACAATATTCACTATGTGTATGCGTGGCTCCCTGCCACTTATCTTGATAACCCATCTTCGCCACGCCCTGTGGTCACTCCCGGCGCTTCCCAACAATATGACGTCACCATTTCAGACTCTACCTGCCTGCAATATAACAAGACCTTCCAGGTAATGGTCACCGTCAATCCTAATCCCGTCGTAATAGCCTCCAAGGCCCACGACATAGACTGCTCCCAACCCACCACCCAATTAGAGGCTGCCGGAGCCCTCCATTACGCCTGGCGGCCTGTAGACGGACTTAATGATCCCAACATCGCCGACCCCATTGTCGCTATTGACTCCACGACCACTTATATTGTTAAAGGAACCGCCTCTGATGGATGCTTCGATTACGACACCGTCACAGTCCACACCAAAGTTGCTGGTCCCAATACCTTCGTCGTTCCCAATGCATTTACTCCCAATGGAGATGGACACAATGACTGCTATGGCATCCAAAGGTGGGGAGACGTATCTTTAGAGGAATTCTCAATATTCAACCGCTGGGGACAACGCGTATTTACTACCCGGAACCCTGCTGAATGCTGGGATGGTACTTTCAGAGGTGATCGGCAGCCTGCTGGCTCCTATGTCTATCTCATTCGTGCTAAAACCTTCTGTGGCCCCGTCATCCGAACAGGGACTCTAACGCTGGTGAGGTAGACGGGGGAAAACCCTTATTTAATAAGCAGATGCAGACACCGTAAGATAGCTGAGGAAGCGACTTAGCCCTTCTCTTTTGG
>Ga0068855_100010825_pt1 | contig 11014 bp, 10 predicted proteins | sample KBSCornC52_FD_66592 | JGI IMG/M metagenome (GOLD analysis project Ga0068855, IMG submission 66592) | Corn rhizosphere microbial communities from Kellogg Biological Station, Michigan, USA - KBS Corn C5-2 | ecosystem: Host-associated > Plants > Roots > Rhizosphere > Soil ... | reverse complement strand
CGGACGGGGCGGCCTGGAGCGATAGCTTCCACGGCCGCCACGATCCCATCCGCGTCGATGCCGTAGTGCCGGTACAGCTCCGCCAGGGAGCCGGTCTGGCCGAAATGCTCGACCCCGAGCGAGCGGGTATGGTGGCCAAGGACCGAGCCCAGCCAGCCCAGGGTGGCGGGATGGCCGTCCAGCACCGTGACGATACCGCAATGGCGGGGCAGGGGAGCCAGCAACCGCTCGATATGGCTGGTGGCATGGGCAAGGCCGCTCTCGCGCGCCCGCTGCGCCGCCGTCCAACCGGCATTCAGCCGGTCGGCGGAGGTCACCGCCAGTAGACCGATATCCTTGCGATCTTCGGCCAGCCGGCCGATGGCGGCGATCGCTTCGGGCGCGACTGCCCCTGAATAGGCGATGATCGCTTCCGCATTGGGTCCCGGCGCGCGCAGCCAATAGGCGCCATCCACGATCTCCTGGGACAGTTCCGGCGTCATGGCGCGGCGGGGCTGCTCCAAGGGGCGGGTCGAGAGACGCAAATAGACCGATCCGCCGGTGGCGTCGCGCAGCCAGGAACGGGCGTCCGGCTCCGCGTCGCCGCTGCGCTGCATATAGTCGAAGGCGAAGCGCATCATCACAGATAGTTCGTCGACGAAGGCCGGTTCGAACGCGGCCAAGCCATCCTGCGCCATGCCGATCAACGGCGTTCCGATCGACTGATGGGCGCCGCCTTCGCCGGAGAGAGTGATGCCCGACGGTGTCGCCACCAAAAGGAAACGGGAATCCTGATAGCAGGCATAATTCAGCGCATCCAATCCGCGGGCGATGAAGGGATCATAAAGCGTGCCGACCGGCAGCAGCCGTGTCCCGAACAGCTGGTGCGACAGGCCGAGCGCGGAGAGCAGGATGAATAAATTCATCTCGGCGATGCCCAGTTCCATATGCTGGCCTTCGGGCGCGAAATCCCAGACATAAGTCGAAGGGATTTTCTCGGCGCGGAATGTGTCTTTCGATTGCTGGCGCGCGAACAGCTTGCGGCGATTGACCCAGCCGCCGAGATTGGTGGAGACGGTCACATCGGGCGAAGTGGTGACGATGCGGTCGGCAAAGGCTTCGCCGCTGCGCGCAATCTCCGCCAGGATCAAGCCGAAGCCTTGCTGGGTGGACATCAGGCTTTCGGTTTTCGGCTGCGGCAGGACTTCCGGGATCGGGACGATCGGCGCATTCAGCTTGCGCTTGGGGTCCTGCGCGAAAGGCACCTGTTTGAGGAAATCCTCGATCTGCTCTTCAGGAAGCCCAGCGCCTTCAAACTTGTCCCACTCATGGCCTTCGCGCACGCCGTTGGCGGCGCGGAATGCGGCCATCTGGGTTTCGGTCATCAGCCCGGCGTGATTGTCCTTGTGGCCCTGCAAGGGCAGGCCGAAGCCCTTCACCGTATAGGCGATGAAGACGGTGGGGCGCTTGTCGTTGGCGCGGCTTTCGAAAGCGTCGAGCACGGTCGGCATGTCATGACCGCCCAGATCGGACATCAGCTTGGCCAGCTCATCGTCGTTGCGCTTTGCGATCAGCGCGCTCACCGGTCCTTGATCGCCCAGCTCGTCATTCAGCCGCTTGCGCCACGCCGCGCCGCCCTGAAACAGCAAGGACGAATAGAGCGAATTGGGGCAGGCATCGATCCAGGCACGCAGCTTTTCGCCGCCCGGCTCGGCAAAGGCCGATTGCAGCAAGGTGCCGTATTTGAGGACCACCACCTCCCAGCCGAAAGCGCGAAACAGGGCCTCCAGCCGCGAGATCAACCCTTCGCGCGCGATCGCGTCCAGGCTCTGGCGATTGTAATCGATGATCCACCACAGATTCTCGACGCCCTGTTTCCAGCCTTCCAGCAGTGCCTCGAAAATATTGCCTTCATCCATTTCCGCATCGCCGATCAGGGCGATCATGCGGCCGGTGGCGCGGTCCCTGGCCCAGCCATGCGCCTGCACATAGTCCTGCACCAGGCTGGCGAAGAGGGTCTGGGCCACGCCAAGCCCCACCGAGCCGGTGGAGAAGTCCACCATTTCGCCGTCCTTGGTGCGAGAGGGGTAGGATTGCGCGCCTTTGTAGCCGCGGAAATTGATCAGCTTCTCCCGGCTCTGGCGGCCCAAAAGATACTGAATGGCATGAAAGGCGGGACCGGCATGCGGCTTCACCGCCACCCGGTCTTCGGGCTTCAGCACCGCGAAATAAAGCGCTGTCAGGATGGTGGCGAGCGAGGCGGACGAGGCCTGATGGCCGCCAACTTTCAGCCCGTCGTCATTGTCGCGAAGGTGATTGGCATTGTGGATGGTCCAGCTTGCCAGCCAGAGGACTTTCTTCTCCAACTCAGCCAGAGCGGGCAGGCGGACGTCGGACATGGCGGTCTCCGGAAGCTGGTTTCAGGACGCTGGTCAGGTCGGCGGAAGCCCACTATATGCTTGTACGGGGGAGATGCAGAATATCATCCGACGCAAAACGCCCATGCGCCTTCCCGGTCTGATCCTCGCCCTCCTGCCGCTGTTCCTGATGGCGCCGGCTTTTGCCGCCGATGCTCCGGCGCCCGGTTCGGCATCCGCGCGCGAATTTGTCGAATGCATCGGCTGTCCCCAGATGGTGGCGATTCCGGCGGGCAAATTCCTGATGGGCAGTCCGGCCTCGGAGCCGGGGCGTTTCGATTCCGAAGGCCCGCAGCATGTGGTCCAGGTGAAGGCCTTCGCGCTGGGCAAATACGACATTACCAGCCAGCAATTTTTGGCGTTTCTGGCCGCCACCCGTTATCAGCCTGCGCCCTGCAACAAGACATTGAATCTGGGCTGGCATCTGGGCGGGCGTGGGCTTGCCTATCCGCCGTCAGAGAATGAGCCGCCCGATTGGCCGGCGGTCTGCCTGGATCAGAGGGATGCCCTGGCTTTCATCGCCTGGCTGAATGGGCAAGTGAAAGCGGAGCATCCCGCGCTCGCCAATCGCGCGGGACCATACCGGCTACCCAGCGAGGCTGAGTGGGAATATGCCGCCCGCGCCGGCACCACGGGCGCGCGCTGGTGGGGCGATGCTATCGGCAGCGGCGACGCCAATTGCAATGGCTGCGGCAGCCAATGGGATAATCGCGTGCTTGCGCCGGTCGATGCCTTCAGAGTCAACCCGTTCGGCCTTTACGGGCTTTTGGGGAATGCCTGGGAATGGACTGCCGATTGCTGGCATCCCAGCTATGTCGATGCACCCAAGGATGGCAGCGCCTGGATGTCGTCAGATTCATCGCCGGGCAAAGGTGGCGACTGCACCAAGCATGTGATCCGCGGCGGTTCGTGGAACAATGTGCCGATCTTCATCCGCTCGGCGGCGCGCAATGGCGCGGCCAATAGCGGCGGCGAATATGATTACTCCAGTCTGGCCGGATTTCGCGTCGCGCGGGATCTGCCTTGATTGTTGCCCCCATCTGTCTTCCTCAGGCAAGCCTTCGGGAGACATCTTCCCCCGCCAATGGCTTCGCCATGCGGGGGAAGAAAGCCTGTGCCAAGGCGCGCTAGCGCAGTGCCGATTTTGGGTCGAGCGTGATCGCGATATTCATCACCGCATCGTATTTCCCGGGCGGCAATGAAATCGGCGATGCCAGCATCGCGGCATTGCGCGCGGAGATCGCCATGCTGCGGAATAATTTATCGTTGGTGAAACGGTTCTGATCCACGATCTCGACATCCGAGATCACGCCGGCGCGCGTCATTTTGAGCCGGATCGCTACCGGCATGCTGCCGGATGCACCGCCTTCCAGCTGCGGCCACCAGCGTCTGAGGATTTGCGCGCGCACGAAATCCGCCAGGGAGTAGCCGCCGCCATTTCCAGTGCCGGTACTGGCGCCATTTTCGGGCGCGGGCAGGGCGGTGTCGGGGGCACGCAGTTGCGCCAATGCGGCGATGCGAGATTCCAGTTCATCCGGCGGCGGGGTTTGGGCCTTGGGCCGTACGCCTTGCACTTTGGGCGCGGTTAGGACGGGCACCCGCTGGGGCGCTTCGGCCCCGCCCGGCGGCCCTGGAACAATCGCGGGCGCCGTCACCAAGTCGACCAGCATCGCCTTCAGGGGCGGCTGGCGTGCCACCGGATGGGTCATGCCCCACCACAAGGCGATCAACGCGATCGCCAGATGCAGCAGAAGCGAGCCGGTAACGCCGGCCCGGTTTTCCTGCCAGAGCGTGCGGGCAGCCTGGAGCATAGTCCCCGCACTATAGCGGATCGCAGGCGGCTGGCGTTAGGGAAGGGGGATGCGTATTCTCCCTGCCGAAACGGGGAGATACATGAAAATTCATTTGCATCAGGGCGACCTGCCGGACGGCCTGGATCTGGGCAAGCTGGTGGCGATCGATACCGAAACCTTGGGGCTCAACCCCTTCCGCGACCGGCTCTGCCTGGCGCAATTGTCGGCCGGCGATGGGGTCTGCCATGCGGTGCAATTCGCCGCCCGGGAATATGCGGCGCCCAATCTCAAGCGGCTCCTGGCCGATCCATCGGTCACCAAGCTCTTCCATTTCGCCCGCTTCGATGTCGCCATGTTCCGCCGCTATCTGGGCGTGATCTGCGCGCCGGTCTATTGCACCAAGATCGCGTCCAAACTGGTGCGCACCTATACCGACCGGCACGGCCTCAAGGATCTGGTGCGTGAATTGCTGAACATCGAATTGTCGAAGGAACAGCAAAGCTCCGATTGGGGCGCGCCCCAACTCACCGACAAGCAGCTTGCCTATGCCGCCAGCGACGTTGCGCATCTGCATGCGCTGAAAGCGACGCTCGACACCATGCTGGCCCGTGAAAACCGCACCCAGCTGGCCAAGGCGTGTTTTGACTTCTTGCCTGCAAGAGCCGAGCTGGATCTGGCGGGCTGGGAAGAGGTCGACATTTTCGCCCATTAGGTGCTGGTCTTTTGCGTCCTGGGGGCGTCGCGCGTGCTCACGGGCTAGCGCCCGCTCCGCGCGACGCTCCTGCCCAGGCCGCAAAATCCGGCGCACCTCGTTTCAGACATTACAGACCGCCGACTTGAACCCCGGGGGGCGATGGGCCAAATTCGGTATGGAATTTGCCTGTGGGCTGCGCCGTCTGAGACGGAACGGGGGTTCCGTATTTTTCTTTGTAAAGTCAAAGGGATAAATGGCCCCGATCAAAACCAAATTGAAGGCTGTGTCCGCTGATTCGGGCCAAGCCTCGGATCTCGCCGCAGCCGGGCGCGTCCTGACCTATGCCGCCGATGCGCTGAGGACGCTTGGCGAAGCCCTGGACGGCGAATTCACCCGCGCGGTGGCCACCATCATGGCCGCCCGCGGGCGCGTCATCGTCAGCGGCATGGGCAAGTCCGGCCACATCGCCCGCAAGGTTGCCGCGACCCTGTCTTCGACCGGCACGCCGGCCCATTTCGTCCATCCGGCCGAAGCCAGCCATGGCGATCTGGGCGCGATCACCCGCCAGGATGTTCTTTTGATGCTGTCCTGGGGCGGAGAGACGGCGGAACTTTCGGATCTCATCACCTATGCCAAGCGTTTCGGCATTCCTTTGATCGGCATCGCCAGCAATCCGGATTCCACCCTGATGCAGGCCGCCGATGTGAAGCTTCTGTTGCCCCGCGCGCCCGAAGCCTGCCCGATGGGCCTGGCGCCCACCACCTCTACCACCATGATGCTGGGGTTGGGGGACGCCTTGGCCGTTGCGCTGATGGAGCGCAAGGGCTTCAATGCCGATCAGTATCGCGACTTCCATCCCGGCGGCTCTTTGGGCCGCGCCCTGATCCGCGTTTCCGATCTGATGCATGTGGGCGAGGAATTGCCGCTGGCGCGCGACGACGCCAGCATGCGCGAAGTGTTGCTGGTGATGGCGGAACGGCGTTTCGGATGCGTCGGCATACTCGATGGCGACGGAAATCTCGCCGGCATCATCACCGATGGCGACCTGTCCCGTCACATTGACGGCGACAATTTCCTGGACCGCAAGGCCCGCGCGGTGATGACGCGCAATCCCAAGATCGCCCGGCCTGATCAGCTGGCCGCCGAAGCCCTGGCCTTCATGAACGAAAAGAAGATCACGCGGCTCTTCGTCCTCAACAGCGGCGAGAAGAGGCCTGTCGGCATCCTGCATATCCATGATTGCCTCAGGGCGGGTCTGGAATGAGCCCCCGCGCCGGCGACACGGCGCCACGCCATGACTGGTCGGCGCGTGCCCGTTCCACCGCGATGGAGGCGCTGCGCTATACCCAATTTGTCGGGGTGATGAAGCGGGCTTTGCCGGCTGCGGCCTTTGCGGTGATCGCCGCGGTGCTGGCCTTTTTCTTTGTCGCCCGCCAGCCGTCGAAATTCTCCATGACCTACGAAAAACTGGGCTCGATCGAGAATGATCTGGCCATGATCAAGCCGCGGTTGACTGGCGCCGATGGAAACGGCAATCCGTTCGTGATTACCGCCGATGCCGCCATTCAGGATGCCAAGAATCCGAAACGGGCGCGCCTTCGCAAGGTCGAGGCCGATCTGACCACCGACAAGAATGGCTGGATCAATGCCAATGCAGCCAATGGCGTGGTGGACATGAAGGCGGGAAGTCTGGAATTGAACGGCGGGATCGATGTCTTCTCGGATTCCGGTTATACCCTGCACAGCCAATCCGCGTTGATGGACCTCAACAAATGGATTGTCGATGGCCATAGCGAAGTCACGGGCCAGGGACCGATGGGCACCATGCGTGCCGACCGCTTTCATTATGATCGCGACAGCCATCAGCTTACTCTGGACGGACATGTGAAAATGACGCTGATCGGGAACAAGAAATGACGCGGGCGATATTGCTTCTGGCTCTTCTGGCGGCTCAGCCTGCGATGGCACAGACGTCGTCCGTGTCGGCGCCTTCTCTGGCCGGCAAGCATGATGCCAACGCGCCGATCAACGTCTCGGCGGACAAGTTTCAAGCAGACAGCAACGCCAAGACCGGGACCTGGTCGGGCAATGTGCTGGTCGTGCAGGGCGACATGCGCATGCGGGCCAATTCGGTGCGCCTCAATGTGGTGGGCAAGGACAATAAGCCCGACAAGATTCTCGCCAGCGGAAATGTGGTGGTGGATTCGCCCAACAGCGGCACTGTCACCGGCGACAGCGGTGTCTATGACGTGGTCGCGCGCACCGTCACCATGACGGGCAAAGTGGTGTTGACGCGGCAGAAGGATGTGATGCGCGGCAGTCAGCTCACCGTGAATCTGGAAACGGGGGTGGCGACGCTCGGCAGCGGCGCCAAGACACCGGGCGCCAATGGCGGACGGGTGCAGGGCATCTTCACGCCGCCGTCTTCGTCGGCTCCTTCCACTCCCAACGCAAATTAGGGGTTCCTTAAGCACAAACAGGCATGATTTTTGTATGAGCTTGGAAGACCGCCCGAATTCTGCCGAAAATCCCGCCGAAACGGCGGCGGATCGCCCGCGTCTGATGGAAGGCGGCAGGGGCCTGGTGGTGAGCCGGGTCGGCAAAAGCTTCAACAAGCGGCCTGTGGTGCGCTCCGTGAGCCTGTCGGTGCGGCGCGGCGAAGTGGTAGGGCTTTTGGGTCCCAACGGCGCCGGCAAGACCACTTGCTTCTACATGATTTCCGGCCTGATCCCGGCGGACACCGGGTCCATCGAAGTGGATGGGCATGATGTCACCAGCCTGCCCATGTATCGGCGCGCCCGGATGGGCATCGGCTATCTGCCGCAGGAAGCTTCGATTTTCCGCGGCCTTACTGCCGAGCAGAATATCCGCGCCACCGCCGAGCTGATCGAGCCTGACCCCGCCCGCCTGGAAGCGGCGGTCGAAGCGCTGCTCGCGGAATTCGGCATCACCCATATCCGCAACACCCCCGCCATCGCGCTTTCCGGCGGTGAACGCCGCCGGGTGGAAATCGCCCGCGCCTTGGCGACCCATCCTTCCTACATCCTGCTGGACGAACCCTTGGCGGGCATCGATCCCATCGCGGTGGGCGAAATCCGCGATCTGGTGCGCCATTTGAAGGATCGCGGCATCGGCGTTCTCATCACCGATCACAATGTCCGCGATGCGCTGGATGTGATCGATCGCGCCTATATTCTGCACGACGGGCGCGTCCTGAAGGAAGGCACACCCGCCGACATCGTGAGCGACCGCGATGTCCGCCGCGTCTATCTGGGCGAGAAATTCTCGTTGTAGGCGCGATCATGGCACTGGGGCAAAGACTCGAGATCCGGCAGGGCCAGTCGCTGGTCATGACGCCGCAGCTGCAGCAGGCGATCAAGCTGCTGCAATTGTCCAATATCGAGCTGGCCGAATATTGCGAAGCGGAGCTGGAAAAGAATCCGCTGTTGGAACGGGACGAGTCCTCCCCGCGCGACGATGAACGCGAAATCGCGGAAAAGGAAAAAACTTCGGAACGGGCCGACGAATCTTTGGCGCGGGACGATTTTTCCAAAGTCGCGGACATGGATAGTTCCGCACAAGACAACATGTATGACGAGGACCCATCGCAGCGCATGGCCGCCGCGGGGGGGCAGCCGCTCACCGATTGGACCACGGTCAAATCCGGGGGCCGGTTCGAGGGTGAGGAGGACGGGCTGGAATCCAGCTTGGCGGGCGGCGGCACGCTGAAGGATCACCTGGATGCGCAGCTGGCGATCGCGGCCTTGCTGCCAGCCGATCGCATGATCTGCATGGCCCTGATCGATGCGGTCGATGAAGCGGGCTATGTTCGCGCTGACCTTGGAGAGATCGCCGAACGCCTGGGCACCGATGTCGAGGATGTTGAAGCGGTGCTGGGCGTGTTGCAGGGCTTCGATCCGGTCGGGATCGGCGCCCGCGACCTGGCGGAATGCCTGTCCCTGCAACTGAAAGCCAAAGACCGGCTCGATCCCGCCATGGCGGCGCTTCTGACGCGACTCGATCTTCTGGCACGGCGCGACATGTCCGGCCTCTGCGCGCTTTGCGGCGTCGATGCGGAGGATATCGCCGACATGATCGCGGAAATCCGCGACCTCAATCCCAAGCCCGGTCTGGCTTTCGGCTCCGAACAGGTGGCGCCGGTGGTGCCCGATGTCTTTGTCCGTGTCGGTCCTGACGGTGCCTGGCTGATCGAACTCAATTCCGACACGCTGCCCCGCCTGCTGGTCAATTCGCGCTACTACGCGAAGGTGAATAAGAGCGCCCGCGACAAGGATTCCAAAACCTATCTCACGGATTGCCTCAACAGTGCCAACTGGCTGGTCAAAAGTCTGGACCAGCGCGCCCGCACCATCTTGAAAGTGGCGAGCGAAATTGTGCGCCAACAGGATTCATTTCTGGCCTATGGCGTGCGGCACTTGCGGCCCCTCAATCTGCGCACCGTCGCCGATGCGATTCAGATGCATGAATCGACCGTGAGTCGCGTCACCTCCAACAAGTACATCGCCACCCCGCGTGGGGTGTTCGAACTCAAATATTTCTTCACCGCGTCGATCCAGGCGGTCAACGGAGCGGAATCGCATAGTGCCGAAGCCGTGCGCGACCGCATTCGCGAAATGATCGAAAATGAAGAGAGCCGCGATATACTTTCCGACGACAGAATCGTTTCACTTCTGACCGCGGACGGCGTGAACATTGCGCGTCGAACCGTAGCCAAGTATCGCGAGGCCCTCAGGATCCCGTCTTCAGTGGAACGAAGGCGGCTCAAGGCGGGGGCGTGAATCCACGGAATGCCGCCCTTTTTGCGGCTTCCGCGTCAAGTTTGACTTTCGGGATCACCCGGCCTATGTACCCGCCGCTTTCGGGGGTAGGGCGGAACCCTTGGAAATGACCCGCAAACTTATTGGGACGCTTGATGAATATTTCCGACCTGCTCGCTCCCGAAGCGGTGCTTGCATCCCTCAAGGCTCAGACCAAGAAACAGTTGCTGCAGGAACTTGCCGCCCGCGCGCATCTTCGCACGCAGCTGCCGGAAAAGCAGATTTTCGAAACTCTGAATGAGCGCGAGCGGCTGGGCACCACCGGGGTGGGCGCCGGCATCGCGATACCGCATGGCCGCATGGCCGGCGTCGCCAACATCACGGGTGTCTTCGCGCGCCTGGAAAGCGCGATCGATTATGAAGCGGTGGACGGCCAGCCGGTGGATCTGGTGTTCATGCTCCTGGCGCCGGAGAATGCGGGGGCAGACCACCTCAAGGCACTAGCGCGCGTCTCCCGCCTTCTGCGCAATCAGCAGACCTGCGAGAAGCTGCGCGCGGCAAAGAACGCCGAAGCATTGTACGCGATTCTGATCGATCAGACCGGGTCATCCAGCCAGGCTGCGTAACCCGTATCTGAAGCGCGGTTAGGTTTTCTTTTTACGTACCGGTGTTTTGGCCGCCGGAGCCTTGGCGGGCGGCAGGTCCGGCTCTCCAACGATCGATACTTTCTTGATCAGAATCGGATCGACCGGCGCCTGGCCGGGCATCGGACCGTGATCGCCCACCGGCACGGCCGAAATGGCGTCCACCACATCCATTCCGGACGTCACCTGACCGAAGACGGTAAAGCCGGTGACGTTGAAGGTGTCGTCTTTCAAATGATCGAGAGACTTGTTGTCCGCAAGATTGATGAAGAAATCGGCCGAAGCCATCAGGTCGGCGCCATGGGCCAGCGCGACTGTGCCGCGCAGATTGCTGAGGCCATTATCGGCTTCCAACGGCGTGGGGCCATGACCGGGTGGGCGACCTTTCACATTCGCGTCCCAGCTTCCCATCTGGATCACGAAGCCTTTGACCACCCGATAAAACACCGTGCCGTTATAGTGACGGTCCCGCACATAGCGCAGGACGCTGGCGACGCTTTTGGGCGCCCGGACGGCGTCCAGCTGCAGAGTGATATCGCCCATGCTGGTGGAAATCAGAAGCTGAGGCCCAGTCATGGGTGGATTACCTGGTTGTTCGGCCAAGGCCGGCGCCGCATCGGCAGGCGGCGGTGCCGCCGTGTCGGCCGGAGCAGGAGTGGTGGAGCCGCCCGGCGGAGGCGCGGTAGCAGGGACATCCTGCGCGGAAGCC
>Ga0068855_100010824_pt1 | contig 11015 bp, 6 predicted proteins | sample KBSCornC52_FD_66592 | JGI IMG/M metagenome (GOLD analysis project Ga0068855, IMG submission 66592) | Corn rhizosphere microbial communities from Kellogg Biological Station, Michigan, USA - KBS Corn C5-2 | ecosystem: Host-associated > Plants > Roots > Rhizosphere > Soil ... | reverse complement strand
TCTCGGCCGGCATCATCGTGCTGATCGACAGATACGCGAGATCGGCATCGGAGTCGTTGACGATCTGGTGCGCGGTCTCCGGTCCGCCGGTCGGGCAGCAGATGATGTCGCCTGCGCGGAGCTTGCGCATCTCGTCGCCGTAACGAAGCGTTCCCGTGCCGCGCACGATGAAGAACATCTCCTCCTCGGCGCGATGGCTGTGGAACGGGCAGGCGCGCTTGCCCGGCGGCACGACGTCGTAGCAATAGCCGAGATCCTTGGCGCCGACGAGCGGCCCGACGCGCGCGCCGTTCGACTCGAAGGTGTCGCCTTTGGTGAAACGCTCGAGCTCGAGATCGTCGATGTTGACGACGCGCTGACCGATGACGCTCATGGTGGCCCTCCGTTGTCTGTCGAATGAATTCAATGGCCGTCGGCCACGCCCCGTGCGAGCGCGCGGCGCTTCTCGGCGACGCAGGCGAGCAGGTCCCGCCAGGATGCGGTGAACGCGCGCGCACCCTCGGCCTGAAGCGCTGTCGCGAGCGCCGCAATGTCGATGCCCGCGCCTGCGAAGGCGCCAATCGTGGTCGCCGCATCGCCGCCATCGGTTGGCAGCACGCGTTGCACGCGGCCGTGATCGGCAAACGCGACCAGCGTCTTGTCGGGCATCGTGTCGATGGTGTCCGGCGCGGCCAGTGCCTCGACGTAGAGCGTATCCGACGCGGCCGGGTCCTTCGTGCCGGTGCTCGCGAAGAGCAGCCGCTGCGGCGTTGCACCCGAATGCGAGAGCGCAAGCCAGCGCGGTGACGCGAGCAGCTCGCGATACGCGCGATACGTGTCGGTCGCGACCGCGATGCCGAGCCGGTTGCGAAGCGGCGGCGACACCTTGTCGGCGACCGCGACGTCCCAGCGACTCACGAAGATCGATGCGACCGAGGCGACGCGCGGATCGCGTCCGGCGGCGATGCGACGCTCGATGCCGCGCATGTACGCGCCGGCGGCGGCATCGTACTGCTCGCGCGAGAACAGCAGCGTGACGTTGATCGGCACGCCGGCGAAGATCGATTCGTCGATCGCCGCAAGCCCCGCCTTCGTGCCCGGGATCTTGACGAACAGGTTCGCTCGCGCGGCGCGGGCGTGGAGCCGGGCGGCTTCGCGGATCGTTCCTTGCGCATCGTCGGCCAGAAGCGGCGAGACCTCGAGCGATACGAAGCCGTCGACGCCCCGTGTCGCGTCGTGAATCGGCCGGAACAGGTCGGCCGCGCGCGTGAGGTCGTCGAGCGCAAGGCCGACGAACACCGCTTCGTCGCTCGCATCACCCTCCGCGCGGCCGATCGCGTCGTCGTACGCCGTGCCGTTGCGGATCGCGTGATCGAAGATCGTCGGATTCGACGTGAGCCCGGTCACCGACAGCGTGTCGATGTAGCGGGCGAGCGTCCCGTCGTCGAGCATCCCGCGCGTGATGTTGTCGAGCCACAGGCTCTGTCCAATCGCATGCAACTGCCCCGTCGCGTTCATGGTCCTTCCTTCATGTCGACCGGCGGATCGTGCCAGCGACCGTCGCCGACGATGATGCGGTTCGCGTCGGCAGGCCCCCACGTTCCGCGTTCGTAGACCGCCGGCGGCGGCATGCCCGACAGCACCGGCTGCACGACGCGCCACGCGGCTTCGATGCTGTCGGCGCTCGCGAACAGCGTCGCATCGCCTTCGATCGCATCGCCGAGAAGCCGCTCGTACGGCGTCATGTCGTCGCCGGGCTGCTGCCGCGCGATCAGCTCGACGTCGTCGCCGATCATGCCGTCGCCGGGCGCCTTCACGCGCGCCCGCGCGGCGATGAACACGTCGGGGCTTAGCCGGAATCGGAAGCGATTGGCGTGCTCGGGCGCGATCGCGTCGAACACCGCAAGCGGCGGCCGCTTCAACTCCACGACGACCTCGGTCGCCGTCACCGGCATCTGCTTGCCAGCGCGAATGTAGAACGGCACGCCTTCCCAGCGCCACGTGTCGATGTAGAGACGCAACGCGGCGAACGTCTCGACCTGCGAATCGGCGGCGACGCCCGGCTCGTCGCGGTAGCCTTGAAACTGGCCGCGCACGACGTCGGCTGCACGGAGGGGCCGCATCGCGCGAAACACGCGGTAGCGCTCCTCCCGCGCCGTGTCCGGATTGCGGCGGATCGGCGCCTCCATCGCGAGCAGCGCGGTGGCCTGCAGCAGGTGGTTCTGCACGACGTCGCGGGTTGCGCCGACCTCGTCGTAAAAGCGCCCGCGGCCCTCGACGCCGAAACGCTCGGCCATCGTGATCTGCACGCGTGCGATGTGATTGCGATTCCAGACCGGCTCGACGAACGAATTCGCGAACCGGAAGTAGAGCAGGTTCTCGACCGGGTTCTTGCCGAGGTAATGATCGATGCGGAAGATCGCGGCCTCGGGGAACGATTGGCGCAGTAGCTCGTTCAGCGCATGCGCCGACGCGAGGTCGCGGCCGAATGGCTTCTCGACGACGACACGCGCCTCCGCGGTGCAGCCGGCGGCGGCGAGGCCCTCGACGACGGTGCCGAACATGCTGGGCGGAATCGCGAGGTAATGCAGCGGCCGCTTCGCGTCGCCGAGCGCGGCCCGCAGCCGCGTGTAGGTCGCGGGATCGGCATAATCGCCGTCGACGTACCGCAATTGCGCCGACAATCGCGCGAACGCGTCGGCATCGACGCCGCCGTGCGCTGCGAGACTTTCGCGCACGCGCTCGCGCAATCGCTCGATGCTCCAGTCGGAGCGCGCCACGCCGACGACGGGCAGGTCGAAGCCTGAATGGCGCACCATCGCCTGCAGCGCCGGAAAGATCTGCTTGAACGCAAGATCGCCGGTGATGCCGAAGATCACCAGCGCGTCGGAGTGGGTCGCCATCGCAGCGATGGTAATGCAGCGGCCTCCGCAGGTGGCGTTCACGCTCCGCATTGAGCCGCACGCGATGGCGCGCTACGATGCCTCGAACGGTTGCCATTGCCGCGCGGTCTCATCACGATGAATTTGTCATCCAACCTCGATCAGACCTGCGTCGACACACTGCGGTTTCTCGCCGTCGATGCGGTGCAGAAGGCGAACAGCGGCCATCCGGGCCTTCCGCTGGGCGCTGCGCCCATGGCGTACGTGCTCTGGACGCGTTTCCTGAAGCACGACCCGGCGGACCCGCATTGGCCCGACCGCGATCGCTTCGTGCTTTCGGCGGGTCACGGGTCGATGCTGCTCTACGGGCTGCTCCATCTGACCGGCTACGAGGTTTCACTGGAGGACATCCAGCAGTTCCGGCAATGGGGCAGCCGCACCCCGGGGCATCCGGAGCGCGGCGTGACGCCCGGCGTCGAGATCACCACGGGGCCGCTCGGGCAGGGCTTCGCGAACGCCGTCGGCATGGCGATCGCGGAAGCGCATCTGGCCGCTCGCTACAACCGCCCCGGCTTCGGCGTCGTCGACCACGCCACGTACGCGCTCGTGAGCGACGGCGATCTGATGGAGGGCGTCGCCTCGGAAGCCGCGTCGCTCGCGGGGCATCTGTGCCTCGGCAAGCTCGTCTGCCTCTACGACGACAATCGCGTCACGCTTTCCGCGGGAACCGACATCGCGTTCACCGAGGATCGCGCGCGGCGCTTCGACGCGTACGGCTGGCATACGCAGGTCGTCGCCGACGGCAACGATCTCGACGCGATCGAGCGGGCGCTCCGCGCCGCGCGCGCGGAGACGGGGCGCCCGTCGCTGATCCTCGTGCGCACGCACATCGGCTACGGCTCGCCGCACAAGCAGGACACGTTCGAGGCGCACGGCTCGCCGCTCGGCGAGGACGAGGTGCGGCTCACCAAGGAGCATCTCGGCTGGCCGACGCAGCCGCCGTTCCTCGTGCCCGACGCCGCGCGTGCGCATTATCGCGAGGCGCTGGCGCGCGGCGCCGCCGCGAAAGCCGCGTGGAAGCGCGTGTTCGACGCCTACGCCCGCGAGCATCCCGATCTCGCCCGTGCATTGCTCGACGAATCGAACGGGATCCTTCCCTCGGAGAGGGATGCGGACCTGCCGCGCTTTGCCGCCGACGCGAAAGGCGTCGCCACGCGCGTCGCATCGGGCAAGGCGATGAACGCGATCGCCGCGCGCGTGCCGGCAATGATCGGCGGCTCGGCCGACCTCGATCCGTCGACGTACACGGCGCTCACGGGTCTCGGCGACTTCGAATCACCGAGCCTGCCTGCGGGCGACACGCAGGGCTCGGACGGCGGCGGCTGGAGCTTCGCGGGCCGCAATCTGCATTTCGGCGTGCGCGAGCACGCGATGGGCTCGATCATGAACGGCCTCGCCGCGCATGGCGGCGTGCTGCCGTTCGGCGCGACGTTTCTCGCGTTCTCCGACTACATGCGTCCGGCGATCCGGCTCGCCGCGCTGATGGAGTTGCACGTCGTGTACGTCTTCACGCACGACAGCATCGCGCTCGGCGAGGACGGGCCGACGCACCAGCCGATCGAGCATCTCGCGTCGCTCCGTGCGATGCCGAATCTGATCGTGATCCGCCCGGGCGATGCCAACGAGACCGTCGTCGCATGGCGCGTCGCGGTCGAGACGCATGATCGCCCGGTCGCGCTGGTGCTGACGCGCCAGGCGGTGCCCACGCTCGACCGCACGCGCTACGCGAGCGCGGACGGGCTTCGGTGCGGTGCGTACGTGCTGACCGATCCGCCCGATGGCGCGCCGGACGTGATCCTGATCGCGTCGGGGTCGGAGGTCGGGCTCGTCGTCGCCGCGGGGGAGGCGCTCGCGGCGCAGCACGTGAAGGCGCGGGTCGTGTCGATGCCGTGCTTCGAGTTGTTCGATGCGCAGCCCGCCGCGTACCGCGAGTCGGTGCTGCCGCAGGCGATTCGCGCGCGGCTCGCCGTCGAGGCCGGCGCGACGCAGGGGTGGCGCCGTTACGTCGGCGACAGCGGCGACGTCATAGGCATCGACCGCTTCGGCGCGTCGGCGCCGGGTCCGACGCTTCTGCGCGAATTCGGCTTCACCGTCGACGACGTTTGCCGGCGCGCGCTCGGCTTGGTTCGGTAATACGGAAGTTATCCTGGGCCGCTGCGTGCGCACGACGGCGCGAAGGCCGGCGTTTTTTCGATGGGCGGCGGCTCGATCTTCGCGACCAGCAGCTCCAGCGCCGTCTGCGGGGTATCGGCGAAGTGGAAGAGGTCGAGGTCCTCGCGCGCGATCACGCCGTGGCGGACGAGCGCCTCGAAATTCACGATCTCGTTCCAGTACGACGATCCGTAGAGGACCACCGGCACCTGTCGCGCGAGCTTGCGGGTCTGCGCGAGCGTGAGGATCTCCATGATCTCGTCGAGCGTGCCGAAGCCGCCGGGGAAGGCGACGAGCGCGGCGGCAAGGTGCGCAAACCACAGCTTGCGCATGAAGAAGTAGCGGAACTCGAACGCGAGCCCGCGCGTGATGTAGGGATTCGGATGCTGCTCGCAGGGCAGCGCGATGTTGAGGCCGATCGTGCGCCCGCCCGCGTCGGCGGCGCCGCGGTTCGCCGCCTCCATGATGCCGGGGCCGCCGCCCGTGCACACGACGTAGCGGTGCGCGTGCGAGGCGAGGCCGTTCGACCACTCGGTGACGAGCCGGGCAAGCGCACGCGCATCGTCGTAATAGCGCCCGAGAGGACCGTCCGGCGCGATGCGCGCCGAGCCGTAGAACACGATCGTGTCGTGGATGCGCTGCTCGCGGAAGCGCTTCATCGGCTCGAGATATTCGGCGAGGATGCGCAGCGGCCGTGCATCGTCGCTTTCGAGGAAGCGCTCGTTCTCGTAGGCGACCTGCAGTGGCGGCGAAGACGGCCCGGTCGTCATTTCGCCCTCGACAGGCAGGCGAAGTCGATGAAGCCGCGCTGCACGTCGGTGTCGAGAAGCTTCACCACGACGCGGTCGCCGACGTCGAGGCGCTCGAAGCCGCGCACGACCTTGCCTTCGACCATCGGACGCAGGATGCGCACCCACGTGCCCTTTTCCGATGCGCCGGTGACAATGCCCTCGAACGTCTCGCCGACGTGCGGCGCGAGAAGCAGCGCGGCCGCGGATTTCTGCACTTGCCGCTCCACTTTCGTCGCGTTGTCTTCCTGCTCGGTGCAGTGCGAAGCGAGCGCGACGAGCTCCTCGTCGGGGTAGGGCGTGCGATCGCCGGCGAGCGCCGCCTTGAGCAGCCGCTGCGTGACGAGGTCGGGAAAGCGGCGGTTCGGCGCGGTCGAATGCGTGTAGTCGCGCACGGCGAGGCCGAAATGTGCCGGTGCCGCGCGTCCGGGCAGCTCCGCCACGTATTCGCCGCGGCCGAGGAGCTTCACCACGGACAGCGACAGGTCGGGAAAGCGCAGCCGATCCGCCTTGCGCCGCTTCTCGAGGAAATCATTGAGCGCTGCCGCATCGGGGGATGCCGGCAGGCGGTCTCCCGATTGCTGCGCGAGCTCGACGATACGATCCCATCGCTCGGGCGCGCGCAGCACGCGGCGCAGCGCGGCGAAACCTTTGCGAGAAAGGAAGCGCGCCGTGACGCCGTTGGCGGCGATCATGAAATCCTCGATCAGCTGCTTCGCACGGTTCGGCTCGTCGGGATGCAAGTCGGCGAGGATCTCGCCATTGAACACCGCGCGCGCCTGCGGCGTCTCGAGCTCGAGCGCGCCATGCTCGAAGCGCACGCGCCGCAGGCATTGCGCGACGCGATCCTGCGCGCGCAGCTGCGCGTCGAGCCCTGCGACCGCCGCCAGCAGCGCTGGCGCGGGCGCCGTGCCGTCGAGCCACGCCGCGACGCTGTCGTACGCAAGCTTCGCGCGATTGCGCACGGCGGCGCGATAGATATCCGATTGACCTACGGCGCCGTCGGCGCCGACCGACATGTCGACGACGAGCGCGAGCCGGTCCTCGTCCTCGTTGAGCGACGTGAGGCCGGTCGAGAACTTCTCCGGCAGCATCGGAAAGACCTGCGCCGCCGTGTAGACAGACGTCGTGTTGATCCGCGCGTGCGCATCGATCGCCGAGTTCGCGACGATCAGTGCGTCGACGTCAGCGACCGCGACGAGAATGCGCGTCGCGCCGTTCCCATCGGGCACCGACACCGTAAGCTGATCGAGGTCGCGCGAGTCGTCGTTGTCGATCGACGCCCAGAGAAGGTCTCGAAGATCGCGTACGTCGGCGCCCGTGGCCGTGGCGGCGTGCGTGATCGCGGCGGTTTCGCGTTGCGCCGCGGCGGAGAAATCCGGTTGCAGACCTCGCTCGAGCATCACGCGATGCGCGATGCTCCGCAAGTCGTCCTTGGCGCCGCCGACAGGTCGCTGCATGCGCGACATGATAGCGGCACGCCGAAAACACGAACGCCGCGATCTGCGCGGCGTCGTTCGGGTGAGGTTTCTACCCGCACGCCCCCGTATACCCGCAATCGGTGCAGAAGTCGCAGCCGTCCTTGCGGATCATCGCGCGGTTGCCGCACTCGGGACACTTCTTTCCAGGCAGCGTCTTGTAGGAACGCTGCATTCGCTCCGTCTCGGGCACGTCGAGGATGCCGGCGGCGTCGAGCGGATAGCCTTCCTCGGTCAGGATGCCGAGCATCGCGTAGCGGTGAATCATCAGCTTCGCGAGGTAGGCGATCGTCGACGCATAGGTCTGCGACTTGGCCGAGCCCGGAATGCGCGCCATGAACTCGCCGTTCGGCTCACCGTAGTTCAGCAGCTTGCGCAGCTTCATGCCGATCCACGCCGGATCGTAGACGCGCATGTCGAGCGACAGCGCCTTGCACAGGCCGTCGAGCACGCGCGGATATTCACCGGCCAGCCACATCGAATACGGGCGCCGCTGACCGTTCGGCATGATCAGCTCTTTGAGGAACAGCACGAAGTCGTCGCCGGTCGTGTGATTCACGACGTCGACGGTCCACGACAGCGTGCCGTCCGGTCCGGCCTTCGGCTCTTTTGCGCCCATCAGCGCGTCGATCACCGGCGTCTTCGCGTTCGCTTCCTCGTCGAACGCGCCGAGCTCGTTCACGCGATAGCGGATCAGCTTCGCGAACCCCGACACGAGACTCGGCACGCGCACCTTTTGCCCGTCGGGCGGCATCGCCATCTCGAAGCCGTCGTCGCCGACTGCCTTCTGCAGCGCCGACAGCTTCATGTCGAGCCACCTGCGGTCATCGGTGCGCATGTCCATCGACAGCGTCTTCGCGATCGCGCCCAGGCCCCGCGGCTGCTCGGCACCGTTGATCCACACCTCGAACGGCCAAAACGACCCCCACGCTCGCTCCGCTCGCTGCCCCCGAGGGGGGTATGTCAGTGGCTCGGGGCGGCCCGGCGCCGCTGAGGCGTGGCCGCTCTCGACGTGCCCGATGAACACGGCGAAATCGCCGAGCGGATGGCGCACGACGTACGTCCAGCACGGATTGCCGTTCGGCAACTCGGGACGTCCCGGCCAGCGCAGGCTCGCGAGCGGCGGCTCGATCGTGCGGTCGAGGCGAATGCGGCGATCCGGATCGGCGACGTCGAGATCCTCGCGCGCCGAAGCCGGCGCTGCGGGTGACGCCACCTCGAGCACCGCACCCAGCACGTCGTTCGGCCGATACGTCGCGATGCCCTTCAAGCCCGCCTTCCACGCCTCGAAATACAGACCCTTGAACGCGTCGAACGGATAGTCGACCGGCACGTTCACCGTCTTGCTGATCGCGGTGTCGACGAACGGCTGCACGGCCGCGTTCATCCGCATATGGTCGAGTGCGCTCATCTCGAGCGCGCTGACGAACGCCGATGAAAGCATCGCCCGCCGAACGCCATCCGCATCGGTCCACGGCTCTCCGGTTTTGCGCGGATTCGCCGGATCGAACGGGACGATCTCGACGTCGTCGTCGAGCCCATGCAGATGCCGGAACACGCGATAGGCGTGATCCTCGACGGCGAACTCCTTCATCGTGTCGTCGGGCATCCGCTTGCGGCGCGTGTACGTCCAACTGAATGCCGGCTCGATGCCGTTCGACGCGTTGTCGGCGAACGCGAGCGAAATCGTTCCGGTTGGCGCGATCGACAGCAGATGACTGTTGCGAATGCCATGCTCGCCGATCGCCGTCTTGATTGCGTCCGGCAACCGGGAGGCAAAGCGCGGCGACGCCAGGTATTGCTTTGCGTCGAACAACGGGAACGCGCCTTTCGATTGCGCGATCTCGACCGACGCTGTGTACGCGGCATCGCGCATCGTTTCGGCGATGCGCGCCGACATCGCGCGACCGTCGTCCACGTCGTAGCGCAGTCCCAACTCGATCAGCGCGTCGCCGAGGCCGGTGAAACCGAGTCCGATGCGGCGCTTGGCCATCGCCTCCTGCCTCTGCTGTTGCAGCGGCCATGCGGTGACGTCGAGCACGTTGTCGAGCATCCGCACACCGACAGAAACCGTCTCCGCGAATCCGGCGAAGTCGAAGTCCGCCTCGGACGTGAACGGTCGCCGCACGAAGCGCGTCAGATCGATGCTCCCGAGGTCGCAGCAACCGTACGGGGGCAGCGGTTGTTCGCTACAGGGGTTCGTCGCCTCGATCGTCTCGCAATACGACAGATTGTTGTCGCGATTGATCGTGTCGATGAACACGACGCCCGGCTCGGCGTGGTCGTACGTCGAGCGCATGATCTCGTCCCACAGCACACGCGCCTTGATCGTCCGGTAGACCCACCGGCCGTCCGCGCACTGGTGCGCGCCCGCGGCGATAAGGTCGGCCGCGGGCGGCGCCTCGTGGACGAGTTGCCAGTCGCGGTCGCTGCGCACGGCTTCGACAAATGCATCGGTCACGGCGACCGAGATGTTGAAGTTCGTGAAGCTGCCGTCGTCCTTCGCGTGGACAAACGCCTCGATGTCGGGATGATCGCAGCGCAAAATGCCCATCTGTGCGCCGCGGCGCGACCCGGCGGACTCGACCGTCTCGCAGCTCTGGTCGAACACGCGCATGTACGAGAGCGGCCCGCTCGCGCGGCTGTCGGTGCCGCGGACGTAAGCGCCGCGCGGTCGGATGGGCGAGAAGTCGTAGCCGACGCCGCCGCCGCGGCGCATCGTCTCGGCCGCTTCCTGCAGCGCGACGTAGATGCCGACGCCTTCGTCGTTGCTGGAAATGCTGTCGCCGACCGGCTGCACGAAGCAGTTGATCAGCGTCGCCTTGAGATCGGTTCCGGCCGCGGAATTGATTCGGCCGCCGAGGACGAAGCCGTTCTGCTGCGCCCGGTAGAACGCGTCTTCCCATTGCGCGCGCTGGTCCGGCGCCTCGGCGACAGCCAGCGCGCGCGCAACGCGCCGGCGCACGTCGTCGATCGTGCGCTCGCCGCCCTTGGCGTACTTCTCGAGCAGCACTTCCTCGGAGATCGCCTGCGGCGGAAGCACAGGCGGGACGGCGGTGCGGAGATGCTTCGGGTCGTCGAGCTTCATGGGGCGGGCGGTGGCGGAACGCCGGGGATTCGTGACATTACTCCAACGGGAGCGGCCGAAACCTTGATCGGGATCATCGTTTCAATGTGGCGTCCGCGGCCCGATTCGCAACATCCGCCGATCGGACGCCTCCGACGGCTGCACGTTCGGCGCCGCAGTGGCATCATTGCCATTGGCTTCGCCGACTCGACACGCGGCCGTCGACCGGCGCAGCGACGGCGGAGGAAGACGTGATGAGAGTCCTGGCAATCGTCGCCATCGTGCTCGTGCTCGCCGGCTGCGCTTCGGCGCCGCCTTCGCAGCCGCCCATCGCGGTGCTGCACGACGGCCTGTTCACCCCACCCGCGCAGCCCGTGCGCGCATCCGACGTATTCGCGGTGAGCCCCGAGATGAAGTCGTTCCTCGCGAGCGACATCGAGCGTCTGGTGCGCATCAAGGGAACGCGGCGCGGCTTGTTCGAGGCGCTGCACGACAAGGCTGGCCTGTCGCTCGACTACGACGCGGCGCAGACGCGCAATGCCGCCCAGGCGTTCGCGGCGCGCAAGGGCAACTGCCTGTCGCTCGTGATCATGACCGCGGCGTTCGCGAA
>Ga0068855_100010823_pt1 | contig 11016 bp, 21 predicted proteins | sample KBSCornC52_FD_66592 | JGI IMG/M metagenome (GOLD analysis project Ga0068855, IMG submission 66592) | Corn rhizosphere microbial communities from Kellogg Biological Station, Michigan, USA - KBS Corn C5-2 | ecosystem: Host-associated > Plants > Roots > Rhizosphere > Soil ... | reverse complement strand
GCGCGCGCTCGGTCCGCCGTGCCAGTAGCGACCCCAGCGCTGGCACGGGGGGTGAGCGACGACCGGATGCGGACCATCGTAGAGCCGCGCGTCTCGCTCCTCGTCCCACGGGTCGACGTCGGGCAACCCGAAGTAGACGCCGTCCGTGGCCACGTAGAGCGCGGCGACGAGAGTCACGCTGCGACCTCCGAGGTCTCGCGCAGGAACTTGCGCAGGTCGTTGTACTGGCTGTAGCCGCCGCGGCCCTTGTTGAACCAGCCCGTGCCGTCGACGGAGACCGCGCCGGCGCGCCAGCTGCGCACGAGGCGGTCCCAGCCATTCACGCGCGCAACGTGCACGCGGCCCGGGAAGGCGCGGCACCAGGGCTCGATCGCGGCGTCCTTCCACGCGTCGTCCCCGCCGACGAAGAGCATGCACCGCTCGTCGGGGACGTCCTCGAAGGTCATGCCGTTCTGCAGCGCGAAGGCGGCCCGGTAGCCGTGTCGCGCCACCACCGGCGCGTACTCGCGCCAGCGCTCGAGCGTCGCGGCGCGGTCGGCGACCACGTCCGGCACGAGGGCCCACAGCGGAGGCACGGCGGCGAACGATGCCCAGCGTAGGAGCTCGCGCCACTCCGGCTCGCTCCACGGCTGCGCGTTCTTGAACGCCGGCCATGCCCCGTTGTCGAGGGCGTACGGGATCTCAGGCCACGGGCCGCGCTGGGCGGTCGGGCTGAAGAGGTGGCCGATGCGCCCCGGGTAGCGCCCGGCGAGCAGGCCGACCTCGATGCCCGTCTGGTTGGAGACCATCACGATCAACGCCACCTCCGCCAGCCCGTGCGCGCCCGCAGCCGCCGGGCGAGGTAGTCGGGGAGCGCGCCCGCGTCGAGCTGGAAGCGGGCACGGGCCATGCTGCGCGGCCGCGTCGACGCGACGATCATGCGCGCCCGCGTCATCGGTACCTCGGGCCCGACCAGGGCTCCTGCCAGATCCACCAGCCGAAGACGACGCGGAACCCGACGACGCCGGCGACCGTGAGCGGCAGCGTCACCGGCAGCGCGGCGAGGAAGACCGCGGCGGCGATCCGGGTGTTGCGCCGGGCCAGGCGCTCGACGTCGGCGTCGGTCTGGTGTCCCTCACCCGCGTCGCGGGCCATCTCGGCGCTGAAGCACTCATAGGCGAAGTGGTCGGGGTGCGGGTTGAGACAGGCCGAGCCGAGGCAGCACCCATCGTCGGCGCCTTCGTAGTCCTCGACGGCATCGCCGATGTCGTCCCAGCCCTGGTCGCGCGCCCATTCGCAGTCGCACCTGCAGGCGGAGTTGTCCTCCGTCCAGAGGTCGTCCTGGTCGCAGCAGCACGCCTGGCTGCACTCGGGGCACTCGTGCATGGCCTACTCCTTCGCCTCGTCGGTCACCGGCTGCGGAACCCGCGCGACCTTGCCCTCGCCGGGCACGGCGACGATCGACACCTCGCCGCGCGGGATGGTCACGTCGGGAATGACGCGCACGCCGTCGACCTCGAGCTGGCGACGGCCGGGGGCGCGCCAGTGCGGGTACTTCTCGTCGATGGCGCGCCACACCTCGTCGCAGGTTTCCGGGTGCATGCGGAACTGGAAGTCGGCCGGGGTGAAGCGGGCGACGCGGATGTACAGGTCCGTCCAGAGCTTGCGCATCACCGCTAGCGTCTCGTAGACGTCGACGGCGCTCACGATTCACCCAGGCCGTACCAGTTGCCGATCGGGTCGAGCACGACGACCTGGGCGCCGGCCCCGAGCATGCCCTCGGCCAGCTTGCCGGCGCCGTACGTCTTGCCAGCGCCACGGCGTGCGAGGAACGCGAACGTCTGCGTGACGGCGTCGAGTGGCAGCTGCAGGTCCGGCGAGAAGTCGATGCGCTTCATCGGGATGCCCTCTGCTCGAACGCACGAGCATCAAAATGCTCGGCCCAGCCCAGGGCGCGGACCGCGGCGCAGGCGGGGAAGGGCGGCCCCGGCTCGGAGCCCGAGCGACCGCGCTCCTCGCAGCCGCCGGCGCAGGACTCGTCGGCGTCTCCGCCGACGACGTTCCACAGCATCGCGATGAGCGCGCCGCGCAGGGCCTTGTTCTCGTCCTCGACGCGCATTAGTGGAACTCCACGTCTTCGCCGGCGGCCGCGGCACGGCGAAGCCCGTCGATGAAGGCCTGCGTCTTCTCCTGCCAATCGCCGATGTGGCCGCCGCCGGTACCCTGCGGCAGCTTCGGCAGGAGTGATTCGAGCGCATCGGCGAGCGGGCCGCAGTCGGCCGACGCGATGCTGCCCTCGCAGTCCGAGTGGTTCAGGAGCGGCACCAACGGGTTTCCCTGGAACAGGGACCACGAGAGGGGTAGCAGATCATCATGGTCGAGTGCCCACGACGCGAGCGCATCGGTCGGCTTGTACTCGCCAGGGTTGGCCGCCATCTCGGATCGGGCGGCGCGCGCCTGAACCACCAAGGCGTGCCAGTCGGGCGGGCACCGGTGGAAGCCGTCCATCAGGATGAGCGGGATGCCCGCGGCCTTCGCGATCTCCGTGCGCCAGCGCATGAAGGCCGAGTACGCGCCATGCCAGCAGCCGTGTGTCGTGTCGAGTCCCATTGGGTCAGCCCTCCTCGCCCGGGGTACGCTCCGCGGCGGGCGCGCCGAAGTCCGGCACGTCGTCCACAGCGCCGGCCTCAAGCGCCTCGAGCTGGGCCAGCACGTGCGCCTTGGTATCGGCGTCGGCGCGCTGGTAGGGCACGACGGCGTTCCACTTCGGCCCCACGTCCCGGTACCCCAGCGCGCCCATCCACCACGCGCGCCGCTTCATCTTCGTCTCCTTGTCGTCGCCGACATACCCGGTCACCGCCTTGAGCCGGTCGTTGAGGATGTCCCACGCCAGCGCGGCGGCGCCGTCCGTCACCGTGGGCGCGGCGCTCGGCGGCGGCAGCGCGGGGCCCGCGCCCTGGCGCTCCGCCGCCTCGGCCACGACGTCGATGAAGTCCTCGCTGCCGCGGTGGGCCTGCGCCATCTCCTCCGGCGCGTAGACGCCGCTCAGGTCGTGCGGGAACGCCTTGCGCAGCGCCAGCGCCTCGGCGCACTTCGACAGCATAACGTCGGGCATCTTCTTCCACGTCTTCGTCGGCCCGCCGTCCTTGGTCTCCTGGACGTACGAGAGGTACGACGCCGGCTGGTAGATGGGCTCGCGGAAGCCGGTCTTGTAGACGCCGATGCGCGCGGCCGCCGGGGGCTCCTCGCTCAGCCAGACGTCGACCCACTTCCCATCGGCGCCGCACCACTGCGGCGGGGTCTGGCCCTCGTAGCGCCCGCTCCGCTCCGCGATGACGCGGAAGCCGTCGATGGAGATCATCGGCTCCCGCCGCTCGACCCACGCGCCGGTGCGCGGGTCCTGGGCGCGCCGCGGAACGAAGTGCACCTGCTTGCTGAAGGGGTCGAGCTGCACCCGCCGGCAGAAGCCGATGAACAGCTCGAACTCGGCGTCGCTCGCGCCGTAGCACAGCGTCTTCTTCAGCAGGTCGATCTGCTCGCGCGACAGCCCCTCGTCGGTGGTCGCGAGCGCCGTGTTCTGATTCACCGTGGCCAGTGCCGTGCTCATCGGTCTCCTCCGAATCGCGCCATCGCGTGGCGCTCCGCTTCCAGTTCCTCGAACCGCTCGCGCTCCTCATCCGGCGACCCGCGGCGCGGCCCCGGGTCCAACGCGTTGTTCCACTTCGCGCGCTCGGCGCGCTCCGCCTCGTCCTGGCGCTGCCGGTCCGCGCACTCGTCGCAGCCCCGCTGGGCCACGTAGACCGAGCGGCACACCCGGCACCGGACGAGGCGCTCGCTCACGGCAGCCGCAACCAGCCCATCGCCAGGCAGACCAGCACGGTGCCGCAGAGCAGCGCGCCGCAGATGAGCAGCCCGGCGGCGACGCTGTCGATCCAGCGCGGCTTGCGCGCCGGCGGGATGACGACCAGGCGCGGTGCCACCGGCGGCGCCTGCTCGAGCGGGGGCGGCGGATCGGTGGTGCGCACGACGCGCAGGGCAGGGCGCGTCATCGGCCTGCCGCCTTCATCGCCGCGCGCAGCTCGCCGAAGGCCTGGTGCTCATCCTCGCTGCCACCCTCGGAGTCGACGACGTGCTTGCCCGCCACGCAGAGCGCCTCGATGTGCACGAGCGCCTCGCCGTACTTCCGGCGCAGCGTGGTCTCCGCACGGGCGTGCTCGGCGGCGCGCGTGTCGAGCTTGTCGTACTCGTGCTCCTCGTTGACCAGCTCCTCGCGGAGCCGACGCACCTCGGCCACCAGGGCAGGGACGTCGGTGCACGTGGTCCGCTCCAGGTCGAGCGCCGCCGCCGCGCGCGCCTCGATCGCCTCGAGGTCCAGATCCGCCGCCGGGCCCGAACCCGAAATCGGACTCGAATCCTGCTCGCGCATCAGATGGCGCCTCCAACGCGGAAGTCGGGCAGCCCGTCACCGTCGAGGCAGCACCACAGGTGCAGGACGCGGGGGTGGATGTTCACGTACTCGGACTCGGGCGGCAGCACCTGCAGCGCGCGCCGCTCACGCCCGATGAAGATGTCCTTCACCTCGCGCAGATCCTTCCAGTCCGGCAAGCGGCTCGTGTGCGACACGCTCACGTGGAGCCATCGCCGCTCGTCACGCTCGCGCTTCGCCGTGACCATCACGGTGAGCGGCGCCCGCGTGTGCATGTAGATGGCCTGGTAGCGGGCATCGAAGCGCCCGTCGTGCACCTCTCGCCACGTCGCAGGCAGCACGAGCGGCGCGTAGGTGATGACGTAGAGCTGGCGCTCGAACTCGGCCTCGTGGTCGACCTGCGCGAGCCGCTCCTTCGCCGCGGCGACGGCAGCCTGCATGTCGTGGGCGTCACGCATGGGCCGACCTCCCTTGCTTCATGAGCGCCCACCGAGTGGCGGCGAGCATCGAGTGCGTCGACGCCTCGCGAGCGTCGGCGAAGCAACGCTTCGTGGTCTCGACGTCGCCGGCGCCGAGGACCGAGCAGACCGCGCTCGATAGGTGGCCGCAGAGCTCCGCCGCGTGGTGTGCCATCGTCGCCGCCTCGCCGATGACGAGCAGGTCGTCGCTGGTGCGCGCCGTCTCTTTCGCCGACGCGGCGGCGAGGCACGCGTCGTGGCAGCGGCGGGCGAGCTCGTTGCCGAGCTGCTCGAGGGAAGCCAGGCGCAGGCACTCGGCGACCGCGTCGTCGTGGCCCAGGTCGAACGGGACGCTCATGGCGTGGCCTCGGGTGCGGGGAGCTTCTCGATGGCCGCCAGCGCAGCGACGACATCTTCTTCGCTGAGGCGGCCGAGGACGTCGTCCGTCACCGGGGTGTCGTAGGTGATGTGCCACTTGTCGCTCGCCTCACCGTCGAAGCGGATGACGGCCAGTTCCCAGAGGCCCTGCTCCTGGCCATAGGAGAACGAGTGCTGCACCACCGAGGCGCCGAGTCCGTTCGGGAAGCGGTAGACCGCCTGCCGACCGCCGTTGACCTGCGAGGTGTACAACGGCGGGCTCGGCTCGCCCTCGAAGTGGAAGGCAGCGGCGGCGTCGATCTCTGGCGCGCTGGTTCGAACCTGCGCCGCGCGCAGGAGCCAGTCGCTGAACGTGCCGCTCACGGCCGCGCCTCGGCGGGCAGGTCGTCGACGTCCTCGACCCAGGGCGCGGGCGCCGGCAGGTCCTCGGTGGGCTCGACCTCGTCTGGCACGTCGTCGATGCCGACCAGCTGCGGCACGCGCGCGCGGCAGCTCTCCTCGAAGGCAGCCACCGCGGCGTCGGTGGCGCGCTGGTAGAAGTACGCGGCCAGGTCGAGGTGGCCGCCGCGCTCCTGCTCCGCGGCGAGGTGCGCGTAGCCCTTCGCCGTCACCCAGTAGCCCTCGGGTGCATCCATGGTCATCTCCTTGCGCTCGCACCGACGGCCCAAGGTCGAGCCACAGATGCGACAGTTTCTGAGCTGCCACACGTTGCCGCGCGGCGTGGTCTGGAAGCCGAGTAGCGGCTGGTCCTCCCACCGCCGAGCACGAGCTTCCAGCGCTCGTGCTCGGCGGTGGGGCAGGCGAGCTGCGACATCACGGCGACACCGCCGCGGGTCGCTTCTGCCACCACTCGGGAAAGCCACCCATGACTTCGACGTGCCACATGGCGAAGTTGATGCGCTGGCAGTCGCGCGCCCAGCGGTAGTCCTCGACGTCCTTGGGCAGAGGCTTGTGGCCGTCGACGACGGCACCGGCGATGTACTCGCCGATTTGCTCCATCCGCCGACGTGCCTGCTCGTGCAGCGAATACAGCAGCTCGCGCCGCGGCCGTGCTGCGATCACCTCATCGTAGGTGAGCTCGCGTGCGGCGCTCACGACGGACGCCCCTGCCCGTCGTCCTCGACGACCAGGTCGAGAACGACGTCCTGGATGTGCAGGTGCGCGACGTCATCGATCTGGCGCATGAGCCGCGCCGCCAGCAGGTCCGCCTGCGACCCAGGCTCCTTCGGCATCGCCATGCCGATGTGCACGCGGCTCCGCTCGTCGAGCGCGATGACGATCGCGCCCTCGGCGCCGCGCTTCCGCCGCAGCTCGTGCGCCACCGCTGCGCACTCGTACGAGTCGACGCCGCCCTCGTCGGAGACGAGCGGCGCGACGGTGCTGTTGAGCCGCTTCTCGATCTCGCCGGCGGCGCCGCGGCTGACGTACAGGAACTCCAGCAGCTTCGCCGCCAGGTCGACGCGCGCGGCGTGGTCCAGCCGCGGGAAGCCCTCCTGCTCGGCCAGGGCCGCGGTGCGCTTCACGAACTGCGCGAACCGCGGGTCCTCCACGTCACCGACCGGCAGCGGGTACGTTCCGCGCGCCGCGCGGTTCACGGCGGCGGTCAACGGCGACCCCCAGACAACAGCTCCTCCAGCATCCCCAACGACGTCGCGGGCATGTCCCCTCCTTCGGCAGGCTGTCCATCCAACCGCTTGCCTGGCCCGCCCCTCTGGTCGTGCGCCCGAAGCGTCACGAGTCCGTGCTGAGGCCGCGACCAAGCCGCGATGACTGTGCGACGTTAAGTCCAGCCGAACGATATGTCCAGAGGAATCGTTAACCGCAACCGAACGAGCATGGGTGTCCGACACCCAGATGCCGCGAAAAGATGCGGGGATCTCGTGTGGTTAAGCTACTCGCCGGTGCCGCGAGTTTTCACACGGCCGGGACGCGCTCGACTCACGGGGACCGGCACAGCTGGCGGTGGCGGCGGCGCTGGATCGGGCGGCGCGGGCAACACCATGCCCCGAAGATTCTGAAGAATGGCGCGGGGATCTTTGCCTGCGGACCGAAGCTCTTCGAGGGTGTGTAGCCAGTCCAGCTGCTCATCGTCGAGCGGCAGGTACTCGAGAGGGTCGATGCCGTACATCTTGCAAAGCGCCGGTACGACGAACGAGGAAGAGGTTTTTCCGCTCAAGAGGTCGTGTAGCCCCGGGCCAGAGATGCCAAGGCGGGCGCCCACGACATCGTAGCCGTCCCCGCCGGTGGCTTTATCCACCTTCAAGCGTAGCAACGCCCGCAGGTCGTCCCGCAAGGGCCAGCGATTCCGAGCTCCAGACACATCAGCCATCGTCGCCCATCTGAAGTTCGGTTGGGCTTAACGATTCCTCTGGACGCTTGGTTCGGTTGTGCTTAACGTTGGCGGCCATGGAACCGACATTCGGCGAGCGCCTGAGCAGCTGGCTGAAGTTCACGGGCATCAAGCAAGCGGACCTTGCCCGGGCGCTGGTGGTCAGCAAGGCCGCCGTCCACGGGTGGACGACGGACGCCGCGCCGACGGTGGACCGGATCCCGCCGATTTGCGCGGCGCTGGGCGTGTCCGTGGCCGAGTTCTTCGCCCGGATGCCGATCGAGGATGCCGAGTTGAACAAGGCCCGCGAGGAGGCGCTCGCGAAGGCCGAGGCTAAGCGCCCGAAGCACCCGCGGACCGGGGACATCACGCGCGAGATGGATGCGTCCGCGTTCCAGGGTTCGTTCGCGGCGTGCCCTGCGTGCGGTGAGCCATGCTCCAGCTGCAACCACGGCGAGGCAGCCTAGTGGGTCTGGCACCAGCGCATGCCGTCGCAGTCGGCGGCGGCCTCGTAGCAGAGGACCTGGCCGTAGCTGTGGCCCGTCGGAGCGTTCAGGATCCATCGGCAATTCGCTACGGCTTGGGGCGTGAAGCTGGGCGTGATGAGCTGGCAGGTGAGCAGGGTGCGAGCGATGCTCTCGCAGCGCCGACCATTCTGCTGCGCCGCCGCTTCCTGGTTCGCCTGCGCGATCATCTGGTCCTGCCGTGCGTTCTGCTCGTCGACGAGCTCGCGCTGGGAGTCGACCGCGTAGCGCGTGCCTGCCTCACTGAGACAGGCCTGCTTCGCAGCGGCGTCACGGGCGTAGTTGCAGCTGACATTGCGAATGGCGTAGGAGCGGCTCGCGGCGCCGCCTCCGCCGCTCGCGCCGGAGTGGAGACTGCCGGCGCTGAAGACCACGGCGACAACCAGGACGAGCAGGCGCATGTGAACCCCCGCCACCGACGCTACACTGACGCGTCTGCCAGCGCGATTGGGTCGGGAGTACCCACGTGAAGGCCGTCGACGTGACCGGCCTCGAGCCGGACGCCATCCGTGTCGTCGAGCGCGTCGTCGAGCGGCTCCGCCTCGGCCAAGCGCAGTACGGCCCGCTCGACCTGGCGACCAACCCGCGCGACTGGCGCGCCGAGGCGACCGAGGAGTTCCTCGACGGCGCGATCTACCTGGCGATGCAGAGCTGCAAGGAGCAGGGCTGATGGCTGGCTTCGACTACCGCAAGGTCGGCCCGACGCTCTGGACCGGCGCGACGGGGCGCTGGCTCCGCAAGCAGCCGAGGTACGTGACCGTCGTCGCGGTCTACCTCATGACCTGCCCGAGCTCGACGCAGTGGGGGCTGTTCTACCTGCCGTGCGTCTACATCGCGAACGACACCGGGTGCACGGTGGATGAGGTCGAGGTCGCGCTCGAGCGGCTCCAGGCACACGGCTTCTGCCGGTACGACACGGAGGCCGAGGTCGTGTGGGTCGTGAACATGTGCCGCGACCAGGTCGGGGAGATCCGAGGCGCCGACAAGCGCGCCAAGCCGGCCGCCGAAGCCGCCCGCGAGCTGCTCGGGATGCCGTTCGGGCCCGCATGGTACTGGCACTACCAAGGGGCATTGCAGCTCCCGGAATGCCCCATCGATGCCCCTTCGGATGCCCCATCGATGCCCCTTCCTGAGTCCGCGGATGCCCCATCGATGCCAGAAGCAGGAGCAGGAGCAGGAGAGGAACAGAAGCAGAACACATCCGCTCCTGCGGAGCCGGTGCGCGCGCAGCCGGTTCTGATCTCGGTCCCTGCCGCGCCGAGGTTCGACTTCGACGCGGTCTACGCGAGGTACCCGCGGAAGAAGGGCAAGCACGCCGGGATGGACTCGTGCGCGAAGCTCATCCGCACGACCGCCGACTTCGAGGCGCTCAGCCGCGGGGTCGATGCGTTCGTGGCCGAGCAGAAGCGGCTGCGCACGCCGCCGGACAAGATCCCGTACTGGTCGACCTGGGTGAACGAGCGGCGCTGGGAAGACTTCACCGACGAGCCCGTAGCCGTGCCGCGGAAGTCCCTCGAGGACGCCATGGCCGCTGGAGAATGCCCGTGACCACCGAAGAGATCCTGGCGCGGCTCGACCGCGTGAAGCGTGAGAAGGCTGGGCAGTGGGCAGCGCGATGCCCCGCTCACGAGGACAACGGCCCGAGCCTCGCGGTGAAGGACGCCAGCGGCGGGAAGACGCTCCTGCATTGCCACGCCGGCTGCCGCCTCGACGCCATCCTGAAGGCGCTGCACCTCGAGGAGAGCGACCTCTTCCCGCCACGCGACGAGAAGCCGGCGGGGAGCACCATCTCGGCGCAGTACCCGTACCAGGACGAGTCGGGCGAGCTGCTCTTCGAGGTCGTGCGGCTCGTGCCGAAGAGCTTCCGCCAGCGCCGCCCGGACGGGCAGGGCGGATGGACCTGGAAGCTCGACGGCGTGCGCCGCGTGCTCTTCCACCTCCCCGAGTTGCTCGACGAGAGCGGGAAGACGCGCCGCGTGTTCGTGGTCGAGGGCGAGAAGGATGTCGAAACCCTGCGCGGCCTCGGCTTCGTCGCCACCTGCTGCGCCGGCGGCTCGAACGCCTGGCACCACGTCGCCGAGCACGCGGCCGAGGTGCTCAAGGGCCGGCACGTGACCATCCTGCCCGACAACGACGACCCGGGCCGCAAGTACGCGGCGGCCGTGGCGGCGTCGCTGCGCTCGAGCGCGGCGAGCCTGCGCGTCCTGGCGCTCCCCGGCCTCGCCATCGGCGGCGACGTGAGCGACTGGGTGCGCGACGGCGGCACCGCGGGCGCGCTCATGGAGCTCGTAAAGTCGGCGCCCGCGCCCGACGAGCCCCTCCCGGAGCTCATCGGCATCGACATCGGCACGACGGCACAGCGCCTCGAGGGCGAGCGCGAGCGCCGCCTCGACGACGCGAAGCGGCTCATCCCGTTCGGCGTGTCGTTCCTGGACGATGCGCTCGGCGGCATGATGCCGCACGACCTGGTCGTCGTCACCGCGCGCGCGGGCGCGGGCAAGACCCAGCTCGCGTCCACCGTGGCCGAGCTCGCTGCGCGCAGCGGCCGCCGCGCGCTCGGGATGTTCCTCGAGGCCGACCGCGGCGAGATCGAGTCGCGCATGAAGTACCGCGCGCTGGCGAAGGTCTGGGCGGATGGCGCGGCGCGCCGGTCTGCCCTGCGCGAGCCCGGGCGCGTCGTGAGCTACGGCGGGTGGATGCGCGGCGAGCTGCGCGAGGTGTTCGACGAGGCCACCGAGAAGGCGGCCGAGCGCTGGCTCGCCGACAGCATGGGCTCGCGCCTGCGCACGGTCTACCGGGGCTCGACGTTCTCCCTCGAGGACACCGAGCGCGTGATGACCGCGATGGCCGAGCACGTGGACATGTTCGTCATCGACCACCTGCACTACGTCGACGTCGACGACGAGCAGAACGAGAACCGCG